>Ga0209482_1001610_pt1 | contig 15150 bp, 15 predicted proteins | sample CoawatmetaG10DNA_FD_187512 | JGI IMG/M metagenome (GOLD analysis project Ga0209482, IMG submission 187512) | Marine microbial communities from the West Antarctic Peninsula - Coastal water metaG104-DNA (SPAdes) (version 2) | ecosystem: Environmental > Aquatic > Marine > Coastal ...
CTGAAAAAGGTAGCTTTAAAAACTTTAACTTAATGGGAGGGGTAAGTGACACTTTTTAAATTACAAGCATCATGAAAACTTATCAACCATTAAAGATATGTATTATTTTAGATTCTAATCTAGTTAATACTGCATCTTTTGAGCTCATCAATTGGTTTCAGAAAAATTCAAATCTTTCAGTGAAGTATATTTTATTGCCAATGAAAAAAAATATTGAATCTTCTCCTCAATCTCTCTTCTCACATTTGTACTCAAAAATTACTAGAGCAATATGGAGTGTTATAAAATCAATTGAGAGCCTTCATTACGAAAAAGCTCATTCTGATAATTTACAGCATCTAATTGAATTGACTAATGAGAATTGCTTATTAAACATGAATCAATATTCTGATTTTCATGTGATTGTTGAGTCATTGAATACTCCTAACATTGATTTAAATAATATAGATTTAATGGTGGCATTAAATTTGAACCCATACTGCAACGTTTTAAAAAAATTTTCCAGATTAGGATTAATATCATTCTCTAATTTCGACGCTCAAAAAAAACCCTGTAACCCCATGGGGTTTGATGAAGTTCTTTTTCAGCAAGGAAAAACAGGTTTTTCAATATTAAGATACTTAGATGGAGAGGATGGAGCCGAAGTTTTATTTAAGGGTGCCTTCCCAACCCATAATTATTTTCTTGCCAATCATTTCAATATTTTACGAAGAAGGAATTATTATATTAAGAAATATATTACTTCTATTTTGGATGTAAATTACTTAGAAAATAATCTGGCTGAAAGAATTTATAGTTTGCCCATTTCTATAGCCACACCAGGATTGCTAATGCAAAGTATCTATATTTATAAGCTAATTGGAAAACGAATTACTAGCTTAAAAAATAAAATACTAGGTAAAGAGATAGTCTGGAGAGTAGGTTTTTTTCACTCAGATTGGACTACCTTTAAAATGAGTGATGCAAACATTATAGAAAATCCTGAGCATTGCTATTTAGCCGACCCGTTTGTTATGACAGAGAATAATAAAAACTATTGTTTAGCTGAGGAATTTGATCTGAAAAGCTCTAAAGGAGCTATCGTGGCATATGAGTTAAACAGCCAAACTGCAAAACGAATAGGTTATGCAATAAATGAATCATTTCATATGTCCTTCCCATATCTATTTAGATACCAAAAAAAAATTTTTATGATTCCTGAAACAAGCGAAAATAATGATATTCGCATTTATGAATCTTTGGAATTTCCAATAAAATGGAAACTAAATCATATTTTAATGAAAGATATTTTTGCTGTTGATTCAATGATATTTGAGCATAATAATAAATGGTGGCTTTTTACTAATATTAATCCGGATGGTGGTCCAGAGGCATGTTCTGAATTATATATTTTTAACACTAATGATCCTCTGTCTGCCCAATGGGATTCCCACATTCTTAATCCTGTCATTGTAAATTCTGATAAAGCACGTAATGCAGGAATCCTCATTAAAGATAATAAGACATATAGAGTGTCCCAAAGGCAAAACTTTGGCATGTATGGAGCAGAGTTTTCAGTCAATGAAATTATTACTCTGAATGATAGCGAGTTCCTGGAGAGGGAAGTTCATAATATTAAGCCAGATTTTTTCTCTCATGCTGCAGCAACCCATCACTGTCATAGTAATGGAGACATAACAGTATTTGATTTTTTAACATAATATCGTACTTAAAAATAGCATATGCTTGTAATCATTAAAATAACTATCGAGATTTAATATGTGCGGCATTCTTGGATATAGCTTGAATTCTTCTTGCGAGATTTTTGATAAAAGCATCCTTGAGTCCGCTATCACAAAAATTCATCACAGAGGTCCAGACAATACTGGATTTTGGTTTAATAATGACCGACACATAGGATTAGCTCACAAGAGATTATCAATTATAGATATATCTCATGATGGCAATCAACCCATGCTGAATCCTCATAGCAATATGGTTATAAGTTTTAATGGAGAAATTTATAATTATCAAGAGATTAAAAGGGAGCTAATAGCCCTTGGATATTCTTTTAATTCTTCTTCTGATACTGAGGTTCTTCTTTGCGGTTACGAGGCTTGGGGCAGCGATATGTTCAGATTTTTAGAGGGCATGTTTGCATTTGCAATATATGATCTAAAAAAGAATAAACTTCTGTTAGTGCGAGATGGAGCAGGAGAGAAGCCTTTGTTCTATTCTTTAGTAAATAAGTCACTATTCTTTGCCTCTGAAATTAAGGCGCTCTTGGACTTTAATATGATAGAAAGGGATATAGATATTGACGCCTTAAATCATTTATTTTCTAGGGGTTATTCTTCTAATACGCAATCAATTTTTTCCAATATTTTAAAGCTTGATGCTGGAAATTATCTTGAATTTGATATTGAGACTAGAAAAACTAAAATATCTAAGTTCTGGTCCTTAGAGCAGAAAATAAAGGAATCATCTCCTTCTAAAATCTCCAATAACCTTAATTCAAAATACTTAATTAATAAATTAGAAAATTTACTAGAGAGTTCAATTGATAAGCAGCTAAATGCAGATGTTCCGGTAGGAATGCTTTTAAGTGGAGGTGTTGATTCTAGTTTATTAGTTGCTTTAGCAGCAAGAAATAGAAATCAGCTAGATACCTTCACTGTTAAGTTTGCTGATCATGCTGCATATGATGAATCCGCTCATGCTAAGCAAATAGCAGAGAAATTTGGATGTACGCATCATGAGATTGAAGCATCATCTTTTCATCCAAGTATTTTTGACGAATTATCAGAGTTTTATGATGACCCCATTTTTGATACATCTATGATCCCAACATTTTTATTAGCTAAATCTGTTTCCAAGCATTGCAAAGTTGCCATTGGAGGAGATGGAGGTGATGAACTCTTTGGAGGCTATCCTCACTACAATAAACTCTTAAGCATTCAACAGAAAACTAAGTATGTACCGCTTTTCCTTCGCAAGAATATTGCAGCAATCCTTAGTTCATTTATTCCTATAGGCTATAAAGGCAAACAAACCTTAAGTTTTTATGGAGCAGATCTTTTAAATCATTACCCTAATATTGCTGAGTTTTATAACTTCGATGAAAGAAAGAGTATTTTTAATAATCAAAATATTATTATTAAAAAAATAGGTTTATCTCCATGCGCTCAGAACTTAAAGCAATCAAATATTATAGAAAGAGGAACTTTTTTTGATTTTCAGAATTATCTTAGAGAAGATCTATTGGTTAAAATTGATCGAGCAAGTATGGCAAATTCTTTAGAAATTCGATCTCCATTTCTTGATAAAAGCTTGATTGAATTTGCATTTACAGAGATTCCCAGCTCTTTAAAAGTATCTAAGGGACAAAGAAAAATACTCTTAAAACAACTTGCCAAGAAGGTGCTTCCCACTAATTTTGATCTTAAACGCAAGCAAGGTTTTTCATTGCCGCTCAGAGTCCTTTTTCAAGAACCACTTTGGAAAGAATATTTCCATCAGAAGGTGAGTGATGCAGATCCATACATATTCAATAAGAATAGAATTTTTAAATTAATAAATTCTTTGGGCGCAACTCGAAACAATGAAGAGAGAGTTGCTGGATTAATATTTTTTATGTGTTGGGTGGAAAGATTCAAACCAGATTTTTAGATTAGGCTTAACATTCAAGTAACATTAGAAATTTATTTGTAATAATAGGCAATGAAAATTTTTGTGCTACCAAGGATGAAGAAAATTTTCCAAAAGTGCCTAGTCTTTCTCTTTCTAAAATAAATTTTTCCATTACATTTTTTAAATCATCAGTATCGTTAATTTTTGTATAAAATCCATTCTTTCCTTCAATAACACAGTCTCTAGCACCTCTTGTATCAGAAACAATGAGAGGCATTCCGGTTGAAGCTGCTTCTAAGGCAACTTTAGGCAAACCCTCGCCATAAGACGGCAATACAAATACTGACGACTCATAAAAGCAATCTTTCATTTTGTTATGCTCTACGAATCCTCTAAAAAAAATTGAATCATTTGTTTGTATCATTTTCAGCTCATTTTTAGAAATTGAATTAGGATTTGCTGAATCATATAAACCAGCTATATGAAACTGGGCATCATAATATTTGTCTGAAAGATATTCACTTGCCTTTATAAACTCCATAATTCCTTTGGAGTAAATGAGCTTTGAAGCAAATAGAAAGATGATTTCAGATCTTTCCTCTCTCTTATGATAGGCAAAATAATCTGTATCAATGCCGTTACCTTGAATAATTTGAGCATAACCATTTTGAATTAAATTATTATCTTTAAATATTTGTAAATCGTCATTATTTTGAAAAATAAATTGATAGTTTTTTTTAAATCTAAGTGCCGTAAAAATTATTTTTTGTAAAAATCTTAATATTACGTACTTTAGTTTTTTATCAAAGAAAAATGGTTCTAGGCCTGTTATCAAAAAAAATGATTTTCTTAAACTCAAGGTATTATTTATTAAAGCGCCCAATACACTCATCTCCAATGTCACATAAAAAATATAATCTAATTTTAATATTTTAATTTGTTTTCTTAGCAGAAATAGATATCTTAAATATCCTAAAATATTCAACGATCCCTTTCTGCCCTCGAGGTGACAAAGCACAATACCTGAATTAGTTATTTTTTGAATTTGTGATTTTGAGGCATTGTGAGTATTTGTTATTAAGTGAACTTCATGGGTTGTTGCAAGATTAGCTGCAAGATCTAATCTATGAGAAAGAAAGAAATCTATGCTAATCACTACAAAGCATATTTTTTTATTTTGAAAAGATTCTGAGTTATTTGCTTTCATCAAGACACTTAAGAAAATTTTTTTTATATGGATCTCCACAAGCCTTGATTGAAAAATCTTTTGATCGCTCAATAAGAGCCTTTTTTTTAAAAGCAGGTCTTCTAATCTCATTCTTAATCATTTCTATCATGCGGTCATCATCTCCTGGCGCCATTAGTCGGCCAAATTTACCATCCTCTAGAATCTCAGATGGGCCTGATGGGCAGTTTCTAGAAATCACTGAAGTTCCAGTTGCTAAGGCATGAACAATCATGTTGTTTAAACCTTCATAGATAGAATTTACTATCATCAAATCTGAGTGCCCTATAAAAGCATGGAAGTTATGTTGCAAGGGGATGATTTTGATATAATTTTCTAGATTATTTGTACTAATCTTATGGCATAACTCACAAAGGCTCAACTTTAAATTATTTTAACAAAATTTGTATTTTAAATGATGGTGCTCTAGATGGTTTTGATTCATTATCTGAACTATCAAAAGATAATAAATTTTTCCTTGAAATGCTAAGATGAGTAAAGTTAATCTAAATTTTAATTTGTTTAATATATTAATAAAATATGAATATTTCTGATGCAATTTCCCAGAGAAGGTCAATTAGAGAATTTCTTAAAACTCCAGTTTCTAATTCCTTGATCAGGCAATTGCTTGAGAAGGCTTCTCGAAGCCCATCAGGTGGAAATCTTCAGCCATGGAAGATATTTATAGTAAACAACAAAACCATGAAAGACTTTCTTGCTTTTCAAGAAGCCTGGAATGATCCAGAGGCTCCAGCATATGATATCTATCCACCAAGTCTAAAAGAACCTTATCGAACATATAGGTATGAGCTAGGCGAACAAATGTATTCATTGCTCGGAATCCCTCGAGACGATAAATCAGGAAGGTTGACTCAAGTTCTTAAAAACTTTAATTTCTTTGGTGCTCCTGTGGGAATGTTTTGCTTGATTGATAAGTCTATGGGTCCCCCTCAATGGTCAGATCTAGGAATGTTCTTGCAAACATTTATGTTGCTGGCAAAAGAGGCTGGTCTTGATACTTGTGCTCAAGAGGCATGGTCATGGAAGCAGGATAGTGTTAAAAGTTTTTTACAAGCAGATGAAGACCTCATGCTATTTTGTGGAATGGCTATAGGCTACGCAGATACAGATGCAAGAATCAATCAGCTAAAATCAACAAGAAGTCCATTGGATGACTGGGCAATATTCTTCTAAAATCTATTTAAATTTGTATCTTTTGGTTTATTTATGAGCTCACAAGATTTTCACTTATTTTGCATGAAGGAGGCCATCAAACAAGCTATCCTTGGACAAAATATAGCTGAAGTACCTATTGGTGCAGTTGTAACCAAGAACTCTAAAATTATAGGAACTGGTTTTAATACAAATATCTCAACGCATTCAGTTGTCGCACATGCTGAAATTAATGCAATTAATGCAGCTAGTAAGTTTATAAAAAATTATAGGCTAATAGATTGCAATATATACGTAACTGTTGAACCATGTCATATGTGCGCTAAAGCTATTGTAGATGCAAGAATAAGTAAGCTATATTTCTCAACCCCAGAACCTAAATCCGGTGCGATCATATCAGTTGATAATTTTTTGAACCATAATTTTTTGAATCATCGAGTCAGCTATGAACACGGAATGCTTCAAGAGGAGTGCAGTCAACTAATGAAGAATTTTTTTTCTTCTAAGCGCCCTTAATGTTATTTAATTATGATGCATTGAAGACCAGTACCACCCTCAAATACTTCATAAGATTGAAAATTAAACTTTCTCACCATTCTTTTTAATTGCTTGGGTGTTAGCATTCTTTTGTAATGATCTGTATTCTTGTCATGAGTGTCTAGCATAGAGACTTCAAAGTGCTGGCTTTTTGTTAAATTAAATATCCCATAATAAAAACTGATTGGGCTTATTCGTCTCAGTAAAAATTGCATTATGGAAAAATTTCTAAAAAACCAATGAATTGGAAAAAAAATTTTTGTGAGTGATTCGGTGATTTTTAATTGCTGGGAGGTGGAAAATTTTTTTATTACCATCCAGTAAATCAAGTAAAGAGAGAGATATTGCCCAAGATGTTTTCGATAGTGATCAAAAGAAATCATCCCATTGGTTTTAGTTACACGTTTTAGCTCTTTTAAGCTTAAAATAGAGTCTTTTGTGTGCTGCATCACCCCAAGGCAAAGAGTTATATCAAAAAAATTATCTTGGAAAGGTATCTTTTCTATATCTGCTTGAAAGATAGTCAGATCTTGACTCTTAGAGTTATTAGTAAAGTTTGCTTCAACAGCTTCGCTTATATCAAATGAATAAACTATAGCCCCATATTTTATAAGCACCTCTGTAAATCGACCAGCGCCTGATCCTGCTTCTAAAATCTTAAGCCCTTTAATGCTGCTGAGAGGTTTTCCTATTGCTGTTTGTACTCTCTCTTCAGATATTGTTGTATTATTTTTTGAATCTAACTGTACTTTGCTGTAAGTATTCCATTGGAGCCCAAATGCAGATGCAAAGTTATCTGTTGATGTAAACCTAGGTATATTATTTATAATTTCGTATCTTTCCTTGCTCGCTGATAAAAGACATCCTTCCTCTAGAAATAGTTGATGACCAGTTATAGGTGAAACAAAGTTGTTATAGTCCATGAAGTTTCAGCTTTTACCGCTATACCTGCATCCAGAATTGCAAGTTTCCATAATCTCTATTTCGGAGAGCTGGGGCAGCTTTTTACTTAGTTTATTCCATAACCAGATAGCTATATTCTCACTAGTAGGATTTTCCAAACCTTTAATTTCATTTAAATATGAATGATCAAGTTCTTTGATATAAGGTGCGCATATTTGCTTCAGTTCTGAAAAATCCATCACCCATCCCATTTCATTTAATGAGCCCTCTAAAGATACCTTAACTTTAAAGCTGTGCCCATGAAGATTAAAGCATTTGTGATCTTCAGGCACTAAAGGAAGTTGATGGGCTGCCTCAAAGGAAAACTCTTTAAAAATTTTCATTTTAATGTAATCCATATAGGGCAATGATCTGATGGTTTTTCCATTGCTCTGGCTTCGTAGTCTATTCCAGTATCTAGCAAAGCGGGCAGAATGTTCTTTGAAATCATAATATGGTCTATCCTAAGTCCTCTTTTAGGCTTATCGTCAAACATCCTTGAGCGATAATCAAACCAAGAATAGATTGAATCCTCTGATGGATTTTGTTCTCTCCAGGAGTCTATAAAACCAAGGTTTTTGATGCTATTCCACATCTCAATTTCTTCTGGTAAAAAAGCAGTTTTTCCCTCTTTGAGCCATCTTTTTGCATTAACTTCACCTATACCAATATCTAATGGAGAGGGTGCAACATTAAAATCACCCATCACAATTACATTATCTGCAGTCTTCTGAGTTTTTTTAATATGTTTTTTAAGATCAGCGTAATATTTTATTTTTTTTGGAAACTTTGTTTCATGGGATCTATTCTCACCTTGAGGAAAATAGCCATTCATAACTGTAATACTTTTCTTGCCCCACTGAAATTTTGCCTGAATAAACCTTTTCTGATCTTCTGCGGTATCCTTTATAAAACCTTTTTGAACTTCAATAGGTTTCTTTTTGCTAAGTATGGCCACTCCATAATGACCCTTTTGGCCCCAATACTCTGGATGATAGCCAATCTCTTTAATCTCATCTATTGGGAATTCTGGATCATTAACTTTAGTTTCCTGAATTCCAATAATATCTGGATCAAGATTATCTCTTAGATGAATCAATTGATGTGGTCGAGCCCTAATGCTATTCATATTAAAGGAAACAATTTTCATATTTTATGCTGCCTCTGAAAGTAACAAATTAGTATTTAGGTAAAGGTAGTCTGAAAGAATAAGCATACCTTCATTTAAAAGATAGTCATTTTCAATATCAATATCAAGATCATTATCTTCTTTATCCTTATTAAATTCTTCAAGGCTTTTAAATGTCTCAAATGTCTCTAAATTTTTAGCGGCCCTTCTTTGGTTTTCAGTTGCAAGCGCCCAGAGTTGTCGATCGATTTTCTCAGCTCTTCTCGTATCAAGATTAATTGAAATAGATGTCTTTTCTTGCTGCTCATCATATCTTTTTCTTATACTCAAAATATATTGCAGGTCTGGATTCTCGAGCATCCTCTTCTCATGAGCAACTTTTAATCTATCTAAAGCACTTTTATTAATCTTAAACTTTCTGAATGGAGTGGGGCTAATTTGATCCCAGGGTAGGGAAGAGTCTAATGAGCTTTCACCGCTTTCTTCTATATCCCATGTTGAAGGAAGAGTTATATCTGGTTCTACCCCTCTATTTTGCATGCCTGAGCCAGTCACTCTATAAAATTTTGATTCTGTTAGCTTTAGTTGACCGCTAGTTAGATCATCTAATTGTTGAACGGTGCCCTTACCAAAAGTTTTATGCCCGATAATGAGCCCTCTTTGATAATCCTGAATTGCGCCTGCAAAGATCTCAGATGCAGATGCAGAATATCTATCAACCATTACAGCCATTGGTTTTTTCCATACTTGAGTTGCCCTGTCATCTCCCCATAGCCTAATATCTCCATTGCTTTCTTTGACTTGCAGGGTTGGCCCCGAAGATACAAATAAACCAGTCAATTTATTAGCCTCATACAATGAGCCACCGGAGTTACCTCTTAAGTCGACTATTACCGCATCAACATTTGCTAACTTAAATTTATTTAAAATATCTTCTACATCTTTTGAGCTACTTCGAAAATCAGGATCTTTGTCTCGCCATGCATTGAAGTCAATATAAAATGCAGGTAAATCAATAATACCTATTTTGAAATTATCCCCTCCTTGAGCAGCATCAACGATTAGAAATTTGGCAGCCTGCTCCTCTAGTTTCACTTCTTCGCGAGTCAGTAAAACCCACTTTCTATCACTCAGATCTTCAGTCTTAGCAGGAATTATTTCTAGCTCTAGCTGAGTTCCAGCCTCACCTCTAATAAGCTGAACAACCTCGTCAATTCTCCATCCCACCACATCTACAGAGTCCACCTCTACTTTTTTAATCTGCCTAACCTTAACTATTTTGTCATCAGGATTAATTTTTCCAGATTTTTCTGCAGGGCCTCCAGGAACAACACTCACAATAATTGGATAATCATCTTCTGTAGTAAGCAGCGCTCCTATTCCTTCTAAGTTCAAGCTCATAGTCATTTCAAAATCTTCTGCTGATTTAGGAGACATGTATGAGGAGTGCGGATCAAATAATCCAGTTAAATTATTCATTACCATAGAAAAAATATCCTCCTCATTCCTCTGTGAGATCCTTCGCAGTCTATTTTTATAGCGTTTAGAAATGAGCTCTACCGCCTCATCTTCACTTTTGTCAGTGAGCATAGATGTTAATACATCATTTTTTGCTAGCTTTACCCAGATCTCTCTGAGATCTAAGTTTGCCTCACGAAATTCCTGAAGATCATTGTCAATGAGAATATTTTCAACTTCAGTAAAGTGCAAATCTTTTTTTTGAATTACTTTAATTTGATATTTAGTAGCTTCAATCAATCGGTTGAAATATAAGTTAATTAATTCGTAGCTGGCAGCAATTTCAACATCATCAGCCGAAGATTGAAACTTATTTGTAAAATATAAAATCTCATTTTTTGTAAAGTAGATTTTTTGAGAATCTAATTGCTTTATAAGGGCTTTGCCTAATCTTGGATTAATATTTTTCATAGCTTGATCTTGAAAAAAATGCTCTTCGCTAATCTTTGCATTGATCTCATTTGCTAAATTATATTTACCAATACTAGTCTTGATATTTATTTCAGGCTCAGATGAGCAGCAAATACAAATACTCAGGATTATTGCTATGATTTGTATGTTTTTTGACAAAATTATTAACTTAAAATATTTTTTATATGAAAAAATCTAATTGTATAGAATTCTACTTTGACTGCTCAAGTCCTTGGACTTACTTAGCATTCGTTGAAATTTTACCATTATCTCAAAGACAAAATCTAGAAATTATTTGGAAGCCAATCCTTGTAGGCGGGGTTTTTAATTCCGTTAATCAAGATGTCTATCAATTTAGAGAAAATCCAAATACATTAAAGTTAGATTACTCTGGTAATGATTTAAACCTATGGGCAAAACATAGGGATATTAATATTTCTAAGCCAAAAATTTTCCCTGTAAATTCAGTTAAGGCAATGCGAGGATGCTTGTTCGCCTTGCAAAAAAATTGTTTACCTGCCTTTGCTAAAGATGTCTTTGATGCATACTGGGGTCAAGGCTTAGATATTGGCAAGGAAAGTGTTTTAATCAAGATAGCGGAAATAGCTGGATTGCCTCTTGTGGAGTTTCGGCAATACCTCTACTCACAAGATGCAAAAGATTTACTAATAAATAATACAACAGAATTGATCCACAGAGGAGGATTTGGCTCGCCTACATTTTTTTATCAGGAGCATATGTTTTTTGGAAATGATCGCCTGCATTTACTAGAAGCAGTTCTTGTAAACAATTTAACTAATTAGATATTTTGATAAGCTTAAAAGTACAGGAATCACCATTACTGTAAGTTAAATATTCAAAATATTTCTTCCACTTACAATGAATACTCAGATAATATATTCATCTAATAAAAAAATTTATTAAGAGATTGGTTCATTTTTATTTATCAATGCCCACAATAATTAAGTTAATTTATAGTCCTCGTGTATGACAAAAAGTAAAAATGGAATGCTGATAGCCCTTGTGGGCTTTTTAGCGTATTTAATTCTAGGAACTGGTCTGCATGGAGATGATTTTGCAATAATTGCACAATTTGCAGATTGGTCTTTTGAAGATTGGATTATTCCTGACCCAGCACAGCAAGGAATATTTATTTTAACCTTTCCATCTTACGTATCTTTTTTTTGGGTGTATTGGCTATTTGGCAGTAATTTTGATTACGTGTATGACTTAATTAAGATCATCATGCATATATTTTTCTTGTGGTGCTCATATAAATTTTTTAAAGATTATTTAAGCAACGATCGAGCCATCATAGCTGCAATTATTTTTATTTTAAGCCCAATTCATGATGCAACAATATATTGGTATATGTGTTTGCCATATCTCTTTTCAACATCATTAATATTACTTTCGCATCAACTAATTAGATCAAATTTTTTGAAATCCGGGTTTTTAATATGTCTGCTTGGTGCATTTAGCTTTTATTCCTCCCCCCCGTATATTTTGGGACTATCTGTACTTTTCTTGTTCAACAGAGAATATAAAAAATTTTTTACTTTTCTGTTACCTGGTTTTCTATATATTGCGTTTTATATATCTATAAAAGCTTTGACTAGTGGTGTTGAGAGGCGAGTTAACTCAGAGCTAGAGATAATCGATGTTATACGAAATTTTTTCTTGCAACTAATTACAATGCTTGATTCTTTTTTTGGTCCTAGTTTTTTTCTTAAGATATGGAGCTCTATTCAATCTATTTCAGTATTAGGATTTTTTATTTCAGTGTTTTTATGCGCTTATGCGGCAAGGTTCTTAAAAAATTTGTCTACGCCCTCCAGTATAAACAGGCACCTATTATTATCTATCGTTCTAGTGACAATCATATCTTTTGGGATGTATTCAATTACAGGGCTTTATAATCACTCTCCATTTAATCTTGGAAATAGATCTATGTTATACGGCTCTCTATTATTTGCAGTGCTTTTCGCGTCATACATACCTGCAAAAAGAATTGGTATCTTGATATTATTAATTTTTTTTATTCTCCCTTCTGTTGGGCTTTCAGAACATTGGAAGGAATGGAATCAAGTCCAAAAAAAAATTACTCATCAGATTAAGCAAACTATTTCATTAAATAAAATTCCAGCAGATAGCTTGATCTTTGTAAAAGGTAATTTATATAGCAAACTTGGATCATATAGTCATATTGAATTCTTAATCATGCCATGGACATTGAAAGCACTTAGCCCTCAAAATATTGAAATGATTGCCTTAACAAATTATCTTGAAATTAATAAAAATAAGATATTAATTGATAAGAAGTGGGGTCACTCAATTAATTTACCTATTAAACTTTTTTTGTATGACTCCTCAAAAGATCTTTTATTAGAAATCTCAGCAGAAGAATTAGCTCTAGAGCTGGGCAATCAACCAAAGCTACTTAGACACTGGATTCAGTTCCTTGAAGGCACAGCAGCTCATGATATCTTGATCTCAATCTACCCAAGAATTGATTATATTTTTTAATTTTCAGATAAGAAAACAAACTTATTATTTAAAAAATAAAAGATTAAGCTGTAGCAAATCATTCCAATTATATGAATTAATTCATCAGAAAAATTTACCTGAATGCTAAGAATAAAAATAAGTAAATAATTCGCAAGATAAGCAACAGCAAATGAAAGAAAATATTTTTTTTTATTATTGAGGTTTTGAGTAGATTGAAATACAAATATCCTATAAAGCAGGTAACTTATAGGAATGATCACAAGATATGAAAGAAAATTTGCTGCGAAAAGATTCAAACTGAGCAATTGAGTAAAAAAAATAAATAAAAAGTAACAGGAAATAGTGTTGGCAAGGCCAACTATTATAAATCTAGTAAATTTACCCACAAAATATCTCTTGAATCTTTAAATATAGCTTTCTTTTTTTTGATTCGCCTAAATGTTCAGCTTGAATGATTTTTATGAAGCTTAATGAAGCGTTTAATTGCTCAGTATTGCTTGGTGCAATAATGTAACCCGATAAACCTGGATTCAAATATGCATAATAAATACTAAGCTCTGATAGAGACCTTATATTCAAGAAATTATCTAGCTTAGTTTCTAATAGATTAATTTTTTTAGAAAAGTGCTCATTGGTAAATTCATGGAATTGATGATTTGATATCTCTCTTTTCACTGAACCGAAATTAATGCCGTAGGCAATGAATGAAGCATTTTTAAAATGTTGTGTATATTTTTTTCTGCTCTCTGAAGTTAATAGATTTTCTTTTACCTGAAAGATTGGCTCTAGCTTAAAAGGGCTCAGAGCCTCTTTGTATACCTGCGGATAGTCAATGCCAGAAAACCCCACTCTTAGGTTATAACTTTGGCTAAGGCTATTTAGAGTTTCAACAGTTTTAATAATCAATGGAAAATCTTTTGCTTTAGATCCCCTGTGATCCCAATGTATGCCGATGGTAGAGAGATTGGTTGTAAATAACTCTAAATTCTCAATAACTACTTGGCGAAGAAAGGAAGGAGTTAGGTTGATTTGATTTGTTTTAATATTTGTTTCTGAGCCAACCTTAAGATATATTTGAAGATCATTGCATTGATTGCTATTGCACCATTGCCCTAGCCAGGCTAAGGCCTGTTTAAAATTTACTTTTTTTCCATTAATTGGATAATTAGTTGCAATATCTATTCCTCGAAAACCAGAGTCATAATAAATATCTAGCATCTTGTATACTTCCGATTCCCCAATCCATTCGCCCCACATAGCAGAGCCAAGTAGTGGCGAGGAGATAGAGTTCACTTGGAATTCCTCAATCTTAATTTGAGCATAAAAATTTCTTTAAGATACTCAAGACTTAAACGAATCACTCTTACCTTCGTGGAACTATTATCTGTCCAGTGAATTGGGAGGTCTTCGATACGTATACCTTTTTTTTCAGCAATAATAAGTAGCTCAGTAGCAAAGAACCAGCCATCACTCTTAACAAGGTTACTTTTAAAAAATATTTCTAGATTTTCGTTTGCAAAGAACTTGAATCCACACATCCCATCTGTAAATTTTGTATTAAAGGTTAGGGAAATAATTTTATTAAAGCTAATACTGGTGACTGTTCTTAATAGACCTCTTTGAAAAACTCTAGAACTTTTTAAGAGCCTTGACCCAGCGATAATATCAGCGTCAGTATTTTCTAGCTTCACAATAGATTCTTTGATGTGAGATAGGTCGCTGGCAAAATCTAAGTCCATGTAGCCAAGGAAGTCTCCGGGATAATTTTGCCAGGATTTTTTTAATGCTAGTCCCACGCCTTTTTTAGACGAAGAAACCATATGAATATTAGAATTTTGCATTGCAAGTTCTGAGCCTATGGACTTAGTTGAATCAGTAGAGCCATTATTTGCTATTACTATGGAGACCTCATAATTCGTCTCCAAGTTAGTCGAGATGAAATTAGATAATAAATTAATTTGTTGTCTTAGAGTCTTTTCTTCATTCAGAACCGGAATAGTTATAATTACAGATTTTTTAATATTCATTATCTAGAGCTCTTCATCTATTTTTTCTAAGACATCAAATATGTTATCAATTTTACTGCCAAGAATATAAA
>Ga0209482_1001611_pt1 | contig 15148 bp, 17 predicted proteins | sample CoawatmetaG10DNA_FD_187512 | JGI IMG/M metagenome (GOLD analysis project Ga0209482, IMG submission 187512) | Marine microbial communities from the West Antarctic Peninsula - Coastal water metaG104-DNA (SPAdes) (version 2) | ecosystem: Environmental > Aquatic > Marine > Coastal ...
TGATCTGAAACTGGATTCATATTCTTATCGACTAATATCGGTAGAGTAAGTATAGCGAGCAGTAGAAAAACTATACTTGTTGTAGCTACAATTAATTTCATTGTTCTTTTAACCCTTGTTTTCTAGTTAATTAACCTTATTTGATATTGCTTACGTATGATAGTTCCAATAATATCATTCTTAACAATTTAAAAAATTAGGAGACACCATGGCCCTTGAATTACCAAACTTACCTTATGCACATGACGCGCTAGCTGAAGCTGGCATGAGTAAAGAAACATTAGAATTTCATCATGATTTGCACCACAAAGCATATGTTGATAATGGCAATAAACTCCTAGCTGGTACTGAATGGGAATCAAAAAGCATAGAAGAAATTATTACCGGCACTTACGATGCTAGCACTAAAGCACAAAATGGTATTTTTAATAATGTGTCGCAACATTGGAATCATAATCAATTCTGGGAAATGATGGGGCCAAATAATCATAATATGCCAAGTGAATTAGAAGCTGCATTAGTTGAGTCTTTTGGTAGCATTGATAAATTTAAAGAAGATTTTGTAGCAGCTGGTGTTGGTCAATTTGGAAGTGGCTGGTGTTGGTTAGTTAAAGATACAGATGATCAATTAAAAATTACTAAAACTGAAAATGGTGTGAACCCTCTTTGCTTTAATCAAAAAACATTACTTGGTTGCGATGTGTGGGAGCACTCATATTACATAGACTTCAGAAATAAAAGACCCGTCTATATAATGAACTTTTTAGACAAACTAGTTAACTGGGAATACGTTGCTTCTCAGCTTTAGAATAGTTACCTAAATTTCTTTCGCATATTCATAGCGGCTTCAATTCCTGAAGTAGGTTTTCTACCTTCAGGAACTGTATTGCCTTATAAGATTTGATTATTTAGAATTTTTCTTTGATTTAGGGGCTAATACTATTTCAGCTAAGCCTGCAGTAATAATTAATACGCTACCAATTCCTTCACGCCATCCAAAAGATTCACCAGTAAGTACCGCTGCGCTTGCTACACCAACAACAATTTCAAAGAGAATGATGATTGAGTACAAGCCACCTCCAAGTACACTAGGAGTCCAAAGCAAAATTGCATTTGTGGGAATAAAGAAAAATACACTAATTAATAATAACCATGGGAGCATTGTAATCCAAGCATCATTAGAAGGCATTGGTCCAAGCGAACTTCCTATAAAAAATGCAATTATTAAAGCTACTAAACTACCAAAGAAATAAAATGAAATTGACAGCGAAAAAATATTTTTTTGCTGAATAATATCAGTACGCACCGCACCTCCAGCAAATGATATACCTCCAATAATTGCTAACCAATCACCAGTATTTTGTGGCACAGGAAATGATAGGCCTTGACTAAACACTATCCAAACTCCTGAAAGTGCGAGTACAATAGCTACTACTCGATGCCACTTAGGTTTATGTTTTAAAAATAATAACTCAAAAATAGTTACCCATACTGGGGTCATATAAAAAAAAATTAAAGCTCGAACTACATCAGTTAGTAAAAAACTATAGGCATAGCATGCAATGCTCCCTCCCATTAACAAACCAATTAATGGATAATCTAAACCAAATGACTTACCTTCCAGTTTTCGCCGTAAGCCCATGGGTGACAAAATTAAAAGTGGAACAAACATTTGTGCAATGGTTCCCCAACCTCCCGTTAATCCATTTGCTGCAAATGCTCGTTGAGGTATCCACCACAGTCCCCATAAGCCTGCAGTAATCAATAGAACAAAGCATATAGTCAAATGGTATGGATGCGTTTTCATAATATAATTAATTTTGAAGCGGCCTGTGGTTAATATTTCCTTAGACTTTCCCACCAATGCCTAATTGGTAAATTGATTAAGTCAAATATTTCACCAATCATTGGCGTAGCAATTTTAATATTTTTTTTCTTAGCTTCTTCAGTAACTCGAATTATTGGGTCATCCCAAGTATGCGAAGATAAATCAAATTTACACCAATGAATAGGGAAGAGAACTTTTGCATTTAAATCAATACTAGCTTGAACAGACTGATCAGGAAACATATGGATTTTAGACCAACTAGCATTATATGCCCCATTCTCAATAAAAGCGATATCGAAAGGGCCATATGTTTCACCTAGTTCTTTGAATGTATTTGAATATCCACCATCTCCACTGAAATAAGCTTTCATTGACTTAGAATTAATGATCCATGAACCCCATAAAGTTGAGTTTCTGTTTGTCAATCCACGACCACTAAAGTGTTGTGCTGGCGTCAATGTAAATTGAACATTTTTATAATCCTGGCTATCATACCAATCTAATTCACTGATTTTATTTCTATCAACTCCCCAACTTTCAAGGTGAGCTTTAATTCCCAAGGGAACAAAAAAATGATCAACTTTTTTTGCAAGATCTTTTATTGCTGTAGCATCTAAATGATCGTAGTGATCATGTGAAATTATGACTACATTAACTTTAGGCAGATCATCAATAGTAATTGGATTTTTAAATGGAAATGGTTTTCCAAAAATAGGTAATGGTGAAGCTCTATTGAAAACAGGGTCTGTCATAACTATTAAGCCATCTATATTCATCAATATAGTTGAGTGGCCCAACCAAACAAATTTGTCTACTGTTAAATTATCACTTTTAAATTTTATTGTTGGAAGAGATTTTAATGGGTTTTTATCCTTAGCAGGAGAAATCCAATCCTTTAAGCTGGCACTTTTTTCTGAAGCACGTAGATTAGCCTCATCGCTACTTACACTAACAGGATTTAAATTTACAAATTTTTCAGAATTAAAGTTTTTTGAATTTTGAATAAGTTTCTTACTGTCTTTATCCGGTGCTGCGCCAAACTGAGAAGAGGTATTAAGAAATATAAATATAGATAAAAAAAGTAAAACTAAAGTGATAATAAGATATTTAAATATAATAAAAATTATTTCCATGGTTTTTTAATTCTTAGTAGGCTTGATATTTGCAAATCGGCAGACACCCACTTTTCTACTTGCAGAATTAAACATATCTTCTGAACAAAATCTACTTAAGACTGCTTTATCTAGGCCTAATTGATCAGCCATTTGTGATAACATGCCAGCAATAGCAACATCAGCAGCCCGCATATTACCATCAGCAATTTTTAATGCCATTGCTGCTCGCGCTTCTGGTAAAATAACTGCATAAACTCCCTCAGCACCATTCTTGGCAAAGAATTTTTTAGACGACGCTGCCGTCATTATACTGTTTGGTGATTTTGAGCCACCTGTTAGAAATGGAAATTGTATAGTTGAAGATATAATTTGTTCTGCCGACTTACTCATCGTTCCTTTAAGTAAATCTGGTGCAGCAATTTTAGCCAAAGCCCGCGCAAACCCCGCTAGACTGAGACGTGGCGCAGGAAGTGTACAGCCATCAATACCAAGAATATCTATGGGTTCTCCTGCAAGTTCTGTAAACATAGCTAACATCGCTTGTTGAGCCGGGTGTTCAGCTAAATTATAATTCGACACATCCCAACCTTGGTGTTGGCAAAAAGCCAACTGACCACAATGTTTACCCGAACAATTATGATAAATACGTGACGCTGATATATTTTGTTCTCGAAGTCTTTGTCGATCTTCTGGATAGCGTGGTACATCAGGCCCACATGACAAATGCTCAGCTGATAAACTCATATCTAGTAACCACTGCTTGACCGCAGTTTCATGCATTGTTTCACCATGATGCGAAGCACAAGCTAAAGCCGTTTGTTGATCTGTAAGTTTAGTGCCATGGGCTAATATTGTTAGTGTTTGCAATGATTTCATTGCAGATCGTGGAAATATTTGTCTCTCTGCATCACCCCACACTGCTTGTAATTCTCCAGATGCTGAAACTAAAACACCAGAACCAAGATGTGTACTTTCAACAGCACCTCCGCGAATAATTTCTGCCATTAGTATATCTGTCATTATATTAATTATCTTAAAGGCTCTCAAAGAGCATTGATTTTGGGTTTAGCATTTCTAGCTCACCAGTACCGATATTATTCCACAGCCCATGAATTGAAATATTGCTTGAGCTCAGTGCCTGCTGAACAAATGGGAATTCTAATAAGTTTTTAATTGAATTAGTTATACTTTCTTTTTCTAAGTTACTAATCATCGCTTTGTCATCAGTCACATATTTTAACATATCATAAGCTGGCTTTAAAATATTTAGCCATTTGTTTACAAATAATAAGTCTTTGTTCACTTGATCGCCTTTACACATATGATAGCCATTTTTAATACCCCCACAACTTGAGTGTCCTAAAATTATAATGTGTGAAACTTCTAAAGCACAAATAGCAAATTCAATTGCCGCAGAAGTGCCGTGGTGGTCACCATCTGGATTATAAGGTGGAATTAAATTTGCAATATTACGATGTATAAAAAATTCTCCAGTTTCAGCACCAAACATTGATGTGGCGTGTACCCTTGAGTCACAGCAAGAAATAATCATTGCCGTTGGGTTTTGACCTTCTAATGCAAGATTTTCATATATAGATCTGTCATTAGCAAAGCTTTCACTTTTCCAATTTTTATATCTATCAATAAGATCTTGAGGGAGTGGCTTGATAAGTAAAGTCATACCTAATTATGAATTAATCGAAATATTTTTGATAGAAATTTACAAGCTCTTCTGTATTAAGTCTTTTTTGTTCCATGGTATCACGATCTCTAACGGTAACCGTCTTATCTTCCAGTGATTCAAAATCAACCGTTATACACATTGGCGTACCAATTTCATCATGCCGACGATAACTTTTACCAATATTGCCAGAATTTTCTAACATAACTCGACCCATACCAAGTTTTTGTAATATATTTTTAATCTCTTTAGCATGACTAACCAGATCTTCATTATTTCTTTTTAATGGAATTACTGCAGCTTTTATTGGTGCAAGATGTGGCTTAAGGCTCAGGACTATTCTTGTTTTACCATCTACTTCTTCTTCTCTATAAGCCTCATTTAATAAGGCAAAAACTCCACGTTCAACTCCTGCACTAGGTTCAATACAATATGGAATATACCACTTTTTAGTTTCTAGATCTTGGACTGCTAACTTTGTAGTAGAGTCTTTATTCTCCATTACTTTGGCAGATATATCAAAATCGGATTGGTTTTTAGTGTGCGAACCTAAATCAAAATCTTGTCGATTGGCAATGCCTTCTAGTTCTTCAAAGCCGTGTGGAAATTTATATAATAAATCTGTAGTAGCTTTGGAATAGTGTGAAAGATCATTACTTGGCGCCTCAAGAATTTCTAAATTTTCTTTTTTAATACCTTGCTCGATCCACCAATCAATTCGAGCTTGTACCCAATACTTAAACCAATCTTCATCCGTGCCTGGTTTTACAAAAAACTCAAGTTCCATTTGTTCAAATTCACGAACTCGGAAGATAAATTTTCCAGGAGTAATTTCGTTACGAAAGCTTTTGCCCATTTGACCAATCCCAAACGGTACTGATCTACTAGTAGAATCTAAAACATTCTTAAAGTTGGTAAAAATTTGTTGAGCCGTTTCAGGTCTTAAGTAAACAAATGATGATCCATCGTCGACAGGACCTATTGCTGTTTTAAACATTAAATTAAATGGTCTTGGCTCAGTTAAATTTTTTGAACCACAACTTGGACAAGCCTTGTCACTCAACTGATCTTCACGCCATCTACTTTTACAATCCTTACAGTCACATAAAGGATCCGTGAATGTATCTTCGTGACCTGAATATTTTAATACATTGGGTGAAGTTAGAATTGATGCATCTAAACCCTCAACATCATCGCGTTGCCAAACCATAGTTTTCCACCATGCTTGTTTTAAATTATTTTTAAGTTCAACCCCCATTGGCCCAAAAGTATATAGGCCTTTTTGCCCACCATAAATTTCATCTGATTGAAAAATAAAACCACGTCGTTTACATAAAGCAACTAAATCGTCACTTTTTTCAACGGCCATACCGACTCCAATGCGCCTCTTCATAAAGAGTTTCAACTAAGCCACTCATACTATCTGTTGCATAACTTCTTGATGAAAATATTCCCTTAAGAAAAGATTTTTTAGATTCGATAGTTCTAAGTCGATAATTTTTACCATAGTTATTATCTAAGTAAGTTGCCAATGTATCATTAGAATCAACTAGGCCCAAATCTATGCCCTGTTCTCCAGTCCAGAATTCACCATTACAAACTTTATCGGCATCAATTTTTTCTTTACGATTTTTTAAGACCAATGCTTTAAAGTTTTCAAAAATACTAACTTGTACCTTAATGAGCTTTTCTACATCTTTATCTTGAACATCTACAAATGGATCAAGAAATGATTTGTTTTTACCGGCTGTAAAGATACGTCTAGTGACGCCTAGTTTTTCAATTAAATCTTTAAAACCAAAAGATGCGCTAATGACACCTATGCTTCCTACTATTGAACTTTTATTAGCTAATAATTCATCGCCAGCACACATCAGCATATAACCTCCACTGGCAGCAACATCTTCTGCAATTGTCACAACTTTAACTTTGTTTTTTTCTGCTAATAGTCTGATCTTGTTATAAATAAGCTCTGATTGAACAGGAGATCCACCAGGAGAATTAATCTGAATAACTACTACTTTTGGTTTTTTAGTAGTAAAGGCTTTTTCTAAAATTGGAGTGGTGTTTTCAATAGTTAAGCCTTTGCTAAAGCGCCCCATATCACCAATTACACCGCGTAAGCTGACAACATTAATGTTGGTTTTTTTCTTAAATGGATTAAATCTACTTAAAGTCATATTTTAAAGGCTATTACCAAAAAATTAATATTTTTTAAAGGAACTGTACTATAACTAATTTGTATTATGAAAGAAACACATAAAAAGTCTCAAATACAATTAAATCCAGTAGATAGTATTGCCATTCATTTAGCATCATCTGTAAAAAGACTGGATAGTGAGATAAAGAAAAATATTCAAGATAAGGAAATTATAGTAACTAATATTGCTTCTCATCTTATTATGGGCAAGAGTAAAAAGATAAGACCCCTGCTTACGTTGCTTTTTGCTAAAATTCTTAAATATAAGGGAAGTGCTCATTTCAATTTGGCTGTTTGTATTGAATTTATTCATAATGCAACACTCTTACATGATGACGTAGTAGATGGCGCAAAAATTAGACGTGGTAAAAAAGCTGCTAATCTAATCTGGGGCAATAAATTAAGCATATTGGTTGGTGATTATTTATTAAGTAAATCTTTTAAATTGATGGTTAAAGATAAATCTATAAAAGTTTTAGAAATCTTATCTAATACATCATTAATCTTAGCGAGGGGTCAGATTCAAGATGCCAACAATATATCCAACGCACATCTAACTGAAAAAGATTATCTAGAATTAATTTTTGCAAAAACAGCTGAGCTGTTCAGTGTATCTTGTTATTTGCCAGCAGTATTGGCCAACAAAAGCTTAAGGATACAAAATGAATTAAAAGACTTTGGTAAAAATTTTGGCATGGCATTTCAATTATCAGATGATTATTTAGATTACTTTGGTAATTCAAAAAAAATGGGCAAGAATATTGGTAAAGATTTTTTAGAGGGTAAAATTACTTATCCACTAATTCATTGCTATAGAAATACCTCAAAAACAAATCAAATCTTCTTAAATAAAATCCTAAAAAAGAGCAGAAGAAATAATATTGATTTTTTAAAAGTATTAAAAATTATGGAATTATCTAATACAAAATTAGAATCCTTAAAATTTACCAATAAATACCTAAAAAAAGCTCAGAATAGCATTAAAAGATTTGAGGGAGATTCAGATAAGGTGTATCTTGATAATCTAATTAACTATTTATTAATAAGAGATCACTAATGTCACATAATTCATTCGGTAAGCTTTTTAAAGTTACAACCTGGGGAGAATCTCACGGAACTGCTATTGGCTGTGTGATTGATGGCTGTCCTCCTTTAATAAATCTTAATGAGAAAGATATTCAAAAATATTTAGATTTACGTAAACCTGGTACATCAAAATTTGTTACACAGCGCAAAGAGGATGATAAAGTTGAAATACTCTCTGGTGTGTTTAAAGGTAAAACAACTGGTACTCCTATTTCATTAATTATTTATAATAAAGATCAGCGCTCTAAAGATTATGGAGATATTAAAAGTAAATTTAGACCAGGACATGCTGATCTAACTTATTTTTTAAAGTACGGTATTCGTGATTATCGTGGTGGTGGCAGATCCTCTGCACGTGAAACTGCAAGTCGTGTTGCCGCAGGTGCTGTAGCGCGCAAAGTAATTAAACATATTCTTAAAAAAGATATAAAAATTAGAGGCGCTGTAATGCAAGTAGGTGCTTTGAGTATTAATCCAAGAAACTTTAATTGGAATACTGTCAGCTCTAATTCATTTTTTTGTCCAGATAAAAAGATCGTTTCTGTATGGGAAGAGTATCTAGGACTTATTAGAAAAAAAGGTTTATCTGTTGGTGCAACAATTCGAGTTAATGCCGAAGGTCTGCCTGCTGGAATTGGAGAGCCTATTTATGGAAAGCTCGATACTGAACTTGCAGCTGCAATGATGAGTATTAATGCTGTTAAGGGTGTTGAGATTGGTCTTGGAATGGAGGCCGCAAGTATTACTGGTGATGAGAATTCCGATGAAATAAGAGCTAAAGGTAAAAAAATTATATTTTCTTCAAATAATGCAGGTGGAATTTTAGGGGGCATTTCTACGAGCCAAGATATAGACGTATCACTTTCTGTTAAGCCTACTTCCTCAATACTAAAACCTCAAAAAACTATTAATGATAAATTTAAAAACACCACAATATCAACAAAAGGGCGGCATGATCCTTGTGTTGGCTTACGAGCAGTTCCAATTGCTGAAGCAATGATGGCTTTAGTGCTTGCCGATCAATTAATGCGTAACCGTGCTCAGTGCGGTTAAACTTTTAGATCCATTAAGTAATCTATTAAATTATTAACAGATAAATTTTTTATATTAGCTTCTTTTAATAATTTTAAAGTCTTTGTATGCAGTCTATCCCTATACTCTACTAAGTATTTTTTCTCTTTAGCTGACATCTTTGGCTCATCATTAAAGTCATCACTAATTTGAAAAATTTCTCCAATATTCATACCAATTATTTTAAGTAAATCTATTTTTTTCTTACTAATTTTTGCAGCTATCCCAACAGCTTCTGTGCAATAGGACATTAACTTTCCAGTTTTTAACTTATTAATATGAATACGATCAATAAATGTATTTTTTTTATTTGATAAATCTTCAAACTGACCTTGAAGTAAGCCACCCTCACCAGAAATTTCCGTGAGTGCTAAAATTAGTTTTGCTTTTGTATGGCTATCTAGTTTTATATGTGAACTGGATAACATTTTATAAGAAAGGGTTAATAACCCACAACCAGCAAGTATTGCTGTGTATTCATTATATTTAAAGTGTGTTGTTTTTTTTCCTCGTCTATATTTATCATTATCCATTGCAGGAAGATCATCATGCACTAAAGAATAGTTATGGAGCATTTCAACTGCAATCCCTATCTTAATAGAATTATTAGAACTAACTTTTAATGCATTGGCAAAAGTATAGATAAGAAAAGGGCGAAATCTTTTTCCACCTGCTAAAATGGAGTAGTTAATTGACTTATTTAATGTATTTGTATTCTTGGGTAAAAAATTTTTTAAGTCTAAATTAAATTTTTTAATAAATTTACTTAACTCAATAACAGTTTGAGTATTAGACATTATTCAATTTCTTTTTTTGAAATCTTACCATCCGTGGATACCTTAATTTCCTCAAGCTTTAAAACTGCATCATTTAATTTTTGCTGGCAATGAGTTTTAAGATGTGAACCTCTAGTGTAAAATTCAATAGATTTTTCAAGGTCAATTGATCCACTTTCAAGATTATCAACAATCTCTTCGAGTTCAACTAAAGCTTTTTCAAAAGACAATTTTGTTATATCGCTTGGAATATCACTCATAAACTATAAATATTTCTTAAATTCATTTCTTGCAATCGTACCCTTATGAACCTCATCTGGACCATCAGCTAATCTTAAGGTTCTCATGCCAGCATATGCTGCAGCCAGCTTAAAGTCCTCAGTTACGCCTGCACCACCAAATGCTTGAATAGCATTATCAATAATTTCAAGCGCCATTAATGGTGCTGCCACTTTAATCATAGCAATCTCATTTTTGGCCACTTTATTTCCAACTGTATCCATCATGTGAGCGGCTTTAAGTGTCAAAAGTCTTGTCATCTCAATGTTGATGCGCGCGTCAGCTATTCTTTCTTGCCATATAGAATGTCTGAACAATTCTTTGCCAAAAGCTTTTCGAGTTAAAAGTCTTTTACACATTATTTCTAGTACTGCTTCAGCAACACCTATTGCACGCATACAATGATGTATTCGTCCGGGGCCAAGACGTCCTTGAGCAATTTCAAAGCCACGTCCTTCACCAAGTAACAGGTTCTCAGGTGGAACTCGAACATCTTTAAATTCTATTTCAGCGTGACCATGTGGCGCATCATCATAGCCGAACACGGGTAAATGCCTTTTGATATTTATACCAGGTGTATCTGCATCAATTAGTATCATCGATTGTTGTTTATGTTTATTTTCATTATCTGGATCTGTCTTACCCATAAAGATATAAAATTTACAACGGGGATCCATAGCACCAGAAGTCCACCACTTAGTTCCATTTATTACATACTGGTTGCCTTCCATTTTAATCTCACTCTGAATATTAGTAGCATCAGAAGATGCTACTGCGGGCTCAGTCATTGCAAATGCAGATCTAATAGTACCATCCAATAATGGTTTTAAATATTTCTCTTTATGCTCATCGGTACCATAGCGAACCAATACTTCCATATTGCCTGTATCGGGCGCGCTACAATTAAATACTTCTGCTGACCAAATATTTCTACCCATAATTTCACACATAGGCGCATACTCTTCATTGGTATATCCTGAGCCGTATTCACTTTCTGGTAAAAAAAGATTCCATAATTCAGCTGATTTTGCTTTTTCTTTTAGTTCTTGAATTATTGGAACTACTTGCCATCTATTATCACCAAAACCTTTAATCTGATTATAGTAAGTTTCAGTATTTGGATTTATATGTTCATCCATAAATTTTTCTAAACGTTCTGTTGTTTGCTTAGCTTTATCTGAAATAGTCATATTTATCTTCGTTCCTTAAAAAAATTAATTAGCAGTCTATTGCAGCTATCGCTACAAATATTATCATAAATTTCCGGTAAATGATTTGTATTCTCTTTCTGAAAATAGTTAATGTTACCATTTATAGAACCATATTTTAGATCATCTGCACCAAAGTACAATCTTCTTATTCTAGCTTGTGATATTGCTGCGGCACACATAATACAAGGCTCTAAAGTAACGTATAAGTCACAATCGATTAATCTACTACATTCTAATTTTTTGCATGCATCTCTTATTACATTTATCTCAGCGTGTGCTGTGGGATCCATGTTTTTATTGGTTTTATTAAAGGATTTAGAAATAATTTGACTAGTTTTAGGGTTATAAATAATTGCACCAACTGGTACTTCTCCAATAGAACTAGCCTCTTCAGCACATTTAATGGCTTCGAGCATTATGTTCTGTGAATTTGTCATTATCAAAGAGTATATGCTATAAGCTAATTAAAATAACAATGAATTATGAAAAATATAGATGCTTCAGAAAGAATCGCCAAAGTCATTGCAAGAGGATCTAAATATTCACGCAGAGATGCCGAGAAACTTATCCTGGATGGCAGAGTTAAGATCGATGATCACATTATTTTACAGCCTAATATAAATGTAACTTCATCTAATAATATTAAGCTTGATGATAGAAGTATCAATTTCAAACAAGAATTATTGCTTTATAAATATTACAAACCTAGAGGTGTTCTTGTTACCCATCATGACCCTGAAAATAGAAAAACTATTTTTCATGATTTACCCAAGCAATTTGAAAAAATGATTTCAGTTGGGAGATTAGATTATGACTCTGAAGGACTTCTTTTGCTAACAAACAATGGTGATATAAAAAGAACAATGGAGCTTCCAAATAATAATTGGAAAAGAACTTATCGTGCGCGAGTTCATGGTAGAATTCAAGATGATCTAGTTCAGAAATTAAGAAAAGGACTTAGAGTACATAAAATGCAATACAAACCTATTATTGCTACTATTGATAGCTCATCTAATTCTTATACTTGGCTTACTATGACGCTTACAGAAGGCAAAAATCGAGAAATAAGAAATATCTTTGAAGCCTTTGATATGGTTGTAACCCGTTTAATTAGAATATCCTACGGACCCTATAAACTTAATAAGCTTAATAAAAGTGAAGTAGAAAAAATTAAGTATATAAACAAAGAAAAACTAACGAGTGTCTAATGCGAATAATTAGTGGCATAAAAAGAGGACATAAATTAATAACGCCTCGAGGTAATATTGCCAGACCAATGACTGATAAAAATAGAGAAACTATTTTTAATATAGTTCTTCATGGCAAAGAACTTGCAGATTGTGGATTTAATCTAGATAACTCAATAATATTAGACATGTTCGCAGGAACCGGTGCTTTTGCTTTTGAGGCAATCTCAAGAGGTGCCAAAGAGGCTATACTAGTCGAAAATGATCAGTATATGATTGATATAATATTTAAAAATGCCGAAAAATTAAAAATGAATTTAGAAGTTTCTCTCCTGGAAAAAGATGCGACTAGTATTTGGGCTGATGATATTGATAAAGATAAAGAGATTGATTTAATTTTTATTGATCCACCTTATGAAAAAAAACTAGAATTTAAAGCAATAAAAAATATCTTAAAGAAGAAAATATTAAAGAAGAATAAAATTATTATAGTGGAACAGTACATTAAAGAGTCACTTATTACATACGAAGGGCTTGAACTTATACGGACTAAAGAGCTTGGAATTACAAGATTTAGCTTTTTTAAAATAAAGTAATTACTTTAAAAAATTCTTTTGTTTTTCAACTGCGTCTTGTCCAAAAGGATCTACACCACCAAGTTCAGCAAGGATTAAAACTTCCAATATAGAACTCGCAAATATCTTGCCGAGCTGCAAAATTGTTTTGTCATCATTTTCTAGTGAGTAATTGCAAATTTTTACAATTGGCAAACCTTCAGTTTCCAAAGTCCTTATCATCGCATCTTTATGATTTGTTAAAGTAATGTCTATGAAATCATTGCTTTCATTGCTATTGACTGCATAAATTTCAAAAAATTTATCATCTGGTCCATCTAAATATAACTGTAGTAGACTATGTTGATCTTGTGTCATCCTTGAAACTATTGGAAGATATCCAAATCTTTTTTTTCCCAAGCTTTCGGCAAATAATTGTTTCAACCAGTTACCTAGCTCATAAAATTCATCTCCATAAAAAAGCATGACATTAATTTTTTTACCACTTTTTATAAGATCAAACTTTTTCATAGCCGATTCTTCAGGTGAAAAATCTCCTGGTGAATACTTATCAATTATAAAGCTATCTAAGGATTGATTAAATCCTTGAAAAAAATTTTCAATATTATTATTAAATAAAGAAATAGGAATTGTCCCAGTGTTAGAAAAAATAGAAAATCTTCCTCCTATATTAGGATCATGTTCGATTATCTTAATTCCTAGATGATCGGCAAGAGTGTAAAGGGGTGCTGTATTTTTTTCTGTAATTGCTAAGAAATTTTTGGAAATATCTACTTTGTCTTTTAGTTCTTCAGTCAAATGATCAAATAAAGTTAAAACTTCAGAGGTAGTGCCTGATTTTGATATAAATATAAATCCTGTATCCTTTAGCTCAATAAGTCTAAGAGTTCTTTTGATTTCCTTTGAATTAAGATGGTCAAAATAAAATATATTTTTTTTACTCAGTGCATGCGCAACTGCCTTGGATCCTTGTGAAGAACCACCAATACCAATTATAATATAATTATCAAATACAAAATCCAGATTGTCTTTTTCTTTTTCATACTGGCTCTTTAAGTAGTCAATATCTAAAAAAGGATATTTTTTTTCATTTAAGTTTGCTTTAATTATTTGTGCTGCGCTAGTCAATGTTAAGCTCTAACTTCTTGATCTAAATTATCTATATTTTTTTCAAACTCTCTTAATCTTTTGTAAACACTAGCTAATTCGATCAATGTAGGCCATGAGTTAAATAAATATTGCATTGAAGCTTCAACTCTACCGAATGCTCTTACTAGCTGTTGCATTACTCCAAGTGTCATGACACCAGCAACAATTGCGGGTGCAATTAAAATATATGCAGATAACACATTTGCCTGAAGATATGCTAAGCGACCAATATTAAAATAAAAATAATTTAAATAGCTCTTAAAATGTATCAATCTCACACCATCAAATAATTCATTTAAAGTTTTTGGCCTAACGCTGCCATCGTCTTCAGCAATTACAAGAATTTTTCTGTATGCAGCTTCTTTTTTTTGCAAATCGTACTCAATGCCTACTAGTCTTAAAATCCAAGCAAGTAGAATCATAAAAAATGTTCCCCCTACAGACCATATAAAGGCACCTGTAACTAGTCCATATTGCCAATCACCAAACCATAGGATGGGAAGGCCGATTGATATTGTCATTAATATTGGAAAAAATTCGAAGAGCACTAGAATTGCTTCAAAAAAACTTGTTCCTAAAGTTTCCATAATTCGACTAAATTTAATTGTATCTTCTTGTACACGCTGTGAAGCCCCTTCTATTTGTCGAGCTTTGTCAAATACGCTGTGGTAATATTCAACCATACTTGCTCTCCACCTAAATAAAAAATGTGAAGTAAAGAAAGCTGAAAAAAGTGATAATACTATCCACATTGCTGCAAATTGAGCAAATATAAAAAGGGAACTAAAATACTCATCTAATGTTACAGCGTTTGGAGTGCCCAGGGCTTTTTGTATTAAGTCATAAAACTCACCAAACCAGTAATTAATTTTTACATCAATTTGAACTTGTAACCAGATAGAGGTAAGAATTATTATGGATCCTAAGTAAGCCCATAGAGCCCAGTATTTATTTATAAAAAATTTAAACATATAAATACTTAATCATAAA
>Ga0209482_1001612_pt1 | contig 15146 bp, 14 predicted proteins | sample CoawatmetaG10DNA_FD_187512 | JGI IMG/M metagenome (GOLD analysis project Ga0209482, IMG submission 187512) | Marine microbial communities from the West Antarctic Peninsula - Coastal water metaG104-DNA (SPAdes) (version 2) | ecosystem: Environmental > Aquatic > Marine > Coastal ...
AGTGATACCATTTAAAAACTTAGAATTAGTAAGTGTTAATAAAAAAGTCTTGGAAAATAGCTTTCTTTATGTTGCATCTGGAGAAGTGCATAAAAATCATATTAACCTTATTAGTGCATGGGAAATCCTCGCCAAAGAAAATATTTATCCGCAGCTTTTTTTGACAATTGACAATAATACGGTCTTATATAATCAAATCAGTGAAAAAATTAAAATAAATAATCTTAAGATATTCATTAAACCTAACCTGCCAAGAGAAGAACTACTTTTATATTACCAAAAAGTTAGTGCGTTAATTTACCCTTCTTTTTTTGAGTGCTTTGGTATTCCGCTTGTTGAAGCTTCAAATTATAATCTGCCAGTCATAGCTTCTGAGCTTGATTATGTACGAGATTTAATTGATCCTACCGAGACTTTTGATCCTAGTTCGCCAAGATCAATTTCTAGATCTGTTAAAAGGTTTATTGGTAGTAAAGAGAATAGGAATAAAGTTGTAACTGCAGATACATTTACAAAGAAATTAGCTTTATATGCAAAAAAATAATCTTATTAAAAACTCTATAGTCAAGATAATTCTTTTGTGTGGAGGAAAAGGAGAGCGCTTATATCCTCTTACTAGTGACATCCCAAAGCCTCTTGTAAAAATTAATGAAAAATCTATTTTGTCGCATATTATTGATCATCTTGCAAAATTTAATATGACTGATTTAATTATTTTAACTGGGTATAAATCTGACAAAATTGAAAATTATATAGGTGAAAAATACTCAAAGGCTAATATTCAAATAATTGATTCAGGTGATGTGGATATTATTCAAAGGTTGAAAGATGCACTTCCCTATATTAAAGGTGATTTTATGGTACTTTATGGAGATACAATTTCAAATATAGATATTTCTAACTTGAAACAATTTCATACCTCATCAAAATATCCAGTAACAATGGCAGTGTGGCCTCTTATAAGTCAATTTGGAATTGTTGATATCGATGATAAAGGTGAGGTTCTTGGATTTAAAGAAAAGCCAAAACTAGATAAATGGATAAATATTGGGTATTTTTATTTTAATAATAATATGTCATACATGATAGAAGAGTCAACTAGTTTTTCCCAGTTTTTAGAAAAAATTGCTAGTATGGGTATGCTTGGTGCTTTTAAGCATGAAGGTATTCATATAACCATCAATACTGTTAAAGAGCTTTCTGAAGCTCAAAAAAATATTAGTAAAATTTAATAAGGCAAGCACATGAGTCAAAATTATTGGAAAGGAAAAAATGTATTTATTACTGGAATTAATGGGTTTATTGGTGGTAATCTAGCCAAAAAACTATTGAATAATGGTGCAAATGTTTTTGGACTAATCCGAAATCACTCATCTCTTTCTTTTTTATACTTTGAAGACCTTAACAAAGAAATTGTACTCATTAGCGGCGATTTAAGTGATAAAGAGCTTTTATGTGGAATATTATCTGAAAATAATATTAATGTTGTTTATCATTTGGCAGCCCAGGTCGAAATTGGAGTTGGTTTGAAAAATCCATATCTAACTTTTGAGTCAAATATTCGAGGAACTTACTCACTTTTAGAGGCTATTAGGTTACATAGTGATACAATTGAAGCTGCAATATTTGCTTCAACTGATAAAGCTTATGGGTCATATAGTTTTGATCAAATGCCATATAAAGAGAATTATAAATTATTGCCTAAATATCCATATGATGTATCTAAAGCCTGCGCAGATATGATTGCTCAAGTTTATGCTAATGATATTTATAAATTACCAATCGCTGTTACAAGGTTTAGTAATATATATGGCCCTGGTCAATTAAATTTTTCAGCGCTAGTTCCTGATTCAGTAACATCTGCCTTGGGTTATTCAAAATTTATCCCTAGAGGAGATGGTTCAATGATCAGGGATTTTCTATATGTTGAGGATGTGGTAGACCTCTACTTAAAAATTGCTAATTCTTTATTTGAAAATCCTGAAAAAATTTCGGGTGAAGTTTTTAATGCTGGAACTAACAATCCCACATCAGTTCGTGATTTATTGGAAATAGTATATAGGCTAGCTGGAACCCAAGATGACTATAAAGATATCTTATCTTTAATGGATGAAAAGATTGCTGTTGGAGAAATCCAATGCCAGTACATGGACTATGAAAAAGTAAATAAATACTTCAACTGGAGTCCTTCAATTTCCCTTGAAGATGGTTTAATCAAATCGATTGAATGGTATAAGGGTTGGAATAAAAATAATATTAAATTTTTTTAAGAGATATTAAAAGTGTCTCATGAAATTATATTGAATGGTAAGCATGAATCTAAACCTTCATTATTAGCCAAAATATATATATGGTCAATAGTTCTTCATCCTCTCTTATTCTTTGATTTTGCCCATGAGGAATTAATTGGTATTGGGGGTAATATCTCTAAAATTTTAGAACTAATTGTTGTAATTTGTTTATTTTTTAGTTTAATTTTTTATAGAACATATTCTATTATCTTGAATCCTCAATACTCTACTGTTTACTGGGTTTATACTTTTTATGCTATTTGGGTTGCGTTTTTTGGTTATTTTTATGGTTATTATGAATTTAATAATAATATTGAATATGTTAATCAAGGGTTCTTTAATTTGGCAATTATTAGGCCATTTTTTGAATATATTATTTTGATTTTTTATTATTTCTATTTTGTTGTCTTAGCAGTTCATTTCTTATCAAGCAATAAAACAATAAACTATTTTTTTAAGGTGTTTTTATTTTTATTTTATTCGCACTTACTACTTGGCTTTTTAGATCAAATTTCTACAATTTATTTTGAATTTGATTTAATCCCTATTAGTTTATCTAGATATACGCCAACATCATGGCGCTTCCATGGTCTTGCTGGAGAGCCAAGGGATGCATTTGTATTTTTAATATTTGGAATTGCAATGATTTATTTATATAATTTTTGGAAAAAGCAAAATAAAATAAAACTGCTATTACCAGTAACAATTTCCATTATTGCATTATTAATGACAGCTTCAGTCTCTGGAATGGTTGGAGTTATTATTTCAACTGGTCTAATATCTGCTTATCAATTACGTACCTTTAAGTTAAAAAATATTTTTTTTGCAGTTCTTTTTTCTTCAATAGTTCTTATCTCTGTATATCTTAATTTTGTTTACTTTAGTCGATTGGGTGAGGTTCTTAATGCTCTTCCTGCTTTGTATTATGGTTTAAAAGAAGGTAATATTCCAGAGGGACTTATTGGTCAGATGCCTAACATCTACCCAGTATTTTCAAGGTTTAATGAAGTAATTGAACTTAACTTACTACCAACAATATTTGGTACTGGAGTAGGAACAGAGTCAGTTGTGAATGTAAACATGTTGGGTGGTGGAGATTTAACGGTGAATCCACAATCTCAGATTATTAGATTATTTTATAGTGCTGGGATTGTTGGAACATTGTTATATATTATTTCTTTTTATTACCCTGTTTATAAAATTTCAAAAATATACAACACTAAGATTTTCATTTATATTCTTTTGTTTCTTCTTGGTGCAAATCTTGGACATAGATCGATTGCAATATTTATTTTTCTTGGAGTTTTTATGGCAGTATTTAAGCAATTATCTAAAAAACCATAGCTTGATAATATGCAAGTTAAACTTACTATTTTTTAATAAATATTTTGATACAAAGGACTTATAGTTATGATTCATGTAGTTGATTATGGACTTGGCAATGTTCAAGCTATATTAAACATTTATAAGCGCATGGGTTTTGATGCTATCCGAGCAAAAACTTCGACTGATTTAGTTGGAGCTGTTAAGATTATTCTTCCTGGTGTTGGCTCTTTTGATTATGCGATGAAGTTACTCAATCAATCAGGCATGAGAGAGACTTTAGAATCCTTAGTTTTAAAAGATAAGGTTCCTATATTGGGAATTTGTGTTGGTATGCAGATATTAGCATCATCAAGTGATGAAGGGACTTCTCCTGGATTAGGCTGGATTCCTGGAAGAATCCTCTCATTTCGTGGTAATAAAAAATCTGCTAACTTACCACTTCCACATATGGGCTGGAATAATATCCAACCCAAACTTGATCATCCTTTATTTGTAGGGATTGATTCTGATGCTTTATTTTATTTTTTACACTCTTTTTATTTTGAGTGTGATAATAATGTAAATGAGACTTCAACTGTATTTTATGGTGTTGATTTAACTTGTTCAGTCTCTATGGGAAATATACATGGAGTTCAGTTCCATCCTGAAAAAAGTCATCATTTAGGCGCACAATTATTGAAAAATTTCGTGGAGTATTAAGATGCTTCTCCCTAGAATAACTCCTTGTCTTTTAATTCATAATAATGGTTTAGTAAAAACCATGGAATTTAAGACTCCTAAATATGTTGGTGATCCAATTAATGCTGTTAAGATTTTTAATGAAAAAGAGGTTGATGAGTTGATTATTCTTGATATTGATGCATCTGTTAATAATTTAGAGCCCAACTATAAAATGATTGCTAAATTAGCTGCTGAATGTAGAATGCCTCTATGTTATGGTGGAGGTATTAAGTCTTTAAAGCAAGCAAAGCATATCATTAGTTTAGGCGTAGAAAAAATTGCAATTAGTTCGGCTGCGTTAGAGGATGACTTTATTATTTCTAATATTGCAAATGAATTAGGAAGTCAAAGTGTAGTAGTTGCATTAGATGTCCGAAAAAAATCTACGTTATTTGCTTCTACTTATAAAATCTATACTCATAATGCAGAAAGAGCACATAAAAATGACTTAATGGAATTTATTAAATATATTGAAGACTCTGGTGCTGGGGAAATTCTAATTAATTCTATAGATAATGATGGACAAATGAGAGGATATGATGTCTTATTAGCTAAGCAAATTCAAAAAGAAATAAATATTCCTATGACATTTTTGGGTGGGGCAGGATCTTTGGAGGACATGCAAATGCTTATCAAGGAGTGCGGTACTATTGGGGTAGCAGCTGGGAGTATATTCGTTTTTAAAGGTAAATATAAAGCAGTTTTGATTAATTATCCTAATAGAGATCGCAAAATTCAAATATTTGATTTAAATTAATCTTAACATCTAATTTATAATTTTTTGGTCAAAATTAACCTAAAATACTATAATGCTTAAAAATAAAATATTACTTATTACAGGTGGTACTGGTTCTTTTGGAAATGCAGTGCTAAGAAAATTTTTAGATTCTAACCTTAAAGAAATTCGCATTTTTAGTAGAGATGAGAAGAAGCAAGATGATATGCGAAAGCGCTATAATAGTCCAAAGATAAAATTTTATATTGGAGATGTTCGTGAATATCAGTCTGTTTTAAATGCAGTTAGAGGAGTTGACTTTATATTTCACGCAGCAGCACTAAAACAAGTGCCTTCATGTGAATTTTATCCTTTAGAGGCAACAAAAACAAATGTATTGGGTACAGAAAATGTACTTGAGGCTGCTATTGTTTGTAATGTACAGCGTGTAATTTGTTTGAGCACTGATAAAGCTGTATATCCAATAAATGCAATGGGTATTTCGAAAGCCTTAATGGAAAAAGTAGCCATTGCTAAATCTAGAAATAGTAACTCAACAGTTATCTGTATTACTAGATATGGAAATGTCATGGCTTCTCGTGGCTCAGTAATTCCATTATTTGCAAATCAAATTCTGCAAAACAAGTCGATAACAATCACTGATCCAAATATGACTCGATTTATGATGTCACTAGATGATGCAGTTGACCTTGTTCTTTATGCATTTTCTAAAGGACAGCCTGGGGATATTTTTGTTCAAAAATCTCCATCAACAACCATAAAAATACTTGCTGAATCTCTTATTAGTCTAATGAAGGCGACCAATCATAAAATAGAAGTTATTGGAACTCGCCATGGAGAAAAACTTTTTGAATCGTTGCTCAGCAGAGAAGAGAGTAATGCTGCTGAAGATATGGGAAGTTACTTCCGCGTTCCAGCCGATATGCGCGACTTAAACTATGAAAAGTTTTTTGATGTTGGTGAAGAGAAAATCTCACATTCTGCTGATTACAACTCTCATAATTCAGAGCGCCTAGATATTGAAGGTATGAAGTCACTGCTTAAGAAAATTTCTTTTGTTAAATCTGCTATAAGTGGTAAATTTAATGACTTAGAAGAATGAAGTGAAGTTTTATATTGTTGGTATTTTTTTTGAATTTATTGTATCTGGATAATTCCTTTGAGGCTTAGTATGAAAAAAATGAAAGTTATGACGGTTGTTGGGACTCGGCCTGAGATCATACGTTTATCAAGAACTATAGTAAAGCTTGATGAACATTGTGAGCACATATTAGTTCATACTGGTCAAAATTTTGATTATGAATTGAATGAAGTTTTTTTTCAAGATCTTGAAATTCGTAAGCCGGATTATTTTTTAAATGTTGCTGGTAAAAATGGTGCTGAAACAATTGGTAATGTTATTATTGAGGTTGATGCGTTATTGAGTCAAGTTGAACCTGATGCAATGCTAATATTAGGTGATACAAATAGTTGCCTTGCTGTAGTTTCTGCTAAAAAAAGAAAAATACCAATATTTCATATGGAAGCTGGAAATCGTTGTTTTGATCAAAGAGTTCCGGAAGAAATAAATCGAAGAATTATTGATCATACGGCGGATATCAACTTAACATATAGCTCTATTGCAAGGGAATATTTATTAAGTGAGGGGCTTAGGCCTGATATGGTTATTAAGACTGGTAGTCCTATGAGCGAAGTACTATCTTATTATAGTGATGGGATCAAAAATTCTAAGATACTTGAGAAATTAAATTTAATTGAAGATCAATATTTTGTTATTAGTGCACACAGGGAAGAGAATATTGATTCAGAGATTAATTTTAGTAAATTAATTAACGTTCTAAATTGTTTAGCAGAAAAATATAATTTGCCCATTATTGTATCGACGCACCCTCGAACAAAAAATCGAATAGACTCCTCTAAAGTAAAATTTCATGAAAAAGTTCAGTTATTAAAGCCTTTGGGTTTCAAAGATTATAATAAATTACAAATTTCATCAAAAATTGTTCTTTCTGATAGTGGAACGATCAGTGAAGAGTCGTCAATTCTTAATTTTCCTGCATTAAATATTAGAGAGGCAAATGAGAGGCCTGAGGCTTTTGAGGAGGCATCTGTTATGATGGTTGGGCTTGAAATTGAGCGAATTTTTCAAGCGATTTCTATTCTGGATAACAAGGCTAAGACTAATCAAAATTCTTTAAGACAAGTTGCTGACTACAGCATGCCAAATGTCTCTGAAAAGATAGTTAGAATTATTCATAGTTATACTGATTATGTAAAAAGAGTTGTATGGAGACAATATTAGTTGTTTATTTATAAATTATGTTGAAATATAAAGTTTGCTCAAATTGCATAATGGATTCATCAGACTCAAGCATTAGTTTTGATAAGTTTGGAGTTTGTGACTATTGTGATAATTTTCATACTAACATATTGCCAAATTGGGATACTGGCGCAAAAGGGAAGAAAGAACTTAATAAAATTGTTGATAAAATCAAATTTATAGGAAAAGGAAATGACTTTGATTGCATAATTGGTCTAAGTGGTGGACTCGATAGCTCATATTTAACTTATGTTGTAACAAAAGAGCTTGGGTTAAGGCCCTTGTTGTTCCATGTTGATGCTGGTTGGAATACCAGTCAAGCTGTAGGTAATATCGAAAAGCTTGTAGATAGCTTAGGTCTTGATTTGTATACTGAAGTAATTAACTGGGAAGAGATGAAAGATTTTCAAGTTTCATTACTAAAATCACAAGTACCTCATCAAGACATGGCTCAAGATACGGCTTTTTTTTCGGCATTATATAAGTTTGCACGTGTCAATAAAATTAAGTACGTTTTAACTGGAGGTAATTATTCTACTGAGTGTTGTAGAGAGCCAGAGGAATGGGGGGCTTATCCAGGGATTGATAAAAAGTTACTTCTTGGCATACATTCTAAATTTGGAAAATACCCTTTAGATACTTTTCCAATAGTAGATGTATTTGCTTCAAGAATTTACTATAAATACATTTTAGGAATGAAAATATTTAAACCACTTAATTTAATGCCGTACATTAAGAAAGATGCTGAAAAAATACTTAAGGATTTTTGTGGTTGGGAAAAATTTCAACATAAGCACCATGAATCTCGCTTTACGAGATTTTTTGAAGACTACTGGTTGCCTAAGAAATTTAAAATTGATAGAAGAAGGGCTCATTTTTCAAGCCTAATCTTAACAGACCAAATGACAAAAATTGAGGCTTTAAATAGAATCTCAAAGCCAGAACTAAGTGAGCATTTTTTAGAATGTGAATTTGAATATGTGGCTCAAAAGCTAGATATGAGCATTGATCAGCTGAAATCTATTTTTAATGGCGATAATAAATCTATTAACTCATATAAGAGCAATATTAAATTGATTGAGATAGCCTCTAAAATTGCAATTTTCTTAGGAGTAGAAAAAAGGTTATATAAATAATTTCCATGATTCATTTTGATTGACCCAATTAGCTTTAATTGATTTTTATGCTTTTGCTGATAAAATTGACTTAAATTATATTTATTAAAATAAGGCGTGTAGATGAAGAACCTAAAGAAAATATTGGTTTTGGGATCGACTGGCATGCTAGGACATCAAGTTGTCAGTTATTTCTCTAATTTTATAGATTATCGAATTTATGATATTTCATATCGGACTAAATTAAGGCCAAGCTCAATAATCTTAGACGTTATTGATAGTTCGCTAATTGAAAAAAATATTACTGAGATTAATCCAGATTTTATTATTAATTGCATTGGGTGTTTAAATATGAGTCCTCCAATTTATGAGAATTCTATTTATCTTAATGCTTATCTTCCACATTTATTAAAAAATATTTCTAAAAAATTAGGGTCTAAGCTTATTCATATTTCAACTGATTGTGTTTTTTCAGGAATTAAAGGGCAATATTTAGAATTAGATAAAAGAGATGGGAAAGAACTGTATTCTCAAACTAAGAAATTAGGTGAAATTGTTGATAAAAGTAATGTTACTTTGAGGACATCAATTATTGGTCCAGAACTAAAAGTTAATGGACAAGGCTTATTTCATTGGTTTATGTGTCAAAATGAAAATATAGAAGGTTATACTGAATCCATTTGGTCTGGCGTTACAACTTTTGAGTTAGCAAAAGCTATTCATTGGGCTATTGATAATAAAATAACGGGCTTATATCATATTACAAATGGACATTCTATAAATAAGTATGAATTATTAGAATTATTTAAAAAACATACACATAAAGATATCAAAATTTTATCGGTAAAAGGTAAAAAATCTGACAAAAGTCTTGTTGATAGTAGGAAGTTAATTAACTATGAAATTCCTTTGTATGAAAAAATGGTATTTGATATGGTGGCCTGCACCAAATTAAATAATAATTTATATGGTTATAGCGGTATTTGAAATAATTTTTCTAAATTTTTTAAATGAATAATCCAAAAATTTTAATTGTTACAGAGTGCTTCTATCCTGAAGAATTTAATATTAATGATATAGCGTCATCATGGATCGATAAAGGCTATAAAGTAGATGTACTTACTTTAGTTCCAACTTACCCTTTAGGAAGAGTTCTTGATGGGTATAAAAATAGGCTAATTGCTAGAGAGGTCTATAATGATATATGTATTTATAGAGTTCATGCAGTAACTGGGTATAAAGACAATAAATTCAAAAAAATACTAAAATATATTAACTTTATGTTTTTAGGTTCTATTATTGCATTGTTTATTGGAAGAAAATATGATTATGTATTTGGCTATAATATCGGTGCACTGACAGATATGGTTCCAGCTGTGGTAATTAGAAAAATATATAATAAACCTCTTATGTTTTGGGTACAAGATATCTGGCCAGAAAGTATTTATGCTTATGGTTTTAAAAAAACTAAACTTTTATCTAGTTTTCTTAATATATTTGTAAAGTTTATGTTTCACAACATTTCAGCTATTGCTATTTCAGGTAGAGGATTCAAAGAGAAGCTCAGTCCCTATGTGAGAAAGAATATTAATTTCAATTACCTACCAAATTGGGCAATTAATTTAACTAACAATCCAGAGAAGTTTGAGTTTAGTTCGCAACGAAGAGTTCATTTTACATTTACTGGTAATATTGGTAAAGTTCAAAATTTGGAGAATATTGTTCTAGCTTTTAATCTATTATCCAATAAATATAAAAGTAAAGCACAGCTTAATATTATTGGAAATGGTTCGCATTTAAAGCATCTTATAGAAATTTCAAGCAAAAACAGTCATATAATATTTTATGGATTAAAGAAACGCAGTGAGATGTCTAAATTCTATAAGGCTAGTGATTTTTTGATTGTTTCTCTTATAGGTAATCCAATTTTTTCAGTTACAGTGCCAGCAAAAACACAAACTTATATTGCAGCTAAAAAACCTATATTAGCAATTATTAATGGAGATACTGCAGATATTATTAGAGATAATAATTTGGGGCTGTGTGTGGATCCTTCAAATATAAAATCTATTCATGACACCTTTCAAAAATGTATCGATATGAGTAAAAGCCAGAGAGATGCTTTTGTTATTAATAACGATATCTTATTAAATGGTATATTTGATAAAGAAAATATAATTAATAATTTAACTAAGATACTAGTTCAAAAATTATGAATAAGTATTTAGTTACTGGTGCAACTGGTTTTATTGGGAGTAGATTAATTAAACTACTTAATACTTCAGAGTGTGAAATTCAAATAATATCTCGACATGCTCATAATCACCTTAAAACTTTTATTTGTGACTTTCAAATAAATAATATTCCAAAATTTGCATTTGAAGCGGTAGATACAGTTTTTCATTTAGCTGCTTTTACACATGATACGAGAGATGAGCATCTAGTCAAAGATCTTTATCAAAAAGTTAATGTTGATTCAACGATTGAAATGGCAAAAATTGCTGCAAATGCTGGTGTTAAAAGTTTTATTTTTGTTAGCAGTGTTAAAGCTGGTGACCATCAATTTTTAAAAAAATCAGGCTCAAAAAAGGGACAAAGTGAGCCTCAAGGTATTTATGGCAAAACAAAACGAGAGGCAGAAATAAAATTGCTTGAAATTGGCTTAAACTCAGGTATGCATATTTCGATTGTTAGGCCAGCATTAGTTTATGGACCATCTGTTAAAGGTAATCTTAGTATGATGTTAAATGGGATTAAAAGGGGATGGTTTCCACCATTGCCTAAAGTAAATAATTGTCGCTCTATGATTCATGTGGATGATCTTGTGGGGGCATTATTATTAGTAGCTAGTGATGATAGGGCAAATGGAGAGATTTATATTGCAACAGATGGAAGGCAATATTCATCTCGTGAAATCTATGAGGCTATGTGCAATTTACTTAATCAACCGATTCCTAAGTGGAGTGTACCAAAAATCTTGTTCAGTTTACTGGCAATGCTTAGTCCTGCTATGAAGTATAAAGTTAATAAATTATTAGGAAGTGAGTGCTATTCGTCTGATAAATTAAAATTGCTCGGATTCAAGCCTAAGCTAACTATTAGAGAGATGAATGAAGCGACTTTCTGATTTAATATTATCTTTTTTGGTGTTGGCTATTTTTTTCTTCCCAATGATAGTTATTGCTATATTCATTTCTTTAACATCAAAGGGGCCAGTATTGTATTTCTCAAAAAGAGTTGGACGCCAAAATATCATCTTTAATATGCCAAAATTTCGCTCAATGAAAGTTGATTCCCCTGTTGTAGCGACGCATTTGATTTCTGAAGTTAATGAGTATCTTTCTCCAATTGGTGGTTTTCTTAGGAAGTATAGTCTAGATGAACTTCCTCAGGTCTTTTCAATTATAAAGGGAGACATGAGCTTTGTTGGGCCTCGTCCTGCTTTATTTAATCAATATGATTTAATTGAATTACGAAAAAATAAAGGAATTAGTGACTTAATTCCAGGATTAACAGGCTGGGCTCAAGTAAATGGAAGAGATGAATTATCTATTCAAGAGAAAGTTCAGTTTGAGGTAGAATATATGCATCAAAGATCATTTTGGTTTGAACTAAAAATACTTTGGATGACCTTACTAAAGGTTGTTAATCGTCAAGGAATTTCACACTAAATAAAAGTTATAGGATTGGTTTTAATTGAATTATATTTTAAAAAAAATTACTCAGCTTAATAGAACTTCGAAGCAAATTATTATGGTACTTTTTGATTCAAGCATAGTGTTATTATGCTTAATTTCTGCATTTTCTATAAGATTAGGCTATTGGTATGAACTAAATGAGTTTCCTGAATATCCAATTAAATTATGGATTATTTTGTGTGTTCCACTCATAGTAATTCCAATATTTTATACTTTTGGATTATATCAATCTGTTGTACGCTACATTGGTTTTAAAGCAATTTGGTTAATTTCTCAAGCTGTTACCCTTTACTCTCTATTATGGGTTTTATTGAGTTATATGGCAGCAATTGAGGGCCTTCCAAGATCAGTTATTTTAATCAACTGGATGCTTTGCATTATTGTAATCAGTTCCTCTAGGTTATTTGCTCGCTGGCTATTCACTGAGTATGCCCAATTGTCAGTAAACGGAGTCAAAAATATTATTATCTATGGCGCAGGGGCAGCGGGTATGCAGCTTTCCCAGTCATTGAAATTGTCTCCAGAATATAATCATGTAGCCTATATTGATGATAATACTGCTCTTGAATCTAGCTATGTCAATGGAGTGAAAATTTATCCTTTTACTGAAATATCATCTCTTGTTTCTAAACATAATGTTCACGATCTATTTATAGCTTTACCTTCTAGCTCTCGAAAAGAGCGCAATAAAATAATTGAAAGCTTAGAACAATTATCTATACGTGTAAAAAGTTTACCAAGTATTTATGAGATTGCTGAGGGAAAAGTAAAATTTGATGATTTGAGGGAAATTAATGTAAAGGATTTATTAGGGAGAGATTCAGCGCTTCCTAATAATGAACTTATGAAAATCAAAATAACTGATAAGGTTGTATTAGTAACTGGAGCTGGAGGCTCAATTGGTTCAGAGCTTTGCAGACAGATTGTTCTATTTAGGCCTGAAAGCTTAATTCTTTTTGAAAGTAGTGAGTTTGCACTTTATGAAATTGAACAAGAGCTCTCTAATATGGAACTAAAAAATATAGAGATTATTGCATGCATAGGCTCTGTAAGAGATTTCAAAAGAATGCAAGATATATTTGACTTTTATAAGGTCAAAACTATTTATCATGCTGCTGCATATAAGCATGTCCCACTAGTTGAATTTAATCAATCTGAAGGTGTAATGAATAATATATTTGGTACCAAGTTAGCTGCAGAAGCTGCAATAGCTTCAGAAGTAGAAACCTTTGTCCTGATTTCTACTGATAAGGCAGTAAGGCCTACTAATACAATGGGTGCAACGAAAAGAGTGGCAGAGTTAACTTTACAAGCATTTTCACAAAAATTAAATAGGACGTGTTTTTCGATAGTTCGTTTTGGTAATGTATTGGAATCTAGTGGTTCAGTAATCCCACTATTTAAAAAACAAATTAGAAGTGGTGGTCCAATAACTGTAACAGATAAAAATATAATTCGATATTTTATGACTATTCCTGAGGCAGTAGAATTAGTTATTCAGGCTGGAGCAATGGGTAGTGGCGGTGAAGTATTTGTGCTTGATATGGGAGATCAAGTCAGGATTAATGATTTGGCAATTAAAATGATTAATTTGAGTGGTTTGCGCCTTCTCGATAATAATAACCCTGATGGTGATATTGAAATTAAATATACTGGCCTAAGGCCTGGTGAAAAACTCTACGAAGAATTACTTGTTGGTGAAAATGTTGAACAAACAGAAAATAAACTCATTATGCGTGCTAATGAGTCAATGATTGATTGGACTAGCCTTGAGCCGTTATTACTTGAACTTAATGATGCATGTCTCAACTCAAACCAAGAAAAAATTCGTAAAACATTAATTAAAATTGTTCCAGAATTTAAGCCCCAGTCACCTATTTTAGATTTAATAAGTAGAGGCTAGTATTTTTAATTTTCTCGAAATAAGGCTAGGTGATTTTAATTCCAATTTTTTTCGAAAAATTAACAGTTGCTCTTACGTACCCTTCAATACTACCACAATCAAAACGCTTACCTTTAAATTTATAAGCAATAACTTTTCCTTGTTTGGCTTGAGTTAATAAAGCATCAGTAATTTGAAGTTCTTTATTTTTACCAGGCTGAATTTTCCTGAGGATATCAAAAATATCTGGAGTAAGAATATAGCGGCCAATAATTGCTAAATTGCTTGGAGCTTTGGATATTTCAGGCTTTTCTACCATATCAGTAACTTGATAAATATCATCTGAACTATTAATAAGATTTCCTGCAATAATTCCGTATTTGCTAGTTTCACTTATAGGAACTTCTTCAATTGCTATTATTGAGCATTGATACTCATTGTAAATTTTAATCATTTGAGAAATAACGCCCTCATCTTCACAGTCACAGAGGTCATCAGCAAGAATAACTGCAAATGGTTCGCTCCCAATAAGAGGCTCTCCTGTGAGTATTGCATGACCTAATCCTAACATTTGACGTTGTCTTACATAGGTGAATGTAGCATTTTCGATTACTTCTTTGATTTCCTTTAAGTAATGTTCTTTTGATGACCCTTTAAGCTGTGATTCCAGCTCATAGGCATTATCAAAATGATCTTCAATTGATCTTTTTCCTCTTCCCGTTACAATAGCCATATTAAATATCTTTGCAGCAATTGCTTCTTCAACACCATATTGAAGTAATGGTTTAGTTAGTATAGGGAGCATTTCTTTAGGCACAGATTTAGTTGCAGGTAAAAAACGTGTTCCATATCCAGCAGCTGGAAAGAGGCATTTATTTATCACTAAGTTCTACCTATAGTTTTTTAAAAAGATTAATATTATTTTACATAAAGGCATATCTCAATATATATTTATCTAAATATTAGATTCTTTTTAAATATAGTAAAAAGTAATATTAATATGGAGTGAGCCACCAATAATGCTTAAATTTAATAAAAGTCCCTTAACTTCTTGGAAT
>Ga0209482_1001614_pt1 | contig 15138 bp, 15 predicted proteins | sample CoawatmetaG10DNA_FD_187512 | JGI IMG/M metagenome (GOLD analysis project Ga0209482, IMG submission 187512) | Marine microbial communities from the West Antarctic Peninsula - Coastal water metaG104-DNA (SPAdes) (version 2) | ecosystem: Environmental > Aquatic > Marine > Coastal ...
ATCTTCAATTTTTTTATTATATTGATTTAGTTTTTTATTAAGTTGATCTAAAAAATTTTGTTTATTTTCAGAAAGCCATTGTTCATTTCCATCTTTCTTGGCTTTTTCTATAGCTTTTCTATTTTTTTCTTTTTTTGCTTTATCTGCAGCAGTTTTTACTTTTTTTTTGTTTTCTAATTCCTGCTTCTCTAAAAAATCAGGAACGTACCAAACTGCATTTGGATTATTAATAACAATACCGATCTTTAATATTAGATTTCCCTCAGGACCTTCTAGTAATTTTTTATTATAATCTCCTTTTTCACTATTCGCTTTTAAATATCCATTATCTTTTGCAACTTGAGTGTAAAATTCCTCTAAATAAGAACCTTTAAATTTTGATGGTCTGTTTTCAATGTTATCTTGCAAACAATACATCTTTAATATTTCAACTAATTTAATTTTTGCCCAATTAGCATTTAAATTCATTGATGCCAAACTAGGTTTTAATATAGAGCCTGCCTTTTTTTTGTTTTTTGAATGATATCCAGAAATAGTTATTATTGTTGAGTCTACCTCCTCAAATACTGGCTCTCCTGTTATTTCATCTTTCCTTTCTTTGCCAGTTGTAGAATCTTTAATGGGGGCGCCTTGAATTTTATCTATTTTACCTTTTGAGCTAAATGCACAAAACTCTTGTTTAGCTATATTCTCAAAATCCTCTTTAACATCTGGACTTCCATCCCACTCAGTTTTTTTATTCGTTTGTAATTGGTTTTCTTTATGAAATGCGATTGAATGTGAATTCACCAATAGTAAGGATAACAATATTGTTATAAAAAATTTAACAGATACTTTAGACATTTTTATTTGAGTTTTAATTTACCGCTAGTAATTTCATTAATTACCAACTTCAAACCTTGAATAAATACTGGCTCAATAATTGATGATGTTTTTTGAATTTCAGCAAGACTATCGTCACCTTCAACAGATTGCATATTTTTCTTTAAATCTTGGGCTCTAGATTGTCCATTTTTTAATTCAGCATTAATTTTTCCTTCAAGATCTCCTTCAAATTTTTTAGTCAATTTGACTGGAATTTTTGAATACGCTTGCAAATATTTTAAAAAAGTTTTTAGTTGTGAAATATCTTTAACTCTCCATTTTTTATCAGCATCTAATCCAGAAAGAATACCAATATTAGTTTTACCCACCAACACATCCTCACCTAAAACTGTTTCATGAGATCTATCAGTTAAATCAAGATCGGTAGCACCCTCTTTATCAACTAACAAACCATATGACACTTCGTGTTTTGGTGTGTCAGTAAAAACAATACCAATTGATGTAAATATCCCACCGGTAACCTTTTCAATCATTTTAGATAAGCCTTCTTGATCGTCACTATCTTCAAAAACAATTTTATAAAGTGTGCTAGCTTTACCACCCAAGCATATTCTTAGTGATTTTGATTTACCAGAACCTGTTTTAAATTCATTATTTTCTGTTAAATGATTTAATACTTGTGAAACATAATAAAGTATTCCTGATAATGCTAATTCAGTTAAATCCTTGAGTTCTTTTCCTTTTTCCTTACCACTAATTATATCAAATCTATTTTTAAACGCCTCACCAAATTGGGGACTATTAACTAATAACTCAATACCATTAGCAAGTTTAGTTTTATTATTTTTAATACTTTGAAGTGTTTGATAACTTTCCAATAATAAATCATCGTTACCACTAATTTCTTTAATCAATGTTAAATTGTTACTTAAATGATTAATCAGCACATCCTTACCAGCTAATCTAAATGAGTTTCTCCAAAGTAATTTAGTATCTTGCCAAATAGATAAGTCAGAAGTTCCACCACCAATATCAATAGTTACAACATTTTCTGTAAATGGTATTTCTTGTCCTTTTGCAAAATACAGAGCACTAGAAATACTTTCCGTCTCAAACCCTGTTTTTTCTTGTGAATTATACTTTTCATCACCAAGTCCTACATTAACGGCTCTTCTTGTTATTCTTTTAAATGATCTTAAATGATCTGCATTATACGCTTCTGGATAAGAGAAATTAAAAGTTAAGTTTTCTCTTTTAACTCCATTTGCAGCAGCCTCTACTGCAGCTTGCAAAACAGCTTGAGCAACAAAATATTGAACTTTGGTTCTACTTTGTTCAGCTTCATCCCATTTTAAATTAAATTTTAACGGTCTCTTGTCATCAGGGAGATCCTGAATTGCATATAAAACTTGATCTACATAATAAATAAAATTACTTCTAAAGGGTAAATTATCAACCGAAGTTTCCTTATAAGATCTCTCTCTTAAAATAGTCATGAATGGAACTGTAACTTCTCTACTTGGAACAAATTCCTTGTGTGCTTGCATTACCTCTTCAATTTCTTCTTCTTCGGTACCTGGCTCATAAGGAGTATTAATTCTATTTCTAAAAATTAACTCTTTAGGGTTCTCTTTATTTTCCTTAAAGTACACACAGGAGTTAGTGGTTCCAAAGTCAATTCCAACAGACCATTGATTGCTATTTTCTTGTATTTCTTGAGCATCAGGAAATAAGATTAACCCTACATCAACTCTTTTACTATGCTCTGTATAAGCTTTACCACTAGATTGAGTAGCTACATTACACAGTATCGCCTCTGGTGATGATTTTAATGTTCTTAACTCTGTTACCGCTGTTGTTTGCTGTATTGGTATCTCTTCACCAATAACCTGATGAGAATTTGCCATGTTATCAATAAATTTAATTTTATCACTACCATCTAAATTTTCTAATTTATTTCGAATATCTTTAACTGCAAAAATATTTTTAGGTAAAATATTTACCTGTGCATTTCCATCATAGAAAAAGAAATACTGGTCCCAGTTATCAATTTTAATATCTGGCCAGACACTAAATCCAAGTGGCACACCTCTATTCTTAACAACATCTTTAGCTTTAAAAATTTTCTCTAGGGTATAGCTCATAGAGTTACCTTTCTCAGTTACTAACTCTAAATAAATTACAGCTTTATAATTATCTCCATCAGGTGAAACAACACAGTTAGTTGATAAAGCTTTTGGATCCATAAACATTAATAATGAACTGTTGACTGGATATGCATATTGATTACCATCACCTGAATGTTCTTTAAGTTTTCTATTATCTCCAGCAAATACAACTAATTTTTCTGTAAAAATTGTTTCTGGTGTTAAATACAAGTAACCTTCTTTTTCACACTCTAATTTTAAATTTCTTGAGAGGTTTTCATCTTGTCTTAATGAGTTTAGAGAATAGTTATTCCACACTCTAATATCAGATAGCGTTCTACCTGTTGACTGTGCAACTCTGAAGTCTGCAAATATAGCTCCTTTAATTTGTCCTTCAAATTCAGGCCTAACCGCTAAACCACAATCAAATTTGGCATTTTGATCTGTGGCACCTATAAATATTTGGGCCAGCTTGTCATAAACGGGTTGTGCAGGTAAATTTAAATTTACTCTAGTTTGTGTCCATCCTGAAAATTCAGCAGACCCTGCCTTTGCATCACATGCAATTTTAAATTCCTGAAGTCTACCCATTACAGCGTTAAAAACTTCCATGTTTGAAGGACTTAACCCTTGAATACCAGTAATTAAATTATTAAGGTAATGAGATAAGACCGCATATTGTTCGTTTCTCATATCTCCAGCGTTACATGGATCTTTTAAAAAACCATCCTCATACCAAGGAAGTTTTTGAATGTTTTCAATCGATGTATAATCCCTAGCAGCAGCAACCATTGTATATGGATTTATTATTGCTATAGCTTGATCACTTTTAAAATTTAAAACAGCAATTGCATTCCAGTCCTGACCTTGTGCCATTGTATCTTGTGGCTTTACATCAAATAATATTTTTCCAATATGTGAATATTTTGTATCTGTGGAACCTGCATTGGTAAAAGGATTATTCTTAATGTCTTGAATATTAACTATACTAGAGTTTAAATCATAAATATGCTTGTAATAAGGTGCTAATGCAAGAAGTGCTAGAGTACCTCTCCATTCATCAACAATCGATTTATTATTATCAACTAATCCATTTCTAACAATTAAAACTCTAGCCCAAACATCAGGGACCGAATTGATATCAGCAGCAGAAACCACATCTTCACCACTCATTTTCAGACCTTTAGCTAATTTCTCTAAAAATGTAGCATCTTCAGCCTTCCATTCACCAGATCCAGCAATGTTTGGTACTTGGTTTTGTTCATTTAACGGTGGTAGTACTTTTTTAACCATAATTATTGCTCACACGATCTAAAAAGAATGTCAATAAACACACCTAGACCTTTTTGATCCTTATAAGTTTTTTTGTAACTAATATTGCTCATGATATTTAAAAGTTTTAAATTTTTGCTGTCATTGATTAATGTATTGAATTGATTCTTCTCAGTAGCATTTAGTTTTTCTTTAATATCTACTCTCTTAGAAGTGTTTTTTGCTTTAAACTCTGAAAAGAAATCAGAAACAATCAAATCCATTTTTTGATCAGTATTAGCAACAGTTGAATATTGCATATCTGTAATCCATGTTAAAACATCTTGGCAATATTCTTGCATAGATATAATAATTTCTTGGTTTTGCTCATGGCCAACTTCGCATGATTTTGTTTCATAATTGTATGTATTTTTATAAATTAGTCTTTTAAACCAATTTTCATTTTGATATTTTTTAATCTTACTCCAGCTTCCAGTTAATGCTGGTCCATACATCCAGTTATAAGAAAAGCTAAATCGTATTAATTTACTTAAATAATCTTTTGAATTTAAATTATTTGATACATTTGGAATATCACTCCATAAAATATCATTACTTTCATTTTTACCTATATGAAATATTTCTTGATTTTCACTAATTGAGTTATCTTCACTAAAGAACCTCAAGGCTCCTAGTGCAGCATATAATTCTGGAAATAATGGAGGATTATTTTGTAAATTTCCACCCATTTTAAAATTTGCTAATTTCGAAAGTGGATCCCAACCTGAAACATATACTTGATCAAAAATTTTATTATGCTCAAATAATTTTGCATAATACTCTAGAGCTCCTTTAGTTTGATCTAAAAATTCTTCTGGTTTTCCAAATAACTCACCTTCCATATTTTCCTCAGGGACTTCATAATTAAAATAAGGAAGCATTAACGCACCACCTAAATGAAAATTAGATGTTACATTCTTTTCTTGTTGAATTTGTTTTATTCTTCTTGCAATGTTTGGAAATCCAGATGCACCAGTGCCACCAAAGATAGAGCTTATGATAAATACTTTAACCTGCTCACCACCTCTTGCAGCATCAATTGCTTTATAAATTTGAGACCAAAAAGGATCATCCTCATTAGCTGTTGTTGCAAGCATTGCAGCCGCACCAATATTAGGTCTTGCTCTAAATCCTTCTGACAAATTTTGCATTCTTTCCTCAGGATCATATAAACAATTAATTAAACCTTTAACCTCAGGTTTCAGCATGTTGTAGTTTATGACTTCCTCTAGTGTTGGGTCTGCTCCCTTTAAAGGTAGCCATACAGAATCATTATTAGCAGTAACATTGGTTTTAAATAAATTGCTGTCTTTAGCTAAATCATGCTTAGACTCATTTCTTAGGCTACTTCTTAAATTCATATATTTACTTAATAGAATTTTAGTTCTACTAACATTTCCATTGGCTTCATCCTGATCAACCATTCCAGCCCATAAATTTTTAGGACCAAGACCAGCAGAACAACAATGCAATAAATGCTCTAAGCATTTAGCTCCAGTTCCTCCAATTCCTATTATAAAATTTTTCAAAAGCCTCCTGGTAGTTTATTTGCTAATAAAACTGAAGATCTAGCAAATCTTGCTGTGCCTAAAAGAACTCCAGCGTAATACATAATAATATATAATACTAAGCTGATTAGTATTATTTGAGTTTTGCCACTACCACTTAAAAACTGTTGAGCCAAATACGCAGTAGATTGAGTAAAATATAAAATTATAGCAACCAATAAACCTACAAATATACTTGAAAATATTGCCCAATGAATAAAGTAGATTTTTGCTTTTCCAGGAGCATCAATATTAAGATAATGAGACGAAGCGCTCCAACTTAAAGCTGCAATTATAGTTAAAGAAAGAAGCGCTATATTAAGCTCATAAAAAAATCTAAATAAATAGCTAGATACGTCTTCAAATGAATCACCAGCATCTGCAAGACTTTCTGAGTTTATGATATAATCACCAAAGTAAGTTGCAAGAGCTGACTCAGGACCAATTCCAACTATCATACTAACTATAAAGAATATGCTAATCGCCGCAAAAGGGCCCAAGCCAATTAGTGAAAGGAATAGTGATCTAAAAATATTTATCATAGTTATTTTAATAAATTAAAGTTTAAAGCTAAGCTTGCTATTAACGTTGGTTGAAATTCATTGTTTGCAACAGAATTTAAGATTTTCATAATTTTTGTTAAATTCAATGTTTTAAATTCTACTGGGTTTCCATCTTTAAATTCTTCAGCATCCGAGTCTCTAACTGACCACTCTTTAAAAGTTTCTTCTGATGCGTTACCAGGTTTTTCAGCATAAATATCTATTAGGTAAAAATACTTTCTTCCCCAAAACATTTTTTCTAATGGTAGTGAGCTAAACATAGAGATATCTAATTTTTTTTCATTAGAATCTGTAAGACCACCACTTGTTTTACTAATTTCTATTCTTCTGTCTTTTTTCCAATCATCTTCATTAATTTTACTACATCTATTTTCTTTACTAGACCATAAAGTGTTTTCTATTCTAAATTTTGAAACTCCATTAGAGCCTTTAACAATTATATTGTCTTTATTAATTGAGAATTTAATACTTTTGCTTTTATTTCTAATATCAAATTTATAAACTGGTAATGTTTCTTTAATATAATCAAACTTAAAGTTTTCTGCTTTAAGAACTTTAGAACTTATATTATCTTCACTAATTAATTTTTTTTCATTAAGATTTTGTAATATGGGCGTACTAGTGATTAATGTATATTTATAACTATCTTCTGCATCAGTAAAATGCTGCTCTTCTAAATTTTTCTTAACTTGATTAATTTCTTTTTGATCACCAATGACAATTATATAAAAAGGTCTTTTTTGTGCCTCTGTGTATGAGACGGTGCCCCCTTCCATAGTAGGAATGTCATAAATGGTACCATTAAATGAGCTCATAACTCCTATAATTCCAACTGATTTACCTTTCTTTAATATCGATTTTAAAGGTTTGGTTAATTGACTTAGTGTTCCACCAACTAATTGTTTACTTGATAGAAATAAATCAGTTACAATAATGTAAGTGCCATCCGGATTAGCTTTTGCCATCTTAAAAGGTAAATGAATTTTTGATTCTTGATTATTACAGTCTGATGCTGAACTAGTACATTCATAAAATGATGGCTTTATTACTTGCGAAATTTTATTTTCCTTAATAGGAACGATTGATTTACCAAAACTATGGTAATAAGTTTTAGAACCAACATTTTCTGCTATTTGCTGCAAATCATCTATTACATTTACATATAAATTATTCTGCCCAGGCTGATTCTTTGTGTAACCTTGCATACTCAAACTCTGATCAAAATAAATAAACACTGACTTTTCAATATCATCAGTATTTGTTGATTGAGCTATTGAGTTAGATTTAGTTATTTCAAATTCAGGTGTACATTCATCCTTCGCTTCCACTAAAGAGATGGCTAAAAAATAAATTAATACAAAATATTTGAATATATTAGAATTCATTAGTAATTTTTTAAAAACCTATTTAATTAATAAAGCTTCCAAGAGTCTATAAATTAATGCTAAAGTTAAGGTTAAAATATATTGATAATGAGCAACTTTTTTAAATTTAATAAATTTTTATTATTAATTCCCTTATTTTTGGTATCTTGTGGGGATAATGATGGTGGTGGAGTTAATAAGTTAACCAAAGGCCATAGGGACTCTATAAAAATTCAATGCAAAGACTCATCAAATAAAGAAGCTTGTAACTCAGAGGTTAGAGCCAACTTTATTAGTGATGGAAATGATTATGCAGATTTTGGTGATCTAACTAAAGATCAAATCGACTCTGTTAAATGGAGATGTAACAGATCAAGGAAGTATGGTCTCGTTACTTATAATGAGTGTTTAGAAAAATTTATTAATAAAGCAGAGGGTGGAACTTTATTTGATGAGCAAATAGCTAAAAAACCTAAAAATAATATCGAAAAATTAGAACAATCCACTGTCTATATTGAGGTTGTTTTATATAACAAAAAACTAAAAAAAGAATTTCCTATTGGAAGCGGCTCTGGTGTGATTATTAGTGATAAAGATATTGCAACAAATTGTCATGTAGCGATGATGGAACTTGATAAAAAAGGACATGAAATTTTAAAAGAAAATCAATGGAATTCAAATGATGTGAGTAAACACATTTGGATAAAAACTATTAATGGAAAAGATTGGGCTGAGGCAAAACTTGTAAAAGAAAATGAAGCAAAAGATATTTGTATAATTAAACATACTCCTAAAGGGGTATTTAAAGTAGCCATGAAACCTGTTAAAAAATTTATTAGCTTTGAAAAACTTAAAAAAGGCAGTTTTGTTAGAGCAATGGGTTCACCCGGTGGGTTGATTGGTCATACTTCGACAGGTGATATTCAATGGTTAGGCACTTCAGAGGAAATGGGAGGAACTACAGGTTTTGATAAGGATACCAAGTTTATTGTTCATGGTGCAAAAATTCACTTTGGCAGTTCTGGTGGACCTTTATTTGATGATGATGGAAATATTATTGGCCTGAATACATTAATTTCTGATACAGCAGCAGAAAATATTGCAGTTTCAGCTGACCACATAAAGGATTTATTATATAATGATTAATATGAATTATAAAATTTATACAAAACTAATTAATTTAATTTTATTTTTTACAGTAATTTTTTCTGTAACTTTTATTTTTAATATTAATGAAGCCTCTGCTCATAAATCTAAAAAACATAAACCAATGATATGTATTGAAGAAAAAGATAGAACTAAATCACAACTAGCAAATGATCAGCGATGGAATTTTGTTCATAGATTAAGCAAATTACAACAAGACTGTGCAATTTTAGAAATTGAAAATAAGAAAAAAAAAATTGTAGAGATAATTACAAATAAAGATAAGGAAATACGGGACTTAGAAGGCGAGCTTGGTGGGTTAGCTGATTGTGGCGACATACCTTTTAATCATAAAGTATTGTCTAATACTAAAGTTTACCAAAAACCTGCTGGCAAGTCTAATGTTGTGGCTATTGTTAAGAAAGGACAAGAATTATTATTTATTTCACCTTCTCAAAAAAATAAGGACTGGGCATACGTTAAAGTTAAAAAGGAACAAGGTTGTGCTGATGGCTATATAAAGCAAAAATTTGTAGTTAAAAATGGTGGTGTAGATAAAATTGTTAAGGTTGGTCCTAAATTGATTGAAATTAATGAGCCAAAGTGGGCCGAAGAAGATAGGTTAATTCTTATTGATGCCGCAGGAACTGTTTCTATTACAGGAGCAATAAAAGACGGTAAGATAGATCAAATCATTATAAATGAAGAAGAAGAAATTATTAATAGTGATAATAGTTTCACTTTTTTACTTTTTGTTCCAAGCAGTGGTTCTGAGGTTAGGATTGTTGGGAATAAAAATGGTACAAAAGTAAAAGAATTAATGTTTAAAGTAAGAGTTGGAAAATAAATCCTTAACCCAGAACCACGATCCCTAAAAGTTTTTTCATTTAATTTCCACCTACACTTACTTTAATTTTATTATACTCAACCTGCAATTCTTCCTTAGACATACCGAAGTATTCGTTCATATTTTTTGAAAAAGATATATTTTGGATCTCATTATATTGCTCAAGATAGCAATGTTGCAGGTAAGATAAACGATAAATAACATTTAGATGAAGTATTTGCCTATCATTCAATGAATGCTTCCACGTTAGCCAACCGTCACTCCACGCATCATCTTTTCCAATATGTTTAGTTAGTGCTGGTTTATCTATTGGATTAATCTTTATAGTTCCTTTACTTATATTTGCCTCAAACTCAGCTGGATAAACTTTATTTCTAATAGACTCACAAAAGCACATTCCTAAAATAGTTTTTTCCTTTCCAGTAGCAGATGAATCTACATCACCAAAAATAGTGCTTAAAAAATTATCAATGGTTAAATTTAAGTCCATTGATATTTTCATGTTTCTTTGCAAGCCCCAACGTATGTTTTGGTTAATGGGTCGTCTAATGCCTTAACGTATGTTTGAATAGTTCCATCCATCACATGGGTTACGGGTACAACTATTTCAGCCACACCTGTTGCTTTTTTTATATCGATATAGAAGCCTCTAGCTACGTTATCTTTGTTTATATAATACCTAATACGATAGTTATCATCTGATACGAATAATCTTTCTCTATAACCATCTTTCATTTCAAGACTTTTATTATTTCTCTTTTTATTTGTTTTCCAGAATTCTGAATCATCGGAATAGATTACTTTAAACTCACTGCCATTATCTATTCTTCTTAAATGAAAAGTTTCTACAATAGATGAGCTATCCTCATCATATTTAAGTGTTTCAACAAGAGTTGGGTTATCTACTTTATATTTAAAAGTGCACTCAAATATAGGAAGGTCTTTAATCTCTACTTTCTGTGCATAAGCATTCCCACTAAAAAATAAAGCTAGAGCTATAATTGATAGATATTTCTTCATAATGGTTAAAATAATTTTTCTACTAGTTTGCATTGATAAATTTTAGTTTGTTCATATCCAATTTCAGCTTTTCCAGTATTTTCGAATTGACCTTGCAAAGTTTTCTCTGTGGGTCGCATAACTCTTATTAACTCTCCAGTGAGCCTATCTAACCTAGTGTCATAATATGCGATTTCATCAGCCTTATAACCTTTAGTCATAAAATAAATCATATTATCCAACGATGAGAAAGTAACACTTTTATATTCATCTGGGCCTATTAAATTAGAGCCTAGGAATCTTTCATTTTCCATATCAAATGAAAGTGTAAGTTTTTTTAAATCTGCAGCACTAACTTTTGACAATGGTGTCTGTACTTCTTCAGCAAGAGCCCATCTTTTTTCAATATATTTAGATAGCTCACATGATAGATTAACTTCTTTAGCATGGGCACTCTCAATTAGTAAAAATCCAAAAATAATTGTTAATAAAAGTTTTTTCATTTATTTTACTGGTTCATAAAACGTACAGAATTGTTTTGCTTCTTTCATATGAGGAACCATACCTAAAGCTGTACCGTATGTGAAGTGAGGATTAGGTTCGTATAAGTTATATATTCTAATAGTTGGCTCATCATCAATACCTCCCCACATATAATATTCTTTTTGAGTTGCAAAAAGTACATTTAACTTCTCGCCTTCGCATTCTTTAGAGATACCAAGGAAGAACCAGACATTAGAAATTTTATTTAATTCTTTAGATGATTTGTCTTTTACCCAAATGGTATGGCCAACTGGTGTTTGTTCAATATAAACAGTTTTACCATCATTTATTTGGTAAATATCCTGTAATTTAAAATCATCATAAGGGTAATTAACTTCCTTCGTATAAGCACTGCCAGTCAACAAAGTCAGAAGCAAAACTATAGAAAAAAGTTTCTTCATTAACCAATCATATGAAATATGAAATCAACAGCTATAGTACATAATATTATCTCAAGAACTGACATTGTTTATAGAACAATATAAATATGTTCAGAGTATGGTTAAAAAATGTAATAAAGATATTCTCATTTAATCTTTCCACTCCAATTGTAAGAGTTTATCAATTCTAGAAAATGATTTTTCAATATTGTTAATAATAAGAGTTATTCTTTCTTCTGAAAGTTCAACAATTGGTCCTTGAACACTTTGCATATTAGTTCTAGAGGCCGCTGACTTTAATAAATTATCGGAATTAATCATTCCTGTTTTCATTTGATTTATAACTTGTGCTCTTTCATTTGCATTTGGAATATTTTTTGAAACTCTGTTGATAAAATCAGTCATTGTTTCTTTAGCTTTGATATAATCTTGCGATTTAAATACTTGCTTGTTTTGATAAGAAATTAGAGCTGATTTCCATAGCTCCATTTGATAATTCATGCCATCTCGAGTAAGTTTTGCCATCATTCCTGTTGTTTCCATAAAACCAATTAAATCTTCTTTATCAGGTACATCTTTCCAAAAATCTGTGTACATTTTTTTTGTAACTTTTCCTTGATCAACATTTAGGACTTGATTGATAATCATCATTTGATTTTGAGTCATTGAGTGAGCATTCCCACCTAACAAAGAACAAATAACCAATATCGATAAAAATAGTTTTTTCATAATTTAGTTTTGCTCTTTAAATACTTCTAATATTTCTTCTAGGTATTCTTCTTTTGCTTTATTCAATTCATCTATTTCTTGTTCCTACCCATAAAAAATGGATAAATTATAACTATAGAACCTATCGAGAAGCAAAGCCAAGCTAGAAACCTGCTCTCTAAATTCCACCCAATAACAAAGAAGATAATAACAACAATTGATTTAATAATAGTATTTGTATTCATTTAATCCAATTTGATTAGTTAAGTTTAAATTTTTTTAACTCATTTTCATATTTAGACCAGTCATCTAAACAATAAAACTTATAATCTTTATCTTTCATTTCAAAAGTTAATGATGGATCATTTCTCATAAGACCATTTTTATCAACGATCGATACCTCTATTTTTTTTTTGTCACAATCTACTAAATGAGCATTTATATAAGTTTCACCAAATAAAGCATCTGACATTGGTTCTTGATCTTGTCTAAAATATAAGTTTGTATGATAGTTCCCTGCCATCATTGGGTCTCGTGGAGCAGTCAATCTTATAAATCCTATATAATTATTAAACCAAGTCATTGGCTCAATAATAGCACTCCAATAAACTATTTCATAAGTTTTCATAAAAGTTAATTCTTCTTGAACTTTTTTAACTTTCTTATCAAACAACACTCTGTCATAAGATGCTCCAAATAAAAAAAGAGGGATCATTATAATTGCAGTAGGAAGCAGAGGATCAGGAAGTTTTTTTATAAACTTTTTAGCAAAATAAAATATATAAAAAACAGGAATTGCAATTATTGCTAAGGTATAGACGTTTCCTGTCATTAAGATGAAAATATTTTCCATTTAAAAATTTACGATCGTGGTTAAGAGATAATGATTTTTATGAAAAAGTTTTTTCATTATTTAATCAAGAAATTTGCCTCTAGAAAATTGACCTTTTTGTATTTTTCCTTCTGGAAACACATATTCCCCCATACCATGATAAGTGCCTGCCTCCCACTCTCCGTCATAAACCGCACCATCAGGAAATTTCAAAACACCTTTTCCATCAAATAGATTGTTTTTGTATTCGCCTTTATAATGAGAGCCGTCAACGTATACAAAAGTACCTTTGCCATCAAACAATTCGTCTTTAAAACTCCCAGTATACTCATCTCCATTAGCATACGTTAGTGTGCCATTTCCATTTTTCATATCATTTCTAAATTCACCTATGAATTTTTTTCCATCTGCATGTATATAAATACCTTTTCCATTTTTCTGGTTATCCTTGAATTCACCTTCATACTTGGCACCATCGGAAAATATAAGTTCACCCTTTCCATCAAATAATCCATTTTTAAAACTACCAGTATACTCACCTCCATTAGCAGGAATTAGTTTACCTTTCCCATGTTTATTATTGTCCTTCACTTCGCCTTCGTACTTGGCACCATCAGCAAATATAATTATGCCATTACCTTCCATAAATCCATTTTTCCATTCACCTTCATAAATATCACCACTTGAAAATTTTTTAGTTCCTTTTCCATGTGGTACATCATTTCTTAAATCACCTTTATAATTGTCGTTGTCTCCACCAAATATTTTTCCAAATAATCCCATATTAAATTTTTTTAGTCTTTTTTTTAGCAACTTTTTTTGTTTTTTTTAAAGGTGCTTTTGTTGGGGTTACATTTTTAGGTTCATCATGATTATATTTTGGTTGATAATTTTGATTGGGCTTAGAATTAAATGAAGAAGCTAGACCAGCAATACCAACAGCTATGGCACCAGGTATCATTAATAATAAACCTGGTAATGTAATTAATAAAGCAATCAGTAAAGAAAAACCAAAAACATCTATTGCACCAAAAAAAGTACCAACAGTTAATGGAAAAGAAAACCTAAACATTAAAGCTAAAATTAGAGCACCTATCGCCCATCCTGAACCCAAATGGTATTCAATACCAATGTATCCAATGATCATTTGTGCAAGGCCAATTCCAAGCATTAGTAACACACCAAATCCACCTGCAAGAAATGCTAATATGTTTTTCATTATTAAATGAACTCCTTACAAACAGTTTTTATGAAAGGTATTTTTTCACGACAAACTTGTTTTCTAAATTTTTTTGTAAAACCAGGTTGATTGGGCCAAACATTTTCAATAACTGCGGACATGCAAAAGCCTGCTCTGAAATCATACTCATCGATGTTAGATTTATCCAAAAATGAAACATTCTCCTCTTTTGTAGCCATCACCATTGTTAATTTGCTGCAGTTAGCTTGAACTACACTTTGCACAGTATTTGAATCTCCACCTGACTTGACCCATTGATGAAGTTCATCCACATATTTTTTTTCAAGTTTTGAGAGTTTTTGATCACTGCACGATGTCAGTGAAAAGATAATAATTAAAATTAACTTTATTAATCTCATAATCCAACCCTACCAAACCTTAAATCAAGTGTCTAGGTGCTGGAATTAAGTGAAAATAATTTTAAGTAAGATAAAGATTATAGAACAACTTTTTCTATCCCTAGTCTATCCCTGGCTTGTAATGATGTATCAACTGAGGTAGGTTATTAGTGTTGTTATCAAAGAGTGAATTGATTGATTGTGCTTGGTCGCCGACCTCCGTGTAAACGAGATGCTCTACCAGCTGAGCTAACCACCCATAACCAAAATTATCGTTTAGTTATAACAATTATTTATGAAAGTCAAAACAGATATTAAACAGAAAAGGATGTAAATTGGTAATTATTG
>Ga0209482_1001615_pt1 | contig 15120 bp, 17 predicted proteins | sample CoawatmetaG10DNA_FD_187512 | JGI IMG/M metagenome (GOLD analysis project Ga0209482, IMG submission 187512) | Marine microbial communities from the West Antarctic Peninsula - Coastal water metaG104-DNA (SPAdes) (version 2) | ecosystem: Environmental > Aquatic > Marine > Coastal ...
CGTTAACATGGTATCCAAATACAGTGGCATTATTGTTTGAAGCATTATCAATAGCCCTATAAAGTAACTCTGGTAATTCATGTCCAAAATATATATTATCACCAAGAATTAGGCACACATCTTCATCACCAATAAAGTCTCTTCCTAAAATAAATGCTTGAGCAATTCCATCAGGACTAGGCTGAGCTTTATAGCTAAATTTCATGCCAATATCACTACCACTGCCTAGGAGTTGCTCAAATTTTGGTAAATCTTCAGGGGTGGAGATAATCAAAACTTCTTGAATTCCAGCCAGCATTAAAACCGACAATGGATAATAAATCATTGGCTTATCATAAATGGGCATTAATTGTTTAGATATGGTTTTAGTGATAGGGTATAGCCTAGTGCCTGAGCCGCCAGCCAGGATAATTCCTTTCATTACAGATTTGTGTGTTTTACTCATTAGTTGTCCAATAGTCTTTAATCCATGGAGATGGCTGAATGTGCCGATACCATTTTCCGCTGCGCCCTATAATTGCCTCGGGTGGGTTGGGCAATCCATGAAACAAAATAACTCGAGCTCCCTGGGGCACTGAGGGGGCTACGAACCAAGATTTAATCCAGGAGGGGCAACATTTATACTTAAAGCTTGGGACCCAGTCGTCTGGCCAAAACTTTAATTTACCGAGTTTATCAATTTCTCGTGATAAATACGCCTGCTCATGGCGCACCTCATCTTTTACTTGCGCAGAGTTTTTTTCAAAGTGGTCTAAAATCTGCGGGTATTTTCCAGCCTCAAACCTAAATACCGAAGAGTTCCCCTCTCTCTTCTTTAAATTCTTTTTGTCATGTGCAATTAAAAAATCACCCGGTTGACTAAAGAATACATTCAATTTTCCAACAATTACTACGTCCAAGTCAAGAAAAAGTGTTGGCCCAGAAAGTCCGCCAAAATCTTTTTTAAATACAGTAAGCTTCCTCCAGCCACGCTCAGGTGATCCAGGAGGAAGTTCTAGCTCTGGGAGTTCTTGTGTCTCTACTTCAGGCCTAATACCTTCAATATTTTCAGTAAAACAGACAAATCTAAATTTAGAATCTAAATTTTTTAATACCATTGAATATAAACGGTTTACATAGTCTGCTGAGAATTTATTTCCCCATTTCATGCAAATTATATTCATAGGTAGATCAAAAATTTAAAGATGATAGTTAATTATAAAGCATAACTTAGAATTAAAAAAACTTGTAATGTAGGATGGTGCCCGGAGCCGGAATCGAACCGGCACGCCCGTTAAAGGCGCAGGATTTTAAGTCCTGTGTGTCTACCAATTTCACCATCCGGGCGAAGAGGGATGAAGAACGGGAAATTATATACTATCGATAATATTTTTTTTATCAATTATTCATTAAGAAAAACTAAAGAATTATTAAAACCTTTCATTGAGCCATTTAATAAACTGCTCAGTTGTTTGGTCACGATTAATTTCATTTAAACTTTCATGACGAGTGCCCTTTAAAATATTACAGGTGACATCAGAGAGTCCAATATTATGAAGTTTTATTGCTAGTTTTTCCATGTCACTTCCATTTAGAGTACACGGATCTTCAGCTCCACCAATAATATGAATTGGAAGATCTTTAGGTAATTTTTGTAAGTACTTTTTATTGCCTGCATAGAAAACACCATCTAAGATGTCTCTCCACATCGATATTGATACTTCAAACCCACAATAAGGGTCATTGACATATAAATTCACTTCATTCTCATCTTGAGATAGCCAATCAGATTTAGTACGATTGGGTTTAAATTTTGAATTCCAAGCTTCAAATGAAAGTTTCCAGGCAATTAAGCTTGGCAGATTTTGATTGCGAAAAAAACCTTCTATTGCTAATATTATTCTTGAAGCTTTAGGCAAGAGGCCTGTTTCAATTCCGCTATTCCAGCATGCGAGCGCATTAACTTGATTTGGATACTTTAATGCAAAGTTTAAATTAATGATTGAGCCAAGAGAATGTCCAAAGCAAATTATCGGAGTATTAGGAAGCCTTTTTTTAATAAGATTTACAATTTCATTTTGATCTTCTAATACTGAATTTAAGCCATCAGATTTAGCAAATACCCCTTGAGGTGCATCATCTGCTATAGTTCGTCCATGCCCTCTAATGTCATGAGCAAAAACTGCAAAGCCAACGGCAGTTAACTTTAATGCAAATCGAGAGTATCTCCCAGAGTGCTCTGACATTCCATGGGTAATATGGACCACGGCTTTAGCTTCTCCTGAAGGCAGAAGACTATTCAGGTTAATTTTTGAGCCAGTAGGGCTTTGATGAATTTCTTTTTGCATAAAATTAATAAATTTACTATTTCATTACTTACAAATAATATACTAGCTCATTTGATAAATACTTACAAACAATAAATATTACTGTCGTGATTAAACCTTTAATACAGAAAGATAAATTATTTATGTAAAATTTATCTTTTATAGGTTTTAATTTCTTGAGGTTGTTTCTATAATGAGTTATTTATTAGCATTGTTTTTGGGTTGGGTTGGATTCTCTCTTATTAAAAAATTCATGAGCCAAAACTCAGTTAGCTCTGCAAAGAAAAAAACTGGGCAAAATATGCTTGCATGTTCAGTTTGTGAAACTTATATTCCAGAGCAAGATGCTATTATTAAAAATGGTAAAATTTTTTGCTCTAAAGAGCATTTGGAGTAAATAAATGAAGTTTATATTTGATTTTGGCCCCATAATTCTTTTCTTTGTTGTGTATAAATTCTTCGGACTTTACGCTGCTATATATGCAATGATCGCATCAACTTTTGCGCAAATGATGTACGCCAGAATAACAACTGGAAAGTTTGTGACCTCACAGGTCCTTACTTTTATTTTATTGATAGTTTTTGGTGGAATCAGTATTGCATTAAGAGATCCTGCATTTGTTATGTGGAAAGTGAGCGTACTTTATGTAATATTTGCAGTTGCACTTATCGGCAGTACCTGGATTGGTCGTAAGACATTGCTTGAAAGAATGATGGGTAAAGAGCTTGAGCTACCTAGAGCTGTTTGGGCTCGCCTAACTTGGTTTTGGGGCTTTGGTTTTGTAGGTATTGCAATTGTTAATGGCTATTTTGTTAATACTGCACTTACTGCTAGGCAGAATTTTTTAGATAACGGAATACTAGTTGACCCAAAGATAGATCTAAGTAACTTTGATTGCGTTCAAACGCCTCTAGAAAATCTATGCTTATCAGCTCAACAAGCTGAAGAGGCTTGGGTAAACTTTAAATTATTTGGCACTTTAGGCCTTACTTTGATCTTAATAGTTATTACTGTATTGTCAATCAGTAAACATATTAAAGAAAAGCAGGCAGGGCTCTAATAGAAACTCTATTTTCTTTGGTAATTAATTGGAGTAGTTTTTGTCAATAATTGGCGCACTCGTTGCATACAAAGGTAAGCCGGCAAAGATTGTTGCCTCAACTACCCATAAGTATGAAGTTAGTTTTTCTGATGGATCTTCACAAAAAGTGAGAGAAAAAGATTTTCGTTATATTCATCCCGAGTTCTCAAACGTATCTGACCAATGCAATAAGGTAGATATTAGTATCCTCAATGATCTTGAAGAAGAGTCACTATCGCTTCAAGAAATAACCGAGTGGATTTTTGATGACTTTACTAGCCAAAATGCTTGGTGCGTTTATTTAATGTCTGAAGATGGTTTATATTTCTATTGGAGTAAAGATTCTTTAATGCTTCGCCCTTTAGAGCAAGTCAAATTAATTCAAATACAAAGAAATGAAAAAGTTTTGGCAGCAGAAAGTTTAGAAAGCTGCATAGTCAACTTAAATAACAATGTATTTGATAATGATGACATTGTTTGGATCCATGAAATAGAGCAGGTTGCACTAAATCAATCAAAGCATAGTAAAGCAATGAGCGCTTTATCTATTGAGAATACTCCAGAAAATGCTCACGAGCTTCTTGTCGAGCTTAAGTATTGGTCTGAATTTACTAATCCCTATCCTCAGAGACATAAAATATACTTAGATGAAGAGATCAAAGTTATATCAAAAGAATTTACTAGAAAAGATCTAACTCATTTAACCTGTCTTGCCATAGATAACAGCGACTCTAGTGATGCAGATGACGCAATTAGCATCGATGGGGACAGGCTTTGGGTTCATATTGCAGATGTTGCAAGTTATGTGGAGATTGATAGTGAGCTTGATATTTTTGCCCAAAAAAGAGCGTCAAATTTATATCTTCCTGATCAAATTTTTCATATGCTGCCCCCAGAATTATCACGTGCTTGCTCTCTAGGCGGAAGTGGAAGTTCAAACGCAATTTCGATTGGTTTAAGGCTCGATGGTTCTAAAATAAGTGATATTGAAATACATTTGAGTGAAATAAAAGTTACAAATATGAGTTATGAGCATGCTGATAAAGTGATTAATGAAAATGAAGTTTTATCTAAGTTAAATGATATTGCTATTTTTCATAAAGCCTTTAGGAATGATAACGGTGCAATCAAATTAAACCTGCCAAATGTTGACGTTAAAGTTAAAGCCCAAAAGGTTTTTATTAGGCCTCAAGAAGATAGTAACAGCAGAGATTTAGTGGCCGAAATGATGGTGATTGCTGGACGAGCCATTGCCCAATTTTCCATTGAAAATGGCATTTCAATGCCTTATTTAACTCAAGATACTGGGAATTTTAGCAAAGATATTATTGAAAATATTCAAAATCTAACTATTGCAAAAGCATTTGAAGCCTCCAGAGGCTTTAAAAGATCTAAGATTACAGTAAAGCCCTCTGAGCATTCAGGCTTAGGTCTTTCTGCTTACTTAAGAGTTACTAGTCCAATGAGGCGCTACCTTGATTTATTAGTGCAGCAACAACTAGTAAGATTTCTTAATAAACTTCCAACTTTAGACGATAAGGCTATTAAAGAGAGAATTAAGTCAATTAACTCTTCGATGCCAAAAGTAAGCAAAGCAAGTCGTCAAAGTATTGAACATTTTAAGTGCCTCTATCTGAAGCAAAATAATACTTGGGAAGGGGAGGGCGTTGTTGTTGAAGTAAATGGCGAGAAGGCTTTAGTCAACATTCCATCTCTAGCGATGATGACTCAGATAAAATCCAAATCAAAAGTTAGTATTGAAGATAAAGTAAAGTTAAAGGTAAGCTCAATTAATCTTTTTGAGCTGTCAGTTAATTTCAAGCCACTCTAAGCTGTCACTCAATTTAATAGCATTACCTTTATTTTGAGACCAGTCACCTAAGACATATCGCGTGTAATTTTTCATGGTATGAGTGTTTTGACGATGGGTATGTCCATGAATTAAATCATGATCTGGATACTCTGACATTAAAAGATCTGTTGCTTGCTGATTTACATCCATAATCTTTGAGGATTTATAGCTTTGAGCTTCAACACTTTTTTTACGAAGCTGGCCCGTTAACTTGAGGCGAATATTTTTTGGCAAATGAAGAAAAATATACTGAACCAGAGGATTTCTGAGAACTTTTTTTAACTTTTGATAGTTAATATCATCAGTACAAAGACTATCCCCATGGATAAGAAGAAACTTCTTTGTATTGTGTTCAAGTTCGTAAGGCTCATTGATTAATTTACAGCCAGTTTCAGCCTCAAAATTATGTGAGAGTAGAAAATCACGATTTCCAGCCATTACAAAGACTTTAGTTTCTTTTGTTAATTCCTTTAACGAGGAAATAATAGCGTTGTGACTTATAATTGAAACATCATCTCCAAGCCAGGTATTAAATAAGTCCCCTAAAATAAATAACTGATCTGCTTTGGAAGCATGATTCTTACAAAAGGTATTAAAAAAATTAACCTTATCACCCTCAACGTTTGTAAGGTGAAGATCTGAGATGATTAATGAAGTTAACATACTTTTATTAGCCAGAACTTAATCTGGCCCATAAATTACTCTTTAATAGATGCTTTAATAATAATAACAGCCTCACCAGGGACATCGGAATGACCACCTAAATTTATTGTTTCAACTTTTTCAATGTTATCAACAACATCTTTTCCTGCAATGACTTCACCGAAAACGCAATAGCCCCATCCATCTTGTCCAGGAAAATCTAAAAATTGATTATCATTGGCGTTAATGAAAAACTGCGAACTTGCAGAATGAGGAGCTGACGTTCTTGCCATGGCAACACTATACTTAACATTCTTTAGGCCGTTTTTAGCTTCGTTTTCAATATTAGCTTTAGTAGTTTTCTGCTGCATATCTTCAGTCATGCCACCACCTTGAACCATAAAGTTAGGAATAACTCTATGAAAGATAGTTCCATCAAAAAAGCCATCCTCTACATAATCAGTAAAGTTTTTAGCTGTAATTGGCGCTTTATCTGCGTCAACATTGATGTGAATTTCACCCATATTTGTCTCTAAAATAATCATGTTTTGTCTCTGTTGATTTAAAACAGAGAATTATAACTTATTTCGTTAACAGTGCTTTCATTAAGAGCAACGTTCAAGTATAATTCATCCCTTTTTAGCAATCAGATTAGGATTTGTTATGTACGCAGTCATTAAAACAGGTGGAAAACAATACAGAGTTTCTGAAGGTGAGACCCTTAAGATTGAGAAACTTGAAGTTGAGCCTGGAAAGAAAGTAACCTTTGATGAGGTCTTAATGGTCGCAGATGGCGACAAAGTTCAGGTTGGCTCTCCTCTCGTTGCAAAAGCTAGCGTTGAGGCTAAAGTAATCTCTCAAGGCAAAGGCAAAAAAGTACACATTTTAAAATTCAGACGTCGTAAGCACTCTATGAAGCAACAAGGCCATCGTCAGTTGTTTACTGAAATTCAAATCGATAAAATTAAGGCATAAGGAGCAATCTATGGCACATAAAAAAGCAGGCGGTAGTACTAATAACGGCAGAGATTCGGAATCCAAAAGACTAGGTGTTAAACGTTTTGGTGGCCAAGTTGTATTAGCTGGAAACATTCTAGTTCGTCAAAGAGGTACTAAATTTCACCCGGGTACTAATGTTAAAAAAGGTAAAGACGATACTTTGTTTGCAGTTGCGGATGGAAAAGTTCAGTTTGAAAAGAAGGGTAAATTCAATCGTCAATACGTTTCAATCCAAACAGCTTAGTAATCTATCTATCTATATTTTAAAAAGCGCCTTCTGGCGCTTTTTTGTTATTAATCTCATTTATAATTAGTCTTAATATGAAATATTCAATTGTTTTTCCAGGTCAAGGCTCTCAATCTCTAGGGATGCTATCTGATTTTCGCAGTAATTTTTCAGTTGTTAATGAGATTTTTCAAGAAGCAAGTGATGCAATTAATGTAGATCTATGGAAGATCATTAATGAAGATCAAGAGTTATTAAACCTTACTGAAAATACCCAGCCAGTGATGCTTGCCGCAGGCTATGCGACATATAAAGTTTTAGCAAGTGAAGTTAGTTTAACGCCTATCTCTATTGCTGGGCACAGCTTAGGTGAATATACGGCTCTTGTAGCTTCTGGATCTTTAAGCTTTTTTGATGCTGTTCAATTAGTCAGAAAAAGGGCTGAACTAATGCAGGCAGCTGTTCCAAGTGGCACTGGCTCTATGGCCGCTATACTCGGACTTGATGACGTAAAAGTTATTGAAATATGCTCTATTGCTAATGAAAAGGGCGTAGTTGAAGCTGTGAACTTTAATTCACCAGGCCAGGTTGTTATTGCTGGTGAAATAAAGGCAGTAGCCCATGCGTGTGAGTTAATGAAAGAAGCCGGCGCAAAACGTGCATTGGTAATCCCAGTTAGCGTTCCATCACATTGCTCACTTATGAAAGATGCTGCAATGGATTTTAAACGCTCTGTTGAAACTATTAATTTTCAAATGGGGAGTGAGAAAGTTCTTCATAACGTTGATGCGGATTATTCACGTAATCTTGAAGAGATCAAATCGAAATTGGTTGAGCAGCTTCATAAGCCCGTTCTCTGGACTTCAATAGTTCAAAAAATGAAAAGCTCAGGAGTGGAAAAACTTATTGAAGCTGGCCCTGGAAGAGTTTTAGCTGGACTTGCAAGGCGTATTGATAAGTCTCTTACTGGTTCGGCTATAATAGATGTGACTACATTAAAATCTACTATTGAGGAAATATCAAATGCTTAACGAAAAATTAGTCCTTGTAACTGGTGCAAGTAGGGGGATTGGTAGAGCCATTGCATTAACATTAGGTGCCGCAGGAGCTACAGTAATTGGAACAGCGACTAGTGATGAAGGGGCTGCAAATATCTCTAAGATATTTACTGAAAATAATATTCTTGGTACAGGTATGAGGCTTGATGTAACCGAAAATGAACAAATTTTGGATCTTTTAAAGACTATCACTCAAGATTATGGTTCTGTCGATATACTGATTAATAATGCAGGAGTAACTCGTGATAATATTCTTGTTAGAATGAAGGAAGATGAGTGGGATGATATTATTAATACAAATCTTACTTCAGTTTATAAGATGTCAAAATCTGTCTTAAGAGGAATGATAAAGAAGAGATACGGAAGAATTATATCCATTACTTCGGTTGTTGGTTCAATGGGAAATGCAGGACAATCTAACTATGGAGCAGCAAAAGCTGGAATTGTTGGGTTTACAAAATCTTTGGCTAGAGAGGTTGGTATTAGGGGGATAACAGTTAACGCAATTGCCCCAGGTTTCATTGAGACAGACATGACAGATAACCTTCCAGAAGATCAAAGGTTAGCATTAGCTGCTCAAATTCCTATGGGAAGATTAGGTACAACTAATGAGATTGCCCAAGCTGTTTTATTTCTAGCGGACGATAGTGGATCTTATATTACAGCACAAACATTGCATGTTAATGGTGGGATGTACTCTGTTTAAAATACCTGTTAGCTGAAATTATTAATATTATTAATAGTGATAACAAAAAACCTAGAATGCCACCAAGAGAGGTGATAAGAGATATATTTTTATATTTTGTGACATCCTCCCATTTATTTTTATGAATAACGAGATTTACAACAGAATCAGAGTCAATAGACAAAAAGTATTTTTTTAGATTTAGAATATGATTTTTTTCTCGAAATATATTATTTATTGTAGGATTAATAGGGATTTGGTCCGCTGATGCTTTAAGGAAAGCTAAATCATAATCATTTTCAATATCATCTATCGCTGTTGATAAGCTTGCTAATTCGTTTATATAATTATCATCATTTATTCGCTTTGATAGTGAGTCGATTCTTTCAGCAATTAAATCTTTGCCCAAAAAATACCAAATTGGATTTATAGCAATGTCAATTCCATAGTATTCATAATTTTTTGTTGATGTGTTAAAAAACTCTAAATATTCATCTTTAATTTCTTTATCAGAAGTTAATTTGAGGGCATCTGTAAGCTGGATAGTTTTATTCTTGCGTGCAATTAAAGCTTCTTTTCTAAGATTAGAAACTTTCTTTTTTAATTTTAAAGCACTTAAATTGTTAGATTCTTCACGTACCTTAATATCAAGCAAACGGTTCATTTCTATATCATCATAAATCTCCTTTTCTTCTATAGAAATTTCATATAGTCTAGTATTAAGTGCTGACAAATTGCTTTGAATAAAATTTTCAGAAATTATTTCTTTAGAGAGTGTTTGTAGGTCTGCTAAGAATTCTAAAAGTATTTTGGGATCACTTTTTCCAAGCATGCTTATTTGCAAAATTTCCACTCCACCGAATTGACTCATTTCCACTTCTTCACTCAAGCTAAAACTTTTGATGAAATCATCAAATAAAAAATTATCAGTTAGATCATTGCCTGTCTCTAAAATAGCAGGCTTATTTAATTCTAAATAAACATCACGTTGATTATTTTGATTGATAAGGCCGACTAAAAAATCAGAGACTAGTTCTGAAGTCTTAAGATATTCATTTTCTAAAAATGGAGACAAAGTATTATTACTAATGGTAAAACTACTTGACACCTTATAGAGTGGATTTTCTTGAAATTTTTTGGCATAAGAGTTAGCGAATAAAGCTACCAAGATGCTAAGTCCAATTATTAACCATTTAAATCTAGATAAGATGGAAAATATTTCAAATAAAGATATTTCTTTTGCTAAGGTATTATTGATTTTTTTCATGATAACATTTTATATAAACTAGTTAGTAGAAGACATCTAATTTTTTACTTACGCTTGTTTTTAAAAAATTCTTTTAAGATTCTTTTGCATTCGCTCTGCATTTCCCCACCTTCAATATGGATTTGATGATTAAAATTTTGATTTTTTCTTAAGTAATTACTTAATGAGACTGTGCTTTCTTTTTCGTCATAAGCGCCAAATACAAGTCTTTCTATCCGAGCATGAATCATTGCTCCTAAACACATCATGCAAGGTTCAAGAGTAACGTAAACTGTTGCCTCTCTAAGTCGATAATTTAAATTTTTCTTACCACCATCTTGGAGTACTTGGATTTCAGCATGAGCTGTCGGGTCATGCTGCAAGATTGGTTGATTATGTGCTTTAGCAATTATCTTATTATTTTGAACTAATACCGCACCAACTGGGACTTCCCCCTTTTTTTTAGCTTTTAAAGCCTCTTTTATTGCAATTCTCATCCATTTTTTATCATCTTTCATACAATAATTTTAACAAAGCCTTGCTGTTTAAAGCCAATTTCCTACTGAAGCCAATTTAAATGCAATTGTAAACATAATTAATGCAATCAAGCTGTCAAGGATTTTCCATGAAAAAGGGCGTTTCATTATTGGCAATAATAACTTCGCTCCATAAGCAAGACTGAAGAAAAAAACAAAGCTAGATAGGCAGGCACCTAATGCAAATATAGCTTTGTTATATCCAGAAAATTGTTGAGATATTGATCCAATAAGAACCATAGTATCAAGATATACATGTGGGTTTAAAAAAGTTAGAACTGCAGCAATTGATATAGTTTGTAAAAGGTCCTTTGATGTTGAATTTTTAATTTCAGTAATTTTGTTAGATTCAAATACAGATTTCAATCTAATTAGCCCATATCCAGAAAGCCAAAGAGCAGAAAAGCCAAAAAGAATGGTTGAATTTTGGTTAATGAAACTATTTAAAAAAAATGATATACCTGCTACCCCAATACTAATGAGTATTGCATCAGAAAGTGCACAAAATAAAGCTATATAAAAGACATGTTCACCAAGAATGCCCTGCCTTAGTACAAAAGTATTCTGGGCTCCAATAGCAACAATTAAAGAAAGTCCAAGAAAAAAACCGGTTAAAAATGACTGTATCAAAACACAATACCTATATTGCATGCATTTTTACTCATTCCCACTCAATAGTGGATGGCGGCTTGCCTGAAATATCATATACCACTCTTGAAACTCGAGAAATTTCATTCATAATGCGATTAGAAACATGATCTAAAAATGCATATGGAAGTCGAGCCCATCTTGCAGTCATAAAGTCAATAGTCTCAACAGCCCTGAGCGCTATAACGAAATCATACCTTCTTTCGTCTCCAGTTACTCCTACTGACTTAACTGGAAGGAATACTGCAAAGGCTTGGTCAACCTCGTCATACAAGCCTTCTTTATTAAGTTCTTCCATGAAAATATGATCTGCTTTTCTTAAAATCTCAGCATACTCTTTTTCAACCCGACCCAGAATTCTTACCCCTAATCCTGGACCAGGAAAAGGATGGCGATAGAGCATTTTTTTTGGAAGGCCAAGTTTTACTCCAATCTCTCTCACTTCATCTTTAAATAACTCCTTTAGTGGTTCAACCAGTTCGAACTGCATATTATCTGGGAGTCCGCCAACATTATGATGAGATTTGATAACTTTAGCTTTGCCCGAAGCGGCTCCTGCCGACTCAATGACATCTGGATAAATGGTGCCTTGGGCGAGGAATTTAATGTTTTTTATTTTTTGCGCTTCTTGATCAAATATTTCAATAAAAGCTCCGCCTATTATTTTTCTTTTTAACTCAGGATCAGCTTCATCTGAAAGTTGATCATAAAAGTACTCTTGAGCGTCAGCCCTAATAACCTTTACGCCAAGATTTTGAGAGAAAGTCTTCATTACCTCGTCACCTTCATTAAGCCTTAGTAAGCCGTTATCTACAAAAACACAGGTAAGTTGATCACCAATAGATTTGTGGAGAAGCATTGCTACGACTGAGGAGTCAACACCGCCTGAGAGTCCTAAGAGAACTTTTTTATCGCCTACTTGAGATTTTATTTTTTCTAATAAGTTATCAATAATATTTTCCGTAGTCCATCTCTTTTCACACTTACAAATAGTTGTTACAAACCTCTCTAAAATTTGAATTCCTTTTTTTGTGTGAGTGACTTCTGGATGAAATTGCAGCCCAAAGTAGTTCTTTTGACTATTTGCAAAACCAGCGATTGGACAGCTATCAGTTGATGCAATTAATTCAAAGTCTTTTGGTAGTTTTGTTACCTCTATCCCATGGCTCATCCATACATCTAATAGGCCATGGCCCTGTGAATTAATTTCATCATTAATATTAGTTAAAAGGTTTGAGTGATTTCTAGCCCTAATTTGAGCAAACCCAAATTCTGCTTTTTTTGAGCTTTTAGCTTCGCCTCCAAGTTGGACTGCCATTGTTTGCATTCCGTAACATATTCCTAATACTGGCACTTTTAAATCAAATACAATATTTGGTGCTCGTGCTGAATCGTTTTGACTCACTGTATCGGGACCGCCGGAGAGAATAATGCCACTAGGGTTAAATTTTTCAATAAAATAGGGGTTGGTATCATATGGCACTAATTCGCAGTAAACGCCTATTTCTCTGACTCGTCTTGCAATGAGTTGGGTATATTGTGATCCAAAATCAATTATCAAGATTTTATTTTGTTGTAAGTTAGTCATAAAAGATATGCTTTTAAAAACAGTTATTAATACTTTATATTTTAATGAAAATTAGAGATCGTTACATTACTAAAACACTTTTAAGCTACACAATAATTGTTCTTGTGGTTTGGACTAGTATCTACAGTTTTTTTAACTTTTTAGCAGAGCTAAATAGTGTTGGAAAAGAAGGCTATACAATCCTTTCGGCGTTTACCTATATTATTCTTCAGTTACCAGAAGTTGCTTATAAGCAAGCATCGCCAATAATATTATTGGGCTGTATTTTAGGTATGGGGCACTTAGCTACAACTGGTCAGCTTCTTATCTTTCGGGTATCTGGCGCTTCTAGATTAAAAGTTACATTACTTACTTTAAAAAATTCCCTTATCTTTGTACTTTTTTTCATTTGTATAGGGGAGTTTTTAGCTCCGATTTCAAGTAATCTTGCTAAAAGTAGCAAGGCAAATGCTATGGGAGGCTCTAGTGCATCCTTTAATCAAGGTGGTTTTTGGATTAGAGATGGCGATAATTTTATTAATGTTAAAAAAAATATTGATGGCACATTATTTAGTGGCATTACCGTTATTGAAGTTAACTCATCGAATAAGATTGAAAGGGTTATTAAGTCAGAAGTTGCTATATTTGATGGCAATTCTTTAGATATGAGTGGCAGTGAGATTTTTTCTATTGATGAGTCAAGTTCTTATGAGGGTATTTCATTAAAAGAGCGAAATTCATATGATAAAACAGTTTCATTTGATCAGGATTTGATAGATAGTTTAGAAAAAGAACCTGAAGATCTCTCAACTTGGACTCTTGTTAAGCAGATTCGATTTTTGTCTGATAATAAATTACGCTCAGGCGTCTTTGAGGTGGAACTCTATAAGCGTTTAACTCAACCCGTTACTCTTGTGGCAATGATTTTACTTGCAATGTTATTTATCTTTGGATCTACAAGGGACGTAACCTTGGGGAGAAAAATATTTTTTGGAGTGGCGCTTGGATTGTCGTTTGAAATGTTGTCAAGAGTTGCTAGCGCAATGGCACTAAGTTTGGACTTTAGCCCTTTATTGAGCTCTATATTGCCATCTATTTTGGTCATGTTTATTTCAATAATTTTATTATTACAAAAATCTTTTAGCTAATCAAATGACTCAGGTTAATTTAAAAACTGTAAAGCAAAAACTAAAAATACCTAATCGATTTGACGTTATTTTGATAAATGATGATTACACTTCAATGGAGTTTGTAGTTGATGTATTGCGGAGATTTTTTCATAAAGAGTTTCAAGCCGCTGAAGCAATTATGCTTAAAATTCATATAGATGGAGAGGCAGTATGTGGATCATATTCTTATGATGTTGCACAATCAAAAGTTAAACAAGTGATCGGCTATTCTAGAGAAAATGATCAGCCGCTGATGGCTGTATTAAGGGAGCTAGGTATATAATTTTTTTTAATTTAATACCTATTGAGATGATAAAATTTTATTACTGTATAAATTTAAATAAGGAAGAAAAATGTTAATCAAATCTATTGAATCTTTAGATAAAGGTTTAAATGTTTTTTGGAGTGATGATTCCTTGAGTTGCTATCCTTGGTTTTGGCTTAGAGACCATAGTGAAAGCAAAGAAGACTTACATCCAGATACTAAGCAGCGTCAGATTGATTCATTTAGTGAGCCACTAAATAATACTGTCAACGACATATGGCTTGACGGTTCTTCTGAGAGTATTTTTATTAAATGGGGTGATCAATCTGAAAGTAGTCTTTCTTTTGGGTTACTTAAAACTATGTCAGTGCCAAGCCTTCCTCAGTCATATGCATTGAATTCCAACAATGTATGGAATTCCTCAAATGAAATTAAAGACTTCCCTGAAATAACCTATCATGAGCTTATGAGTGATGGAGGAATAAAAACTTGGCTAAATCATATTCAAAGAGTTGGCTTTGCTTTAGTAACAGAAACTCCTGAAACTCCAGAGGTAACAAAAGAACTTATGGAGAGAATGGCTTATATCAGAAACTCTATTTTTGGAGGTTTTTCTGTTTGGGATAATAAGCTTGAAAATCCTGATGATACTGCTTTTACATCACTAGCTATTGAGCCTCATACAGATGGAACCTATGTACATGATGCTCCTGGACTTCAAACTTTGCATTGCATAAAAAGAGATTCTATTGGCGGTGAAAATCAATTAATTGATGGCCTTGCAATTGCAGAAAAGATGAGACATGAACATCCTGAGGCATTTAATATTCTGTGTAATG
>Ga0209482_1001617_pt1 | contig 15116 bp, 15 predicted proteins | sample CoawatmetaG10DNA_FD_187512 | JGI IMG/M metagenome (GOLD analysis project Ga0209482, IMG submission 187512) | Marine microbial communities from the West Antarctic Peninsula - Coastal water metaG104-DNA (SPAdes) (version 2) | ecosystem: Environmental > Aquatic > Marine > Coastal ...
CAAAATAGTTGACAAATTAAAAGATCTGATGTATAGTTATCCCAACGTAGATATGAGTTCATTTGTTAACAAACACCATGCGATATTATATTCGTGGATAATTGAGAATCTTGTTCATGTGTATGGTCAAAAATATCTAGGAACTATATACATTTTAGGTGGTGGCATTGGAATGCTAGGAGCGATGCTACTTGATACAACCCTAAGATTAGAAAACATTAGAAGTTTAGATATCAACGGAACATGTAAGTTTCTCGCAGATGAAATGATGAAGAAAGAAGTGTTGAATGATTGGAAATTTAAAGCATCAACGCAAGATTTATTTGATGTGGGATATGAGACCAACCGATTTTCACTAACACTACCAGATGGCACAACATCTAAAGAATTTTCTGAAGTACCAGGAATAGTAATCAATACTAATACGAGTTATCTCTCAAATATGGAAGAAGATTGGTACAAAAAGATGATTCCAGATACTAGAAAAATGGTGTTAGTGGGGGAGACTGGAAATGTTTCACGTCCTTATTCTAGTTCAAAGGAATTTAACGCCGCGTTTCCAATGACATTCGAGCAATACACTGGGACATTAACAATTGAAGATAAGCAATACTATATGAAAATAGGAATAAAATAATGTTATCTCATGAGATAGTAGATAGATTAACCATACTATATGGAAACAAACATCCGATTGTTAACAGTCTTGAACGAGTGGTAACTACGGAAGAGTTGAGTAGTATATTTGTGTTATCATCATATCTTCTTGGCAAACAACATAGAGAAACAGTCAGTGCATTGAAGAACTTGATATACGAACGCAAGCCCGAAGATAATATATTTGTATTGTTTAAAGTTATTGATGCCATACGTGATGACACCGAGGCATTACATGCATTGAGAAATGTAGTTAGCGGTTCTGATTTTGTAAACCTACAGTCTGAATTATTATTCAAATTGATTATTAACTTAGATAGTAGAGATGAAGAGGTACTAAGTGCTATAAAGAATTTAGTATCTTCTGATGCAGAACCAGATATGTTTCTATTGTTTAAAGTGTTACAGGCGATTGATACTAAGAATGAATCCATTGGAACACTAAAGAGTGTGACGCTGTATAAAACTAACATACTAAAATTAGCACATAAGTTAACAGAAGAAAAATACACCATTCCATTGAATCTTAAAAATATGATTAAGAGTTTTGAGGGTGAAGTGCTAACAGATTCATTAAGTAGAGGACAATTAAGAAGTAAGATATGGGTAAGTGATACAGTTAATGACCTAGATATAGATTTAGGAGATATGATTTATGTTTGTGCTGGATGGTATGGAGTATTACCAGCAATATTATTTGAAAGAAACAAAGTAGATACAATCAGAAGTTTTGATATTGATGCAAGTTGTGCCTTACCAGCAGAGACATTGAATAGAAGTTATGCACAAAATGATTGGCAATTCAAAGCCAGTACAATGGATGTCAAAGATTTAATATACACTGGTGAGTTTATGTATGAAACATTAAAGTATAATGGTGACAAAGAAATGATAACAGACGGTGCACCGACATGTGTAATCAATACAAGTTGTGAACACATCAAAGACTTTGATAAATGGTGGTCTGGTATTCCAGATGGCATGCTAGTGATAATGCAGAACAATGATTTTGATGATGAAGAAGGTCACGACCATGCAGACGATACAGTAACTAGTTTAGAAGAGTTCACTAAGAGATTAAATGTATCTGAAACATTGTACGAAGGCACACTAGCACTCGATAAATACAATCGTTATATGGTAATAGGGTACAAGTAATTATGAAAAACAGCAAAACATTTTGTGCGGCACCGTTTGCCCATATGTATGTTCATAAAAATGAAGATATAAAAATGTGTTGCATGACTACAGAATCTAAAATGGCATCGCATTTTACCGAAATAGATTTAGAGAAGCGTTGGAAAAGTAATTATTATAAAAACATACGCCAACAATTCCTTGATGGAGAAGAACCTGCTATCTGTACATCTTGTTTTACAACTGAAAGAAATAACGGAAGAAGTGACCGAATGAACTTCAACGATAGATATCCTTTTTTAAAACCAAATGTAGAAACTGGAAATCAGCACGGCAGTCCAATAGATTTAGATATTAGACCAGGTAATCTTTGTAATTTGAAATGTAGAATGTGCGGGCCGGAATCTAGTTCACAGTTAGAAAAAGAAAGATTACAATATCCAAAATTATTTAAAGCATCAAAACTTACAGTCTATAAACCAGATGGTATATTCTCAGAAAAGAATATTGATTTCTTATTAAAGAACGCTGACAAGGGAGACCATATAAAGTTTCTAGGAGGAGAGCCAACAATCATGCCAGAAGTGAGTGATATGTTAGACAACTTAATAGAAAATGGTAAATCTCATATCAACGTAATGATAACCACGAATTGTACTAACACCATTAAATCATTTACAGATAAACTAAACAAGTTCAGTAATCTATCGTTTAATTATAGTGTTGATGGAACTGACAAAGTGGTTGAGTATATTAGAAACCCTGTAAAATTTAAGGCAATCGAAAAAAATATGAAACTATACCACAAGATGACAACGGATGTAGATAATATATCGTTTGCGTTTCAGGCTTACAATCTTTTTAATTTATATGACACAATCAAATGGGCAGCAGATTTAGATGTTAGAGTTCGTCCTGAAATAGTAGAATTTCCGCGATGGTGTTCTATATGGTCTATTCCCAAGAAAATAAGAGATGCCGAACTAGCCAGAACAAAACAACTAATGTTAAATGATGACAAATACATAGAGTGGAGTACACATCCATTATCTAATATTATGCCAACAATAGATAGAATACTAGAAACCGACAAGGAATATCCAGTAAAAAATCTAGCAGAGATGACTAAGAAGTTCGACATCGCAAGAACCCAACATATAAAAGATTTTATACCAGAAGTTTGGAAAATAGTAAAAGAAGAATATGATGCTATATAACTACGAAGATATAAGAGTTGTCCATCTCGAACTAACAGAGAAGTGTCAGGCAACTTGTCCAATGTGCGATAGAAATGTCAACGGTGGTGCTGATAATCCTAATTTAGGATTACATGAATTAACGGTGTCAGATATTCAGAAGATATTACCACCCGAATTCGTTAAGCAGTTGACTAAAGTTTACTTGTGTGGTAATTTCGGTGACCCAATTGTCGCGGCTGATACACTAGAGGTGTTTAAGTATCTAAGAGAACAGAACAAAGACTTGACACTAAGCATGAATACAAACGCAGGTGCAAAGAAGACAGATTGGTGGATAGAACTTGCTGAAGTATTGGGAGAGAATGGACATGTCAAGTTCTCATTTGATGGTCTTGGCGATACAAATCATTTATATCGTCAAGGTGTAAACTGGGACATCGCTTGGAAGAACGCGGTGGCGTTCATAGGAGAGGGAGGTAGAGCCCATTGGGATTATCTTATCTTTGCTCACAATGAACATCAAGTAGAAGAAGCAGAAGCACTAGCAAAAGATACTGGCTTTGAGAAGTTCATACCTAAGAAGACTGGTAGATTCTTTTCTACAACGAAGAAGACAGGTAAAGAAGAACATCAAGCAATGAATAAGAAGGGAGAGAAGAAACAACTCCTTCAAAAACCAAAAGAGGTAAAGTTCCAAAACACTGCTACTAAAGATATTATAAAATTAGAAGAGAAGCATGGTTCTTTAGAAAAATACTATGACAACGTAAAGATTAAGTGTAAGGTAGCAGCCGAAAAGAGTATGTATCTCAGTGCAGAAGGATTAATACTTCCATGTTGTTGGGTTGCTGGTAGTATGTATAAGTTTTGGCAGAAGCCAGGTGAGAATCAAGTCTGGGAATTACTACAGCAATCTGGCGGCAAAGATGTGTTTGATGCTAAGAAACATGGAGTCAAATCAGTACTGAGTAATGAATATTTCTCTGGCAGATTAGTAGATGCGTGGGATAAACCAAACACTCATCTAGGTAAACCAATGGTATGTGCCCAGAAATGCGGCGAAGAGTTTGATGCCTTCAAGGCACAGTTCGATTAAATTTGATAGATAAATACAGATATAATAAACAATCTAAGGTAACGAATGACCAATAAAAACGTTGAAGAATGGAAAAAGAGAACTAACGCACCAACTGACACATTCTGTTTGTTGCCTTGGGTACATCTAAGCACGAGACCAAACGGTCATATGCGAGTATGTTGTACTGCTAACGCATCAAGTGTTGGTGCAACTAACGACAAGAAGCATGGTGGCGAAGTAGGAGTTCTTAAACAAGCAGATGGTAAACCAGCCAATCTAAATGTAACTGACCTGATGAGTAGTTGGAACAACGACTACATGAAAAATGTCAGAACACAGATGTTAGCCGGTGAAAAACCAGCGTCATGTTTGAAGTGTTATGCTGAAGAAGATGCGGGTCACATGTCTAAACGTTTCTGGGAAACAGAATACTGGGCAAGACGAGTTGACCTAACAGAAATTCTTGCAGAAACATCTGTGGATGGTGAGATTCCACCTAAGATTCGTTACTTAGATTTACGTCTGGGCAGTAAGTGTAATCTAAAATGTATCATGTGTTCACCACATGACAGTTCGATGTGGGTTCCTGATTGGATAAAGTTACACGATACTGTAGAGAATGAAAGTCTTAAAGAAACAATGCAATGGGGCAAGAAAGGTCAAATAGATGGCGCCTCATATAACTGGCACAAGAAGAACGATAAGTTCTGGGAACAATTATACGAACAGATTCCACACATGAAGCAATTGTATTTTGCTGGTGGCGAATCTACTATTATTGAGGAGCATTACACATTACTTGAAGAAGTTGTTAAGTTGGGATATGCACCGGGTATTGAATTAAGATACAACTCAAATGGTGTAGAGATGCCCCAACGTTTATTTGATTTGTGGGATAAGTTTAAACGAGTAAGATTTCACTATTCAGTTGATTCAATCGGCGCAATGAATGATTACATTCGTTTCCCATCAGAGTGGGACCACACAGTTAAGATGTTTCACTTGTTAGACAACACAGGACCTAATGTAGAAGTTACAGTTGCGTGTGCAGTTCAAGCCCTAAACATATATTACTTACCAGATTTTGTCAAGTGGAAGTTAGAACAAAACTTTAAGAAGATTAATATGTGGCCATTCGGTGCAGGTATGATTAACTATCACTTTGTTTATCACCCACCACATTTGAATGTCAAAGTATTACCAAATTGGTTTAAAGAGATGACACATGCTAAGTTCGATAAGTTTATCGAATGGTTAGAAGCCAACTGGGAATTATGCACAAGAGGGTCTGAAGTAAGTTATGATGAATGGCGAGAAGCATCATACGGTGTGAAACGTTTACAAGGCATGTTATCATTCACGGAGAGCGGAGATTGGTCTAGAGAACGTATGCCAGAGTTTATTGAATACATTACTAAGATGGATGGAATACGTGATACAAACTTCAGAGATGTATTTCCTGAGATGGCACCACTATTAGATTGGACACCAGATGATGGCGATGACTGGGACGGTGAATTTGATGATAGACTATTGAAAGAATTAGAAGACGATGGATTCCATGTCAATCAACAGGAATTAGATGATGGAAGTTAGGAAGTCTAATTATATAGACCTCAATGAAATTACCTGTTTGCATATTGAACACACTAGTAAATGTAATTTACTTTGTCCCCAATGTGCTAGAGTTGATAGCAACGGTAAAAAGAATTCAATACTTCCAATGGAGGAACTAACCATTGACGATTATAAAAAAATACTAACACCAGAATTCGCTAAACAAATAAAAGAAATATTTTGGTGTGGCAATTACGGAGATAGTATTGCTTCAAATAATTTCTTAGATTGTTTAGAATTTGTAAGACATTCTGGTGTTAGCGGACTCACATTAGTTACTAACGGCAGTGCTAGAACCCCTGCTTGGTGGACTAAGGTAGCACAGATATTAGATAGAGATACAGACAGAGTAGATTTTAGTATAGATGGGTTAGAAGACACTAACCATATATATCGAATCAATAGTAATTGGAACAAGTTAAAAGAAAATATAACAGCATTTATAAATGCGGGTGGAAATGCTAATTGGGATTATTTAATATTTGACCATAATATACATCAGGTGGCAGAAGCAAAGGCACTTGCTAAAGAATTAAAATTTAAAAGTATCAACTATAAAAATACTAGTAGATTTGTAGATGTGAGTAACTTCAACGAAGTAATGGAAATAGAAACAAAAAACAAAAGCACGATTTCTAGTAAAGAAAACAAAAATAAAACCAAATATGAACAGATTATAAACAAGTTTGACAGTTTCAATTCTTATGTTGACCAGACTCCGATAACTTGCAAATACAAAGTAAGCAAAACAGTTTACATTGATTTCCAAATGAAACTATGGCCATGTTGTTGGGTAGGTGCGCCTACTTACTTTGAGAATGAAGATGATATTCAAAAAGTACAGTTAAAAGCATTAGAAAGTCGTTATGAAAAAGATTTTAATTCATTAAGAGAACACACATTAAAAGACATATTAGAACACGAATTTTATAATAAAGATTTAACCAACAGTTGGAGTAACACGATGGAAGATAAAAATTCAAAACTACTTACATGTGGAAGAACGTGCGGAAGTGATTATGAATTTAGTAGTCAAAGCACATTTAATTCTCAAAGATATACACTGGAGGAAGTTTAGTTATGCAAGTAAAATTAATATCACATAGTACCGCACCTGCTGGAACAGACCTAGATAATGTACAAGATTTAATAGCCTATTGTGCTAAAGTGAGTAACCCTAGCAATCAAATTAACAAAGAAACAAGTGCGAAATTGATTTCGTATTTAATTAAACACAATCACTGGTCACCTCTTGAGATGGTTAGTGCGTGTTTAGAGATTGAAACGACACGTGATATTGCACATCAAATAGTAAGACATAGAAGTTTTGCATTCCAAGAGTTCAGTCAGCGTTATGCTAATCCAGAAGAAATGGGTGAACAATTTGTAACACGTGAATGTAGACTACAAGATACTAGTAACAGACAAAATAGTGTTGATACTGATGACTCTAATCTTAAAAAAGAATGGGAATTGCACCAGAAACTTGTCATCCGTCAAGCAGAAGTTGCCTACAACTGGGCAATTGAAAATGGAATTGCCAAAGAACAAGCAAGAGTTGTGCTGCCAGAAGGTTGCACAAAGACACGATTATACATGAATGGTACAATTCGTAGTTGGGTACATTACATTGAATTGCGTGGCGCAAATGGGACACAAAAAGAACATATGGATATTGCCCATGCATGTGCTAAAGTTATTGCAGAGATATTTCCATTAGCGGGAGAATTAAATGAAAATAGTTAAATCTATTTCATGTGCTGGAACTAATCTAGATATCTATGATGAACCCGTAGGAATAATGGTAAGTGGAGGAGTAGACAGTGCGATATTGTTATACTATCTAATGAAACATGCTCACCAAACTATTCATATCTATTCTCTCGGAAGCAATCTGAAGTATAGAAGAAATGCAATAGTATCTCCTCGAGTAGTAGAGAAGTGTATAGAATTGACTGGGAACATAAATGTAGTTCATCACATAGAATATAATGCACGGGCAACGTATGAACATATTGCATCTGTTATGCCAGAGGCAGCGTTAAAAGATGGTAAGATACAGATTATATATAATGGAGTAACGAGAAATCCACCAGATGATATAGCAAACAGTTTTGCACCAGAATTAGCCATCGGGGTGGATAGAAGTGGTGATAATAATGACATATTGCATAGTAATAATACACTTTGTACACCTTGGGCGAATACAGACAAACGAGGCATTGCAGAAATGTATAAAGAAGAAGATTTAATGAATAGTTTGTTTCCAGTAACAAGAAGTTGTGAGTATGACCCAACTTGTGATTATTTTGATGATACACCAGACCCACAACTTGGTCATTGTGGTGAATGTTGGTGGTGTAAAGAACGTGAATGGGGATTCGGAACTAACTAAATGCATAAAATAGAAAAAATTGATTGGCAATCAGATTATATTGTCCAGTGGCGACCCCTAGATATGTGTAACTATGATTGTAGTTACTGTAGTCCGAGTAATCATAGAACTATTATTAAGAAGAATATCACAACTGCCGATACATTAATCAAGGCAGCCACAAATATAAGAGATAGTATATCTAATGATAAAACCGTATTTGTGTACGTAACTGGTGGTGAACCTTTCTTGGTGCCTGAAATATATCGTTGGTTTAATTTTATGTCTGATTGCAACTTCAAAGTCGCAGTATTCACTAACGGCAGTTTGCCTATTAGTATGTACATGAAATGTAAGAGTAGTTTTAAAAATATAAACATTAAAATCAGTTATCATCCTGAGAATGCAGACATTGACCATATTGTATCTCTAGCGTCAACTATTGTAGAACATGGTGGTGTTGTAGAGATACGAGCAATGTTAGTGAACAAGTTATTCGGAAGGGTAGATGAACTAGAACAGAAACTAAGTAAATATGATATACCCATCTTAAGACTGCCAGTATTTCCATTGTATGATGCTCGTACCAAGACTGTGAATCCTACATTTGCTTCTAGTAGAAATTTATCTCATTACACACAAACAATAGACGATGGAAGTTTAGGTTATTTTACAGAAGAAGAATTAGCAACTATGAAAGACGACCAACATATTCCAGACTATTTAAATGTAATGGTAGATGGCGTTGGTACTAATGCAAGTACTATGGTTAGAAATAATCTAAATAGATTTAAAGGTTGGAAGTGTTCAGTTACTAATAAGAAAATCTTAATACAAGCAAATGGTAATATCCAATATGGGGTATGTGCGAACAGCGGTACAAGTGGAAATGTATTTGACGATATAAAATTATTCACAGAAGAGTACACTATCTGTACTCAGTCTGAATGTCACACGATTGACGAAGTGATGATTACTAAATTTAATGAAAGCGGAGAAAAAAATGAAGATTGAAGATACAATGAATGGATTTGATATCATATGGGATTTGGGCAGACGATGCACATACGAATGTACATATTGTCCACCACATAGAAATAATAAGACATCGCCTTTAGTCACATTCGAGGACTTAAAAGAATCCATGACTTTCTTGGACAAATACGTAAAAATCTACGAAGACATGAGAGGCAAACAATACAAAAGAAGAAAATTATCATTTACTGGTGGTGAACCTACTGTACATACTGGATTTCTTAAATTTGCAAATTATATTAAAGAAACATACGGTGATAGATATACGATTGGTATAACTACTAATGGATTGTTTACTACAAGACAAGCAGAGTTATATAAAGATTTTGCTGGCACGATATCATATCATGCAGAAGGCACACCCGCAGAAAAGAAGTTGGTAATCGACAACATCTATTTGATTAAACATTGGCAAGTTAATGTTATGTTTCACAAAGATTACTTTGATGAATGTATTAAATTATGTGAAGACTTAGAAGAAGCAGGAATCAAATATATTCCAAGAAGAATTGGAGATGATGGTAACGACCAATCCTCTATCCGAAATGGATACACTCATGTATACAGCGTAGACCAAGAGTATTATTTTTCTGAACATTGGCGTAAAAAGAATGAGAAGAAGGAAGGCAAGAAAGAAGAAGTAGACCTCGACCAGATTTATAGAAATGCAGAACAAAAAGGTAGTGGCAAGGGACCAAAGAAAGACGCCATAGTAAAAGCATACACTAATCCAATAAAAAGCACCGCAGTTGTGGAAGTAAGTCAAACAGACATCGAGGAATCTTTGGGCGAGGATGGCACTGCTGGTTCTGCCACTTATAAAAAAGAGAAAGAAAATGAAGTATTGCAAAAGGCAAAGGATGATACAGAGGTAACAGTAACTACGTATCCATCATTAATGAAAGACGAAGATAAAAAAACTAGAAAATCACAAGGCAGAATGTGTTGTGGTGGTCGAGACTTTTGTTTAACTACGAGTGATGAGCCTGAAGGAAAGTTATCAACATACGTAGACAATACTAACTTCTTTGGATATAGTTGCCTAGTCAATCATTATTTTCTTTACATCAACCAAGAATCACGAGATATCTATCATCATCAAACTTGTATGGTAAATCTTGATAATGATGTTGCACCAATTGGAAATCTCGATGAATCTGATAAAATTCTAGCAAGATTAGAGGGCTATGTAGCCGAAAAGAAAATGCCAGTAATTACATGTCCTAAAACATTTTGTGGTTGTGGCATGTGTGTTGACAAAATGGACTCATCATATGATATTAAAGAACATAATTTCGGTATCACGAAAGTAGACCTTATACCTAATATACTTAAGACTTCAGAAGATACGAGAACAATAACGGTAAGAAATAGAATGGAATCTATAGATGATAAATTGTATATACAAAATTTGAACGCAAGATAATGAAAGCACTCGAAATTGAATTAACATCTGCCTGTAATGCACGTTGTCCCTTGTGTATGAGAACCCGTATGATAGAAAAGGGTATACCATTACAAATAGAACATTATAGTATAGATGATATAAAACAATATTTCGACCCTATTAATATGAAAGATATGAGAGTTAAATTATGCGGAGTACTAGGAGATCCAATAGCATGTCCAGACTTGTATGATATATCAGAATACTTTCTAGACAAAGAAGTTAAACATATAGAAGTGTCTACGAACGCAGGCCTTAAGACTATAAAGTTTTGGAAAGAATATGGCGAACTATCAGCAAAGTCAAACAATAGACTAGAGATACATTTTGCGATTGATGGTGTACAGACTAACGACTATCGAGTAGGTGTTAACGTTGATAAAGTTTGGAAAAATGTTGACACATATTTAGATGCAGGTGGCTATGCATCTTGGCAATTCATTATATTTGATTACAACAATCACGAGGTTGATATTGCGAGAACAATGGCAAAAGATAAGGGTATGAAGTTTATAACACGAACTGCCTGGAAGAATGATGCGACAGAAATCGAACAAAAAGAAATCAGGCGCAAGACAGAGGACAAAGATTATGGCTAGTGGACATAAAGTAAGAAAATATGACATAGTGTGTAAGCACTTAGACGCAGAAGAATTTTACTTCGGGGCGAATCATAAGGTATATCCTTGTTGTTATCTGTATGATGAAGAAATTGATATTAAAATGAAACGCAATGATGTAATGCCATCTACTAAGAAATACGGCAATGAATTTAATGACTTAAAAATATTTACTATTGATGAGATACAGAATCATGAATATTTCAAAAAAACTTTAGAAGAATCATTTGATAAAGACCATGAGTTACATAACACTCGTTGTTGGAGATCTTGTGGTGATAAAGGAAAAAGGAGCACACAAAAGAATGTGGAAAGTTGATTGGATTGATATAGAATTAACATCATTTTGTAACATTCATTGTGAAGGATGTTTCAGAGAGTTGTCGGATTACGCCGATAAAGTGAACAATAAAGAAATGATTTCGTTAGAGACCATAAGAGAAAAATTCAGAAAAGAAGACTTTCCAGGAATTGAAATTATTAATTTTTGTGGAAGCGTAGACGAACCAACCTCACACCCACAGTTCTTTGATATAGTCAAGCACTTTGCAACATGGGGCGCACATATAAACATTGCAACTAATGGCTCATTACGTAGTGAAAAATGGTGGACTGAATTAGCAAGTATATTGCCAGAAAGTCATAGAGTAACTTGGGGGGTAGATGGGATTGATAAAACTTCTGAAATATATAGACGAGGTTCTAAATTTGATAAGGTCGAAAAGAACTTTCGTGCGTTCAATAAAGCAGGCGGACAATCTACATGGCAATTTATTGTATTCGAACATAACCAACATCAAGAACAAGAAGTAAAGATTAAGGCAAAGGAAGAAGGTTTCTTTGATGTGAAATACATATACTCACATAGAAAAGATGTTGCAGATAAGAACATAACACATAAGAAAGTAGAAAGAGAAGAAACACAAGAGATTGTATGTAAATACAAAGCACAAAATAGAATCTTTGTCAATCACAGAGGAAATGTAATTCCTTGTTGCCATCTCAACGCAGAGATGTTAGAATACTCTGCTGGTAGAGAAAAAAATACAAAATTCACAGACATATTAAATGACAATGAAGGCGAAAAAGCAGTTAATTTAAGCCACAATGAGATAAAAGATGTAATGAATGGTGATGTTTGGCAATCAATAGAAGAGTCTTGGACAGATGTGCCAATTTCAAAGTGTTGGAAGACCTGTAAGAAAAGACAACACGATATATTTGTTAAGGAATCTTTATGAGTGTAAGTAAACTTCCTTGTTTCTACAGTCTACATGGCATAAATTATAAGAACGGATATGTCACATCATGCCCTACACAAGTAGACCAATTACATATGCTTGATGGTGCTATGCCGTCAGAGTTTATTAACAATGAAGAATTTAAAGACCATAGATTGAAATTATGGAATGGCGAATGGCCAGCAGGATGTCATCAGTGTAAAGAAGAAGAAACTCTCGGCAACGAATCCATGAGAATGGATTGTACAGAAAAATATGATGAATCATTCTTTAACCCAGAGACTGGCGAGATTGACTTTAAATCTATTCAACATTTCGAAATCAGATTTAATAACTCGTGTAACATGTCGTGTCTACATTGCGACAGTGTGTTTTCTTCGGGATGGGAAACAGCATTAAAGAAGTATGTACCTGATGAACAAACTCAGTATCTAAATTTACAACAGTTAACAAAGCAACGACACACAGGAAAGATAGACAACAAAAAACTACCGAGAATAGATGTAAAGTTAGATGAAGTAGATAGGATTGCTGACAATCTTATTAAGAACTTTCCTAATCTAGGAGAATTTGATGTATCTGGTGGAGAACCACTGATGCAAAAGCAATTCTTTCATCTACTAGATAGAATGAAAGAGCATCCAAATGCGAAGTCTATGCAGGCGATGTTTTATACTAATTTCAATGCAGACTTCGACCCTACAGATTTAGCAGAAAAGTTATCACATTTTGAAGAATCGACAATTCATATTTCAGTAGACTCTGGAAAGAACTTGTATCCATATTTCAGGGATGGTTCTTGGGACAAACTCAAACATAACATCAAAATATTTAAAGAGAATGACACTGGCAATTCTCTTGTCAGTGGCATATGCACGACATCGATATATCAATTGATGGACTTGTATAATGTATTTGAAGATATGTTAACGCTAGATGTTGATATACTAGAGTGTGCAATGGTCTATACTCCTGAATACATAAATCCAGGAATACTGATGAATCATTTTCCTGATGAAGTACGCCAAGATATTAACGATACACGAAAGATGATTGAAAACTCTAGTTCTAAGTTAAAGGAGAGTGCGTTGAAGTCATTAGACCACATAGAAGAATACATGACTAATTATGATGTAACAGTGTACAACACAACAAAGCAAGATGAAGAATTGAATAACACAGAACGATTCATCAAGTATGTAGAAGAAAGTGACAAATTATTTGATAAAGATTTCAATTCTACGTTCAAAAAATATCAAATAAATAACAATAACTTAATAAGAATAGACAAGGAATAACCATGAACAAAAACCCTACGTACTTCATTGAACAAACATATTATAATTTAGATAAGTCTGAGTCTGTTGTACTTAAAATACCACATGACACTGATTATACAAATCCTCCTAGAGAAGTAAAACGATTAGGAATTTGGTGTTCTGGTGGTGCGGATTCAACTGCGTTACTGTATCTTCTTGCTAAAACTATACAAGACAATGATTTAGATTTATATATTCAACCCATGACTGTAAGAAGACAGCGACCATGGAATCCAGGCAAAGCCAAGATAGCAATAGACAAAGTTTGCGAACTACTTAACTTTGATAGAATGCTAGACCATATAGTTTATTATCCTCCTTTAGAAGATGCTAATCAAACTGAATGGCAAGAGTTTATGGACAGAGATAGAGAAAACTGTAAAAATGGATTTTGGCATGTCTTATATGATGGACTCACATCTAATCCTCCCGAGGCTGAGATGCCATATGATAATTTAGAAGAACACCGTCGTGGTGAAAATGTTGAGAAAGAACTAGAAGCACCAGCACGAGACCATATGAGACCCCTATATCGAATAAACAAAAGATTTATCGCTGACATTTACAAACAATTTGATTTAACAGAAACTCTCTTTCCGGTAACATGGTCATGTGAGGGTGAAGCGGACCAAACAAATGATTATACAGTTCCATGTGGTCAATGTTGGTGGTGCTGGGAACGTAAATGGGCATTTGAGGGATGAATATAAATCTTAAACCAAATGATGAATGCAACATATGTGGCAGTGAATATGACGCAGAATGTGGTGGAGTTCAAGGACATTTTGGTGTAACACCAGTTACGTTTTGTGAATGGTGTTACTCATCAGTTATTGATATGGCATCTCAACACTTGGGCTTAGATGAAATGGACGAAGATGACTCAGAAGATATGAAAACTATACTTGATACAGTCGGTATAGATTATGATAAGGTCATCACTCAGTACAAGAAAAAACAACGATTCTTTAGTGTTATGATTGACGAACCATGTGGAATGAGCCATAAATGAGTAATGAAAACGAATTATATTGGTCACAATACGACTTCACAAAGATACCCTTTGATGATATCGTTAGTGTAGGACAACGAACATTATTGTATAGAGATTTGTTCTCTATCAGTTGGTTGCTTGGTAGATTCTGTAACTATAAATGTTCTTATTGTTGGCCTTATGCTAGAAGTGATCGTAAAGACCATCGTCCGACAGCACTAAACTTAGCAACGATTGATGAGATTAAGAAACAGGCAAGGGAAAATGGATTCAATTCATTTCACTTCAGTCTATCTGGCGGCGAACCAACGTTTCATCCAGGTTACTTAGATATGCTTCAACACTTAGCAGATGACGTAGAGAACACAAACTACACGTCAGTTCACATGACTACGAAC
>Ga0209482_1001619_pt1 | contig 15086 bp, 6 predicted proteins | sample CoawatmetaG10DNA_FD_187512 | JGI IMG/M metagenome (GOLD analysis project Ga0209482, IMG submission 187512) | Marine microbial communities from the West Antarctic Peninsula - Coastal water metaG104-DNA (SPAdes) (version 2) | ecosystem: Environmental > Aquatic > Marine > Coastal ...
ACTTTTTCCGTAGTAACTGAGGATTCTACTGATAATTCAACTTTTACATCTGTATTATCTGAAACAGCTCAATTAGTTAACGCTGCTCCTAGTTTTGGTGGTGGTTTAACTTTTGAGAGTCAAGGAATATGTCCATCTGGCACTATATCTATTGGTAATCAAGGAGAGATTTTTGTTTATAAGTTTTATGGCACAAATGGAGCTGCTTTTTCAACTCTTTTCCCGGGAAATAATAATAGCGGTGGTATATACGAATCACTAACTTTCGTAATTGTTAGCGTTGTAAATAATCTTAGTCCAACCGTTGAGATTTCAAATGCTTTCTCTATAACACAAATAGCAGCTGGCGCTAATGGTTCTACGCCAAGAGGATGCGACATAAAAAAAATATCATCTTTTGAAACAGCTGGAAACTATAGTGTTAAAATTGGAGTTTCTGATGCAGCGACGGGATCTAGAGTTGATTGTGTTTTATCAGTTACAATAACAGATACTTCTTGTATAGTTAGTAATAGAACATGTGATAGAAGTCAGTATGTGATATATACAGATTGTTCTGGAAACTATCCTACTTATCTATATTGGAATCCTATAGATAACAACGTGACAAAAGGTGTTCCACACCTTGTAGGTACTACGCCTAGTGGTTGCTTAGGTCAAACTGGAGGTAGTTGTTTCTTAGCAGAAAGTAAAGTAGAGATGTTTGATGGATCTTTAAAAGCTATAAGCAAGATTGTTAAAGGTGATAAAGTAAGATCTATTATGAAAGGCAAAGTAGTAGAAGGAACAGTTACTGATAGACTACATCGTAGTATTTATGAAAATCAACATGTTGTTAATATTAATGGCATAACAGCAGAGTTTAATCACCCTGTATTTGTGGATGGAAAATGGATACCTATAGCTGATTTGGGCACTACGGTAGAAACGTTTGTTGAAGATTTTTACAACTTAGAAATCGATGGAGATATTGAAGAAAGTGAGCATAATTTTACTATTGGAGGGCTTATAGTTTCTGGTTTATCAAACAATGTTTACTTAAACAATAAGTATCAAAGACAACCTAAGCATTTAACAGCTTGGCTTGAGGGTAATAACGGTGATAACTAAGTAATAATAAATATATGGCAGCTATAATTGAGGTAAAATTCTTTAACACCTTCTTATTAAAAAAGACAGGTAGCGCACCAAACACACCAGTGTGGGATGGATCTCGTGGTATACCTCAAAATATAGGAGGATATGCAAGAAACGGAGTTGTGCAGCCACAGAATTGGGCTATAGAAGAATCTAGAATTAGAGGTGGATACAATAATACAGATGTTGGTTACGGTGTTAAAGCTTTCTTAGTTGAAGAATACCCTAGAGCTTCTATCAGAACAAGTGCATTAATATATTCTGGTATATACAATTCTAGAACAGGTATAAATAATACAAATGTTTTTTCCGTAGGAGAGGACATAACTAAAAGTGCTGATCCTTCTAACGGTAGTATTCAAAAACTATATGCTGAAGACACTAATTTAATAATATTTCAAGAATCTAAAGTATCTAGAGCCCTTATAGATAAAGACGCTATATATTCTGCTGAAGGTGGAGGCTCTATAACAAATTCTAATTTAGTAATAGGTACAATTCAACCTTATGCAGGGAACTTTGGTATAAGTAAAGACCCTGGTAGTTTCGCTGCTTATGGTTATAGAAAATACTTTTCTGGTAAGAATAGTAATTCTATACTTAGGTTATCTATGGATGGTATAACTGAAATATCTAACTACGGTATGAAAGATTACTTTAGAGATAGGTTATATGAGATAGACGCTTCAAACGGCGCTAGAGGTAAAATAGTTTGTGGTTGGGACATACATAATAAACAGTATGTTATATCTACACAAGCAATAGAACCTACAGCAACAAACGATACTCAAACATTGAGCTTTGATGAAGACATTAACGGTTTCCCGAGTTTCTTTACGTTTAAGCCAGAACAAATGTTCAGCCTTAGAAATAATTTTTATTCCGTAGGAACAACAACTGCTGGATCAACAGGTTTGTGGAAGCATTATTCTAGCAAAACCCCAACAGGTGTTTCAATACCTAGAGGTAGTTTTTATGGAAATGTAACTAAGTCATCTATAACATTTGTTTTTAATCCAGATGTAAGTGTATCTAAAAACTTTCAAACAATAAACTACGAAGGTAGTAACGGATGGCAGGTGGATTCATTTGTGTCTGATGCTACAGGTTTTGATTATTACGCTCTGCCGGCTCCTGCTGGTTTTGACTTAAGAAACGATACGACAAATAGTATATATAGTTACTTAGAAGGTACTTACGATAGTTCTATTCCGGCTTTAACGGGTTTAAACGCAGCTGTTACCCCGTTCTATAGAGCAGGTTTTGATAGAAAAGAAAATAAATATTTTGCAAACTTAATAAACAGCAGCTCTGCTTCTCAGGGAGAAATATTATTTGGTAATACTATTAGCGGCATAAAAGGATACTTTGCTACAGTTACTATATCTACAGATAATGTTACAGATCCAGGTGGTTTAAAAGAATTATTTGCCGCTTCAGCTAACTTTGTAGAATCATCATATTAAAAAAATAAAATGAACAACTCTAAAAACAATAAGATATGTCAGCAATAGTAGCAGCGGGTTTAATAAGCGCGGGTGCAAGTATAATTTCAGGTATATTTGGATCGTCTGCAGCTAGAAAAGCAGAAAGAGAAGCAGCTGATCAAAGAAAAGCAGCTGAAGCTAAATTAAGATACTTAGAAAACAATAGGCAAGACGTTATAAATCCTTACGAAGACACCACGGATTTAAGTAGCATGTTATCTAATCCTATGGAGAATTTATCTGTAGCTACTCAAGCCGCTGAGATGCAAATTGAACAAGCTGACATATCTTTAGCGAATACTTTAGACACTATAAGAGCTTCAGGAGCAAGTGCTGGTGGAGCTACAGCTTTAGCTCAAGCCGCTTTACAAAGTAAAAAAGGAGTTTCAGCTAGTATAGAAATGCAAGAAGCTGCAAACGAAAAAGCAAGAGCTCAAGGAGAGGTTAATCTTCAACAACAAAAACTATCTGAAGCTCAAAGAATACAGCAAGCTGATGCTCAAGGTAAATCATTTGAATTTAATACTAGAGAGAACAGGCAAACAGCTGAAATGGATAGAGTATCTACTCAATTATCTGGAGCTCAGGCAAGAGAGTCACAAGCTCGGTCAGATGCGACAACTGCGATAACAGGCGCTGTAGGAGGTACTTTAGGAGTATTTGGTAACATGGCGAGTGCTGGAGCTTTTACCCCAACAAAATAAAACAACATGAGTTATAGAAATCCACAACAAGTACTAGACACACAAACAGGTCAAGCATATAGAAACCTTCAAGCTAGCATTTCAAACACTTTTAGCAAGGTTGCTGATGCAAGCATTAAAGAGCAAGCTAAATTAAAAAAGGAAAAAGAAGCTAGAGATAAAGCAGCTGCTTTACAAGCTGCGCAAAGCAAAAAAGATCAAACTGCTATAGCTGAACAATCTGTTAAATCTAACACAAAATTCCAAAAAACAATCAATGATAGCATGTTTGCTCTTAAGAAGGGTGGGATGGACATCGTTAGTACATCTTTAGATAAAAAGTCTGAGCTGATGATAAAAGGGATGCAAACTACAGAAGATAAAGTTTTTGTACAAAACGTAGAAGCTTCATATGACGCAATAGAAAACGGTATTACTTTATGGGATTCTTTTATATCTAACACGGCAACTTCTTTGGGTCCTAATCTTGGCAAGCCAGGAGGAGCGTCTAGAACAGGTGGTGAAAGAGGTAGAGCTTTTTCTATGATACTTAATAATTTTAAAAAAGGAAAAGTTGATTTTGAACCTAAATTTGACAACCCTGATGGTGTTGAAATAATGTATACTGCAAAAATTGAAGACGAAGATGATGAGAACTATGGTAAAACATATAAAATGTCTTACAGAGAGCTTAAAGACTTGCAAAATGGTGGAGGTACTATGGTGCCAATGATACCAGATATATATCCTAGTTATAAGCAATCTTTTAACGATGCTAACATTGTAAATGATAAAAAAATTCTTCAAGAAAACTTTCTTGGAGCAGTAGGGCCTAGCGAACCAGACCCTAAAGACCCAAATAAAACTCGTCGTTTTAGAAGAGTTGATGAAAAAAAGGTAAAAGCAGCATTATATGGCGATGCTGACGTATTAATAAGCTCTATGGGCGAGAGTAACCCAGTTGGTCAATTTTCTTTATATAATTATTATGCAGAAAAGCAAGGTACAGAACAACTGCCTGCTGGCGCGATCCTTACGACAGGTAAAGATTCTCAAACTGAAAAGCTAACGGAGATGTATGTAGATGATCAATATGCAGATTTAGCTGGAAACTTTAATCCAGTACTTGTAAGTACTGCTAATATAGAGAATGAAGATAGTGGGAATGGTGATGAAAGTGAACCAGCTCTTACCCTGCAAGAAAATGCATCACAACTTGTTGATAGCTTTATTAATAATCCGGTAGCGTTAGTCGAAAACTCAGGTATACGAGTATTTGATTTTGATGAAGAAACTCAAAAAATAACTGTTCCAAAGGCAAAAGGAGGTGGTAAACAAATACTTGATTTAACAAAAGACTCAGATATTAGAAGATTAATTAGTGTGACACAAGGTCGCCAAGGATTAAAAGGTGCAACAATTAAAGAAATAAAAAAGCTGTTAACACAGAAGAATCTTTATTCTAAGTACAACAAGCAAGGGATAGAGGAAGCAGCAAAAGCAAAAGAAGATTTAAAGCAAACTCCAATTCCATATAGAGCTGGTTATGTTCCAGACTACATGCAAGATAGTAATGCCACCTTGAAATACAACCCTGTCACAGGAGAATTTGAACCAATAAATAAAAAAGGATAATATGCCAGACTATAAATTAAAATCAGGTGATATAGTATTTGTTGCACCAGCAGATGTAGATAGTTTTTTAAAAAACAATGGAGATGCTACATTAGTTGAAGCTAAAGTTGAAGTGCCAAAAAAGACAGTAGACCCTGTGGTTGTGGATCAAGAAACAGAGTCGAAAAAAAATACGGGATCCAACTTGGAAGATGGTTTTTCGGAGCCAGATCCGCGTAGGTACATTGATATAACTAAAAAATCCAACCTTACAGGTAGTGTTAAATCTAAGAATAGAGTATACGAAGACACTTATCTTAATGACTTTGCTGGGCAAGAGGGTTTCCCTAGTAGTTTTGAAGAATATGTAGAACAAAAAGGTGGTAAAACAAAAAACATACAAACAGAAAGCTTTGAAGGAGCTGGTGATAAAGATGCTTTTGTAATTAAAGCTACAAAATCACAAGGCCGCTTAGACGCTGAAAATCTTCAGAAAAAAGTAGCTGGTGTAAACGAATTCAGTAAAAGAGCAGCAATAAGTACTAACTATTTTAACGTAGATGAAATTGTAGATACTAGACCAATGAAGTATGTCAAGTATGGGCAAGACCAAGATGGTAAATATGGTATGCAAGACTATAAAAGAGTCTCTAGCGAATACGGCGCTGGTCCTGCAAGTACCGGTAGTGGTTATAACAAAGTATTTGTAAACACGCTTGAAGAAGATTTAAAAGCAGGCATGGGTGAAGCTAAATTTTCAGAGTATACTTCTATAAAAGAAGCTTTGACGAGTCAAGGCAGGCCTTTAACTAAAGAAAATATTGGTGAATTACTAAACTTAAATAGCGTTCCTCAAGAGCAAAAAGATGCGATAGTAAATAAAAGTAAAAAAGAAGTAGCAGAAGTTACTGTAGATAATGAAGTAGACAACCAAATAACTACTCTTAGAAATTTAGACATATCTCCAGAATATAGTGAAGCTGCTACTAAAGAATTTGATGATAGAACAAAAGACCAGTCAGATTACAAAAAACTAACAAATACGGCTTTAGTAAGAGAAACAAAGCTTAACGGTAGAATATACAAACCTCTTTCTAAAGCAGGTTTTACTAAACTTTTAAATAACGAACCGTCGTTTATTGAGGATCAAGCAGATGTATTAAAATCTAATAGTGAAGAAATTATAAAAGAGTTTGAAGCTATTGATACAAAAAACAATATATACAAAGAGAAGCTCAGCGATATAAAGTCTAAGATAGATAGATACGCTATGCCTGTTGTAGAAGGTGAATTTAGAAATAAAGTAATAGGAGAGAAAAATGCACTTATTGAAGAATACAATAATGTTTTAAACTCTGCAGGTTATAAATCTATAAAACCTGAATTTAATAAAATAGTTCAAAATAGAGAACAGTTAGTAGAGTCTTCTAAGTTATTAAACGAAAGAGTGTCTAGATATACAGACTCCACAGTAGCTTCAAATGCTTTGATGAAGAATTATCAAACAATGAATGCTATAAACTATAATTTAGAAGAGGCTTTTATGGCAAAACCAGCTATGGTAGGTAGTTCTATTGCATTAGGTATTGGTAAAGTTGCTCGAACTATAGCTACACAAGGAAATCCTAGAGAAGTTCCAGAGTGGCAGATGTTGAATGATTTAAAAGCTTTAAAAGGATCTGCAGTAGATTATGGTCAAAGACTTAGAAAAGAAAAAGAAAGAGACTTACCAATGTCTATAAAGTCAGACAATGAATACGCTACTATGGGCGATTACATTGGTAGTACTATTATAGATAATTCTGCCTCTATACTTACTTCTGCAACAATGATTCCTTTAGGTGGTTTAATTGGTGCTGTGAGCGCAGGGAGAATCTTGCAAAGTGTATTTGCAGTTATGGAAGGTGGTGGTGATATGCTTGATAATGAAATAGCTCAAAAAGAAGCTCCTGCAATAATAAAAGATCTTGAAGACGCATTTCTAGAGTCTACAAATGAAGAAGAAAAACTTTCTATTTTAGAAGATATAGAATTTCAAGAAAAAGCACTAAATGTTACTCAGTTTCAGAAGTCATTAAGTGCTGGTTTACATGCCGCTGCTGGTTATTATGGAGAGAAGCTTGGAACATTTGCTTTTATGAAAAATTTTCAAAAATACTCTAATTCGATTGGTGTAAATGCTTTTAAAAGTAAAGTTTTTCCAGCTATAGGTAGATCTGTAAGAAAATCTGTTGGTGCTATTAAAGCCCAAGGTATTGGTGCTGGTGTTGAGCTTATTGAAGAAACTATGACGCAATTTGGTCAAAATTTTACTAAGATAGCAGTCATGGGTGATGATATATCTCTTGGTGATGGAATTGATAAGGATTTTAGAAATAGTACCATTATAAGTAGTATCGCTATATCTGGACCTATGGCAAGTCAGAATATTTACTCAGTTATTGCTAGTGAGTTTGCAAGTAAAAAAGAAAACAAACAAAATAGAGCGCTAGTAGCAGAGCTTCAGCAGATCGAAGCTTCTTTACAATCAGATAAACTAACACAAAAAGCAAGACGACTTTTAAGAACTGCTAAAAGAGATAAAATAAAAAAACTAGCTTTAAACAGTGGAGAAACTATTTTAAAGTTAAAAGACTTTAGTTCTTCTGAGGTAAACGGTATATTAGATATTAATCAAGATATTAGAAGAGTAATGTCTCAAGCTTCTGAATTAAGAGCAGGCGGAGACACTAGCACCTGGAGCAAGTCTCAACTTGATCAATTAAAAAAAGAATTTGTTGCTTTAGAAAATAAAAGAAACAACATATTTAAAAACAAAGATCAAGAAGCGTCTGAGCTATTTAAAGACTCTGAAAACTCTGTAGATGCTGTTGCTAATTATGCTCTTTTTAATTACTCTAAGAATTTAATAGGTGGCCAAGACGGTGTTAAATCTCTTAATTTTAAAGATGATACTAATAAAGAAGGTGATGTTACTAAGACAGCAAAGGATTCCTATAGAGAATATTTAGAAGTATTAGTATTGCCTGCTGGAGAGATATTAACAACAGAGGAAATAACGGAGTATTTAGAAGCAGCATTTCCAGCTGACGGAAGCGTTGGTGTTAACGCTGCGAATGTAGGTAATGACGTTTTGTTGTTTGAAGATAATGTTGTAAATACTATCGGTCAATCAAACTCAATAGAGGCTATGGTCGCTGCTGTATCACCAATGCACGAATTAGGGCATATACAAGCTAGAAAAGCCGGTATAGTTAAAGATGATAAATTAGCTGGTGATGGTGTTAAAATGGTTGAATCTATTGTATCAAAAGTTGAAAACCTTGCTGAGTCTGGAGTTATATCAAAAGAAGTATTAAAAGCTTTCAATGACAGAATAGACTTATATAGAGCCGAAGAAAAAGACAGTAATCAGCGTGAAGAATCAAAAGGTGTAAACGTTGATGAATTAATACAACTTGTAAATGACTTTACTAATATTGGAGCTTTGCCAAAAAGTTCTTTTAAAGAGGTTTATGAAATAAAGCGGTTTGTAAATTCTGCGTATAAATTATTTAATGGAGACGCTTCAATGTACTTTAGATTTGACGATGCTGAAAGTATCTTTCAATTTGTATCAAGCTGGACTAGTAAAGCTAAAAAAGGAACACAAATAGTAGATGATGAAGAAGATGATAGTAAAAATATTAAATCTTCTAAATCTTTACAAGATCTTAATAATGATCTAGAATCTTTAAACGAGAGAGAAGATGAATTTATAGAGCAAGCTGATTTTGAAGCTCAAAAATCTAATTTAGAGTTTAAAATACGTAAAGCTAAAGAAAAAGGCGTTAGTAAGCCTGTTGAAAAAACGTCTATAGATCAAGAAATAGAAAATTCAGCTGATGAAGTTTTTAAAGAAGAAGTAGTAGATCCTAAAAAGCCAACCGCTGTAAGTGAAAAGAATTTAGAAATAGCGGATAGAAACACTAAAATAGAAAATAAAATACTAGATTTAGGCGCGAATAGATTATCTGATATTAAAGATGAAAAACTTAGAAAGAAAATAAGTGACGCACTTATTAAAAACAACATGGGAGCTGTTGGCGAATTAGCTAAAAAATCTGCTTTTGTAGGAAAATCTCTTAATATATCAGAGGATGCTAAAGTAAGTTATGAAGACTTTCTAGCAGGTTATAATGAGCAGTTAATAAAGCTAGCTAATAGCTACAAAGTTGAAGTAGAAAATAAAGAAGGTGGAATAGACAAAATTCCATTTGGCGCTTATGCAAAAAGCAATTTGAGACTAAGATACGGTGACATACTTAAAGAAGCTATGCGAGGTAAATTAGAAAATACTTCTAGCATGTCTGACTCCAGAGTTCAAGAAGCTGCAGAAAGTATAACAGATGCAGATGGTGTAGAAACAACTTCAAAACCTATAGCAGAAACTAAATTAACAGATGTTAGAAAAGCTCCAATAGTAGTTCGTAAAAATGAAGATGGTGCTATAGATAAAGCAGTAGATTTAGAAGGCGTAGATATTAAATCTTTAAATTATAAAGACACGGCTGAAATGTTTATGGATGACATGGCTCAAGCTTTATTAGGTATCTCAGGTGATAAGGCCAGCGGTAAAGTAACTATTACTTCTAAAAAAGCTGGAGAAATAGATAATGGAGCTGTTACAGTTATGCAAGATCTTTTTAGAAGCAAGGAAGATGTTAAATCTTTCCTACGTGTTCTACCAGAATTTAATGTAGCTCCTAATCAGACAACTGTTAATCTACAGGGTGAATCTGTAGACGTGTCTAGAGATAAAAAAGGTGTTGCTATTGGATTAAATAAAAAAATAAAAAATATTTTATATGAAAAATATATTGATCCTAATTCAACAAAAGATAAAAGCAATTCTATAACAGATCCAAAAGGTAGAAGTAAAGGTAAAACATCTCAAACCAGCGTAGTTAGATTAAAGCCTGAATATAGAAATAATATATCCACAGAAGTCATAAATGACTTTATGGCTAAACTTGGTCTAACACCTAAAGGTGAAGCTAGAATACCTATATCAGGAACTGCTAGAAGCGAGTTTGGGACAACGTTGCAAGGTGCTACTAAAATATATTTATCTAATTTAATAAACACTGTAGCTAGAGAGAATGTAGTTAAACAAGTTGAAGATAACAAAGATTCAGCCTCAACCACAGAAGAAGTAGTTAAGCTAACTAATGACACTAATCAAACATTAGCAGGTATTGGTGCTGGTAAATCTAAACTAATGTTTAGTAAACAAGCAATAAAATTGCAATTCGATGGAATGGAAGGTCTTATAGACAGTCTTATAGAAGGTATAAATTCTAAAGAGTTTGAGAAAATTTTTGTTAAAAACGTTAATGATACAGAAGTAGATAAACCTCTTTACGATTCTTTAATAGAATATTTTCAAAAAAATAAAATAAAAAATCTTTTAAATTTACAATTAAAAAAAATATCAGCTGAACTAAGTGGCGACTATACTTTTGGTAATATTTCAGAAGTAGGAATTGAAAGAGTTATAAAAGCTGAAGGTGTAGTAAAAACTCTCAAATATATACTTGAAAATACTGAAGAAGGACTTATTAGAGGAAACAGTTATGACACTGTGCAGCTTCTAAATCAATTTGTAGCAGAACAACTTGACACTACTACGTTAGAAGGAGTAAACGAAGGCAGAGAAGCTACAGAAAAAGTTATAGCAATACTTGTTACTAAAGGCTTTACTGGTAATGAAATAAAAAACATGCTTAGTGGCGTGTATGGCCCTAGTGGAATAGGAGGATTTAAAGGTAAGCCAGGTGAAAATAAAGCAGGCAGAGCAGTGCCTAACGGTGTTATTTTAACAGAAAAAGATTTAGGTTCTATAAATATTAACTCAAAAGGTAAACGTGAAAACAGAGGAGCATTTGTAATAAGCGAAGCTGATCTTGCTCAAAACTTTCTTAAAGGTATTGAAATGGGTCCTAGTGTTTCAACTAGATCAGATGCTTTTAAAAAAGACTTTTGGGTAAAATCTACTTCTACTTATAATAAATTAAAAACAAACAAAGCAAAAAAAGAATATCTACAAGAGCTTCAAAAAGCTAAAACCGGGTACAGCGATGCTTTAATAACGTTTATAGAATCAATTGGTGAAGCTGGCTTATCTCCAGCGGCACAAAGAAATTTTATCAGATTACCTTTTGCTTCGATGGATGGGTTAGGTAAAATTACATCAGCTCCTAGGTGGATGCCGGCTTTAATGAATGGTACTTTATTGAGTCATGATGATATGATCAAACTTGGGTTTGGTAGAAAAGATGGCAAGGTTGACGAAGGAGTATTTGAACACACTAAACCTGCTAATAGAATGGCTATTGCTGCTTATATATATTCTTTAACAGGGAAGCAGGCGGATTTAAACATTTTAAAAGACGAGCTTGTAGATTATGATACAGCTTTTATCACTAGAGGAATGGATATGGATCTTACAAAAAATAAGCTTCAATCTCTTATGGGTCTTAATTACGTACGAGGAGAAGGCGTTATGGGTACTAGATACATGGAAATGATTACTGACATGGCGAAAAAAGGAGTTACTTTTTACGACGCTAAAAATGACACTTTAATAGACCCATCTACTGTGTTTAGTGAGGTTGCTGACGTTGAAAAAATAAACGAAAAAGTAGTGACAGAAGAGGTTAAACTTGTTGACGGTAAGGTTGAAGCTAGCAAATCAAACAACAATCAAGCTCCTAAGATAATTAAATACTCTAAACCTATAAGTAATCAACAAAGTATTGAGATGCTAGCTAAAACTGACAAAGCTTTAGATAACGCTAGGAAAATAGATGCTCCGATTAAGAAAATAAGAGTATTTGATTTTGATGACACGCTTGCTAGAACTAAAAGTAAAGTAGGTTATACAATGCCTGACGGTACTACTGGTAAAATAGATGCTGAGACTTTTGCTAAAGAAGCAGGCACTATGGAAGCTGAAGGTGCTACTTGGGACTTCGCAGAGTTTAGTAAAGTTATGGACGGTAAGAAAGGACCTTTATTCGAAGTAGCTAAAACAATACAAGATGCTAGAGGATCAGAAGATATATTTGTTCTTACGGCGCGTCCAGCTGATGCTGCGGGGCCAATTAAGGAGTTTTTAGGATCATTAGGACTAGATATACCTTTAAAGAATATAACAGGCTTAGGAGACGGTTCTCCACAGGCTAAGGCTGGTTGGTTAGTAGGTAAAGCGGCTGATGGTTATAATGACTTTTATTTTACTGACGATGCAATTGGAAATGTTAAAGCTGTTAAAGACGCTTTATCTGTGCTAGATGTTAAATCAAAAGTTCAACAAGCTAAAATAAAGTTTAGCAAGAATTTAGATATAGAGTTTAATAAGATAATAGAAAATAAAACTGGTATTGCAGCTGAAAAGAATTACGCAAAAGTTAAAGCAGCTTTAGTAGGTAAATCAAAAGGTAGATTAAATTTCTTTATTCCTCCTTCTGCAGAAGATTTTGTAGGATTATTATACTCTACCTTAGGTAAAGGTAAAGTAGGAGATTCTCAAATGCAATGGTATAAAGATAGCTTGTTAAATCCTTATGCTAGAGCTATGGAGAACATAACAAGAGACAGAAATACTCTTGGCTCTAACTTTAAAGCTTTAAAGAAAGAATTGAAAGTAGTACCTAGAGATCTTAAGAAGAAAATAAAAGGTGAGGTTTTCACTAAAGAACAAGCTGTAAGAGTTTATATATGGGATCAAGCAGGTAAGGAAATTCCTGGAATATCTAAAGCAGATCGCAAAGAATTAACAGAAATGGTAGAGTCTGACGCTAAGTTAAAAGTTTTTGCTCAAGAGATAATGAAGCTTGGTAAAGGTAGAGAGTACATAAAGCCTTCAGAAACATGGACTACTGGTACTATTACTACAGATTTAATAGAATCTTTAAATACCACAGGTAGAAAACAATACTTAGAACAATGGCAGCAAAATGCTGATATTATATTCTCTGAAAAGAATTTAAACAAACTAGAAGCAGCTTATGGTACTCCATATAGAAAAGCTATGGAGAATATATTAAAAAGAATGAAGTCAGGTAGAAACAGAACCTTTGGTGGTGACACTTTAACTGGTCGTTTTACTGACTGGCTTAATGGTTCTACGGCTGCTATAATGTTTTTTAATACAAGGTCAGCTGCTTTACAAACAATATCAGCTATAAACTTTATAAACTTTGGAGACAATAATGTTTTAGCTGCTGGTAAAGCTTTCGCTAATCAACCACAATATTGGTCAGACTTTAAAAAACTGTTTAATTCTGAATTCCTAGTAGAAAGACGTGATGGCTTGAAAATAAATATTAATGAAGCTGATATAGCTGACGTAGCTAAAGAAAGTGGAGTTAGAGGAGTTGTAAATAAATTATTAAAATTAGGTTTTACACCTACGCAATTAGCGGATAGTTTTGCTATTGCTTCTGGTGGATCTACTTTTTACAGAAATAGATTAAAGTCTTTAGTGAAAGACGGTATGGATCCTGTAGCTGCAGAAAAACAAGCTATGCGTGACTTTAGAGAAACAGCCGAAGAGTCTCAACAGTCTAGTAGACCTGATAAAATTAGTTCACAACAAGCGGGTCCATTAGGACGTATTGTATTAGCTTTTGCGAACACACCAGCACAATATGCGCGACTGATGAAAAAAGCCGCTAGTGATCTTAAGAATGGCCGAGGAGACGCAAAATCAAACATATCAAAGATATTGTATTATGGTGTAGCTCAAAACTTATTATTTAATGCTTTACAGCAAGCTTTGTTTGCTGTATCTTTTGGGGATGAAGAAGAAGACAAAGAAGAACTTAATGATAAACAATTTAGAATAATAAACGGTATGGTTGACTCTGTAGCGAGAGGTACAGGTTTAGGTGGAGCTGTATTTACAGTTATTAAAAACGCAGGTATAAAAATATACGATCAAAGTCAAAAGAATAATCCTAAATACGAAGACGCTGCTTTAGAGTTATTAAAAATATCACCACCTATATCTTCTAAGGTTCAGAAAATAAGATCAGCAGGTAGAACTGCTTCTTGGAATATGGATGATATAAAAGAAAAAGGATTTGGTTTAGATAGTCCAGCTTATCTAGCAACTGGTAACGTAGTTTCCGCCGCAACAAACGTCCCTTTAGATCGTTTAGTTAAAAAAGTAAATAATTTAGTAGCTGCTTCTGATTCTGAAATTGAAACTTATAAAAGATTTGCTTTAATAGCTGGTTGGTCAGAATGGGAATTAGGCTTAACAGATAAGAAAAAATCTAAAAAAACAGGTCGTAAAGGATTTGGAGGTAAAGGTTTTGGAGGTAAAGGTTTTGGAAATAAAGGATTTTAAAAAACAAATATGAAGTTAACATGTAATTTTGATTTAGAAGAATTTGAATGCAAATGCGGTTGCACAATGCCTGACTTTGTAAAGAAAAACGTAGAAAAACTAGCTGAGAACCTACAAATTTTAAGAGATGTAGCAGGTAGACTAGATTTAACTAATGCTTATCGCTGTAAAGAGCATAATGCAGACGTTGGTGGTGCTACTAATTCACAGCATTTAAAAGGTAAAGCTGCAGATGTAAAGTCTAAAACAATTAAACCTAAAGATATGGCTCAAATAGTAGCTGATTTAATGAAAAGTGAAAGCTTTGAACTAGGTGGTATTGGAATATATAATACTTTTACTCACGTAGATATACGAGGAACTAGAGCTCGATGGTCTAAAACATTAAAAAAATAAATACATATGGAAACACCTCTTTACAAGAAAATGACGTGCTGGAAAGGCTACAAAGCTGCAGGGCAAAAAAAATCACCTAGTGGTAAAAAAACTAGTAGTGGTAAAACAAAAATGGTTAATAACTGTGTAAAAAAATAATTATGAGTTGCAAAGGATTAAAAGGAAGCGCTTACAGTAAATGCATGGCGGAATATACTAAAAGCTCTAAAGACTCTTTTAAAGGTTTCAGTAAATCTAAAGACACCGTTGTTTCACAAATAATTAAGAAAAAAAACTTTAAAGGCATGGTGCCTCAGTGGAGTGGAAATTCAGGAAATGGTAGCACAAGACAAAGTATGTCTAGAGTGCATGGTTCACAAGACTGGAAGTCTT
>Ga0209482_1001621_pt1 | contig 15066 bp, 12 predicted proteins | sample CoawatmetaG10DNA_FD_187512 | JGI IMG/M metagenome (GOLD analysis project Ga0209482, IMG submission 187512) | Marine microbial communities from the West Antarctic Peninsula - Coastal water metaG104-DNA (SPAdes) (version 2) | ecosystem: Environmental > Aquatic > Marine > Coastal ...
GCCGAACGGGATGGCCAGTTAGTCAAGCGGGACAATCAGTTAGCCAAACGGGATGATCAGCTAGCCGAACGGGATGGCCAGTTAGCCGAACGGGATGGCCAGTTAGTCAAGCGGGACAATCAGTTAGCCAAACGGGATAGTCAGTTAACCGAGCGGGATGATCAGTTAGCTGGACGAGATAGTCGGATAGCCGAACGGGATGGCCAGTTAGCCGAACGGGATGGCCAGTTAGTCAAGCGGGACAATCAGTTAGCCAAACGGGATAATCAGTTAACCGAACGGGATGGTCAGTTAGCCGAACGGGATAGTCAGTTAACTCAGCGAGATAACCAGTTAGTCAAGCGGGACAATCAGTTAGCTGAACGAAATAATCAATTAGCAGAGCTCAGCGATCTATTAGATGGCCAAAATGATCAGATTTCTGAGCAAGATAGTCAGTTAGAAGAACGAAGCGGTCAGCTACAAGAGCTCAGCGATCTGTTAGATGGCCGAAATGATCAGATATGTGAGCTAGATAGTCAGTTAGAAGAACGAAGTGGTCAGTTACAAGAGCGGAACAATCAGTTAGCTGAACGAAATGATCAGTTAGATGGGCGAGACCATCAGTTACAGGAGCGGGACTTGCGGCTAGGCGAGCTAGAAAGCCACGTATCAACGCTTGACAATACACTTACCAGAGTTATAAATATGAGTCGAAAAATAATTAAAAAGAAGGCCTTTGATGCTTCCTGGTACCTGAAACAAAATCTAGATGTTGGGAGAAGTGGTATGGATCCATATACGCACTACCTAACGTACGGCGCAGCAGAGGGGCGATTACCGAAGCGAGAGTCTTTTTTCAGTAAAAGAGCCAAAACTATATCGGGTAAATATTTTAGCGTTAAGCAAGGTGTTAAGAAAATTATATTCACCCTATTACCTTTTGTGTTCTGGCGCACGCAGTCATATAAGTATTGGAAGCTATCAAAAGTAAATAAAGTTCCACGTGGCACTGCGAATAGTAAGCTATTTCAGTATGTTAGTGAACTTGATGCTTCAGATCAGTATGTTAGCAAACTCGATGCTTCAGATTTTACAAATAAGCCCGTCAGTTTAATTGCTTCCTATTTACCACAATTTCACTCGATCCCTGAAAATGATGAGTGGTGGGGGAAGGGCTTTACTGAATGGACAAATGTACAGCCAGCAAAGCCTCAGTTCGAAGGGCACTATCAGCCACATGTACCTGGAGACTTAGGGTACTATGACTTGGGTGATGTTGAAGTAATGAGGCAGCAAACTGAAATGGCAAAGCTGTATGGTATTAGTGGCTTTTCCTTCTATTTTTATTGGTTTGGAGGCACGCGCTTGCTAGAGAATCCAATATTGCAGTTTCTTGAAAATACAGATATCGATTTTCCATTTTGTTTGTGCTGGGCAAATGAAAACTGGAGCCGTCGTTGGGATGGGCGAGATGACGACATACTTATTTCACAAAACCATTCGACAGAAGATGATTTGGATTTTATTGAATATGTGTCAAAGTACATGAAGGATCAGAGATATATTCGTATTGATGGCAAACCAGTATTACTCATATATCGTCCCAGTCTTTTGATATCTGCAAAGGACACAGCTAGTCGTTGGAGAGACTGGTGCCGGGAAAATGGAATTGGTGAGATTTATTTGGCCTACACTCAATCATTTGAAAGTGTTGATCCAGCGACATACGGATTTGATGCGGCAATTGAATTTCCTCCCAATAATATGCATTTGCCCCTGATGACTGACGAGGTTCCTGGCCGTGAAGACAATTTTACTGGCCAGATTTATGATTGGAATGTAATGGTTGAGAGAAGTGCAGACTATGAGCCCGCCAGTTACAAACTCTTTCGAGGAGTTAACCCTGCATGGGATAATACAGCAAGGAAAAAGTCTAATGGAAATATTCTGTATGGAGCCTCGCCATTTGGCTATCAGCGATGGCTATACAACGCAGTAAAAGATACGGTACAACGGTTTGACAATCATGAAGAACGTATAGTTTTCGTAAATGCATGGAATGAATGGGCCGAAGGTGCTCATTTAGAGCCTGACCAGCGCTACGGTTATGCGTATCTAGAGGCAACGCGCATGGCTTTGCTTCGAGCAAGTTCACCTAAAAAAGATATGAGCAGTAATGAAGTCTTAGCTATTGTAATTCACGCTTTCTATATAGATGTTTTTGAAGAAATACTAGTTTACTTAAAGAAAATGAAGATAGAAATGAAGCTTTATGTAACTACACCGCATGCCTCTAAAGGTGAGGTTGAAAACATTCTTAATGAATTTGGGCGACAGTACTGTTTGCTCTCTGTCGACAATAAGGGGCGAGATGTTCTACCATTTTTCAAAATAATGCCTTTCGTTATCGAAGGTAGGCATTCTTTATTGTTAAAACTGCACACTAAGAAGTCAAGCCATCGTGAGGATGGCAATACCTGGCGTAATGATATTTTTGAAAAACTATTATTACCTAAAAAGTGTGAGCAGATAATAACGTACTTTAACCACCGTAAAGACCTTGGTATTGTAGGGCCTCAAGGTCATATTGTTGATATGACTACTTATTGGGGCTCGAATAAACAGGCTGCATTGCGTTTAGCCGAACGAATGGGCGTTGATTATCATAGTACGATGAAGCAGCCTTTTGTCGCTGGCACAATGTTCTATGCTCGCGTTTCGGCATTGCAACCTTTGCTTAATCTATCGATCTCAGAAGATGACTTTGACTCTGAAAAAGGACAAGTTGATGGAACATTTGCTCATGCCGTAGAGAGAGCCTTCTCCATTAGTCTTCTTGCCTCAGATATGGGTCTTTCAAATTCTGATAGCGATGAAATTGTTGGCTTAGATAGTATCGAAGTTGAATATGAATTTGTGCGTTGAATCTGCTATCGGTAGTCCTCAGCGGGGGTTAGTGTAAGTTTTTAATTTTAGATTGTTCATGGATTTATCTAAAAGTATCCTAAATTCTCTGTATGATTATGTAAATAGCAACATGGTGTTCCATTTTTTAGATACGAGGCTATGAATTTTAACTTAGTCACCGAATAACGTTTTCTCAGGTGACCTGAATAATATAGAGGTAATGTATGAACTTATTAGATTATGATGCAGTTGTACCGGATGATTTATATCTGGACTCTTCTGTTAAAAAATATTTAACTTCCTTCCTGCGTGATGGGTTTGTGGTAATCCCTAGTAACAGCGATTTTCTTGATAAAGTTGAACATGCTCGCCATTCTTTTTTTGAATTCAAAAAAAACAATGAGGCTATTACTACCCCCATCCAGGATTCATCTGGCTGTCTTAGAAGGATTGTCAACCTTCATACTAATAAGCCTGCTATAGCTGAGCTTTTTACATCTAACCCATCTCTTCCTTTTCTAGATTACATAATGGGAGAAGCAACTTTATATACCTCGCTTGTTTTTGAAAAAGGCAGCACTCAAGACATTCATCGAGATACTCCTTATTTCTGGACAAACCCGCAGTACTCATATGTTGGTGTTTGGGTCGCATTAGAAGATGTTGGCCCAGGTAATGGAGCATTACGGGTGGTTCCTGGTGGGCATAAGCTACCTGAATTAGATCGTCAATCCATTGCAAAAAAGTTTTTTAAAGATTTGGATTCTATTAATCCATACTCCGATGAATTGTGGTGCGAATATCAAGCTCTGGTTAAACAGCAATATGTTAGTGCCGGTCTTATAGAAAAAGAAATACATGTTAGTAAAGGGGACACAATAATTTGGCACCCTCAACTCCCTCATGGGGGCTCCCCTATACTTGATGACCTGCAAACCCGTTTGAGTATAGCTATGCATGTAACCCCTCCCCATCTTGCTGTTTACCATCAAGATGTATTTTTTAGTAACAAAGTGGTTCCTAGTACCAAAGATATAAAATATAGTGAAATTAATAACCGGCGCTATATTGCTCACGATACAGTTTCATTTGGCCATGTTACAAACTATACACATGATCAACTGCTTTAGGTCATAATCTGTAGTGGAAGTTTATCGGGATTGCTGCATAGTTACGAACGCATATTATAGTTTAAAAAATTTACACTCTGGAAGCTAACGATCGAGTTCATACTATATATTAGTGTATTACTCAGGTAGAACAGACTGGCTGTGCAACTACTTAAACGATAGTTTTTGAAATTTAAAAAGTGGTAACCGTAGTTAAACTGACCAATATTGGGGCATATTTTTGTTGTTTCGGTGACTCTCGATTTTCTTTGCTACTGTAATGGTTTGTCATTGGTTTATAGTCAAAATTACAAACCAGTTAATAAATTGAAAAATTCATTAACTGGTTAATGGTGTTTATCTTATTTATATATCTACAGATGTTATTGTTGTCAATTGGAATAGTGGCGAGTGCCTTCAGAAATGTTTAATTGCGCTCTCTAAGCAAACGCTTCAACCAAACCGCATTCTGGTTTTTGACAATGCAAGTACTGATGGTTCTCTTGATATAGCTTACGATATGTCAGGAGTGTCAGTTTATTGTATGGAATTTAACTTGGGGTTTGCTGAAGCTAATAACCGTGCATTTAAGGAATCTGACGCAACACTATTAGCTGTTTTAAATCCCGACGCGTTCCCCGAACCTGAATGGTTGGAGCAGTTGGTCTCTGAATCTCAGTTATATCCTGATGTTGCAGCCTTTGGTTCAAAACAGATTATGTATGAGGGTAATGGACTGTTAGATGGGGTTGGGGATGTTTACCATATTTCAGGGATCGCCTGGCGAAGTGGTGTGGGGAAGATGTCAAGCGCACGGAACGAGCTTCCCGGTGAGATATTTTCAGCATGCGCTGCTGGTGCGCTATACCGTGCAGAGGTCTTAAAAGAAGTAGGCGGTTTTGATGAAGATTATTTTTGTTATTTAGAGGATGTGGACTTAGGATTCAGGCTGCGCCTAGCTGGTTATAGTGCGAGGTATGTGCCCAGTGCGGTTGTTCACCACATTGGCTCTGCTACTAGTGGCGGACGAAGAAGTGATTTTTCTTTATATCATGGCCACAGAAACCTTGTGTGGACATTTGTGAAAAATATGCCGGGTTTTTTGTTTTGGTTGTTATTGCCTGTTTTATTGACCCAGATAATCATTTTGATTAGCGTTTGTGTTTTTCGTGGAAATATCAAAGTACTTCTTCGCTCTTATCTAATTGCTATAAAAGGATTACCACGAATGTGGCGCAAGCGTAAAAAAATACAGGGGAAGCGAGTTGCTCCCGTTAGTGATATCTGGAAAGTTTTAGATAAAAGTTTTTTTAGAGACTGATGAAAATATGGGGGTGATAGTTTCGGCAATAATTGTTAACTTCAATGCAGGTTTTCTTTTAAGGGAGTCGATAGATTCCCTGTTAGCCTGTTCTTTGAGCATTGAGGTTATTGTTGTTGATAATGCATCTACAGATGGAAGCATTGATGCGTTGGGTTACCAGCCTGAAATTATCATCATTAAGAATGACAAGAATTTAGGTTTTTCTGCTGCGTGTAATGTGGGTATAAAGGCTGCTAGTGCAGATTATTTACTGTTTTTGAATCCAGATTGTTATATTGCATCCGCTGCAATGTGCCAGTTGTTGGATTATTTGAAAATTAATGATCAGGTTGGAATGGTTGGTGGAACGCTCATTGGTTCTGATGGAGCGGAGCAGGGGGGTGGCCGCAGAGCTGTACCTACGCCTTGGCGCACATTAGTGCGAGTAACTGGCTTAACTCGCTTCTCAGGCCGCTGGCCGCGCTTGTTTGAAAACTATCATTTACATAACAACCCGTTACCCGCTAAATCTATTGAGGTTGAAGCTATTTCTGGTGCATGTATGCTGGTTACGCGAAAGGCCATAGAAGATGTAGGGTTGTGGGATGAAGGTTATTTTCTACATTGCGAAGATTTGGACTATTGCATGCGTTTTCGCGCTAATGGCTGGAAAATAGCCTTTGTGCCAGATGCGCGTATTGTACATCAACAGGGTGCTTGTAGCAGAACCCGCCCCATGTTTGTTGAGTGGCATAAACATAAGGGGATGATGCGGTTTTATCGTAAGTTTTTTTACCATCAGTACCCTGCAGTATTGATGGTTTTGGTGGCGCTGGGGGTATGGCTACATTTCAGTTGTGTGGCCAGTTATTATACATTCAAGCGAGTTGCTCGATTTTTGGGATTTGAACGTGGGTTATAGCCTTGTTGAAAATCAGGTGGGTGTCCTTGGTGCGACTAGTGTTGTAGGAGCAAGCTTATTGCCCTTATTACAGGAAACGCATTGTCAGGTAACTGCATTTTCTCGGCAAGCAGCTCATGAGTCGTTAGATAAAGTGAGTTGGCAACAGTTGCCTTTTTTCTCGAATCAACTTTTTGAAAAAGAAAGCAAGATTCCTCATTGGATTTGTGCTGTCCCGGTATGGGTATTGCCACAGTACTTCGATTTGCTTGAAACAGCTGGTGCGTCTCGTGTGGTAGTACTTTCTTCTACTAGTCGATTTTCCAAGGATGAGTCATCTGATTTTGAAGAGCGGGTTATTGCCCAGCGTCTGGCAGCTGCTGAGCAATTGGTGGAGGCTTGGGCCGAAGAAAAAGGTATTCAGTGGATTATATTGCGACCAACATTAATTTATGGTTTTGGGCGTGATAAAAATATAACTGAAATAGCACGCTTTATTTCCCGGTTCGGTTTTTTCCCTTTGTATGGTAACGCAGCGGGGCTTCGGCAGCCGGTCCATGTTACTGATGTTGCTGATGTCTGTGTGGCTGCTCTTCGCACGGTTAGTACTAATCAAGCATACAATATATCTGGTGGAGAAACGCTGACTTATCGTGAAATGGTTGAGAGAATATTTGGAGCTCTTGGGAGGCGTCCTCGTTTTCTTTCTGTTCCGCTAAATGTGTTCAAACTAACGCTGGCATGTTTGAGGTTATTGCCTCGATATAAGTATTGGTGTGCTACGGTGGCAGAGCGAATGAATCGTGACTTAGTCTATGAGCATTCTGATGCATCAAAGAACTTAGGATATAAGCCAAGAGCGTTTCTGTTATCCAAAAAAGATATACAGCAGCCTAAGCTTTAACATTATTAGAGCGTATGGCCCATAACTTAATCCCTGCTTAGGTGTAACGGTAATCCCCCCATTAATAACCTAGGTTAAAAGTAGAGGTTTAGGCCTAATTACCGACAGTTGTATGAAAGGCAAAATGGTCAATGACTAACGTCTTAATTATGAATCAAGATCGCAGTTACAAGCAGTGCCCACAATGATTAAAAGAAGAAACTGTGACCTTGGTATTAAGGCAAGATCATACTATCTCCAGAGTAGTACAACCCTTAGGTGCGGCAAGAAACGTGCGTTATATATGTAAGTAGGGCACTGAGAAGCAAAAAGTGGGTATAACCTTGTTAGGACATTAGTAAACTGAATTGAAATGCCTGTGTCGGGATTGTAAGGTTGTTACTATGGGCAAGGGCTTATTCCAGTAGCTACATATATAAAGGATTGTGATTTTTGATGAAAAGGCTTGTTGATTTAGTCCTTACAGTGGTGGCAGTGTTTTTTATATGGTTACCGGTTTTCATGGTTGCTGTATTAGTCAAGTTGACTTCAAAGGGCTCTGTTCTTTACTGGTCAGATCGAGTAGGCAAGAATAATATTATTTTCAAAATGCCTAAGTTTAGGAGTATGAATATCGATGCGCCTATTGTGGCAACTCATTTATTACCTGATTCTAAAAATTTTTTGACGCCGGCTGGTGATTTTATACGCAAATCAAGTTTGGATGAGCTGCCTCAACTATTTTCGGTACTGAAGGGTGATATGAGTTTTGTGGGGCCTCGACCAGCCCTTTATAATCAAAGTGATTTGATTTCTTTGCGCACTGAGATGGGCGTAAACAAGTTACTACCAGGCATTACGGGCTGGGCGCAAATTAATGGAAGAGATGAGCTGTCAATACCCAATAAAGTGGCCTTAGATGTAGAGTATATGAATCGTCAATCATTTGTGTTTGATATGAAAATATTATGGATGACCTTTTTTAAAGTGATTAAAAGAAATGGTATTTCTCATTGATTAGCCCATTTTTATCAAAAATACATCAATAACCATTATCACTGTTGATGCACTGTGCACTGTCAATATAAACTTAAAAATTATTCTGTTAACGACATTAATAAGTATGATCCCATTTGCGCGTGTACTGAAATCTTGAATAAAAAATAAATGATCGGCTATACAATAATATGTCTAGATCGAGCACTGAAAATAAATCAGACTTAACCTCCTTGCTGGTTTTGGTAAGGTATGATTATTTTTTTAGAAGATGGCTACCAGAAGAGTAAGTATGTAGAAAATTTCGGGAATTAAATTTTTTAGCTAGCTGGTTAAACGAATTTTAAGAAGACATCAGTTTGACTTAATATTGTAGTGAGTAACTTAATATGATGATTTTTTTTAAAGCTATCCTTTCAATACCGAGGTCGGGAAAACGTAACATTCTTATATTTTTTGACTCTGCATTGGTTATAGGCGTCTTGTGGATATCATTTTCACTGCGCTTTGATAATGTTTATTGGCCTCGTGGAGGGGTGAATAACCCTATTGTATTATTAGTATTATTTGCTCCTGTTATTGCCGTGCCTGTGTTTTCTTATTTTGGACTTTATAGGGCCATTATTAGGTATTTAGGTATGAGGGCCACATGGTCTATTGTGAAGGCTGTTATGGTGTATGGAGTATTATGGGGACTGGTCGCTTTTTTAAGTGGAGTGCAGGATGTGCCAAGATCTGTTGTTTTCATAAATACCATGGTGGCAGTGCTGTCTGTTGGCGGCTCCCGCATGTTTGCACGTTGGTTGTTGCGTAAGATTGAGGAATTAGTTCGTTTGGGGCTTTTAGATAGTGGCCCTATTTCCGATTTAAACTCTTCTCGCAAAATACGGGTGGTGATTTTTGGAGCAGGTGATGCAGGTCGGCAATTGGCTATCGGTCTGGGGCAAAGTCGTGAATGTGTTTTGTTGGCTTTTGTGGATGATCGAATTGAACTACAAGGTCGGGACTTGATGGGTGTGTCGATATTATCCCAAGAAAAATTACAAGGGTTTGTCGCTAGTCACCAGGTTGATGACATATTGCTCGCTATGCCATCTATTAGCCGTAAGAGCCGTAGTATGGTTATTGAGAACCTGCGCCCCTTAAAAGTGCGTATTCGTACTTTGCCGGGGCTGGCTGCTATGGCCAAAGGGAAGGTAGATTATTTAGACCTGCATGAGTTAGATATTAACGATTTGTTAGCACGTGATCCAGCAGAACCAGACGAAAAAATATTGCAAGAGAAGGTCGCTGGTAAAGTTGTTATGGTGACTGGCGCAGGTGGCAGCATTGGTAGTGAGCTGTGTAGGCAACTATTGCAGCGCAAACCAAAGGTATTGTTATTATTTGAGGTAGGCGAGTTTTCCCTCTATACCTTGCACAACGAATTACTAGATATTCTTCACTACCTTACCAATGAGCAGAGTAATAACGGTGCTGTTGGACTAGTGCCAACAATAATACCGTTGCTCGGTTCAGTGTCGGATGAAAACCGCGTAAGTGATATTATCGCCACTTGGAACCCCAACATTATTTACCATGCCGCGGCGGTAAAGCATGTGCCCATTGTTGAACATAATATAGCAGAATGTATAAAAAATAATGTGTTAGGTACGTTGGTGATGGTCAAAATAGCTATAGAGCGGCAGGTAGGGAGCTTTGTATTAGTCAGCACTGATAAAGCGGTTAACCCCGCTAATGCCATGGGTGCTAGTAAACGCTGTTGTGAGCTAATTTTACAAGCTTTAGCTGCGGAAAAAAATCCTGCATTCGGCCCCATGTGGGATGGAAACCCTTCTGTACAATGTCCCGGTAATACTCAATTGTCTATAGTTCGTTTTGGTAATGTATTAGGTACATCGGGCTCTGTTGTGCCTTACTTCAGGAAACAAATTGCCAAGGGCGGTCCCATTACTTTAACGCACCCAGATATTATCCGTTATTTTATGACCATTTCCGAAGCCGCTCAGTTAGTGATACAGGCCGGTGCTATGTCAGGCTTCCTTAGCAAAGGCATTGTTTCTGGTAAGACTTGTAATGAAGCCGATGTGTATGTGCTAGACATGGGTGAGCCGGTTAAAATACTTGACCTAGCACACAGAATGGTTGAACTTTCTGGATTTCGAGTGAAAGATGAAAACCATCCAGAAGGCGACATTGATATTGAAGTGGTTGGCTTGCGTCCGGGTGAAAAGCTGTATGAAGAACTGCTGATAGGTAATAACCCACGAGCCACTCAACATCAGCGTATTATGAAAGCTAATGAAAATTTTACGCCATGGAGTGAATTGCAACCAATGATCATAACGTTGCGTATTGCAGCTGTGAATGGTGATGTGATGATGATACGTAATATGTTGCAGCTGCTGGTGACTGAGTATCAGCCAGATGAAAAAGTGGCCGATTGGGTTTATCAGGAACAAATAGTCCAAGCTAGAAAGTCGGAGTGTTAAAATAGCCTGCACTAATGTTTTGACATGATCACTGATAAGGCCATAGGTGGTGCAGCGTTTTTAGTAAGTCATAAGGTATTTCTGACTATGCTTCCCATCTTTGACGTGAGTAAGCCCCATGGTAAGGCGCCGAAAAATAATAGAGATGGATTCAACAGGTCCAACTCCTTAAATACTTCATCGCTGTCGCATCGCTCTGCCAGCCACCCCTTACCATAATTTTCTCCAGTGGCTCGCCTTGTTCTAATAGGTCAAGAGCAGCACCCACCCTAAATGAATGGCCGCTTAGTTGTGGGGCGTTTTTATCGGAATGGATGGTAGCCTGAAGAGTTTTCAGTATCACGCTGACTGAAGAGGGTGAGAGATGTTGGCCTATATTGCCATGCCGCTTGATAGATCTTAATACGTAACCGTTGTCGCCGACAATATTTTGCCATTGGTGAAGAAGCGTTAATAGTACTTCGCTAATGGGTATTATTTTTCCAGTACCAAATTGATCTGTTTTGGAAAAGTTGAGTCTGATCACTGGCTTGCCATTAGGCGCTTGAGAGATGTCTGTAAATTTAAATGTGCATAGTTCTGATCGCCTACGCATGGTTTCATAGCCGAGTCGTAGCAATACCCGATTTCTAATGCCCATGGCGCTGTCATCACAATTGTCTAATAGCTGATTAAGTAAGGTTTTGATTAGTGGCGTGGCTTGTTCTTGTGCTCTGCCTATTTTTCGGTGCATGCGTTTGAGGGCTAAAACGACTTCGGGTTCTTTGGTGGGGTCGTGATTTTTGGATAGTTGTAATATGGTGCCTAGGCTATTAATCCGGCGGCGTATGGTTGCACTCTTTGCCGATAGACTAAGGTAGTCAACATAATTGGCCAAGGTATCGGCATTAGCTGGGATAGGTTGCAATTGGTTCTCGGTGCACCATTTCTCGTATTGAGTAAAATCTGAACGGTAGGCGCGGATAGTGTTTTCAGCAAATGCACCATCAAATTTGGCTAAGATACTGTCAATCATGGTATTATCTCCGGATAAGGTTATATAAACACATAATGGTATTTATTATACCATAACAGGTATTAAAGTGATATCTTCAAGTCAAATTAGAGCAGCTCGGGCCCTTTTAGGTTGGAGTGGTAATGATCTTGCCAATAAAAGTGGGGTTGGCATAACAACCCTCCGTCGTTATGAATTGCAGGAAGGCATTCCCTCTGCGAATACCAATGTATTAATGTCTATAAAAACAACGTTTGAGTCTTCTGGCATCGAATTCACAGGGGATCCTTTAGTTAGTCCAGGCGTGATGTTGCATTTAAAACGCGATACTTAAAAGGTCCCTACAGCCTAGCTTTCATAAGCCTTTGCTCTCTCAATAAAGAGGTGTTTATATTGAAGGATCCAGTCAAATCTATTGCCACTTTACTGCCCAGTCCCAGGCTTTTGCCTAATGAGTCTGAGGCGGATTTTCAATCAAGCTTACAAGGCTTGCTCTCTGAATTTGAAACCCCATCCCCGCTTAATGTTGCTCTGGTGATTCAGCTAAATGAGTGTCTTTGGTGGATTAAGCGGCATACGGTAGATAAAGAACTCTTATTGCATGATTCTATGGCCGGAATATTAACCAGGTCTGCTGAATTTCCTCAATCTTATGATAATCGCCGGGTGTCGATGGCTCTTGAGGGTTTCCTTTCTGGTAATGCAGGTGAGGAGGATGAACAATGGATTGAGGAGTTGTTAAAGCGTGCCGAGTTGACAGTGTCTGATCTTCGGGCACGTGGTTTTAAGGGCGCGTATAAACACATTAAAATGGCGGATGATCTGATTCATCGCCAGTATCAGACCATGCGTCATCTACAGAAGAGCATTGATTCGGTGGACTTTAAGTCCAGGTTGATTAAACGCATGGACCTTGAATTGGCCGTGCTTGAAAATAACGCCCTGGCAATCGATGCCAAGTCATCCTAAAACACTTACCAACCGTCGCAATGCGCAACGATCGACAGGTCCTACAAGCACTGAGGGTAAGTTGGCAAGTAGCCAGAATTCACGAAAGCACGGTCTGAATATAGAGATTGATTTAGAGTCATCATGCGCTTATGTATCTCTAAAATCCTTGTTAATCAAAGAAGGATATTCGTCATTTGTAGCCGCTGATATTGCTGCCTGTCTGCTAAATTACCGACGTGTGATGGATGCTTATTATGAGGCTTATTTTCGCTCTATACCTGTGAACGAATCTATATGGAATATGGATTTAGAAGGCTTGCCTCTAGTTCTGGGTGAAATATCTAAAGGTACGGCGGCAGATAGTAGCAGTATAGCTCGTCTATTTGGGCGCCTGCAGCGCAATGAGCGCCGCCAAGGCGGTCCAGTTTCTCGACGTACATTGAGTTGTCACAAGTTAATTCGCTACCAGCGCCATGCTATTTCCCGCCTCTCTAAGGCCATTCGGCCTGCATAAAAAGTAACAAAACGAAGCCAATTTAGTATGCTGTGTATTTTAGCGTAGGGCTTTTTCTGGCCTGCGATAAATGCCTTTATCGTGTTTAAGCCTCGAAGGTGGTCTTTTATCGCTAGGGAAGCATGCTAATGCGACCTATGCAGCTCAAAAGGTTGGACAAGCCCTTGATCACCAAGCCCTTCGAATAACGGAATTAATATGCACTCCAGGGGTTTCATTATGAAACCTTTATCGTATAATAAGTGTTAATTTATAGAGGTGTGCATAACATGGCAAAAGCAATCAAATTATCTGAAAAACTTATTAATGACGCTGTTACGAATGGCAAAGCACAGCACCGTAGCGCGCCTAAACAAATTGAGTATTGGGCAAGAATTGGCAAGATTGCCGATGAAAATCCAGATCTACCGTTAGGCTTTATTAAAGGTGTTTTAGTGGGTATCGAGGAAAGCAAAGCGGGTGATGTGTCTGAGTATAAATTTGGATGATGGTTAAGCAAACTGGCATATTTAATCGCCATGTGAAAAAAATGCACAGGCAAGAAAAATTGGCACTTGATGAAGCTGTCCAGCAAATTATTTTAGATCCATCTATTGGTGAAATGAAACTTGGCGACTTAGCCGGCGTTCAAGTATTTAAATACAAACATAACGCACAGATTTACTTACTTGCTTATGAATATTTGGAAAGCGTGCTTGTTTTAACTCTAATTGATCACGGAACTCACGAAAATTTTTATCGTGATTTAAAAAGACATTGATTTACCTGACTACCGTTCCCGTCCATCTGGAACTGGTTGAACGCGCCATTCGCAATTCCAGTAAAAACCAAGACATCGTACTGGACGCCTTTGGCGGGGGATTATTCGGCCACTAGATCCATCTTTAGGCGCATACCTGACGCTCGCGCTGCTTTTTCAAGCGTTGTTAGTGTGATGCCCGTGGATGTTGGGTCTAGAACTCGCATAACAGCAGATCGGCTGGTCTCCATCCGCCTAGCTAATTCAGACTTTGTGATTTTCTTGGAATCGATGGCTTGCTGAAGTTTCCGCGCAATGACGCGCTTTACGGCTTCAGCTTCGCTAAATTTTGGATGTGTTCTGACTCTAAAAAGTCATCAAAACTTGAACCAATGTACTTATTCATGATTAGGGTCCTTTAATCAATCGCTCTCTAGTGGCCGCAGGGGTCGCTGGCATTTTTTGACGAAGCCATGTAGCAAAAACATTGGATCAGCAATAACCGTAAACAAAACACGGGCGATGCCATCGGTGATATGGATGCGGACCTCCCAGAAGCCACGTTCAATTTATCGAACAACAGGCATGCCAATCGGCCAACCAAATTCAACGGTTTTCATTTCAGTGCCAATGAGTTTTTTGTCATCGATACTTAAGCCAAGGAGCCAATCGAGAACAGGTTCTTTGCCCAATCTTATTTTGTAAAAATGTATTCGAATTTATTTCATTGAAGAACGTGTACCAAAATTGGTACGCAGTTGTCCACATCCCAAGATGAGTATTAGACAATAACTGGCTCGGCTCAAATTAATGGATGTGATGAATTACCCATTCCCTAGAAAGTGGATTTCGATGTCGAGTAGCTCAAACAGGAAAGTTGGAGTGTTGAATCTCAGTTAATTTAATAGTACACAAAAGGCTATATTAATGGTTATTAGGCCTAGAGTCTCCGCACTACTGCCAATGTGTTTTGTGTGGTTTAGATTTCCAGTTTTCCCAGACAAATTCGTAGCACCATGTTCGTTCGTGTGTAGTTACTAACCCTTCCGCTACTCCATTTCGTCGTTTAACTGCATTATCAATAAAGTCGTGGAATTGAATTTGATATTCACTCACGACATTTACCCTTTTGGTGTCAATAATATGTTCAAGTAAGGAGTACTCACCTCCTTCAATGTTCACTTTCATCAAATTTATAAATGATACTTCGAGCTCTTCAATAACCCCAAAAAACTCTCTAACTTCACAACTAATTCCTCCCTTTTCTATTTTTGGAGGGTTAAAAAACGATGAGC
>Ga0209482_1001622_pt1 | contig 15056 bp, 16 predicted proteins | sample CoawatmetaG10DNA_FD_187512 | JGI IMG/M metagenome (GOLD analysis project Ga0209482, IMG submission 187512) | Marine microbial communities from the West Antarctic Peninsula - Coastal water metaG104-DNA (SPAdes) (version 2) | ecosystem: Environmental > Aquatic > Marine > Coastal ...
TAATAAATTTTTATCTATTTTTGCTGCAGCACCACCCATTACAGCACTATAAATTCTTGCATAACTCCATTGCTCAGGCGATGATACAGATTTTCTTACAGAGGATGGGTTAGAATAATATGCCCCATATCCTTTATTATAAATTTCCTTAAGACCTGCTATTTTATATCCACTTAATTTAGCAATCTGCTTAATAGAATTAGATTTATCTTTTTTTTGTTTATACTTCTTGTTAAAACGCTGTTTATAACTTTCAACCATTTATTATATAAATATATTATATTACTATAAATATATGTTCATATTTAATTTTTATAATACAGCACAATTTATAATAGAAAAAGAAAATGTAATAAAAAATATATTACCAAAACTTAGAAAGAGATTGAATGAATTACATGCAATACAAAATACAGATGAAATTCAAACACAAATAGAAAATAAAGAAATAATAATTAAATCTCTTAAATATTATTATACAATATAAATTTAAAAAATAATAATATATATTAATTATATAATGGAAAGATTAATTGTTTTAGAACCATCCAATAGAAAAGGAAAAAAATACAAGGTTAGTATGAGTGGATTTCCTAACATGAAACCACATATTCATCATTTTGCAAGTGATGTAGGGGAAACTTATATAAATCATAAAGACGATAAGAAAAAAAAAGCGTGGGAAGCCAGGCATCAACAAGACAAAGGGTATAACAATATTCACAGTGGAATTTTTTTTAGTCGTAAATTGTTATGGACTGAAAAAACATTATCAAAAGCAATTAAAAAATTAGAGAAAGAATTAAATGCTAAAATAATTAATAAAATATAATATATTATAGTATATATAATGAATACAATTGATGTAATTTTAATAACTTCTGTTAGTAATTTAATATTACAACCAATTTTGCAATATCTGCTTCATTCGAGATGTTCTGAGGTAGATATATGCTGTATACATTGCACACGTGATGTGTTACATACAAAAGATGAAATAAGCAATGACGAACAAGTATAAATTATATTTATCATTTTTATTTTATATATATATAATATTTTAATTTAAAAATAATATATATGTATAATATATAAAATTAAAATGTCAAATCGCCTTTTTAAAATAATTAAAAATTATACAAATAATAATGAATATAAATTTTTAGATTTATTGGATTTTATTTCTGAAAAAATAATGGAAGATAATCCAAAACCCAAAACAATAAGCACAAGATATTCTTTGACGAAAAAATTTATAAGAGAGAATTATAAAGAATTCTCTGAAAAACAATTAAAACTTATACGTCCTGATGACGATATTACGATGGGCATTATACAAAATGATGAAATTGTTAAATCAAAGAAATCTAATATTCATTTTAATAAAGATTTAGTTGATAAGATAAAAGATTTAAAATTAACTGATGATATATATGAATTAGCAATCTATCTACAATTTATAAGCGGATTAAGAGCAGGTGAAGTAATGGATAAAGATTATAAAATTCGTATGAAAGATGATAATGTGAGGATGATGTTAAGTAAAAAAAAAGATAATAAAAAAAATAAATACTATCCAATAAATTTAATAGATAATACGTTAAATGCGAAAGAGTTTAAAAATGGGTTGATACAAGTAAGAGCATTTTCAAATTTACTTAAATCAAGTGATTGGATAAAACGAATAAATCGTGTTGTTAAAAAAACTGTTAGAAAAGATTTGACATCACACGGTCTTCGGGGTATGTATGCTACGTATATGTTTAATACTGAAAATCCAGATAATCAAAATATTAATGGTTATATTAGTAAAGTATTGAATCACGAAGGTCCAGATTCAAGTTTAAATTATTCAAATTATATTTATGAAAATGGATATACTAAAAATGATGATGAAGATGTTGTTGAAAATAATGATGAAGATGTTGTTGAAAATAATGATGAAAATATTGTTGATGAAAATATTGTTGAAGATAAATAATAATTTATATATTTTTTTTAATATGTTTTTTACTTCTTTCGTGAGAAACTATATTACCTCTTGAAATAATTTTTAAGCATATTTTACATAGCACTGGCTGAGACCTTTTATGAGCAAAATATTCTTTTTTATTCATATTGTATTAGTTCTTATATATATTAAGCAAACTATTCTTAAGTACTTTTTTCATTAAGTATAATAAGCAAGAGACCCCACATTTTGGCATTTTTTATATATATATAGATATAATTTTTTTCCAAAATGTGGGGACCCCATTTTTTTGCATTTAATTATTATTTAAAATATAAGGCATCCAGCATTTTCAGATTCTTCAGATTCTGAACACTCTCTATATTTTAATAATTCTAAATGGTAATTATAAATATCTTTATTTAATGAATATTCAGTATATCTATATCTTTTCTTTTCAATAGTTTTTTCTTTGGATTTACCTGTAAAAATAGATTGTTTTGCTGTTATAGCAAATAATTGGTCAAATGCTGTTTTAACTGCTTTTTTAAAATCAGCTTTATCTTCAAATGATTTAATCGTCCTATTTCTGAATAATTTACAATATTCATCAAAATATTTTGCTGGGTTTTCTAAATCTTTTTCAAAATTAAATGTTTCATAATCAAATCCTACTATATCCAAGGTTGATTTTAACCAACTAATTCTATTTTCATCACTTAGTGTTACATTCAAATTATAATTGCTTGTAAGTAATGATTTAATTTTCTCAATAGATTCTGGTGATGATTTTTTAAAGAAATTTATATAATTAAGATGTTGTTGCACAGCATATGGATTAATAAACATTGTTTTAAATTTTTCTTTATCATCATTATTTATTTGTAAAATTTCATTTATTTTTTGATAATATTCAGAATCTTTATTATCTAAGAAATGTGTTTCAAGTTCTTTTATCGTTAATTGTGTGACCTTTTGTGTTTTCTTTTTATTTAATTTAACAGATTTTTTACACCCACATGATAATACTTTTATATCCATACGTTTTAAACCTAACTTAAAATGCTTATACCGATTTGTAATATCACTATCAGCATTGTACAGATGAAATAGCATTCTATCATTATAGAATTTCTCATATGGGCATCGTACATTATCACTTAACGATATACTCTTATATTTATTACAAAAGGTATTTAGATATTGAACTCTATCAACTACTTCATCAGTTGAATTAAATTCAAAATCTTTTACTACAATATCTTTATTCATCCAATGAAAGTATATTTTCTCTGGATTACGACATCTTGAAATTTGTTGCAACATTGATTTAGCAGGGATAGTATGTCCCTTAAATACACAAAAGACTTTACGATTGAGTGTACTGTCCAATCCATAAATGATTTTAGGACTAAATATAAGCATAGAAATTTCATCTAAATTCATCTCTTCATTTTTTGTATCATATAATCTATCTATAATAATTATTTCTTTTACATGATATTTATCTGGATATTTATCCGAAAGATAATTTTTGATATTATGACATTCAGTAGCAGAATCACAGCATAACATAAATTGTTCTTCTTTAGAAACCAAGTCCATAAGTTTTTCATAATCATATATTTCTTCTGCTTCAACGTCTTTATAAGGACTATATAAATTTTCAACGAATACAAATTTTTTATTAATAGCGATTTCGTTATGATTATCATTAATAATTGATGGATTGAAGAAGTGTAATACTGAATCTTGAATATCAGCATCAACGCCTATAAATTGATGGCATTTTTTTAACATTTTTAGAAATAGTGCTTCAACATCTTTCCGTTTAGTTTTCAACGTCGTACTTGTATCCAAATATTCAAATACACTCTGTAACTCATCAATAAAAATTATATAATTACTAAAATCCCAAGATTGTAATTTTAATAAACTATCAATTTGGATAATCATATTTGCTCCTTGATAGTTACGAAAAAATTGGTCTAGATTTTCATCATTATATAATAAATAATCTGTATCTTTATTTTCGTTATTCATATTCAAGAATACTTGCTTATGTTCTTTTGCAAGTGAAACCCTACTTGTTATTGAAATAATTGGTCTGTCTTGATTATGATGATATTGATTAACTAAATATGTCTTACCTGTATTGGTCTTGCTTTTTATGATATAATTCTTATCTGGGTCAATACTAAAAACTTGACTTAATCCTTTAGTATTTGTACTATCCACAATTACATCTGGTTGGATATAATTATCTAATAATTTACGATATTTAATATTTGAAAGAAGATGGTATTTATTAATCTCCAATAAAATAATTGATACAATACATTTTGGTTGATATTTATTTGTTACTTCTTGAATATCAATAGAATCCCAAAGAATATCATTTGATTGTTCATATGCATTATAATTTTTGTCTATTTTACATAGGTTAATCCAATCATCTTTTTTATTAAAAAATTTAAAGAATGTTGTTATTTTTAAAAAATTATCATAACAATAATCTTTATGTTTCCCTTGAAAATATTTATTTTTAAAATATTGAATAGCGTGTAAAATTTGATTCCACGTTTCTTCATCCAAATCATAATCCCATAATGTCATATCCATTTTATGATTCTTTTGTGTTTTATGTTTTTTAATTTTTTTTAACTTTTTTTCTTTTTGTTTTTCGTCTAAATTATGAGTAATTAAAATATTATAAAAATCTTCGTGAGATTCATTAAAATATTTAATTTCAGTATCATTTATCACCTCATATTTATTATCATTTACAATTGAATTATACCCCATACAATACCCACCTTCACCAAGGAAATCAAATTCTAAATCTTCACAACATTTTCTTGCAAGATTGGTATTGGTATTATAGTTAAAATATAAATGATAACCACCTTTTCCAGTCTTAACTGAAAAAGTGTCTATTTTACTAATAATTGTTTCAATATTAGTCATATAATTATCATTTAGTTGTAAATCATATACCTTCTGATAATGTTTAATGAATGGATGGTTATTACCATATGCCTTCCATTTTTCTTTATAACAATCTAAATCAAAAATATATAATTTATTCTTACTACCTGTTATGATTCCCCAATTTATTTTTTTACCAATATCAGAATATTTGTAATTAGTTTCGGAAATATCTTCATAACCAATTACTTCTTTATCATTCATTAATTTTTTAAACGTTCTATATTTAATTTTAGTTGAATATTGATTAAATCCAAGTGACTCGTCAATACCCAAATAATGTTTTGTAAATTTTTTCATTATTTTTAAAGGGAATTTGGTCTTATTAATAATCGGGATTTTAAAACTTGTTTTAAAAATTGATTTAGAATCTTTCATTATAAATTTATTACAGATTTTCTTTTTAATATTAAGATTTTGTTTAATAATGTATTTATCCATAGTTGCTTGTTTTATATATATATATAATGTACTATTCTTAAGTACTTTTTTTCTTTAACTATAATAGGCAAACATTAATAAACAATAAAAAATAGTTGGATAGTTAATTTAATTTAATTAATGTAACAGCCTCTCCAAATTTCAATATTTTTATTTTTAAAAGCACGACATATATACTCTTTGGAATAAATCCTACTTACACCAGTATCTAATTTGTTATCATAGTAATAATATTTATTTTTTTGATATCTTGAAATACACGGTAGATTTATTTCAAGAGGTAAAACTTTTCTTGCTTCAATATACATATCATAAGATTTTACAACCTGATAAATATCTTGTTTTTCATAAAATTTTTCTCCGATATTTAATAACCCATAACTGGTTGTAATACTATTTTTATTAGTATTTTTCTCTTTTTCCTCATATGATTTTCTATCATTTTCCAGCATTGTTTTCTTAAATCCGAAAATAAGTTCTCGTAAATCAATGCAAGAAAACACATCATTAATAGGTGTTGGTTTTGGATTTTTTTTCTCAATTCTATCAAATGTTGGTTGAAAGAAGTCATCAATAATTAAATCTAATTCACTTGTTTCTACTTTTTCTACTTCTTTTTTACTTGCCCTAAAAGTGAAATTTACTCTATATTTTAAATTTGTTTTTTTAATTAATGTTTTTGCGGAATGAGGCGTAGTATAATCAAACTCAATTTTTTTATTATTAATAATATCAATTTTATTATCATTAATTTTCATCCAACCAAGTTTTACATTTCCTGTAATGATTTCATCGTTATTATTAATTCCAAGAGAAATGCTAATAATATTTTTGCTTGTATCCATACCAAATGATTTATCGCAATGATTTCCAATCGCGTCATTATGGGAATATACATTAATAAATAGATTATCGTATTCATCTGGAATATTGAAATATTGCTTAATTAATGGGTCAATATTTTCTAAATATGGGATTTCATTTGTATCGTAATATTTAACACCAATATTCAACATCTTACGATTAGTTGGTTTTCCTCTAAACATTTTTGGTTGTGCCGTGTTAATCAATTCATTTACAATATTATTCATTTTATATATTGCTTGTTTTATATATATATATAATGTACTATTCTTAAGTACATTTTTTCTTTAAATATAATAAGCAACCAATAATAAACAATAAAATATAGAGGGGCATTTACTTTATATATATCATTTGTACATTATGGTTTTGCTTTGTATTCGTAGCCATATTTGGTATTCGGTAATTTCAAAATTTCAAATCTCCCCACATTTTGGCATTTTCTTATTTCTATATACAATATTCTGCCAAAATGTGGGGAGTTATTCTATATTTGATAAATGGAATGAGAAACTACCGCTCCAAATTTGATACATATGGACGAAAAACGGTATTTTCTCAAAATCTGATTTCCTGCAAGCACTTATTTCTAATAAATGCTATCTTTTATATTTTAAAAATAGAAAAACACTTAAAAAAATAAAATTCTTAGAAGTTATAATGGAAAATAAAAAACTTTACTGTAACTACAGATTTTGTATTTGTAAAAAACGAAGTCTCCCAAAGATTAAAGCAGATGCTAAGTATAAGACATGGAAACGTCATATGCATAAGAAATGTTTTATGGAATGGTCTACTTTTTCCTTTAAATCTGATTATAATGTTATTAACCCATTAAATCAGCAATAAATTGAATAAACAAAAGAGTTATTACCGTTAATAAAATTTTTATTTTTAAATATTAAAATACTATATTTAAAAATAAAATATATTATAGTATTATAAAGAAGAATGCCTTTAATAAATAATGAGTTATCTCAATGTTCTGATGACGACAGTGAAGATGATAATGTTGAGGTAGAAACTGAAAAAGTACCGCTTACTACCGTTGATGAAAATAAACAAACTACTTTAAAGACATTTAAATCAGCATGTGGTTCTGATATTATTATAAAAAAACGTAATTCACGTTCGAAACCAAAACCTATTATCATTTATGAAGAAGATTTATATGGTGAAACACAACCACAAGAAATTATAGTAAAAAAGAAAAAAACTAAAGGAAGACCTAAGAAACCAAAAGCAATAGTAGAATATGTAAACGAACACGGTGACACTGTTGACAAAGACGATTTGCCTTCTCAAATAATAATAAACAAACCAACAAAAGAAAAATTATCTGCTAAAGATTTAAAAATGTTACAATTACAAGAAAAAATTTTAGAACTTGAAACTGTAAGTGGTAAGACCATTCGTGGTACAAAGAAAGGCAATATTGATAAAAGACAAACCAAGCCTGCTTCTGAAAAACAATTAGCAGCACGTAAGAAATTTGTAGAGAATAATAAATTAAGAAATGCGGCTAAAAAAGCAAAAAAAGAAGAAGAATCTAAAATTGCTAAAAAAGACGATGTTAAAATTGTTATTGATGAATTACAAACCTTGAAAAAAAAATCTATGGAAGATAAACAACAAGCAATGGAATTAAAAGAAAAAATGAGACAAGAAGTATTAGCAGAACAGAAGTTAAAAGAGGTACCAAAAGTCAAAAAAAATAGTTATGATGAGTTTATGTGAGTCACCACTTTTTGGCGATTTTTCTATAAATAATTTAAAAAAATGCCAAAATGTGGGGAGTGATTTTTTTAAATAAATAAATAAAGAAATTTTATTTAAAAAGAAAATGTTATATATATATAGATGAAAACAGAATTTGTAAAAAGAAAAGAGATTCTAAGTAAAGAAAATCTTAATTCTATTTTTAATATAATTGAAAACGAAAAAGAAAACTTATCACAAGAATATAATTATATACAATTATGTAATCTTATTAGAGATTGTAAAAAACAACTTGATACATACAAAATAATTGTGGATGAATTGCATAATGAAATGTTAAGAAGGGAAATGTTATTTTAATATTATTTAAATGCAAAAATCTGACTCCCCGTTTTTTGGTAAAATATTAATTATATATAGATAAAAATGCCAAAATGTGGGGAGTTATATGATTTATTCTTATTATATATACTAAAAAAAGCATTTAAAGATTATTTTCTTATTATATATATACATAAAATGCGTAATACGCCAAGAACTGAAAATAAAACATATTATAATATTAAAAGTGTTCATTTAAATGATGACAATGAACCAATAACTGAAAAATATTTTAAAACAATGACGGAATGTGGTCTTTATTATAAGTGTTCGAAAAGATTAATTGGATATAAAATCAAAGATGTTAATAAAAAAAATATTGGAAAACTAAAAAATATTAATTTATATAAATGCAAAGAACCAATCCAATATGAACCAAGAGTTGAAAAAGATATTTCAAGAGATTTAATAGAACAAGTAGTAGAGGAAAAAACAGATTAAATAAATAAAAATATTAATAGTATTAATATGTATTTTTTTATAAAAAACATATATTAATGTTAGATTTTTATTTCATTCTATTAATCTGCTTCTTCAATTTGATTGCCGAGATGATTTTGCATAAAATAACCAATACCACCTAAATACATTCCAGTAATTCCTGCCCCACCTATTATACTTGCAGGTATATTTGTAAAATATCTATCTTCATCCAAATCCGTTATTTCAGTTTGTGTTACAAATTTTTTTTTCAATGGTGTAATATCTGGTTTTAATGCACTCTCATATAAGACAGTTCCAGCTAATTCTCCTAATCCAAATCCGGCTAAACCACTAACCACATCATTAGTGGATGTTATGTAATCAAGTTTTGATTTAATTGATGGTAAATAAGATGTTTCTGGTAACCTTTCAATTATTCTTTCCCTTATATTTTGTGTAGTATAATCAATTACTGAACTTCTCAATGATTGAGGCATAGGTAAGGGGAGAGCATCGTCAAATATATTGAGTTCATTTATATCATCTAAAATATTTGGTATAAAGTTACCGGTCAAAATTTGTTGAAATCCTGGATAAGGTAATGGGTTTTCTTCACTTATTCTAACCTGTTCGCTAATTTTAGTATCAACTATTTTCCCTAATTTTTTTGTTACAGTCGGTAAAGCAACAGCAGTAGTTAATCCACCTAATGAACCTGCTAATTTGCGACCATATTGACCGTAGTCTGGTAATAATTTACTTTCATTCCTATTTATGAACTGATTTATATTATGAGGTAATCCCATATATGATGGATAATAAAATGTCTCTTGTGCATCTGCTTGTAAATTCATTTCCTCAGTTGGAATTATGGGTTTCATATTAAAAACTTTACCTTGAGTCATCATTGTACTCATAGAAGATGCCCAATCACCAACAATTCTAAAATTATTAATATTATCACAATTTCCAAGAAAACATTTGATATTATTTGTTAAAAACGGCAATCCTTGAGCCATGTTGTAAGTATTAACAGCATAATCTGGGTTATCTATACCTAAATAATTAGCAAGACTTCCACCAGCACTATGACCTGATACAGATACACTATAATCATTATATTTATTTTTTACTTCTTTTATTTTATTATCAATTTCGGCATATCGTCCATCAAGACTTAATAAAGGATTTCCTATTGAACCAAAAGCAATATTAGTATCCATAGTAAAATCTCCAAGTTTAGATGTACCAGGTATAGCAAAACTTAACTCTTTTTTTTCATCATTAATATATGTTGCTAAATTTTCACTGGATTCATCTTCCAAATATTTATAATTTAAAAAGTTTTTTCTTTTACTTACAGGTTTATAACTATCTTTTGCTAAATTAGCATAAAACATATTTGGATTATAATCGAATTCAATAATATCTTCTGTAAATTTAATTTCAGTATCAGCCAAATCTTCTACAATTTCTACAGGTTCTTCTTTACTTTGTAACTGTTTTTGGTATTCTTCAAAACTTAAAAAATCATTATATATAGGTAATCGTGTATCAAAAAAATCAGATTGTGATTGATAACCTAACTTTTGATAAACTTTCTCTACATTTTCTTCTTCCAAATATTCACTCATTATTTATATATTAATATATAGATAATAATTTAAATATAATATTTATAATATATTAATAATATATGTTATCATTTTTTTACAATAAAGGATATACTGATGAAAAAGACTTAATTCGTAAGGAAGTTATACCTAATTTAGAATCAAGATTAAAAGATTTAGAAAAAATACAAGGGGATAAAATTGAAAATAATACATGCTTAGAAAAAGAAATAATTAAAAAACGTTCTTTATTGAAATGCGTCAAATATTATTATAAATTGTGAAGACCCCACATTTTGGCATTTTTGTAAATTATTTATAGTAAAATCGCCAAAAAGTGGGGACATAAATTTTTTAGACTTCTATCGTATCTTCAAAATCTTCAAAATCTTCATCACCATCATTGTCATCAAAAATAACCTTATCAAATTTAATAAAGTATTTATCTTCTTTTGGTTTATTCAAATCAATAAATAAAAAACTATATGGTTTTTTCCAACCTAATTTAGTATAGTCATTAAATTCATCATCAGTTAAATCGTACATGATTTCTTCACGAATTCTTTTTAATTCTGAAAAATTACTTGTTTTATAAATCATAAAATGTGAACACGCATTTCTTAGTGATAAATCTAAAAGTGTAAATTTTTGTGAAATAACCAATAGTGAAACACCACCAAAACCATCTTGTTCTGGGTCGTGAGTTAAATGACGACGATTTAATGCACACGCTGTAATTATTTTAGATTTTTTTAAAGATTTTATACAATCATCTATTATAATAAGATTATTATCATTTTCACCTTCCCTTAATTCATCTATTATTTCTTCTAATAAATTATCACTATATTCATTGTGTTTTTTATGGTCTGGTAAAAGTTTTAAGAATTTATTACTCAAAGTTTGTAATGAACCTGAAATAAGAAATATATTATCCCAAAATTTATAGAAATATTTTGGTTTATTTGGTTGTGATTTTGTAGGATGAGATGTTAGAAGACTTTGAATAGTGCTAGTTTTTCCACTTCCTGGACTACCAATTACATATAGAAAAAAACTTTTACACATTTTATCTAATGGTTTTGCAGGGATATATGGTAAATCATTTTTATTATCTATATCTTGTTTAAATGCTGGAATTTCACTTATTGAATTTTTTTCAATTTTCATTATATATTATATACTTACAAAAAATTTAAATAATTTTTATTCTTAATAATATATAACATATAATAATGGCGGGATTTAATACAAAAACGTTTATTACACACGATGACTATATGACACCTATTAGTGCTTGGAAAAATATACTTGAATTTATCCCTAAAAATAAAATAATATGGGAATCTTTTTATGGTAATGGACATAGTGGTGACGATTTAAAATCATTAGGATTAAATGTTATTCATGAAGAAATAGATTTTTTTAATAATAACAAAGGAGATATAATAATATCCAATCCACCATTTTCATTAAAAAAAGAAGTATTTACAAGATTAAAAGAACTAGATAAACCGTTTATAATGATATGTCCAAGTTCTTGCATTAATACACAATATATAAGAAAATTATTTAGTAATAGTGAAAATAAATTACAAATTATTATACCTAGAAAAAGAATTCAATTTATTAAAACGGATAAAGATGGAAAAAATATTGATAGTAAAAATGCTTGTAATTTTGATTGTTTTTATTACTGTTATAAGATGGATTTAGATAGAGATATTATATGGTTGGAATTATAAAAATCTGACTCCCCACATTTTGGCGATTTTTATCTATATAGAATTAATATTTTACCAAAATGTGGGGAGTCAGATTTTTGCATTTAAATAATATCATCTAAAACAGATAATTCTAATTCAATTATTTTTTTTTGTAATTCATGAGATTGCTTATCGTGCAAATTTTTATCTTCAATATTATTTTCAATTGGAATTTGTATTATAGGGGTTTCTTTTGTTTGTGATACAAACCCTAATTGATTTATAGGGATTTGTGCTGGGGTTTGAATTTGTATTTGTGTTGGTCTTGGTCTTGGTCTTGTTGTTTCTTGTCTTGGAATTTCTTGTGTTTCAATAAATTCAGACCGTCTTCCACCACCTTCTTGCACAGGTATATTTTGTTGATGTATTTCAAATAAAAAAGATAATTCAAAATTTACTTGATTCAAATCAAGCAGCTCGTCATTCTGATCGCGTAGACTAATATTTAAACTATTAATAGAATTCTGATTAATTATAGTGGAAAAAATACCATTCTCATATGGATTATATTCAATCATATCACCAAATGTATTTTTAATTGGTATTTTCTGTATTATGTTCCGGTAATTGCCTTCTGTTGTTGTAATCACGTTATTTACTGGTAGATTTGTATGAACGAAGATAGAATGTACAGTATTTAAATTAATTGAATTGTCAGATATAATAGACCCACCTGAATTCATTGATACGTCTACTTGTTTAAAACCAAGTGCTTTAGCAAGACCTTTACTACTTGCTTCGCCAAAATTAATAACATGAGCAGTTGAATCTGTATTAGTTAAAATAACTTTATTTTGCTGTTCTTTAAAAGTTATAGAGTATTTAAAAGCATTAGAATTATTAATAAAATCTACTAATTCATATATGTCATAATGTTGCGGTGTTAAAACTAAATTAGAAGAACCATCAACAAATAAATTAATATTATTTAATCTAGAACTAAAATTATAAAATGTATGTGGAATAGAACAACTATTCAATTGTAAATGAATATCTTGTAGAACATTAGTTCTTGAAATTTCTGCTTGTAAATTTATAGTCATATCAGTATTTACATTAGAATCATTTTGTGTAACTTCTTTAGACCTTATAAAAAGTAAATATGAATTATCAATAGTTTCAGTATTTATGGACATTTATATTATATAAACATATTAATTTAATTTTAATATTAAAAATATTTGTTAGGATATTTAAAAATTTTAAAAATAATATAATTAAATAAAATTAAAATTAAAATTAAAATAATTTAAAATTTTTTTATTTATATAATGTATAAACAAAATGGAAGGAAAACAGATGGAAATGAATCAACCAAAATTTGCCGTACCAATTGGTCTGAATTACAGATTACAAATCGCAGACGCTGTACCAGCATCGCATAATATTTCTCAGTTTTTAGCATCAAATGCTTCTGACTTCACAGAAAGTAACAATACTGTTAGAATTAATGTATCTTCTGGTGGATTTTTAGATTTACGTAAAGCAGTCTTAGAGTTTGACTTGAAAAATACTACAGGCACTGATGCAGTCATTTTAGACGGTGGTGCCGAATGCGTTATTAACAGAATCCGAATTCTATCAAGTGACGGTTCTGAGATTGAAAGACTTGACCAATATGGACAATTAGCAAGTGTTTTAGACCAATATACGTCATCGGATGGTGCTTCAAGGATTAAAAGTATTCAAAAAGGTTCTCCACGATTTATTGATGAAACGGCATCTTTTGTCGGTGTACCAGGACCATCTGGAGCAGCTGCTCTCGTCGCGACAGGAACTTCGCAAGCATATCAGTCAGGAATTAAAGTAACATCGAAAAATACATACACTGGTAATACTGGTCAAACAACAATTACAGTTGAAGGTCAAGGTGGTGTCGGATATGACCAGGCTCAATGTGATAACTTAAATACTGGTGTAAAACGTTCATATTCTTTCGGTCTTAAGTGCGGCTTCTTTAATCCTGCGACTGCTAAACTTTTACCACCTAACACGCCATTTCAATTGGAAATAACTCTCGGAAAAGCATCAGAATGTCTCGTAAATAGAGCAGGAAGTAACGCAGTCGCTTACCAAGTTAATAACATGGAATTACACGTACCAACTGTCGTTGTCACTGACCCAGAATATATGGCGAGTGTAAATGCTCGTATGGGAGGAGGTATTAGTTTCAAATGTAATTCTTACAATCACTTCGTCAATACCACCGCATCAGGAACTGGAAAAGATACGATTCAAATTAGTGCAAGGGCTCGTTCCCTAAAAGGACTCATGAGTATTTTGCGAAAACAAAGCAAAATATCAAGTGATGATGATTTTAAATTATCCAAACGTACAATTCAGTATGTTTCAGATTACCAATATAAAATCAATAGTTCCAACTATCCTGTTGATAGAGTCAATCTCAGCACAGATGCTACAGCAGGAGGTACTGCCTCTGGAACACGATTACCATTATCATCCACTGCGGACCTTAACGTGTCTGAAGCATTTAATCACGCGATGAGACTAATGGGTGGTCTTAATACATCCAATGCTGACTGTCTTATTGGTGTTGAATCCTTTGCTCAATCAGAAAACGCTAATAACAACGGTACTGGAATTCTTGCTATTGATTTAAGTTCATTCTCAGACGGTTCTGTAAATAGCGGTATTAACACTTTGAATAACGGTGTTGTACAACTTGAATTTACTAAAACCGCAGCATGTAATGCTATCGTCCAAGTTGATACGTATTCTGTACACGAACTTATTGTAATGCGTAGCCCATCTGGCGTGCTTCAGAGTATGTACTGAGAAAAATAATAAAATAAATAAAAAAATAATTAATTAATTAATTAATAAAATAAATAATTAAATAATTTATATATAAATATTAATAATATATATATATAAAATATGGATTACTAT
>Ga0209482_1001623_pt1 | contig 15056 bp, 14 predicted proteins | sample CoawatmetaG10DNA_FD_187512 | JGI IMG/M metagenome (GOLD analysis project Ga0209482, IMG submission 187512) | Marine microbial communities from the West Antarctic Peninsula - Coastal water metaG104-DNA (SPAdes) (version 2) | ecosystem: Environmental > Aquatic > Marine > Coastal ...
ATTCGTTGTCGACGAGCAAGTCTGCGCCAACGGCGGCAACGAAAAACCCAATTGGGCCCCCAAGTAATCCGCCGATGATGCCTGAAGACATAACGGCAATTGCTTGCTTTGGGCTTTGCGCATCCTCCGCTTGTTTGGTTTCAGCCTGTGCTACTTGATGGGTCATTCCAGCAATAAGAACAAAAGGTAATGCTTTAATTGAAGCTTTCATATTATCTCTCCATTGAGATTAATTTATGGGGTCTAACAGAGAGAGATATAAACAAATCCTTGTGGCACTGGAATGACAGGCTCGTGATTTTTTATGACTAAATTGTGACAAGTTATGCCTACTTCAAAGGCATGGCAGGTTTTAGAAACTAGGGAGCGGCAGGTAACCATAGGGGCGCCCACGCTATCTATGCGGTCGGACGTTTTTGGGTGCGAGGGTTTGGAAACTAGAGTTTTAGTTTAGGTGGCCAAAATAAGAAAAAACCGATTCCACACACGATGTTTGTAGCCAAATACATCTCTGCATGTCCATAGTCTGCGCCTAACAGGGCCAACCAGTTACCATCAGAGGCTAAGTTCAAAATCGCAAACAGTAGAAATAGCTTTTGGATAGTAGATAAATTAATGATGAAATTGCCCGTCGTTTCTTCGGTTTCCATGTCTGCATACTCTTCTAGAAATCATTTTCTTTAGTATATGCAGTGACTAACATCTTATCTAGTTCATCTGCATGGTCATGAATATCGCCGAACCAGCCCCGGGGATCCCCTCCCTTTTGTATACCTAAGCATAACCCAATAGCCAATCCAGTCAAATTTGGGCTAGATCGAAGTGATTCCACAGCCTTCAAATGGATGCGTCTTATTATCATTAAAAGACAACTCATACTTAACCTTCACAGCATAATACTTCTGCACATACTCACAGAACCTAACAATGTCATACTCTAAACCTCTTCCATCACGGCTTCTGCGCAGAAAGTCACTAGGGCCTTCAGAGCCTTTAGAACTGTTCACACGGCCGCATGACGGCACATGATTAGACCTGTCGTTAGCGAAGGCTTTCTTCTTACTTGCGCCCCAAGAGGCCGCACCGCTCTCGTATGCGTCTTTGAGACTGACGATATGGTCGATGTTGATGAAGTCACAGGTTTTGTTGGTGTAGAAGCCTATGGAGGTGTCAGGCTTGTAACTACGATAGTTGAAGTCTTTGCGATCGTAGCCGCCTGCAAAGGACAGTGAAGCTGTCCCGATTGCTATTGAGGCTGTGAAGATTTGGAAGAGAGTTTTCATTCGCCCTTATTCGACAACATGGGTATCTATTGCTCTTCTAATAGTGTTTCCTTGAGCTATACAAGACAAGATTAGGCGCTCCTGCATAGGCTTTAAATTTTCTAGAACATCATTAATCATTTCTTGATTACGAGTGTCCTTAAACAGACGAGGCAACAGACCTGAGCGAATTGAAATAGTGGTAGCAACAATCTCAGTTAACGCGCGACCTGCCGCAAATTGTTGAGTGTAATCTTCTATCAGCTTTTCCTTCAAGGCTTCAGCCTGATAGGAGTCTAACCCTAAGCGGGACACATATAGCTTGCAGTGATCTTCGATCTCTTGCATTTTGGGTGAGTAAAGACTGTCTGCTTTAAGTAAATTTTCATTTAAGGTTTTACGATTTAGCGTAAGCCAGTTTGATTTCTCTTTAATATTTAACGTTTCATAAAGTAGGTAAGTACCTCTGGACCACTGCACTTGAAGTGTTTCTTCTGCTGCTCCCTCTGATCTTTCTCTAAGGAAAGCTATCTCTTCTTCTACTAATTCAGCATCTCCAGATATGGGCATGCCTAGAAGACTTTGAAGCGGTCTTTTGCTACTTGTTTTGATGCTGTGCTTGCTAACTTTGGCTACAAAACCTAACTCATGTTTTGTTAAGCTGTGAGCGGCACCTTTTTGTTTACGAATATCTTTGCGTATATGCTTTAGCATAAGTTTTATCTGGCGTTTAAAGCTATTAACCTCAGCTTTTTCAGTGAGAGTTGAGCCAAACTGTGAACTTTTTTCAGTGACAAGAGCGGATAGCCAGTAAGCTGTATTCAATCTTGCTTCTTGCTGAGCACCGAGGACGAATTGCTTTGTATCTAAAGAGTCAATCATCATGCTTGCTCCAGTTGATTTGAGATGAATTTAAGACACTACCTAATCTCTCACCAAATTCTCGTCATTGGAAGTCCTAAAATACTAGCCCGCTAATAACCCAACACTAACAGCTTCTTGTTTAATTTCTTCTAAGTGCGAAAGATAATGCACTGGCAATACTAGTGTGTTGTTGATAGATTTAGAATCACTTAACTCTTGCAATGCATTGGCTAAAGCTTGAGCCGCGAAATTACTATCTTTCTTAGCAAGAAATATATCATCATAATGCTCCCATCTTGCACTCATAATATCTATATATTTCTGGCTATAGATAGATTCAATATCAACCTTTTCAGTCTGCGCTAACATTCCAGCACCAAATTTGCTCAGATTAACAGTTTCACCAATAATCGCATCTGAAACATCTGGATTGTTAGAAAACAAACGGAATCCCAATTGAGTAGTCCACGCTCTAAATAAATATAACTCGCAAATCATTTTATCTCGATTAGTGGCGTCCTTAAGTACTGATTCATAGTGTTCTGAGTAGTTAAATAAGTACAAATATTTATCCAACCTCACTTTTTCACCGAAATTTTCAGGTGTGAGAATGTCATCCCCCAACTCAACGTCATTTCCAAGATCAACATCATCTAGAGCAGAGTTATGGAATACACTACAGCGCTCATCGCTCGACACAAAGCGTGCAAAAGCATCCAAGAAAGTTGGTGAGTCAACGAACCACGCTACGGCAGAGGCCTGTTTAAAAAAACCCTTAACACTAACCAAAGTGCAAATAGAATTTTCACAGATAAAGAAAAATCGGATTGGCCCTTTCGCACAAAGAACGTATTGTGTTGAGGCTAAGATATGTTTTTGGCCACATGCACAATCATAATATAAAGCTTTATAATCAGGCGACATATAACTAGTTGGGACTAGTTCACCGTTGTTGAACATGATTCTTAATTGGGTAAAAACATCCAAAGAATTGTCGAATTGTTTCAATTTAACTCCCCCTCGATATATTTAAAGTTTAAAAGTTTCTCTTCCTGAAGCTCAATACGCTCCGCAATCTCTTTATACTCCTTAACGCGATGCTTGTAAGCAACCTTATGGAACTCAATGGCTCTTCTTAAACCCGCTTTCTTATTGTAGTCCTTTCTCAGTTCAATGGTCATCTCCTGCTTTGGAGTCAGTGCGCGAGTATCTTCACGAGCGGCTAGTTCGGTGTTGAGGTTGATGATGTTTGAAGTCATGTTTGGATGAGCCCCACTGATATGTTGTGTTTGAAATTCCTTTTTAACATAGAGGGTTTGAAATGGAGTTGTCAACTGGGGGATGCTTTGGAATTAGTCTCATGAGCACCGGTAGAGCGCGTTGGTCCATTAGAACTCTCTATACCGTTAATAAAATCCTCAGTCACTTTGGAATCAAGCTGTAATAGCTCAGTAGTCATTGTTCTTCATCCTCATTCAGCTCTAGGTTCTTTCAAGGACGCCCGACTCAACATTAAACCGATAATCAACGATAGAACCATCTTTTATCTTCTCAACAGCATCTTGTATCGTTTCTAGTGGCACACAGAACCACTCTTGAGGGCGATAAGATTTGCCAAACCTATCTGGTATGTCGATCTGCAACCTACCGGGGCCAAAGATCTTGTGAAGGAGCCTTTCTAGCTTGTTACGCTTGATATTAAATAATTCGAAGCTAGCAACAAGATCAGCTTTTGCAAAAAGAAACGTAGGGTCATTCTCAGCGCCCGATAGACGGTGACTTGGATCTTTGCCGGTCACACCTATCTTATGAATACTAGAACGATTACCCTCAATTAATGGATGATCTGATTGACTGCGACAAACATAAATCACACCACTAGCAATAGCACCCTCTTGAGGTTGATCTTCGAATAAAGGCCCCATACTGATATCAGTGATACGGCGAGCATTTTCATCATCATTAAGTCTTCGCTTTAGTGAGCGCATCAACTGATTACTTTCAACACCGTTATCGAAGATAACTCGCAATCTTGAATCCATTGCGCCATTAGGGGCAGGAAATGATTCCCCAACTTCAGCGACATAGATTTTTTGCCCCATTAGAATAAAAAAATTACCTTTTTCTACGCTGACATCTTTTCTATGAGGGATGATTTTTCTAACGCCCGATTTAATATCAGCTTGGACTGTTTCGAACAAAGGCTTAAATATATGAAAATCTCTGCATGGTGTTCTTGATGCAATGTCTTCTGCAGGCGTAATTTCAGATCGAGGCTTAACATGCCTCAGCGAAGTAAGGTCGCTAGCAGCCAAAGAATTTAGACCAAGCTCTTCAAGCAAAGCATCGTCATCAAGATCTTCCTCATCCTTAATATTAGATATTAGGCTTTCGTTAAGAAGATCTTGGTGATCATCTTTTTGCAAAAGCTCGATACACTCCGGCTGTCGTCGTATTTGTTCTAGGCGTGTGGCGTACAAACGCTCAAATATATCTCCATCATATGCAAAGGCCGGTTCACGTCCATTTTTCTCAACGAACTTTTGAATTTCTTCAAAACCAGCAATAACTCGCTCTTCTTTGGCAGATAGGATTGGCTTCTTTTTGACCTCAACCTCAATACCAAGCTCGGCGATAAGGTTGTCATCTTCTTCGGTCAATTTAGCCATTTTGTTTGGCCTCAGCTACCAGTTGTGCGTAGGCATTCATCCCTTCAGCAATTCTTTTTTCCCACGGATCGTTCGATGTGACCTCCGGCAAGCGGCCTCTCTCTTTCTTAAACTTCAAAGCTCTTACGGCAAGCTCTTTTGCTTCCTCAAGAGTAAATTTAGCCTTTTTCCCAGCAATAATATTACCAAATTGTCTCAGGCTCTCTTCACTCATAGATTTTGCTAAGATCGCATAAGCTTCTCCAAAGGGATTAATGTGATCGATAAAATCTACATCTAAACAGGTTACGTCCATAACAAACTGTCTTACGCCATCTACAAATGCTGTATTCGCTCTGGGCGCATTTTCACCATCCGATGTCGAATCGAGTACTCCCTGTTCATTTATTGCCTTTTTGACTTGTTGAGCCATATTCATCTGGGCAACCACACGTTGACGCACTACTTCTTGATCTTCTTTGGGTAGATGCGGATACTTTTCGTTTATTACTTGAACCATAGCTACTTGAGTAAGCTCCTCAGGGACAATTTCGGAGTCAAATATCCCGCGTTCCAACGTTCTGGTATTCTGCGTAAAGGCTGCAACTAAACCATCAAGATCATCTTTAACTATTCTTTGAGCTTCCTCGCTTTTTGGCTCTCCTATTCCCGTAATCTCAATTTGAACTTGACCTGTTTTCTTATTTACACCGACATTGCTCTTAGCAGGATCATAACCACCTTCGCCATAATCAAACCCGACTAAAGGGCCGCTTGTTGGCGTCTTAGGCGTAAAATCAAATCTTGGCGCTAATACCTGCTCCATAAGCAAACTCGCTGCAATTGCCTTTAGAGTGTCATTTACCGCATCGGTAACAGCGTCTTGGGCGGCATCAGGCTCGGCAATAAGATTAGTGAAACGGGTTCGCTCTTTACCGGGTGCATCGCGCGTTGCCCGGCCGATTATCTGAACAATTTCAGTAAGGCTTGCCCGGTAGCCAACAGTTAACGCATGTTCACACCAAATCCAGTCAAACCCTTCCTTCGCCATACCAAGAGCAATAATGATATCCACATAATCCCGATCACCTTCCATTACTGGAGATCTGAGACCTGCTTGAACTCTTGCGCGCTTATTTGGGTCATCATCGACTAGGTCGGCAACCTTAATGATTTCACCATCAGATTCTCTTTTTATGAGATGGAAGCCAGTTTCCTCATCGACTCCCTGCCAATCACCCAGCTCGTCTATGATGTGTTCAACTTCTTTGATCTTGTCTTTTGTACTCTCCCGAGAATTAACATTAGGAATATGAATGATCGTTTTCTCGTGAGGATCTAGAACCTTAAGAATATCGTCAACATAGGGCCCGTTGTAGAAGTAATAGCCGATATCTAGTTCCTTCAGATATTCATAGCCATTTAACTGTTCATAATAGGTATAAGTTACCGTTTCAAATTTAGCTTCATCATCAGGGCTCATCACAGCATCAGCATCACCGCGGAAATACGAACCCGTCATAGCAACCACATGGACCTTATCGCGCGCTAAAAATTCCTCTAGCTGATTACCCAACACGTTATCGGGATTAGCGCTTACATGATGAAATTCATCGATAGCTATTAACCGGTTATCGAATACTTCGATACCAAATTTCTCTACTGCAAATCTAAAAGTCGCATGTGTACAAACTAGATTGGTGTCATCACTGTCAAGGAAGGCTCTAACTGATTTAACGGTTCCCCCATCTTCCCCCGGAGAATTACAAAGATTCCACTTGGGCTTCACTTCCCAATCTGTCCAAAATCCAAAGTCACTTAAGGGCGTATTATCAAAGCTCTTACCAATGGACTTTTCAGGTACAACAATAATGGCCTGCTTGACCCCCTGATTAGCTGTTTTGTCTAATGCAAGAAACATCAAAGCACGGCTTTTACCAGAAGCAGGTGGCGACTTAATTAGCAGGTACTGTTCTCCACGCTTTTCATAAGCGCGCTCCTGCATCTCGCGCATACCCAACTCATTAGACTTCTTTGATTTTCCTGTTGAGTCATACTTTACAGACACTGTAGAAATTTCAATTTCCTTATTCATGATGCGCTCTCCATATTTTTGCTACTGGTTGATGAAGTCATTTTAGTGTACAACTCAAATAGTTTTTCCAAACGCTCTGTATCATTATTAAATCGACGACCAATATAGATACGCTCTAAGGTTTCGTCATTTTTTTCATGTGCCAACCGAAGATTTTCTGGCATCTTTTCTGGATCATAAAGATCGGCAATAGTTGCAGGGAAATGCTTCTCACGTGCCAAAAGAATATCTTCAGCGCATCGTGTTAAGTCGAGTTTATTTTTTTCAGTAAGAGTTGGAACTGGGAAAGTATTCCAGCCCATCGTGTTGGAATAAGAAAAGTCAGTGCGCATACGGACGCATACAGATCCTATCCAAATCCAATGGAGCCTAGAAGCAATCAATGCAAAGTTGTAAATCGGAGCATCAAATATTGCGTAACACTTGTGCCCAATTATTGCATTATTAGAAAAATACACCACGGGCAAAAAATCTCTGTTTTCTGATGTAATAGCTGGAATAACAATCACAGTTTTCCCATTGGAAGGACACAATTGGTGGAATCTATGGGAAAGATTCGCCTTTGCTCGCGTAGATGAGGCTTTGCTAGAGCGCCTAAACAAACTCACCTTATTAAATCTGTCTACCAAAAAATCGTTGCCCACGGTATTTTGAAGCTCATCATCCGAGACCCATATACAGCATTTCGGCAAACTTCTAGTAACTTCCGACGCTCCCCAAAAATCCCTGAGAAACTCTTTTGGGACGCTTTTATTAGCGAGTAGCTCTCGTCGCTCCTCTAACGTCAGAAACAGATGCCCCCCGTCTTTGGACATATTACCGAGGAACATCTGGGCTCGATTGGCGGCAGGAAGTCTTTTAGCGAAAACTATTGCTGTGGTATTTGCGATCAAATAGGGGCCAATAGAATCTACAAGGCGATCTGAAGCAATATCAGATAAAAGTTTTTTGCCGCTATTTTTTTTAGCTAAACCCAAAATAACGACCGTTACCCCAGCATTATGCTTGGCCAAGTTAGACCATTTAAACGAAGTATGAGCGAAGCTTATCTCTAAATTCTTTCTGTAGATAATGGGCCAAAGGGTCGGAACTTGCTCTCCCTGACAAACTGAGTTTGTTGCAACAAATGCCCCAGCTGTATGGGGAGCAAGTGTCATAAAATCTGCCAATTTATAGATCCATCCTGCCACATAATCCAGTGTCTTATGTTTTTGTATCTCATGTCCCAACAAATTTTCCAGATCCTGCTTTTGTGTCTCTTCTTTTTTGTTACGACCCTTGTAAGGCGGGTTCCCGCAAATATATGTCTCACCTCCCTCGTTCTCAAAATCTATCTGAGCCTGATCTTGGGGCTTGTGGAAGAAATCATCTGCAAAATGCTCTACGACTTTTTCGGTAGGTGGACAAACACTTAGCCAGTCGATTCTTAGTGCGTTGCCATGCACAATCCAATTTTTAGAATCTAAAGGTAGGAAATCAGCTAGAGCATCTTTCTGTCCACGGTACTGTTCATCGCACTGATACTCAGCAATGATCAAAGCTAACCGGGCTATCTCAGTGGCAAATTCTCGCAGTTCTATGCCTCTAAAGTTACTGAGTGGTATTTCTGATCTAAGATGGGATTCATCTCTGCGATTATTAATCTCAGACTCAATTTGACGCATTTCTTTGTAGGCAATAACCAAGAAATTACCTGATCCACAGGCGGGGTCAAATACACGAATTTTTGATATGCGCTTTCTAAGATTAAGAAGCGTACGATGGTTATTCCCCGCCCCTTGTAGGCTTTCTCGTAAGTCATCAAGAAATAACGGATTTAGAACCTTTAAAATATTAGGGACACTGGTGTAGTGCATACCTATTGACCCACGCTCTTCATCATCGGCAACCGCTTGGATCATAGAACCAAATATATCGGGGTTGATCTCTTTCCAGTTTAGATTTCCTGCATGAATCAAATAAGAGCGTGCAATACGACTAAACTTTGGCACATCGCGATTGCCCGCAAATAGACCACCATTTACATAGGGGAAATCTCTCGTCCAATTAGGAAGGTTCTCTTTATCCCTGTCTTCACGTTTAACATCCATCGCATGAAATATTTTCGAGATAACAAAGTCAGCATTTTCAGAGCGACTATCACTGATCTGCTCAATGGCATGGGTGAACATATCTTCTTTGGGGAATATGCCTGTATCTTCAGCAAAGTAGCAAAATATTAAGCGCGACATAAACTGGTTAAGGTCATGTCTGCGCTCAGCTGTATCCCAGTCTTGATTCTCTTTCAGCAACTCTACATATAGTCGATTAAGACGTCCCGTCGCTTGAATATCAACGGCGTTATTACGAATTTCCTTGGTGGTAGTGATTCCTGCTAGAGTGAGAAAGAAACCAAAGTGATTAGCAAAGTCCCCATAAGCACATGCCACAGTCTCACCAGAGTTTAGATCCTCCGCTACAAACTCAATACCATCAGTGGCAAGAATGATCTTTACCTTGCCTTTTGAGGTTGCGGGACTTTGTTTTAGCTCGATTAGGGTATTATTTGCAGCACCTTCGTCACAGACGGCAATATGGATGTTACTGCGCTGCAGGACGCCGCCACTGATATCAGCGCTGTTAGAGGAGTTTTTAGCGCTTCGGAGCTTCTTTATCGTCGTATCTCTATTACCGAACGCGATTAAAAAAGCATAGGGAAATTCATCTCCATCAAATGGCTGTAATGCAAGATCTGATACTGCCTCTTCAATCTCTACTGCATTCAAGTCTTATGCTCCTAGTTAAACCACCTTAATTGCTCTGTAGGCCTGAATCTGAAAACCTGTATTCATTTTGCTATATCTGGATACCATTTACTAACAATACGCTCTATTTCTTTAAGCTGTGCCATCTTTGCGGGTCGTTTGGTACGTTTAGATAAGGCTTGGCATCGGCTACACCGAATTCTCCCGGATGCTAGGATCATGAATGACTCCCTGTCAGAGGGAGATTGATCTGATTTCATACACAGGACTCCATGAATTGAAGGGAACTGGTATCTGTGTGGCAGTCCAAATAATCTATAACGGGCTTATTTGGACAGTCATATAGCTAATTAACCATTTTTCGAGCAACCAGTACCATAAATTCCCCTTCTCATCTAAACCCAACACTAAGAAGCCTCCACTGACAAATGTCTCAATTAGTTTCTTTGCGCGGTTGGATCGCTTGCTTTACTGAACTGTATCTAAAGTGCTCTTTATCGCCGTGTTACCGAAGTTTCCGGCCAACCATTGGGCCACTAATCAGCCCCATCTTTCGCCCTAACATCTCTAGTTCATAAAGCTCCGCTAGCTTGGCGCTTCTCTCTTGGCGTATAGCCCGCGTTTCGCGTCCGTGTTTGGTATTAGCTGCTATTTGGCGTGCTCGGCCTTTGGCGGTTTTTGAGCCTGAGCTGTGCCCACCATGTATCCTACACTTGGTTTTACCTTTAATGGCAGGGGAGCGGCAGCGAAGCCGAGAGCGTTTCGATAGTGCATTACATTGGGTGCAAGTTACTCGGCCACCGAGTGTTTTGTATTCTGACATTCTGCATACCTTTTATTGGGCCTTAGGACCGCACTTTGTATTTCGCGCACGCTACCTCTTGAGTGGTCAGGCATCTTCTTGTCCACTTGTTGTCAGGTACCTGACAGGCTGGAGGCTACTTATTTACTGGCGTTTGTCAGCCTTGTCATGGTTGCCGGGGTTTTCTGCAAATTCTCCCAGTGTAATTACATACCTATTTGTTTTTCTATTTATTAGTATAAGCATGACAACCCTGACAAGAAGCCTGCTACCTCACGTACTCATTAGCTTTCACGTTGTCAGGCACCTGACAACAACCCGACATATCCCGACATGCTCGCACTCAAAATCCCAATAACCAAGGATGCCGAATCTAGACGCCTACTACTCAAGCTAATCCTCTACCGACTCCCACTCTATGATGCAATCGACATGCTGCTCAAAGTCCTTGCGTGCTTGGTGAATGTCGGGTAGCTCAATGCCTCGCCGACTCTTGTTACCGTCTTGAAACCTCGTCGACTTTGCCGTCGGAAATATCTTTATTAAATCAGGTTTTAACTTGGAAGCACTCATTGGTCTGTAGCGTTCTGCACCCCTGTCAAACTCCGTCATGGCGTCTTTCAGGTCTTCTGTAGCAATCTCGAGCTTACCGATCCACTCTTTGGCGAGTCGGCTATATAAGGCTTTTGATCCTGGTATTTCAGCAGCCTGCAGAATCTCATACAGAAACCGATCTAACCCCTCTAGGCTAAGTATTTTCTGCTTAGCATGCTCCGTTGTTTTTGGCCTGTCAGCAGCTGGACTAAAGCCAGATAGATTGAGAGAGAGTAAGTGATGTACGAATCCTGGAACGGTATGCCCATCTGAATAGGAAGCAAAGAGCGGATTGAACTTAGATGCATCTTGTTTCCATGCCTCGCCTACTTTGAGAAAGAAAAATCGCCTGTCATCCCGATCAGTAGGTGCGAAGTGGTCATGATTAGACGCCCCGAAAATTCGATGGAATGATTTCATTGTTACGGCTGGTTTAAATTTTTCCTCAATTGTTAACCTATCCTCGGAAATCAACGCTTTCAGCCTATCGGTATTTTTCCTATCGCCACGGAAAATGGCTTCATCCATCCATATTGCTAGCGATTGCTCCAAGGCTGCTGCCGTGAACCTCCCTGTCACTTCTTCGATAGACTGTACCTGCCGCACCGTATAGGGCCATATCGTCTTGATTAGCGTATAAAAAGCGCCCTTCCCGATGCCTTGCCCCCCAAGTAACAAAACGGCGACTAAGGGTTTCTCTTCGGGCTTCTGGAGCATGTGGGCCAAGTAGCTGATCAGGTAGTTGTAATTGACCTGATCATTGTTACAGATGATCTCGAGAATAAACTGTTTCAAAAGGTCGAAGTTGCCGGGTACTGGCTGTATCGCATGCGGACGCCACAAATTAAGTACTTCAGGGGGTTGAGGTCTGGGGTCAAAGGCAACGGAACTATAGACATGCGTGTTGGCGCTCTTCATAAAATTAAATAGAAGTTCGGCAACTTCTTTATCCTGTAGCCCATGCGTCCGTGTCTCCAAATACCTTCGGATAGCGAGCTTGCCTTCCTTTTCCTTGTAGTAACTTAGCCTGACGTAGTCACTACCGCGCAGGAGATTATTAATCTGTTCTCTATTTAGAATATAGAAGAAGCCCGAAAGGTCTATCAGTGCAAAGTTATTCTGAACGTCCTGTAAAGGGTTTATCGGAGATACCGACGCCAGAGAATTGATGTTACTAATACTCATCGTGATCGACCCACATACCCTCGGCCGCTTTTTCGGCATAAAAATAAAGTGTGCCTATCGAGATTTGCCCGCCGCTCCCAACCACATCAGGATCATAATCCCTAATTAAATTATTGAAATCCGTTTCGGTATAGCGGTCGGATCGAATAGACCAAGCTCGCGCTAATTCCTCTGCTCCGGTGATACCTGTACTAAGAACCGACCAAACTATGGGAAACCACTTGTCCCGATCACAATTAGATGAAATTTTGGAGAGGTACCTAGCGACATGTGCTCGATTATTGGGAGTGTCGTCGAGCTTGGCGCTTTTGGGCTTTGTCTCCGGTTTAGTGGGCAGATAAGAGGTAGGCTTTCTAGCTGCACGTAGTGCGTTTAGTGTGTTATCAATTAGGTTGTCAAAGCGGGGTACCCACAAACCACACCCACGCTCTGGGAGGCTAAGTATTTTCACCTTACGGTAAGGGCGTCCGGATTCTTCGACGCCTTTCTTCGCTGTTGTGCCTACCACTTTTGAGATTCGACTAGCGTTATAGACACTTGTATCAACCTTGACGTGGGTATTATCGAATCTGTCGCCCAGTAGCTGCAAGAGTTCGCGTATCTTTTCTGTTAGTTCTGGCGTATTCGGGAGATAATTTAGGTAGAAATAAAGGTGGATACCATTTCCAGACATTACGACTATGGGCTTCGGCCAACAATGCCCCAACATAAATTTGCAAATCACATCCGACAAGTCGAGTGCATGCTGGACTTCTTCGTCGCTTGCTGGGCAATTAGCCTTTGTCGTTCGGTCAATATCGATGAGTATATGACGGCGTGAGGTTATATCTTTATCTTTGACGCTATGACCTGTGAAGTCTTCGTCTATGTCATTCAAGATCGCATACACGTTATACCCTGCAGCATCCCAAGCCATCGCTGTCTGCTCAAAATCATCGAGCATTGGTGCTAAGCTTTCGTCTTCAGGGTAGTGTTGCCAGCTAATCAATTTAGTTCGCGTGGGTAGGCCGTTTTTTATGCCGCGAAGCTCGTACACTCCTGCAAATTTATCGAATAGCTCCCATGTGTTTTTGGGCTCATTCATCTTGCAACCCCCGCAATTTGGCTAAAAAATCCTTCAGCCGTTAATTCTAACCATCGTCGTTCATTGATTAGGCGTTTTCTACCAAATCTAACAAGAGCTCCAGCTTCTTCAATCTTTGGTCCGATGAAGAAGATAGTATGGCGAACACCTCCAATCGTAAAAGCAGGGTTATCTGTACAAAATTGTTTAATTGTCTTAAAACGAGGATTCTCGATTGTTTCAGTTTGTAACTTCATATTGTAATCTCTAGCTTTGCGCTTCTGTTTGTCAGAGTACAATGTACGAGACGAAAAGAGAGATTAATAATAGTATTTTTTTAACGTCAGAAATTATATATTATTGATATAAATCAGTTACTTAATAAAACTTTAGTATTATAATAACGATATAATATATTACTTATTTTTCCCACCAATTCTTCCGTAGGCTATTTTCCAGAGTAGGCGGCTTAAATTTATAGCCTTTGGATTCTTTATAAACGTGACGAACTAATCCTTTTGCGACGTCTTCCCTAGTTGGTGTTATTTTACTGTTACCTTCAAGTTCCTTTGCGTACTTCGTTGCCTCTACTTTTAACTCACCTGAACTATTAAGTGCTTTAATCGATTTTGCGGATTTCGGGGCCCCTCGTTGTGGCATCTGATGCTGCGGATTCCACAAGTACGTCGGTAAGGAATAGGATAATATCTTGTTTATTTCGTCACTTGAGATGTATGACGGATTATTACTAGCAACCCATGTAATAGAAATCGGCTGCGGTTTAAGCAATGATCCCCCACAATTGTATACATTAACCTGTCCCGAAAAGATTGAAACAGTGATCCGTTTACGTAAGTCGGTTATCTCACTAGATGAGAGTTTATATTGATCTTTTAAATCACACAGTACCTGGCTTAGCGGAAAGACGTTCATCACACGCTGCTCCCAAATTTAGCTGCCACCATTCGTTCGACTGCAGCTGTTTTATGATCCTCACAAAGATGGCTGTAACGCAGCACCATGTCCAATGACTTATGACCTAATATCTTTCCTATCTCCAAGATACCAGTGCCAGTCATAGCCAAATAACTCGCCGCGGTATGACGCAGGTCATGAAATCGAAAATCAGTAACCTTTGCTAACTTGAGGGCATCACGCCAAGCTTTATCGAATTCAATAGGCTTATCTCTTGTACTCTCAGTGGTTCCGGGAAAGATATAACTATTCTCATCAATACTTCTAATTTTTGCCCAATACTGAACTGCCTCAAGCGCAGGCCCTGCTAGTGGAACTGTTCGGGTTTCACCATTTTTCGTATCCACAAGAGTTATCTTTTTTGATTTTAAATCCATATGGCGCCATCGGAGATTCATAATTTCACCTCGTCTCGCGCCTGTAGTAATCGCTACGAGAACTATTATATTTAGCTCTGGGAGCTTTGAACTTACACAAGCTCGACGTAAATCGCTAAGCTCTTGATCGGATAAGAATCGAACTCTACCTCTAGACTCTTTAGCTCTCCTAACATTCTTACAAACATTTTTTTCCAACCATCCCCACTCTCTAACAGCAATACTTAGCAATGCACTTAATGAAGCGAGGTAGCGGTTAGTAGTAGCGTCACTTCTGATCTTACCTTTATGTCGGCCAAAATCTGAGGGGGTCCGCTTAAGCTTTTCTCTGCATTCTGAAATAGTCGATGGTCTAATGTCAGCTAGCACCTTGAATCCGATTTCATCCGCCCACCAAGCTAAGTGATAACTTCGATTCGATTGATCCTTTAAGTTCGGAAGAACTTC
>Ga0209482_1001626_pt1 | contig 15036 bp, 15 predicted proteins | sample CoawatmetaG10DNA_FD_187512 | JGI IMG/M metagenome (GOLD analysis project Ga0209482, IMG submission 187512) | Marine microbial communities from the West Antarctic Peninsula - Coastal water metaG104-DNA (SPAdes) (version 2) | ecosystem: Environmental > Aquatic > Marine > Coastal ...
GGATTCGATTCACTAAATAAGGCATGATAATCGCCATCAAATTCAATTTTATTTGTGATGCCAGTCCCACAGCGAAAGCAATGGAGGCGATAACTACCCCACCATCGGTATTTAATGACTCCAACTGCCCATTGGATGGTGAACTATATTTTTTGTCAAATAGCTTATTTTTTACTTATAAAAAGTAACTTAGTATTAAAATATATACTAATCATAATTATTTGATTTTCCTCTAATCTTTATTTTGATATTATTATATTTTTAAATCATTTTTGAGCTTTTTCTATTGAAAAAAAATCTGATTTTTGTTAACTTACTTTTGACTGATTACCTTTTTAAATGATCGACATAGAATTAAACAATAGTTGTCCTATCAGTAGTGCCATGCAAATCTTGGGAGGGAAGTGGAAAATCATTATTCTGTCAAGGCTTATGGATGGTAAACTTCGTTTTGGTGAACTTTCGTCTATGATTCCTTTGATCTCTGGAAAGGTACTGGGAGATCAGTTAAAAGAAATGGAGCGAGACGGTTTGGTGCTTCGTCAGCAGTTTATTGAGATCCCCCCAAAAGTAGAGTACTCATTGACTGAAGGCGCCATTCAATTGAAAAAGATATTGCAAGATTTGTGTGATTGGCAAAACAAACACAGTTTGACTCATCAGAAAAGCTAAATATTCGCTTCAATGAACCCTGTTTGTGGCTCATGGAAAATTTATTCAAATGTTCTGTTGATCTGAAAATGTGTTAGCTGCGCATGGATTGTCCACGAGAGGTATTTAGTATCCTGCTGAATTCCATGAAAGGTTGTCTGCAAAGTTTAATTTTTAAGAAAGAGGAATTTTAGAGTCGTTAGTAGCCATAATTTGCAGAAAGTAGCCTAGTATTATCTAGTGTAATAGGAGAGAAGTCATCACAATTTAGGTGGTCTTTATAAACTGGGCAAGGGAGCTGAATGAATTAGAGAAGGTGGGTAACAGAATGATTTTATAGGATTGAGAATATAAGATTTCAACTCAATAGGTAGCGATCATCTCTGTTCCGTTACTCGGATGTCCGCTAGTAATACCGTTCTGGGATCAGCTAAAATGAGTTGAGGTTTGATGAGTGCTGGGATTGTATAGGTGGCGGAGCGTGCGCTCATGTCTACTTGGAATACAACAGGATCTATTCCATCGGGAAAATGGAATTTAAACTCAACCGGTACATCAAATAAGACCTCGGAAGAGGCCTTTTGTGTCAATATTAAATTTATTTGGCCGAGGGTTTCATCATAGGTCCAATTGGCATATATTTCAAGCATATCTGGACGTTTGAGCCATTGATTCAGAAAAGGGGTCAACTTTTTAGTGGTAAAAAACTCCATTTCATGAATAAAATCTGCCGTGGAGGCATGGCCATTGAAATATTTTTTATAATAGGATTGTATACCCATTTTGAAAGTTTCGTGTCCCATTTTTTCACGTAACATATGTAAAAACCAAGCTCCTTTTTTGTAGGTCATTCCCGTTACTACAGGACCTAATTCAGCCGTTCGGTCATCAATGACAATGAAACTGCTGTCTTTTTCATGGTAGCCTTTGATGAGCTTTTTTGCTATTTTGAGCTCTTTAATGTACGTTTCATGGCCATATTGATGCGATTGAAATAGCATAGTAAAATAAGTAGCAAATCCTTCACTAAGCCAAGCATCATCCCAAGTAGATTCGGTCACCGAATTACCAAACCATTGATGTGCGATCTCATGAATCACGACATTCCTAAGCCTTTCTGTAGCTTGACCCGTAATAAGATTTTCGGCATAGAGGATGGCTGAGGCGGTCTCCATGGCCCCGCTGGTCACACTCGATGATTGGATATTGGCGAGTTTTTCATAGGCAAAAGGTCCCACATAGAGGCTGAAAAATTCAAGTACGCTTTTGGTGGGATGGGCAAAGTCATGAAAACCAGCATCTCGATCTTTGGCATAAACCCAAGACTGGATGGGCTTGCCTTCAAAGGTATCCACTTGCTGAACTGCAAATTCTGCCACTCCCAATACGTACAGCCAACAAGATACCGGAACTGATTGCTTCCAATGGGTAAATTTACGATTTCTAGTCAGGAGTGATTCCTCCATCAAAACGCCATTTGATACCACTTTGTATTTGTTGGGCGCAATGATTTTAAACTCAACCGTTGCCTTTTCATAGGGATGGTCAATGGTAGGGAGCCAATGTCGGGTATTATTAGGCCAACTTTCGCAAAAGAATGTTCGATCTCCAAAGTGATTATTCTTTATTTCTAGGCCAGCTTCTGGAATGCCTCTATACTCAATAATGAATGTTTTAAGGATTTCTTTGCCTACCGGTTGATGCATCTTAATGACCAAAGCATCTCCTTGATGTCGGTATTTTAGTGGGGTGCCTTCTGATGTAACTGAGGATACTTCCATGCCTTTACCTAGACGTTCTTGTGTCTTGTTGGCGAGATCCAGTCTGAACTGACCTACATCATTTGATTTGAAAAGAATTTCGATGGAGGCGGTGCCTATGATTTCATCGGTATCATCTGATAAGGTAAGGGCAAAAGCATAATGTTGAATGTCTATCTGATAATTGAAAGGATATTGATCGGCAAAAACAGAGGGTATAAATGTGAAGAGGCAGAGGAGTTGGGCGGTCAAATTTTTCAATAATAGCATTGAGGTATTTGTTATTTAAACTTATAGAAAAAGTCATTTCATTGGCGGTCATCAAAAAGGATGAAGAAGATGAGTACCATGAAACCTAATTTAGACGAATATAGGCTAAAGAGCATATTAAAAAAAACGCCCCATCGAGGATTCTATAATTATCAACGTTGATGGTAAAGCACCCGTTGTCCTAGATGCACGTTTAGAGGATTATTTCTACTTTTAAAAAACATTAAGGATGAAATACCCAGCAGGTGCATAAGTCTTCAAAGATCCAAACGGGAACAAGGAATCGAAGACATAATTGGCCTATTTAGGACATTAAATCAAAGCCCTGCTATAGATAAGTTAAGAATAAAGGAATGAAGTCCTATATACCTAGAGGGTGTGGTTGGACTCAAACCTGTGGATTTATAACCACGGGTTCTTCTGATGATCCTGGGGGTTTATTGAGGCAAAAAGGGAAGAGCATAGTATATATTTTCCGTTTAAGTATTCATTTATAGTAATTTCATGGCAGCCAGTGCCGCCCTTGATCCCTCGATGAGCGCATTAGTATGACTCATATAGCCACTGAGTTCTGAGTGACCAAACTGTATTCGGTTGTAACCTTTTTTAACGATTTCTTTGGGCGCGTCTTTGCCATCTTTACCAAAATGAAAACCTGGCTGTGGTGAGATATAGGCATGACCCCATCGGTTGAGAACAATTCCCGCGATATCTCTCCGAGCGTTAAAACCATAGTCGGCAAACATAAGGGTCATTTGCTCCACAATCTCTTTTTCATAATCACTATAGGATTTACTGAGTAGCTCGGCTCGGCCTAGAGTCCCTTGTACGGATATAGGATGTCCTGGATTATTAAAAGGAACATAAAAAGTCATTACAGCCGGCTTGTTAGGCTCAAAAGGCTGATTTTTTTCACCCGTATCCATAGGACGCCTGATAGAGAAGAAATCACCAAAGCCCTCAAACCATCGGGCAGAAGAAATGCCTAATTCGTTAAGAAATCGCCAATGGCGCACAGCCACATTAACAACTAAAATAGGTGAGTGATGGAATTCCTTGTAGGCATCAGTAATTGCAGGGGGTAGGTCTTTAATGATATTCTTCCCCACCCAGCCCCCAATGGCTGACACGACCGTCTTAGCTTTTACACGTTTTATCACGCCATTTTCTTGATAGGTTACGTTCACATGCTTTGTGGTATCGATTGGACCTGCATGCCTAATGTCGATGGCGGTACTATTCAGTCGAATGCTGATAGGGTTCCTAGATCTATCTAAAGCCTTGAAATTTATGGGATTAAATAAAATATCTTCAAAGTTTTTTCCGCCAGTGATACTTTCAGGTATGAGGTGTTTTACAATATGTCTAAAACTGCCAGTGTTACCGCCGGGAAAGCTTAATGCTCCCATTTCAACTTCATTGATACTGCTGTCGTACACATAACGTGCACGAGTACAAGGCATTTCTAATGCTCGGGCTGAATAGGCAGAGTAAACATCGCAGCCAACTCCCCCCATAGATATGGCAATGATGGGATCAAAATATTTAGTTATTGCTGGGTTGTAGCCGTACACTTTTTCAAGCAAGTCTTTATAGGACATACTGTCTAACCACCGGTCAATATCATTTCCTTGATATTTATCTTCAAGGTCTTCAAAGGCACGGTTTAAGTCGGCTTTAATGTCGTCTGGCCAAGGCAAGCGGGAGAGTTTATCAGCTCTTGGATTAATGACCCAGGGCTTTTTAGCTTCTTTACCTAAAAAGTAACCGGTATCAAAACGCTCTTCATCCCAATACACGCCATAATAGTTTTCTATCGGCGCCTTAACCTTGGTCTTTTCGGGATCTTGCCTAACAAATTTATAGTCAAAAGGTATACCTGTTACATGATAAATTTCGGCAATAAGTCCTTTATCATCTTTTTTAGGTGGACCAAAATCATTGGACCCTTGTGGGCCATAGAGTTTATAGCCATCGACTTCAAATTCATTTTGCTTAGCCTCACCTCCAAATACAGGATGATTTTCAATGATTAAACATTTTTTAGTGTCGCCATATTTTTTATGAAATTGGTAAGCGGCACCAAGTCCTGAAAATCCACCACCAATAATGACCATATCATATTCTTCACCTGTATCCTCGACTTCTTCCAAAAGTTTTGGTGTGAGTCCATCACGGATTAAATGGGCGGCTTTTCTAACTGAGGCAACATTACCATTTGAATTCGCATAATCACCTACCCCACCAAAACCCGTCCATGGGTCATTAAAAAGCCCAACTGATTTTTTTTCTGCACCAATAACGGGTAAACTTGGACTCAGTAAAGCCACCCCCAAACCAACTAAGCTACCGTTGACAAAATCTCTCCGTGAAATGTTGTTTGATAGTTGTAAGTCTTTATTTTTCTTTTTCTTCTTACTCAAAGGGTATCGCTACTTTAATATTTCTATTTATTGATCAGTAGTTTCTCCATCAGCAGCCATTTTTTGCTGAAAGAGTCCTGCTTCTTGTTCAATCATTCGGGTATCAAAATAGCAATGGGTTCCTACGATCTTGTCATTTTCCCATTTCCAAGAACAGTAAAAATCTAATTCGTGAGATTGTCCTGTGATTTTTGAAACGCCACTCCAATGGACCCATTGATTGGTGAAAATATTGCCATTATTGTAAAACATGGTGGTAATGTGTGGATCGTTGTGTTTGAGTTCATCAAATAACAGCGAGTGAAAATTGTAGCCTTTAATAATTTCTTCAGTGCTATAGATCACATCATTGACCATATGTATACCATCTGGGGTGAAATATTCATTAGCTAGTTCAAAGGTTCCCGTAGTATAGGCCTTACCTAGTTTTTCAATAATTTTTGTTTTTTCATCACTTTGATTGATGGTGCCCGATAGGGGCGCGGTATCTATTTTTATGGACTCATTACATGATAGCAAGGCGCCAATGGCCAGGTAATAAATGATTTTTTTCATGGGTTTTTTTAATTTTATTCTATTAAAATTATCCAAAAGGAAGTTAATTTAAAAGTATTAAAGCTTATTTTTCGACTAAAAGGAACCTATCTTAATCCAAAATATGACCTTAAAACATATAGATCCATGAAAAGCATATTGATGATCATACTCATTTTGAGCACTTACTTACTGAGCGCTCAAAAGATTAAAAAGGCGGGAATTTATCTTGGTGCTGATAAAAATAACGGCAAGTCTTATGTTTTTGGTCAACAAGAGGCCGTAAATGCAGTATGGGATATCGCCAGGAATTATACTTTGAAAGATGTAGATGGGATGATAGAAAATTACAGTCCCGCATTTGGAGCTCAAGTGATTGAAGGAAACAGAAAATGGCTGAATGCTATGGAACAGATTTCCATGGCACCTTACAGCATGATTCCTGTTAAAATAGAGGATACAGATGAAACTTTGGTTTTGACCTGGTCGGTAGAGGAGCGTAAATGGAAAAATGGGTCTAGGCAGACCCTAGATTTGATGGAAATATTTACGGTAAATCAAAAGAATAAAATCATAGGATTTAGTCAATGGGCACGTACAGATCGCAAGAGTCAGTTTGGCTTGAGTTCGGGCGGAAAATTTTATGGAAAAAAACATACTGAAGTCACTGGAAGATCGTTGGTCTTTTCAAATCGGGGAGAAATAGAGGTGCTTGAAAAGCTATTTATAGATTATAATAATATGGATGGAGCCGGATGTAGTCAAGCATTTGCAGACCAAGCCACTATGAATGGATATGATGGAATGAAATCAACACTTTCCAAGGAGGATTGGTCTACGATGTTTGATTCTTATCAATCAGTGGAATGGAAGCCTTATTCAATAGCTCCATTGAAGATTTCAGATACAGATCCTATTTCTGTAGCAACGGTCTTATCGAGAGAAAAACGGATCTATAAAGATGGGTCTGTTTGGGAAAAAGAGCTTGTTGAATTTTTTTATTTTGATTTAGAGGGTAAAATATTCAACGTGGTCCAATATACACGAGAGCTGAACCCGTAAGTTTTAATTATGTTTTTGATCGCCTCGGGATTTAAATTTTAATCTTAGGCAGAAAACCAATTGTTATTGGTATTTAAAAACTATCTCTCAATAATTCAAACTGACTTTTGTAGTTTGCTCTTGTTTCCTCATCATTAAATATGAGGTACTGCTGGGTATATACTGTTGTTGCGGGTAATGTATTGGTGAAGGACGGCAACGCTTGGGAACACTCATACTGATCTTCACATCCATTGGCACAAAGTGAGCCTACCGTGATAGGAGCAAAATTTAAGATCAAGCGGTAAGAGGTGACATCCATTCCTGTAAAAACATCTTCTTTGATAGAATAAATATCTTTAAAATTGGGCTTAAAATTTGAACCAAAAATATTTAACCAAATCCGTGCATCTACCGATTGATAACTGCAGTTATTGAAATTTTGAATGATTTGAAAATCACCAACTGCATTTACAGAAAAGCTATAATTAACATCACTCAAGAGTTCTCCTTGGAGGGCTGAATGATTTTGAAGTTCATTAAACTCTTCCGAAAAAATAGCCTCAGTAATAATAGGATTGCTATTGAGAAAAGTAATGGCGTTGTCGTAATTTTCTTCTTCTTCCGAACAACCCGATAAAAATAAACTTGCGAGAAAAAGGCTTGAAATTAATGAATGACGCATAGTGCAAAAGTATTATTAAATTAAATACTTAAGGTGAAATAGATTAAATTATTTTGGTTGAATTTGAGATAATATAAATTCGTATAAAAGTCTTTTCCATTAAATCTTCAACTTTAATATTTACTTAAAGTTTTTGTTTACATATCATGGATGTTTTTTTTGTAATGCACTATTTCATATTGTTAGGTTAAAGTGATTTAATTAATAATATGTAGTCGGTTTTTGTTAAAAAGAGTTAATGTTCTGAGTGAATTTTCATATTTAACTACTTCTATATTATTATTAATGTGGTTAGTTTTTCATAATGGGTTCGTTTCGGCAGTCTTTACAGGCAGCCGTTTTTTATATAAGAATTTTGAGGCTATTTATTTTATAATAGATCTGACAGAGCCTACTTCTCAGTATCTTATTTACAATAAGTTCTATTTTTTCAATTATTTTAACTCGAGAATAAGTATGATCTGGGATCATAAAAAGAGTAGGGCCATTTGATAAGGATTTATTTTGAAAGCCTATAGGATGTGGGTAAATTTGAATTTGACCAACTTCTAGCGAACCGCATGAAAAATTTAAGATTTGTTATGTTCCCATTAATTGTCTCTTTAGGTTTTATGACTGCATGTGAGGATTCATCGAATACGATAAAAAATATGGCCACGGAGTTAAAAGAGCATGGAATTTTTCAAAAAAACGGCTTCAGAGATAAAGAAATAGAGGTCTCCTTATCAGACCAAGCGGCTCTAGATCTGCTTATGAAAATAAATAAACTTTCTCATGATATTATTGTTCTTAAACTTAAAAGCTATGGGTTAGAGGATATTTATCGAAACAAAATTAGAGATCTAGAAAAGTCGTTAAGAAAAGGAGGGTTATCCCAAATGCGAATGAAAGAGACAAAAGAAAATATCAAAAAATCCAAATCTAAATTAACAGAAGAGATCAAGCGTTTACGTTCTTTGGGAAGATCGATTTATAATAATTCAATTAAGCTCAAAAAAATGAAACGAGATTTTAACCAAATGGATTATGCCGTAAAGTTTTGAATCTATGGTTATAGGTTTAAATTATTCTAATAGGGAAACACTGTAAAAGCCCATGATTTCTATAAATCCAATCATGAAAACAGACCGTTAGGTTCCTGAAAATTCAATCAAAGTTTGGACCGAATAACCACTTGCTTTGATAAGATCACTTCCGCTGAGTTCAGGGAGGTTTATTACGGCTTGGACAAGGATGTTTTTTTTTAAAACTCCAAAATTTTCATGAACCAATTGAGCACAAGCCAATGCGGTTCCCCCTGTGGCGATGAGATCATCCATGATCACAATTTTGTCGAAAGTTTTTATATCTGTGTTTTTTTGAATTTCTAATGAGCTACTTCCATATTCTAAATCGTGTGAACGTTTGTAAGTATCATTGGGTAATTTACCGGGTTTTCTGACCATAATGAAAGGCAGTCTGAGACGGTCGGAGAGTGGGGCACCAAATACAAAACCTCGACTTTCTATGCCAATAATTTTATCGCCTCCAAAGGCTTCAATTCCTGAGGCCAACATCATTAGGGTATGGTTAAAAGCTTGAGAATTTTCAGTAAGGCTGGTGATATCCCTATAGGCAATACCAGGAATAGGAAAGTCATTGACCGTCCGTATAGCAGCTTTAAGTTGATCTATGTCCACACTTCTATAAATTTCATGAACTAAATTAATTCAAATAGGGAGTTTAATAGGGGAATCAATGAATTTAAGCTTAAATATAATTCTATGAGATCAATCGATCTGTTGTTTATGCAGGTTGATTTTAAGTCGAGGATCGCGCTTGCATCAAGATTACCGATAGATATTTTGTCATTTTTTTTCTTTCTAATTACTTAATATAAAATATCTTTTTTTACAAATAGGATTGGTTTACCATTACAACACCATTCTTCATATGATATCTTTTTTCTTTGAACATTAAGATTACTCCATTTCTGGGTGGTTTTTTTTATTTACTGGGCGCTGTATTCAATATAAATAGTGGAAATAGCTAATATTACGTTTTACATCAAACTAAAACTATGAAAAACTTATACTTTTTATCTATTATCATACTCGCTTTTGCCTGCACTCCGCCCGCTCCTACAGTGGTCGAGTCAGTAGAAAGATCTATTGGATTTCATTCAAATAATGAGCTCAAGGAGTTTAAATGGCATCTAGGTACTGAAGATCCTATTGATTTGGTCAAAGCACTTGATACGGCTTGGGTCGCTCGTGATTATGCTGCTATGAAAAATTATTTTGCCGATACTTTGCGAATTACTACTTACAATGGCAAGGTCTTTACATCATTCGAGGACTTTCAAATAAATGTAGCTGAAGATACCACGGGAGGATGGATTTTTGATCGTGCTTTTTCAGTTGATTTAGATCCAGCCTTGGGAGGAGAGCATGTTCAAGCTTTTTTTAATTCCTTCGACATCAACCCAGAGGCAGATACGATTAAATATAAAATTTATGAAAGCTATTATGTGGTAAACAAAAAAATTGTTTGGCTCGATCAATTCCGTCAGGAAACCAAATAACTATTAGAACCAATTTTTAAAAGCTCAGATCACACAGCCGGGCTTTTTTTTATTTCTTACTAGGTGGAGCGTTCAGAAAAAATTGTTAATGAGTAGATGAGGAAGGTGCTCCTTTTTGATAAATGTTCATTAGAATTAAATGTACATGATCTTCACACTGAATTTTGATCTTCACAAACCATTTATGTGGAAATAAAAAATTAATTTTCATCTGCCGATAGTATAAAATAAATAACATCTCCCATTTCGTTTATGAATGAATTAAAAGAAAAATCCAGCGTAGGACTCACTACCGTCTTTTTGATTTTCTCTGTACTATTTTTTAACTTTGAGAGTCGAGGACAGATGCCTCAGCTATTCACAGAGGAAGTATTGAGTCTCACCTTAAGTGGAGATCTCAAAACTGTTTTTAAAGACCGTGGTGATGATTCTCAATACCACCCTGCTGAATTATCTTATTTTTCAGATCAAAAAAAGGTGAGTATACCACTCAAAATAAAAACAAGAGGAAATTTCCGAAAATCAGCATCTAATTGTAAATATCCACCCTTAATGTTGAACTTTCCTAAATCAGAAGTTATAGTCAATACGCTTTTTGCTGGTCAAAATAAGATGAAATTGGTAACGCCATGTCAAGGGGACGAGTATACTATACATGAGTATTTAGTCTACAAGTTGTATAACCTTTTTTCACCTCAAAGCTTTCAGGCACAATTATTAAAAATTTCATTTCAAGATACTTTAAAGCGAAAAAAAGCGAGCACTTATTATAGCCTGTTATTAGAGAATGAAGATCAGATGGCGCAAAGAAATCAGGCTTTATTATTTGAGAAAATAGGCTACAAGCCTACCCAACTTGATAAAGTTAAATTTTTAGAGATGGCCGTTTTTGAATACCTCATCGCGAATACGGATTGGTCAGTTCAGTATCAACAAAACATTAAATTGATAAAAAATGAGCAGAATAAATTACCCATTGCGGTACCTTATGATTTCGATCATGCGGGTATCGTCAGATCCCCTTATGCCAAGCCTGCTCCAGCACTTCAACTGAGTAATATTTTTACCCGGAGATATAGAGGTTATTGCATCAGTGAGATGTCTATGTATCAGCCTGTCTTTGATAAATTTAATAGATTAAGGCCAGCTATTTACGCACTTTATGAAGGTAATAAGGTAATACAGTCAAGCTATAAAATCAAGACCCTTAAATTTTTAGACAATTTTTATGATACGATCAATGATCCAGAAAAAGCATTACTTGCCTTCGGTTATCCTTGCGATCCCTCAGGGACAGGTAATGTAGTCATAAAAGGGTTGCAGAAAATAAATTAAAGCGTGTGAGGCCCGTTAGGTAGCTGATATTTTCACATTATTAACCGCCTTTTTTTTCGATTTTTTGATTAAGAAAAACTTTGTGTGAATACTATTTTCATTCGAAAAAAGGCTATTGTAAGGTCTTTTATTCAGTATCCTGATAAGGTGGGATTTATTCTTTTACCTCAGATGTCACGAGTGGAATTAAAGTCATTAGAAAGCTCGGATTGCGCGTACTTCATTGACACTAACTTTATAACTACTCGTCGTCAATCCGTTACCAAAGCTTACTGATTTAGCTTTATCAGCACCGTCTTGGGTAGAGCTCCAATAGGTAGTATTTTCGAATCGAGAACCATTATAAACCGTTAAACTATCATCGATCCATTCTCTCTCTTGGTACAACAATTCTAATTCATCAAGTGAGGGTAAATACCAATCGTAGGTAGCGGTATCTCCGCTGATGACTTCGTTCGCCGAATAAGCAGCAATAACTGTCGAAATACCTGAGGGTTGGCAATCAGAGGCTAGAATCGCCAAAGTATTTGTATAACCAGTTCCGAGTATACTGCCATCGGCATCTGATATTTCTCCATCGGCACATCCCCATTCTCCAGATTCACTATCATAGAGCGTGACGATTAATCCATGATCCAACGTTTCATCTATATAAAAAATAATACCGCCAAGGGCATAGTTACCTAATATGACATGACAGCCATTGGTGTCAACATTCTCGTCAGCTGGCGTGTTAGGGCACGTGTCAATGGCATCATTAACACCATCTTCGTCTGTATCTTTTTGGATATCCGCACAACCATTTTCATCTACTGTAAGTCCTTCAGATGTATCATTGCAAATGTCAAAGTCATCAGTAACCTTATCATTATCAGTATCCGAGAGAGTGAAAGTTACCGTAATATTTTTTGGACCATCTAGGACTAAGGTGAGGGTGCTACCTAAGGAGTCGGTCAAAGAGATAAGGGAGTCTTGCAACCAATCATCAAAAGTAAAATATTCATTAGGTATTGCGGTCAAAGTAATTGTGTCACCCACATTATAGGTTCCCGATAACGGAGAAACAGTACCGCCGTTGAGAGGAACAATATCTATATCCAGTATATAGTTGTTTGGTCCCTCGTCTTGCTGACAAGATAAAATGGCAGTAAGTAAGCCGATCAACATGAGACAAATAAAACGAGAAATTTTTGACCAGTAATTCATTTTTATGTGATTGTGATTGTGAAATTAGGTAATTCAGTTAATATTTAAGTTTTAATCACCTTCTTTTTAGCTTTGAAGGACTATTTTCTAGTATTTCTGTTTAGATGATGAACCTAGGAAATTATAGATGGGTATTTTTTTATCCCTATTTTAGGTGTCCAAGATTTTATTGAATGTCAAAAGTGTTTGTGTGTATTTAACGACTCAAAAGAGATAAAAATGAATCCAAAACTGATTGCCTATCTGTTGCTTATCATTTCCATAGTGTCTATTGTATTCCTATTGGCTTTTATATTGGATGCTTTTTCGGTAGAGAAACTACCCATACTTATCTTTGTCATTGCACCGGTTTTAGTGATTTATTATTTATTTGTTACCCGTTTTGGGAAAGGCATTCGATAGCTTGAAAAGTTCAAAAAAATGGTAAATCAATCATTGGTGAAATAGCTATGAAGGGTTTATCTCGACCATCAATCTATTCATATTGAAGATTGGGTACCCGTTATTGCTTTCATCGTACTCCATTTGTTAACCGTTCCGCTTTCATGTTTTGCTCCGATCTTTTTGGCCATTCAATACACCGTCACGCCTTGACTTTGATAGGTTTCACAGGTTGAATGGTTCATAATGGGATGTTGAAAGTGATCAATGAATGCCTAAGACTTCTTTAAATATTATCATAGCCATTTTTGAGATGAATGCGCTACCCATTTCATCATTCAATAGCGCTTCTTTAAGATTAGATGTATGGTTAAATGATTCCGAACTAAGAAAGAATGATCTTATATTTTCTGAAATTTCTTTGGTCAGTCTCAAGATACCATCATAGTTGGCCGCCGATGGTCGGGTTAAGTCTTACTTTTGAATCTTTCAGATAATCTAACTAAATATTTAAATCATCAATACATCGATTCGGCTTTTATAACGGCTGGTGGATTTATATCATTGGCCAAATACCTTTTCTAAAAGAGTCGTAGTTCTATTAGCTTGATTGCTTCGTATTGCAGATTCCTCTTCTGCAACCATTTTGAAGAGTCCAATAGTAGCCTCTTCTGTGGCATATTCGGCTAGATCGGGATTGACCTTTTTAGTAAAGGGCACTTTGTTGTAGATTTTCATTACCTCCCCCCAATATTTGGTGGTACCTGTTTGTTGAAGTGCATTTTCTATGATGGGTTTAAATTTAATGAGTAATTCACTTTTTGTGGAATTTTCTAAATATTGAGTAGCGGCATCTTCCTCACCATTCACAAGAGCAATAGCATCTGATATTTCCATTGCTGTTATCGCTCCTATGAAAATATTTAGTGCTTCTTTAGAAGCCAACTCAGCACTTCTATTAATAAGTAGAACCACCTCATCACATTTTTCTTTTCCGCCAGGTACTTTTGCGAGTGTAGTTGATATTTGCTCGGCTTCTTGAGGAAATGGAATTTTGATCAATGTATTTTTAAAATATCCATCCTCTTTGTTAACCTTTTGAACTCCTTTTTCGATACCCTTTGAGAGGGCTTCTTTTAGGGCATTTGCTGCTTCTTCTACTGAAAAAGGAACCTCTTCGATATTAAGTTCGTCAATGTTTGTCTCTTCAATAACTTCTTCAACAATATCTTTTAAAAACTTTAGCTGTCCAAAAGAAGTTGTGTTTAAAAGGCATATGAACACTATGGTAAGGCTGATAATTTTTTTCATAATTTAAACTTACTTAATTATTGATTTGAAAGAGCAACTAGTTTAACTGAGAAAAAAAATGTCATAACATTTTTTAATGCTATGACATTTTTTTTTCTTCGGACGATACCCGTCAAATGAATTTTATTTATAAGATGTTAATTCAAGATAGTTTACCTCTGATATTCATAATATCCTTCAACTGGAATCATAACGTGATCATAACCTGTTCCTGCAAACATAACGTATGGTGCACCTGAGTTAAAATCAGTTGTCATTCCTTGAAGGGTTGAAGGATCTTTTGGCATTAACATTAAATGTGGGCCTGATTCTATCCATTGACCCTCAGCTGTCGTCTCTTTAGTTTTAACAACAACATCTCCCTGATCATTGGGACCTATCCTCATTCCAACAGAATTGTCTTCACCCATGTCTCCATGAAGCATCCAAGCCCAACCATCATGATCCATTTCTGGTGTTTTACCACTCATATAAGCCATTGCCCATTTCATTGCTTGTGCATCTCCTACCATAGCCATAGCTTCATGGGCATCTTTCCAGCCATTTCCTGGATCAGCCATACCCCTAGGATTTGCAGCCATTGCTGTCCATCCATTCGTTCCTTCTCTTAAAACAGTACCATCAACATCCAAAACTGTACACTCAGAAGCAATAAATGAAGGAGCAGCGGTACTATAGGCCCATATTTTCCATTCAGCTGAGGTATGAGGACCCGTGGGCTCTTGCGAGGTCTTTTCTGATATTTCTGGTTCAGCGATTATACCCATTTCTTTGGGTGCTTCTGCGGGTTGGCATCCAGCGCCGATTAAAACAAATAAGAGTATGATTAAATTATTTTTCATAATTGTTAGTGGTTTAATTCATATAATTTCGTTC
>Ga0209482_1001627_pt1 | contig 15027 bp, 16 predicted proteins | sample CoawatmetaG10DNA_FD_187512 | JGI IMG/M metagenome (GOLD analysis project Ga0209482, IMG submission 187512) | Marine microbial communities from the West Antarctic Peninsula - Coastal water metaG104-DNA (SPAdes) (version 2) | ecosystem: Environmental > Aquatic > Marine > Coastal ...
ATTATCAACACCAATAAATCTAGAAAGAAACTTATACTAATTTAAATATATTGCCATATAGAAATAAAAGCCATAAAATTAAATCATATTTGAGAATTTAACCAATTGACTTATTGGTTTTTAACTATATTTTTAGTTAACTTGCTAACTCTTATATCTAAAATCTTCACTCTTATCCCAATTAGCACGAGAATTAGCAAAGGCATAATAGGCCATAGGTAACGGGAATGAATGTAAATATTACCTGAAACAATGATTAAAAAAACTATTACAAATGCAAGTAAGGGCCCAAGCGGTCCTTTTAGAGATAATACAGGGTGTCTTAAGATATAAAAAATCGACCTATATTGAGCGAGAAAAACAATAACAAGAGGTATCGTAGAAATAGTATATAAATTGAATCTACCATTCTCAAGTGGTGTAAATAAACTTAGTATTAAATCATAAAAATTGGCAAAAATTTTAGCTGGAGCCATAATTAATGATCCTAGATAATATTGATTATATATAAGAGCATTCATGGCTAAACCAGGGCTACGATTTAGCAGAAAATCATCTTCAAAGTTCGTGGTTGAAAGTCTAAAACCATTATATATCAATAACGCTAAACACACAAAAATAAGCCTCTTGATTCGGACTTGATTTTCCTTGATAAAAAATCTTGTGCTCATTAGTGCTAATATTGGAAAGCGAACTAAAGCTGTTATAAGAAGAGTAAAAAGAAAGACTATGGGCTGTCTATAAATCCTGTTATGACTCACTAGAGAGTAATAAGCTATCATGACCGTTAAAGCATACAATAAAAATTCTTTGCTAATCATCTGGGAAGAAAAAATAAGCATTGGATTTAGAAAATAAAGCCAACGATACCTCATATTCAGTCCAATAATCTCTCTTCCTATCCTGACAAAAAATACATATGATATTACTACCGAAATATTATTTACCAGGAAAGCTACAAAAAAAATATTTTCAATTTTAAATCTGAATATTTGCGCCAAAAAATAATATATGTAACTTATAGTATGTCCAGGATTCAGAGCAATCCAACCTTCATTAAACATTACGGCTAATTGGCGAATATATGCTTTCATTGCATCTCCAATTAAAACATGATAAAAAACTTCTCCACATTTAGGATTAGATGCGTAGCATTCCCAATTTCTAGTGAAATACCAATAATAAATAATGTTTAAACCCAAAAAACAAAAATAAGCCAATAAAACTCTAGTATTTATTTTAAGACTTAAATTTAATTTTTTTTGGTTTATCGATACCATTTATTTTTCTCTAACTTCGGGTCATTAATTTATCTTTATGTAATGTTATAAATTTTTAATACTGTAAAGCATTTATTTTTCATTAAATATAGGACTAGATAGATATTATTAGTATTAATAATAAAAGAGTTCGAATTTTAATCCACTTTTTTCATAAACTGATATTTATATATTAGTTTAAAGGCTATTATATTGTAACAAGTTAAATTAATCTAAAGAAATTCACTAGTGAAACTATTACCCCATTAAAGATAATAGTTTTTTCCATCTTGGTAAGCCTCTATCAATGTAAAAAAAATCTTTGCCTTGATTATCTATTTGTTTTTTTAAAATGTCACGATTTATTGCTTCTACCAACTCTTCTGATTTAGTAACAAAAGTTACACCCTCATAGCCCATTAATGGACTTAAATTCAACGCATTTGGCTTAAGAATTGTAACTATTGGCTTACCTGCAAAATAAGCATCCACAGCAGCTGAAGTTATACTACTGGTGTAAGCCAATGAACATTGTTTTATTAATAGCTCTATAGGATCATTAGAAACTACCATAGGAATCTCAGGATAATCTTCTCTATAGATTGGGCATACTGGATGTGGTTTAATAATATATTTAATTTGCTTATCAATAGATTGAACTGAACTATTAAGCAGTTTCATTAGCCTTTTTGTGTTTTCTTTTAGATAGTCACCAAGTACAAGGACTATCTTTATTGTCTCTCTATTCTCAACAAAATAATTACTATCATTTTTCATATTTTCTAAATAAAGATAACGTAAGGCTTCGACTTCAACTAAACGATGTTGAGGATAACCCCCCTCAAGAAACATATTCTTTGCTGCAATGCCATTTACTCCAACATATGCTGGAAGCGGAAGATCACACCTATCATTTCTCTTATAGCTTTCTTTATTAAAAAAATAACGTAAATCCCAATAACGCACTGTTGAATGTAAAATTCCAATCAAACTATTTCCATGTCCTTTGGACTTCCAAGCATGAATAAATCCAAACTCCCATCCCTGGTTTTCCTGTAAATAAAATCCAATTTTTTGAGTTTGAACTTGAAGCATTGCTGACTCAAATAGATTCAGATATAGAAGATTAATAAGAGAGGGCTGACCCAATAATGAGTCATAATAATCACTCTCAATTAATGGCCATAAATAACCATGAATCATTTTCATATTTGAAGATAAAGGCTTTTGTAAGCGGATTAACTTTAACCAATCCTGTAAAACTTTTACTATTAATTTTATACTCAAAAAAGAATGTAAAGTTACATGGATTTGACTACCCTCATGTGTCTTATTAAAACTATTAATCAGTGATGCAACTTCTTTTGTATTCGTAACAATTTCGTCCTTAACATAAATATGAAGCCAGTTACTAACATACCCCTCTTCATTAAGCATTTTTGGTAGACTTTCCCAATAAAAGCTCTCAAAACTCCCTTTATTTACTGCTTTAGGCTTGAGATTACAAAGATAAGAAACAAATAAAGCAGAGGCTTCTGAGCCCCTCCATTCCGTAATTCCAATTCCTTTTAAACACCAATGGGTTATCAAATGATTAATAAAAGAAACTACTGCTTTTAGGATTCTAGGCAGAGAACAAAAAAAAAGTTTAGGTGATAATTTATTACTAGACACTTTAATTAATCGCTTCAAACTAAACTCTAGTTTCATTTCTTCTGATAATAAGCCAATGGCGATTGCCAATTTATCATTTGATGAAACAAGTACTATCTTTGTATATTTTTTATTAGCAAGCCAATGCTTTAATGCCAATATCTTTATTATATTATCAATTTGAGGAGATTTTGCAAAATTACACTTTTCAGTTAAAAGAGTCATCCACCAGTAGCTAAAACCTGGACGCAGTTCAAGATGGTCAATAACTCGCTTTCCATTAACTAGCACTTCACCTAAATCATATATATATGAAAGATATTTTGATCTTAAATATTCAGCATTCTTTTCAATTAACTGCTGTACAGAAAAAACATTGTCAAATTCAACAATCTCATAGCTTTGCCAATTAAGCACATCATCATTACTTGGTAGTGATAGTTTTTCATCTGAATCCCAAACTAGCAATATTTTTGGTGATTTTTTTTGCACTTTAAATTTAATTATTATGATTAATGTATAAAGGGATTCTTGTTGTCTTAGCCATACTACAAAAAATCTAAAGGATGCTTAGCATTTTCTAAGCCATCAATAGCCGCCCTACCCATAGCTAGAATTGCTTCTTCAGCACTTCCTCCAATATGAGGAGTTGCAAGAAAATTAGGAAGGTTTAATAACTCTCTATCTTGAGGTGGCTCATCAGCAAAAACATCAAAAGCTGCACCAGCAAGTTGCTTTGTCTCTAATAATTTCTTAAGAGCTTTCTCGTTGACTAAACCACCTCGAGCTGCATTAATAAGAATAGCCGTAGGCTTCATTAATGCAAGTCGATCTGCATTTAATATACCTATAGTGCTTTTATCTAGAGGAAGGTGGAGAGTTACGATATCAGCTTTAGCCAATAATTCTTCCAACTTTATTGCTTTAATATCATATTCAGCATAAAAATCACCATAATTACGAATATCATTTACTAATATAGAACAACCAAAGGGTTGTAATAGTTTAACTAAATCCTTACCTATATTCCCACACCCAATGATTCCTATTGTTCGTCCAGAAAGCAAGCCACCTTTATGCTGACGCCAAGTACCAGTTAAAACTTCGCGATTGGCAGTAATTATATGACGTAACATTAAAATAGCAAAAACTAAAGTTAATTCTGCAGCTGAACGTCGGTTTACGCCACTTGTCCAACCAAGTTTTTTACCATATTGATGCATAGCATTAAGATCAATCATATCAAGACCAACACCATATTTACCAATTACTTTTAGCTCGGGTAAACTTGAGAGGATATAGTCATCTATCTTTTCAAGGGCTGTAATTGCCTTTGCATGACCGCTTAGAAACTCTATAAGACTGTCTCCTTCTAATTGGCAACCAGTATCATTAAAGGTTACCTGAGAATATCTTGCAAGTAACTCAGCACGCAGTATTTTGTTTTTCGAGAATGAGCGTGAACATACTGCAACTTTTTCTTTTGTATTCATGTAATTGTTATTCCAACTGTATTAAACCATTAGTAGCAATAATTTTTTGGGAGTATTGGAAATGACCTGGTAAAATTTTAATGTTTCCACCAGCACCCTCAATAATTGCCAAGCCTGCAGCAACATCCCAAATCATTATATCTTCCTCAAAATAAGCATCAGTAGAGCCTTTAGCTACTTGCAACAAGGAAATAGATGCAGCTCCCAACATACGTACTTTACCAAAAGAACTTGCCATATTTAAAAAAGAATCTACTGAAACTTTAGAAAACTCAAGCCTTGAAGGAAATCCTGTACATAAAACAGCCTGACTTTTATCTTCAATCGCAGAAACATGTATAGGATTATCTTCGATAAAGGCGCCAAAAAGACTTCCACCCCAAGCTAGTCTTAAAGATGGGTATTCACTAATTACGCCAAAAACTGGTTTATTATCAAGCCACAATGCAATTGAAACTGCACAAGGAGCAATACCCCTGATAAAGTTTACAGTACCATCTAATGGATCAACTAGCCAGCATAATCCTTTTTTATTAATTTTTCTGAAGCCACTCGACTCTTCACTAAGAATAGGAATCTCAGTTGACTTTAGGGCATCAAGAATTATCTGCTCAAGTTTAAAATCTACTTCAGCCTTCATTTCTCTTGGTAAATCATCATCATACACATAGCTCAATGAAATATCATCCATAGAAACCAACGCTTGAGTGGCCTTATGCGCAGCTTCTTTAGCGACTACTATAAGATGTTCATAATTAACCATGCTATATAATACTAATCAAATAAGAACCAAAAGTATGTTCCATCATCATTAGCATTAAAGATTTTTTAATAAAAATTAGATTTATGCTTTTCATAAGCTAGCTCCATCGGGGTTATCAATTGCATAGGCTTTTCTCCATATAGGATCAGCATAGTAAATCCTAAAGACCAGCTTCATAGTATTAAGTGCGTCCATTGAAGAGCCACTATCAACGGGTTGATTTCTCAGTATGTAATCAGTAAACCTATTAATTTCCTCTTCCCAAGAAGGGTCATGCTGATATTGAGTTAACTTTTCTTTAGGGTTTCCATTATTATCATTACCTATATTAGCCACTGTGAGAGTCTCATCGCCATAACTTTTTGTTCCCGATAAAATACCTCCTAAAATAATACTACCTCGCTCCAAATTAATATCTAAATTAAAACGATGGCGCCATTGTGTTGCTGATGAGTTAAGCATCCCCACAACTCCATCTGACGTGCGCATTAATGCATATGCATTATCTTCTACCTTGTAACCCCAATGACTATTGGAAATAAAGCTATGCACTTCATTAAATTCTCCAGCAAAAAGGCGCATAAGATCAACCATGTGAATGCCTTGATCAAGTAGGATTCCACCTCCTGCAATTTCTCTTTTTGTGCGCCAATCTGGCTGATTAAAAGTAAGTAGTTTAGATTTTCCATAAACACCACGCATGTTAATAATACTACCAAGCTCTCCAGACTGAATTAATTTCAATGCATCCTGAACTGACTCATGATAACGATGATTAAATCCATACATTAACTTACTTTTAGTATGCTTTTTTTCGCACTCAATAACCCTCTCAATATCTTCAACAGTTCGTCCTGGAGGCTTTTCACAAAAAACATGTAAACCAATATTCAATCCAGCTATTGTAACCTCAGGAGCAATCTCATTGGTTAAACAAACAATCAATATATCAAGCTTTTCTTTGAGTAGGTCTTGGTATTTTGTATAGGAACGAATACCTTCTGAAAATACTCCATTCCCATCAAATGAGCGGTCACAAACTGCAACAAGCTCCAAGTTTGTATTATGTTCAACACATTTCTTCCTACGTTTTCCTACAATACCAAAACCTGCAATTCCAACCTTTAACTTGTGCATATTTCTTCAACTATAGGATTTTTAACGATTACCCATATATTTGGACTCAGCATTTTGTCTTCTTTCATATCATCAAATAGTCATTAATTGTTGAGTCACCCTTCATTAATTCATCAACATCAGTTAATTCTTGTGGCGTGTCAACACCAATAGTAGTTAATTCAGTTAGCACCATGCGAATCTGCCCACCAGCCTCAAGAACCCGATTCATGTCAACAGATTCAATTTGCTCAAGGCTGCTCTCAGGAATTTGGTTAAATCTCATTAATGCATCTCGACGGAAAGCTATAATGCCTGTCTGCAAATACATTGGAATGTCTTCAACCCCTTTCCAGGGTGATGGTATTGGTTCACGCGAAAAGTAAAGTGCATCATTTTTTTGATTCACTACAACTTTAACATTATTCTTGTCAATAAATTGTTCATAGGTGTGCAAACGCGACATAATATTCACAATTTCAACAGATGGGTCTTTGAAATGAATTAATGTTTCTTCAATAGTTTTTGGAGAGATTAGTGGCTCATCCCCCTGAACCATAACAACCACATCTACTCTTTCTTCATTTACAGCTTCGATTTTTATCATCGCTTCGGCAGTTCTAGTGGTAGCACGGGTATGGCTAGTCGCGGTCATGACTGATGAGCCTCCAATACTATTAATATAGCCAGCAATCTCTTCATTACAAGTTGCAACGTAAACATTATCCAACCCCAAAGCTATGCGAGTACGATGATAGCAATGCCCAATCATTGGCATACCATGGATTAATGCCATTGGTTTATTTGGGAAACGTGTGGCCTCTAGGCGAGCAGGAATAATACCAATAGCTTTCATTAATTCACTTTTCCCTTGCAGCAGCAATCCCTTTTCGGGCAGACTCATCAAGAATACGAAAATCTGCACTATAGCCAATAAAACTATAGCCTTCTGAAATAACTTGGCGCAATTTTTTTTGATCAGGCTCAACAATATGAATACCTGCTGGAAAATTCATTTTTAAGCCTATTTTCAATATATGATTCATTGCTTCTTTAAATTCTGGTCGTTCAAACTCTCCTGGCATACCCATTGAGCAGGAAAGATCATAAGGCCCAATGATAAAACCATCTACTCCAGGCACAGAAAATATTGCCTCCAAGTTTTCAAGTGCGTCTTTATGCTCAATTTGAACAATCACTACTGGTCCATCCTTTTGCCATTGTAAATAGTCAGTAAAACCAGAGCCGAATTTTTGTGCCCGAGCCAACCCCACACCCCTTATACCATTAGGAGCATAACGGGTTGCAGCAATTGCTTTTTTAGAGTCCTCAACAGAACAAACCATAGGTACGACTATACCGTGTGCACCAGCATCCATAACACGCTTTATTTGGTCTGGTTGGTTTGATGTCAGTCTCACCAATGGTGCAACTCCACATAAATCAATAACACGAATTAATTCTCCAGCCTGGGCTATAGAAATTGTTGTGTGTTCAAGGTCAATCACAAGCCAATCATATCCTGCAGATGCTAGAATTTCAGCAATGGAGGGATGCGCTATTGTAATCCAGGATCCTAGAGTAACTTCTTTTTTAAGTAGTTTTTCTTTAAGCATCTATACTCCTGGTCTAAGCCTATTGTTAACATAAATTACATCCACCCAATCAGTTCTTCCATTCATAGGATTTTTTGAGATATGACTAATGTCATACAAATGAAAACCTGCAGGTATTAAAAAACGCTCAATATCAGAGAAGGATAAGCTACGCTCGTAATAATCATAAAATATTAACTCCGTAACTACAACATCCACATCTGCGAGTCTTTCACCTAAACCTTCAAGAACTTGATTTTCAAAACCCTGTGTATCAATCTTAAGAAGGTTAATATGGTTAATTTTTAGTTTTTCAAGGTAATCATCTAGCCGAATAATTTTCACATTTCGCTCTTGATTTAGTGATTGCTCATATTCAGGCAAAGATTGAGGATTATCTTTTAATAAATGATTAAGATGAATAGAGTCTTGGCTCTGAAGATTAATTTTATTAAATCCTGATAGCCCAGTACTAATCTCATGTGAATAAAAGGTGGCATGATTATTTGGAACACTTCCAATAGCACACTTATTTATTACAACACTTTTTTCTTGGAATTTACTTGCACTCTTCTCCAACCCATTCCAACACTCATGTTGTGGCTCAAAACAGTGAATTGATGAATCTGGCCACCATTCTTTAAACTCATCAAGGGATGATCCTACATTTGCACCAACATCAAGAATTAGAGGCTGATTATCTTTAATTAAAAATTTAATTGTTTTCTCTCGATTAAATTTTTGAAGATAATCGTTAGTACGCTCTTGGTTTGTTGGGTAATCAGTCATAAATTTATCCGTTAATATTTAAGTTATTAATACATTAAATTAGACCAAAGATTATAGCTCTATCTTATAAAAATAAAACTGATTCTATAATATTATCAATTTCTTTGACCTTTATCTCATTTATTTGAAGTAAGATTTTTATAAAGACCACCCATCATCAACTATGATATCTTGACCATTTATGTATTGTGATTGATCTGATATAAGAAATAGAACAGTGCCAGCAACATCTTGAGGATCTAACATTCCTTTTCCAGTACAAGATCCTTCATATTTTTTTAAGAAGGATTCAGGCTGGCCTGCTAAAATACCTCCAGGAGAAACACAATTAACTCTTATTGATTTATCAGTTAAATATTTTGCTAAATATTTTGTTATTGAAATAATCCCAGATTTAATTGCACTATACTGTATTGGGGAAATCATTTTTGTGCCCTCATAGTGGGAAAATTTAGGCGCACTAGAGCCCTGAATTGATGACAGAAGAATTAGATTACCAAATCCTTGTGATTTAAAATATTTAATTATTTTTTGTGAAACAATAATTGATGAAGCTAATTGCATTCTCAAATCTTCAGTTAATATATCAAGAGTTAAATCTTCAAAAGAAGTTGCGCAGCCTTTTGTTCTGGGATAAGCGCAATGAATAGCGGCATCAATTCTTCCAAATGAAAGACTACCTTCATTAATAACAAGATCAATAGATTTTTCATCACTAACATTTAATTTGATAAATTTCGAATTACTTTTTCCTAACTCTGACTCAAGTTTTTTCCCAGCTTGTTCATTTAAATCACCAAGAATTACTTTCCCACCCATCTCTACTATTTGTCTTGAAATTTCACTCCCAAGAAGACCACAAGAGCCAGTAATCAAAACAACTTTATTTGTTATGTCCATAATTTTTATCCATTTGTAAACTACAATTTAATAGAGCAATTTGGTTTCAAGTTTTTAGACTCTCGAATTAAATTCATAATTCTAATAACTTTTTCAGGCTCTATTGGAGGAATTTTATCATCAACCATTTTAAAAAAATACCCAAGAGTTCTTTTGAAAGCATTAAAGTTATCATGTAAATCCGCATGGATATGTCCTTTTTTACCAAAAATACTCAGATGAAATGTTTTACTAACTTCACCTAAGCAATTTAATAAAATTTCTGGCCCATTCTCAGATTGTAAATGAAAGGAATCATAATTTACATCTAATCGTTTAACTTTATTTACTGATAAAAGTCCTAGACTATCTATTGCATCAATCATATGAATTCCATATCTATCTAATTCATTTAATACCGTTGCTGAAATCAATTTAACAGGGAGAATTTCTGACAAATCAGACCTAACACTATCTAGTTCCCTTGCAAAACGCATGCATGATGTACTCATTAGTGTTCCATTTTTAAGATAAGGTATAAAGCTATTTAACTCCTCTTCATCTAGTGTCAATGGCTTGTCAATGAAAACTGGTATACCAATCTTTAAAAAAGGGAGAGCAATTTCTGCATGCATATCATCACGCGCTACTATTAATGCATCAATTTTGCCTAACATCTCACTAGGGTTATCAACTAAATTGGGAATCTTACAAGCCGCACAAAGTATTTTTGTAATTTTTTTATCTTGTGTCCAGGCATGGGTTATTTTGACTCCGTCAAAACCAAACTCATTCTCTTTTTTAGATTCAAGGTAATTAAGTATTCCAGACCAGTTTGCCATTTTAAATTGCTCACGATCATACCCATTCACAATTGCAGAGAATGAAAAAGGATGTCCATTTCCTTCATCATGCATTCCAATTATCCCAATATTTTTTACCATACAGACCAACCACCATCAACGCAAATATTTTGTCCTGTCATATAAGCTCCTGCATCTGAACACAGAATAGCCGCTGCACCTTTCAAGTCATAAGGGTTACCAATTCTATTAGTTGGATTCTTTGAAGCTAAACGTTCAATAAATTCAGGGCTTTCTTTTTGTGTCCCCTCTAAAGGGAAAGGACCAGGGCTGAGAACATTAACTCTAATTTTATCAACTGATAGGAAACTAGCACAATATTTTGTTAATTGTATAACTCCTGCCTTAGCAGCTCCATAACTAGGTGGGTTTGAGAATAGATTACCCTCGTATATCCTATAGTCCGGTGCTACATGTCCATACATTGATGCTATATTTAATATCACTCCTTCAGATTTTTTTAATAAAGGGGTCGCTGCTTTAATAGTTCTAAAAACTCCATTCAAACATACCTCAATATCATGATCCCAATCTTGATTAGAAATCGATTCAAATGTATTTTTGTTTCCTGACCATCCAGAATTTATTAATATGTCAAGTTGACCATTAAAGTCTTCTTTCGTATTATTAATGAGTTCATTTATTGATTCATCGCTAGTAATGTCAACACTATGAGAGCCATGGTTACCTGGGAATTTTTTTGACATTTGTTTAATAAATTCCTTGCACTTATCTATGTCTCTACTAGCTACAATTACATTTGCCCCTAATTCAGCTAAGGTATAAGACATCTCACCTCCAAGTAATCCAGAGCCTCCTATTACAAGGGCATTCTTACCTTTTAATGATAATAAGTCGTTTAAACTAGGTGATTGATACGGGTTTGAATATTCCATTTATAGTCCTTTTTAATTAATTTTTTAAATTATATTTATCTTTCTTTTAGGGTGAGTAATTTATTTATCTTAAAAATAGATTTCACCGGCACAAATTATATCTTTTTATTTAAACTATCATTCGTCCATTAATTCTGGATTGTTAATAATAGCTTCTATACAAATAAGATCTATTTTGCTATCTACCTCAAATGATTTCCATCGAGGAACAATATATGGCAATGTTTTATCATGAAAAAAAATTCCTTTTTCAACATAAGAACTCGTATCTGAAATATATAATGAACCCTCCATATAATATAATTCCTCAATATCTTGTCGACGATAACTTTTAAAAATTTTTCCAAGATAGGGCGAAATTAATCCTTTTTCATTAATACGAGTATCATGAATGGGATGAGCATATTCTACTTTGCATACACTAACAATAGAATCAGCTAAATCTCTATTATTTTTCAATTTTTCCAAGGCTGAATCAATATCCAATGAGTCTGTCAATGGAGAGGTTGGCTCTAGAAATACAATATAATCATAAAATTGATTTAAATCCTGAAGTTTAATAAGCGCATGTTTAATTACAGAATCAGCAGTTGCTTCAGAAGTTGCAAATTTTTTTGGTCGCATAAATGGAATTTCAGCACCATATTCTTCAGCGATACCAGCAATCTCTTTGTCATCAGTAGAAACAATACAACGATCTATATATTTCGATCCTAGGGCTGCTTCAATAGACCAAGCAATAAGTGGCTTTCCACCTAAAGGTAAAATATTTTTCCGAGGCAAGCCTTCACTCCCTCCTCTTGCAGGAATAATCGATAAAACTTTTTTTCCATTTATCATAAGCTTTCAACTGCCTGTCGATACTCTGACCATTGACCAACATCAATCCAGGCATCTTCATCAATTGGGAAAACACCTACTTTTTTCCCATGGGTCTGTGCATCCTTAATAAGATCAGTAATATGATAGATCTTGTTTTTTGAAATCAATTGTAATACATCTGGATTTAAAACATACAATCCTGTATTGATTAGAAAATCATAACGAGGTTTTTCATTTATATTAGCCAGAGTCCCGTCACTATTTAGCTCACAAGAACCATAAGGAATTACATATTCTTTGGAAGACGCAACTAGAGTAATATCATAATTTCCATTTTGGTGAAATTCATAAATGCTTCCATAATCTGCCTTAACAATAATATCGCAATTGGTAACAAAAAAGGAATCATTGAATTTTCCATCCAGAAAGCACAGGCTTCCAGCGGTGCCTAATGGCTCATGTTCTTCTACAAAGTGTACCTTGTAATTCGGTTGTAATTCTTCAACATATGCCTTTAGAATTTTACCTTTATAGTTTATAGTTAAATAAAAATCTAAACAGCCAAGCTGCGTAAAACGCTCGATAATGTGCTCAATTAAAGGTTTATCATGGATTGGAATCAAGGGCTTGGGAAGCACTTTGGTAAATGGCTCCAAACGGGTTCCCTTTCCACCAGCCATAATAACTACTGGAACATTCTTAAGAGATTTTTTTGGTTGCCTTTTCCCACCTTTATCAGACCAAGTGACATAATCAACAACTATATTGGCTTGATCAACAATTGGAATTAAGTCAATTTTTAAATCACGAAGTAAATTAAAGGCTTCCTTTTTATCATATTCATCTTTAGTAAGATAAGCAGGCTTGGTATTGTAACTATTAGAAATATCTTCAGAAAATTTTACTCCGCTTAAAATACTACGACGAAGATCACCATCAGTAAGAGTACCAAGTAATTTTTTATTTTTATCGATTACTATTATACATTTCTCTGATGTTTTTTCGAGAGCCTTCATAGCCTGACGAATAGTAATATTTGTTTGTACTATAATATCTTTCATAACTAGTAAAAATCCCTTTTAGGATATTCTGGAAGTTCAGTTTCCCATAAAATTTTCATTATCTTTTTTTCATTGTATCAGCTCATTTACTTGATATGATCTGTCAGCAAGTTTTCCTATATAAACATCCCAATTCATTGGGGTAATTCCAGATCCTGGTCGCTTCACTGCAAGATTAGCCTCAGTAAAACGCTCTCCTTTTTTGATTAGCTTTTTAGCAACAATTGATTTTCGTGCCACAGGAATATTCTTAATTTCACTTTCAGTAGATTTTTTTACTCCACTTCCCATAGCTATTTCAATATTTCGAATAGCGCTAACCATTTTCTTCAGTTCATTTGGCTCTAAACTAGCTGCATGGTCTGGACCAGAGAGAGACCGGTCCAAAGTAAAGTGTTTTTCAATGACACTAGCACCCAAAGATACTGCAGCGATTGGAACTTCGATACCCAGTGTATGATCTGAGTAACCCACTTTCACACCCAACTTATCTCGCATTGTTATCATGGCCCTCAGGTTCACATCTTTCATACTTGTAGGGTACTCAGTATTACAGTGAAGAATAGTAATGTCATCCTTCTTTATACCAGCATCCAATATAACATCCATCGCTACCTGAACCTCCTCTAAGGTAGACATACCAGTAGACATGACAATTGGTTTTCCCATCCGTCCCACATGCCTTAGATATGGAAGATTAGTAATGTCTCCAGACGGTATCTTATAAAATGGAATATTTAAATCTGCTAGAAGATCGATGCTGTCATGATCAAATGGAGTGGATAAAAATTGGATATTTTTTTTCCCACAATACTTAATTAGTTCTTTATGGGCAGCATAGTCCAACTCCAACTTCTTAATCATTTCAAACTGTGATTCATTTTTTTCTGTAAGGTTTTTTTGGTAATTGGCTTTCTCAGCGGTTTCTATCAACAACGTTTCAGCTGTGAAGGTCTGAAATTTAACTAGGTCCACTCCAGCCTCTGCTGCCGCAACAATCATTTTTTTGGCTACTGCAATAGACCCATTGTGGTTGACTCCAGCTTCGGCAATAATAATTGTATGTGGCTTATTCAATTCTTAATAACCTTGTTTGATTCAACATTCGTATTTATTAGGACGCCTGCACCAATTACACAATTACTCCCGATAGAAATAGATTGCCTTGAAACTACGCCACTTCCAATAAAACTTTTATTACCCACAGAAACATCACCATTTAGAATTGCAGCGGTTGCAATATGGCAATGATCACCAACTTTAGCATCATGTTCAATTAGGGCTTTACTATTAACTATGCAATTTTTACCAATCCTGGCATTCGCATTCACAATAGCGTCATGCATAACAATAGTACCATCTCCAATTTGAGCATGTTTGGATATATAGGCACGAGGTGATATGATGGGTGGCATATGGAAATTCAATTCTTGCAAACGAGAAAATAGTCTCATACGTACATCTGGAGATTTTATCTGACCAACTGTCACCAACGCATATCTATATTTTTGGCGGAGCTCTGGAAGATCGTCATCAATCCCAATTATGGGGTAACCTAGATTTTTTTGGCCAGTTTTGTCAACCTTCTCAACAAGACCTACAATTTTGAACTGGTTAGATAATTCAATAACATCAATACAAGATCGAGCATGGCCACCTGCACCAATTAAAATAATCTCATGCATTTAGATATTTGATGACTTGATTTAGATCTTCATCATTTAAATTTACGGAAGAAGGAAGACATAAGCTGCAATTAATAAGTTTTTCTGCTTTTTCAATTTTATAGCTTTGACAATCTCGATATGGCTTTTGAACATGATTTAATGCCCATACTG
>Ga0209482_1001637_pt1 | contig 14984 bp, 5 predicted proteins | sample CoawatmetaG10DNA_FD_187512 | JGI IMG/M metagenome (GOLD analysis project Ga0209482, IMG submission 187512) | Marine microbial communities from the West Antarctic Peninsula - Coastal water metaG104-DNA (SPAdes) (version 2) | ecosystem: Environmental > Aquatic > Marine > Coastal ...
GCCTCTAGAGAAAGGATCTAATAAATGCTTCTTGAACCAAGCCATATCAGCATCGCCATCTTTACCTTTACCAAGGAATGAATAGATTAAACCTTTGAAATCCTCAGCTGATGGTGGAACAAAAAATTTGTTTCTACCTTTGTTAGAACCTCTAAGTCTTGCTGCAGCTCCAGAGAACTCCTTGTACTCTTTAACTCCTGTTACTCTCTCAAGTATCTCGTTGAAATGTCCTTCAGCATCTTTACTAAATAACACTTTAGCTTGTACAACTTTACCTTTAACATCATACTGAGATAACATCTTGCTTACCGCGTTGACATTAGCTAAGTGATCATCAGCAAAGTATATATCATTGTAGCCCTCTCCAATCTTCTCAGCAATCCATAGTGCTTTAGAGTCAGCAGAGGAGTTTTCTAATCCAGTTATATTTTCTATTGGTATATCTAGACCTTGTTCCTTTAAGAACTGTTGTATGTGTGGTGCAGCAGCCATTGGCCTAGCTGTTAACACGAACTGATCTTTAGTTCCATACTTCTTAGCTCTTGATAGAGCCTCTTGGAATAATGGCCCTTGCGATCCGTCTTTGACTAGACTGAATTCAGAGAAGTCAAACGTAGCACCTTGTGCTAACAAGTCAGCTCCAACATGGGCAAATTGCCCTGCATCTAACCTAGCGTTGATATAACCACTAGTAAACTTGTTGACCTTATCGGCAAATGCACTAGGCATAGCCTCACCTTGAGCTAGCTTATCTGTATTAACTTCAGCAAAGTTGTTACCGAATAACTCTTTGAAACCTTCTTTGTTGCCTTGAACTGCCTTATGGTTCTGTGCTACTATGATACTACCTAATGACCTCTCTTTTCTATTAGCATTTCTATCTTGTGCTACATCTAAAGATGTCTCAACGAATACCATCTGAACATCATACCCAGCGTCTTTAAACTCCTGAACCTTCTTCTTCATTACATTCAAAGAACCACCAGTGCCATCAATAACAACACCATCACCATTACCCTTGAACTTACCTTGCTTACGTTTAGCGATACGTCTAGCTTCACCAGCTAACTTGTTAACTTCGCTTAATTGCTCAGGTGTTAAATCACTCATGTCAGTTGGTAGTCCAGCATTCTTCTTCAGCCACTCTAGTGATATATCTTGATTCACTGTCTTAAACCCTTGACCTTCAAGACCTAACTGCTTTAACACTCCAGACTTACCTGAGCCTGCTCCACCAGCCATAAAGATTACTTTCCTACCTGGTTGAGGTTTACCACTAGGGTTGGGTAGTTTATACCTAACACCTGATTTAGTTCGAGCTAATGTATCATCAAAGTCCCAGATGCTCGCACCTTTAACTTCTTTAGAATACTTCACTACTACTCTACCTAATATCTGTTGAGCTTCATGAGACTTGTCTTGTACCACCAACATGTTACTAGCCTTGACAAAATCCTCTCCAATTACTAAACCTTTCTTAGCGGGGTCGATGCTTTTAATAGCTACTTGACCTTTACCACCTAAGGTTTGTTTGTTGTAATATCTTCTCCACGCTTCAAACTTTGGACTACCGATATGGCCTTCCACCTGCAATGACATTGGTAAGAAGTCTCTAAGCCCGTTCTGGATTAGACCCTTATCCATTACTTTAGGTATGATAGCTACTTCGTAGTTATCCCAGAATCCTTCAGGTAATGCACCATCATTGACTAGGTGTTTGAACATCTCTAACATCATCTTGTTAGTTGGTATCATATGTTCGTACTCAGTCTCTTGACCTAGTCTATCCGTAGGGATATTCTCTACGCCAACTCCGACCCATGCTACATTAGCAGCTCTCTTCATGGGTGAAGACATATGGGAGCCAAGCATTTTACCTAGCATCAATAAGTCCCCGTGATCGATAGTACCACTTTTAACTCTAGACAAGTAAAACTCAGCTAAGCTTTGCACAGCCTCTCTTGCTTCAACGGCTTGAGCTAGACGACCCTCGTAATCCATATCCATTAAAGCAGCCTTAGAGCTTTCAGCAAAAGTATCCTTATCAAACTCTTTGAGTTTGGCTATCTCGTTCCAAGACTTACCTTTGATATCTGCGAACCCATCGATGTTAGATAGTTCGTCTATTAAATCGTCAGCTAAACCAAACACTTGCCCTCTAAAATCTTGTATTATAGGTTTACCAGCTTTATTTAACTTTAAGCTACCGTCTTTATTCTTCCTCCACTTATTACCGTCAAACCTACCTGGCTTAGTATCATTCCAGTTTGGGTCCTCGATAATATTACCATCGATGTCCTTTATAAGAGACTTATCACCTATCTTACTAGCACCTGTATACATCCCCTTGTATTGAGTGTATATCATTCTAAGTATTTTCTTATCATTCCAACCTAGCTCGTTCCTTGCATGTCTAACGAAGGATATGAATGTCTCCCTATGTCTAACTACTCTCTCTCTAGTGTATAAACTAGTAGTACTAGTAAACCCATTAGGTAGTAGTCTACCAAACAGTTGGATTAAGGATCTATCAGCTACGTCTTCCTCAACTGCTTGAAGTAGAAAAGCTCTCATATAAGTCTCCTGGCCTATGTCTCCGACTTTAGTATGAGCTGTTTTGGTTTTTATATCAGAGTACCTGTCAGTGTATTTCTTTATATTCTTAGCTATGGCATTTATCTCAGTCTTAGTTATCCTAGTCCCCTTGTACACTTCATGGAGCCTCGCTTTAGTTGCACTCAAGTCTGTCGGGTTAAACCCATGAGGTATTCCTTCTAGTACTTGATCGAATTTATTTAAGAATATATCTTTATTGGAAGCATTAACGCCTATAGCTAGCTTAGGATCCACTTGATTAGCTATATCACCACCCTTACTAAACATAACTGGAGATTTACCATCAGCCAAGGCTTGTACTAAACCCTTACCTTCTCCTCGTTCTATTAATTGATCTCTGATGGCTTGGTTAGATATAGCTCTGTCTAATTGCTTAGCTACAGCTATTACTCTAGAGGAGGTATTACCATCTTTAGTAAACTTGTTATCGACGATACCAAACTTACCCTCAAATACAGATAGTTTTATATTCGGATTCTTAACCTGAACGTTTAGCCCCGCACCAGTTTTAGCTCTTATAGACTTCTTATTGTACATGTCCTCTTGTAGTACTTTTTGTACTCCAGTGGATTTACCGGCTTTATTAAAACCTTGTGGTAACATAGAGACTAGTAACCCAGAATTCTTCTTTATAAATGACTGAGCATTGCGAATCTCAGGTCCAGACAGATTAGCATTATTTAGTATTTTAACTGGACTAATACCCATCAAATCTCCTACTACATTTGTTGCTACTAGCGGAGTCCCCTTATATGAGGCGTTTTTAGAGTCCATCGCATCCATTGTAGTTGCTGTTATACTCTTGTTGAATATTGTTAAAGCCTCTGCCCTAGCATTGTCCCTCAAATCTCTAACCTCAATAGGTGTTAAATCTGGGTTGCCCTTTAATTCCTTACCAACTAACTCATCTATGATAGACTCCAACAACCCCAACCTGTCGGCTAACACTATACCTTTAATCCTGGTTGGTTTGTCTTCAGCAGTAGTTTCACTGTTATCTACCACGTTCTCAGCTTCCATCGCAACCTTCTCATCAGTCATAGACTTAGTAGAAGTCTCTTCAATACCTCTCTTGGCAAAGATCTCTTTAGATCTCTCAGGTAGGAATTGGTTGATGTATGCAGCTACGTTCTTATGAGCATGCTTGTTGGGGTTGAAGTCCATCACTAAACCAAGCACCGTTCTAGCTTTAGCGGTTTCTGTCCCAGGATCATATAGTATACCTGCTATAATATCCTCTTTGTTTTTAAGTAAATCCTGTCTAATGTCTTCTGTAATAGCATTAGCCAAGGTTCTACTGAAAATCTTCTCAGCCATTCCTCTATATTCCATTGCTATCTGACCAGATATATCAGCCTTCATTCTATCGATCATTTTTAGATCAGCCTCCGTAGGATCATCCTTCTCTTGTAAAGCGAGGATAGGTTCGTACAACTTCTTAATCTTTATAGAATCTGCTGTATCCGTATTCTCCTTAGAGTGCTTAGTGGTTTCAGTATTGTCTTTACTACTACCCTCAACTTCTTTTATCAACTTGTTCTGCTTAATCTTCTTAGCATCAACAACGCTTAGCTTACCACTCTTAATTCTAGTAGCTATACCAACTAAGAACTTTATAGCATCTGTTTCACCAGCTAAATCTATGTTAGCATTAGTAGATTTCTTAGTACCATCACTTATTAAGTGACCAAGTAAGCCAGCAAACACAGAATTTTTCTTACTCTCTAAGTTTATGTTACCTGCACCAACCTCTTCGAAGAATAAAGCTACAACCTCTTCTTCCTTCATAGAGCCATCAGTTCTACGCTCTGTAAGTACTTGTATTCTATCGTATGCCTCTGGGTTGTTTTCTTTTGTCCAGGATAGTATCTGATCCGACAAACCTTTGTATGCCTTAGAGTCGTACCCTATAGCGTCAGTGAATAGTATATGCTGTAATTCGTGTGTACGAGTTTCCAACCTATCAGCTTTAGCCATGTTATCTATATTAACTAGGGCTACTTTCTCACCGTGAGCATTAGTAAACATTGAGCCATGACTACCTTCGTTGAGCGCTTCGATACCCTCCTTCAATTGCTTCTGTGCAGCTTCAATATACTTCTTCTTATTGCTGTCGCTGTCTTCAGCTTTGTTTATTGCAGCTATCTTGAGTTCGGTGTCTTTAGTTAGGTAATCTATAGACTCAGTGACAGTCTCATGAGCAACTAGAGCTTTGTTAATCTTGTTGTTCTTGTTCTTGTTACTGATGTCGTCACGTATAACTTCTTTATTATAAATGATCCGTGCAGCTTCACTAATAGTATTATCATCAACAACATCACCATTGGATTTTAACTGCTCTATTGCTAGATTGTTTATCCTACTAACTTCCTTCTTATTCTTTCTACTACCCTGAAATAGAGTCCAGTTGTTATTGAAGGTATCACTAGCTTTAAATTGCTCAATAGATTCTTGAGTGTAATCGAATTCAGCTTTTAAGTCTACTAGTTTAGATTCCTTAACGCTTTCAGAGAAAGCAGATTCCTTTATTCTCTTAGCTTCTAGTCTAATCTCCTCTAACCTCTGCTGCGACGCTAGGAACTCCTTAGCTACCTTAGGTGATAGGGATTTTATCTTAGTTTCGATATTAGCATAATCAGCTTCGTTGTCTTGCTGTAACTCTTTTATCTTTAACTCGTTGTTCTTAATGTCTTGCGCATCACCTATCCTAGAAATACCATAGGTATCTAAACCTCTCTGTATAGCTCTGTTAGTCTTATCTAACTTCTGCATCTCAGAGATACGTCCACGTACAGCTTCTTTTGTTTTGTAATCAGAGAAGGTTGAAACGTACATACCCTTCATGAAAGGTACAGAGCCAAGTGTCGTACCAAACATCAACCCAGAGAACATGCTGTGATCCAAGTTCTCTGTTATCGGTCTACCACTTATTAAGTTCTGTGAAACAGTCGTTAAACCTTCCGATGCCATTTCTCCAGCTGAACCAATAACGAATCTAGGAGTCTGGTCCTTCATATAGGAACCAAAAGCGTTATCGAACATAGAGTTTTTAGTGGCATTATTTAGAAATGCTTTCTTAGCACTACGAATTAATGGCAGGGTAGTTAAACCCTCAAAGATTAGCTCAGTAGCCATAAACCCAGCGCTACTCATCCACTTCTCTTGCTTAGTAGTCATGATTGGGAATAAACCCATCTCATCTCTATTCATGTCACTATATCTATCACCAAAAGCCTGTGTACCTAATATACCCATCCCTCCAGGAATAGCTAGAGCTACAAACACTGGTAGTTGATTAGTTGTTTCTTGTGCTGCAAACGAAGCAAAGTTACCAACCGATTCGAAAGCATTCTCGAATGCAACATCGTGAGCATAGGTATTCCTAATACCTTGACCCCAATCCTTTAGCTTTATATAGTCGTCATCAACCTTCTCGATATCCTCACCTAGAAACTTGGTAGTACCATAAACGGCACCAACTAACATCTCGCCTAAACCAACGCTAGTCTCCACTATCCTCTCCTCCCAACTATTGTAACTTCTTTTTAACAAGTCTAGTTGTGCTTCGTTAGAATCTATATACTCAGAGTTCTCAACTAACTCTAATGTTAATCTATCTATCTTCTCTACTTTAGAGTTGAACTTACCAACATCTGCTATATACTTGTTTATCACTCTAGTGGGAACTACTTTACCGTTCTCTAGAGTGCTCATCTCCTCTCCCTCTATGACTTTAAACTGGTAATCTTCACTCTCGAATTTAGCAACTTGGGATTCTAGTTGTGCTTTATAATTGTTTTCATCAATATCGAATAGTAAAGCGTCTATCTGATCTACACTGTGATTATATTCATCTTGGTATTCCTTAGCACCTAGAGCTAACTCCTGCCTTGGTATACTATTAGTATTAAAGTTTAACGCATCCAGTATCGGTCCATTAGAGTGAGCGACAGCCCCCTCATATTCCTCTAGTACAGCTTCGGAATTGTCCTTAACAATCTTATCCAAATCTCTACCAATCAATAACTCCCTAGCTATTTCGTATATTTGACCTTCGGTGGGGTTTTCAACGCCTCTACCTAGTAGTATCTTTCTAGATTGCTCTAACTCCTCTTCAAATGGAGCCACTCTCTTAGTGGTGGTACCAGTCGGTACATTGCTTAATATACTATAACTAGTCACCTTTTCTTCTGTGACTTTGAACAAATCTGGATCTGAGTATCTGTCAGTGACCTCTAATTCTTGTCCAGGAGTAAAGTTAACTCTATCTAGATAATTCTCATACGTTTCCTTCCTAGCTATTCGAGCTAGTATCTCAGCTTTATTATCGTCCTCAGTGGAGTATTCATCTATGAATTCTCTCAAACTGTTATTACTTTCCACCCATTGCTCAGACTCTGATTCCATGTCTAAACCAACCTTCACTTTCTTTGTTGCTATAACGTTGCCATCTGAGTCTTCTTTAGTCATCTCAACCACGTTAAACGAATTCTGCTTAGGATCCCACAGAGTGACTTTACCATCGTTGTTATTCTCGTGTGGAGCTACTATTATGTTGGATGTATCAAACTTAAAACCAGGGTACTTGTGTCTCAATTGAGTCACAACATCCTCGTCGTCTAGGCTAAATAATGGAGCATGGTTAGTCCCAGTATTAGAACCGTTCTCAGATTCTATACTATGATCTAACCAATCGTGTTTTTGTGAACCCAAAGAAATAGGCTCCGATTCTGATTCCGTACTCACTGGAGTAGTGTCTGTTGTTTTCGACTCCGCATCCACACTCTTTGCATTGTCGTTTGTCTTTCCCGTTTTAAGCTTCTCTTCCTCCTTCAACTTATAAGCATTTCTAACTTCTTGTATAGCTTCTTGAGACTCTCCATTCTCTTTCATTAAAACTAGTGTTTCCTCTAAAGTCATGTTATATATTTATCATGTTTATGTAATCCATCGAACTTAAGCCATTTGGACCTTTCTTCTCCAATCGTTTCTTTAATTTATCTTCTTCACTAAGACTACGCTTGGGTATTCCAGGAAGATCACTTATGAGTGGACTTGGCTTAGTTACTTGTTGATCATTAGCTTTATAAGTTCCCATCATAGAACCATTTGGTAGTGGGTTACTTTGTGATCTAGTTAAGTGATTCATATCCCAATTACTTTGAACGTGGTTAGTAAAATAATCTATTACCTCTTCTTCTAATATACTAACGTTACTTGGGTTGTTAATCAGCTCATCGATTATAGCTTTCCTATCATCAATAGATAAGTTATCATTAGATGTAAATTTACCATCGCCGTCGGTGTCATATATATCTGACACACCTAGGTTATCATAAGTCATTCCAGCCAAACCACTCTTGTACAAATCCTCTGCAAAAGATGTACCACCAAATATTTCATCATTAACTAGGGATTTTAGGTTACCCTTGCGGACCACGTCACCCATACTACTACGTACCTTTTCAAAATTAAAAATATCTTCAGGTCCAGCTGTTTCTGCTAAACCTACTTGAATATCCCTTATACCTATTATACTAGCTTGACTTTCTACATCCGTCTGGTTGTCATCTAACAGCCTACCTATATCGCCCATGTTTAGATACTCACCATTAATTCTAAACCCAAGTTGTACTTCTCCATCGATGGTCTTAGACTCTAATGGTATTTTACCAGAAACTACATCAGCTAGCATGGCATCAGTATTAGCACTCATATTCTTCTGAAAACCTGTACCGTTCTTTCTTTCTCGATTAAGGTTTAATATCCTATCCTTCAGCCCCTTAAATTGCTGCACACCTACAGATAGCTTGTTTAGCATTTTAACACCAGTCTTCTTAAGCTTAGATGGTTCCATACCTCTCTTTTGTTGTTCCAGTATATCTCTCATACTATCAAAGTGACTATCTATACCTGGATTATCTTCGGCTAAGTTATAAGCCTCCTGTGTCTTGCTATCCAACCGATCCATCTTCATATTCCAAGTGGTTCCGCCTCCCCATGTTTGTGCGCTACCACCATGCCCATCGCTTGGAGGTATATACAAGTCAGCTTGACTGGTTGGGCCTACTATTTTGTCATTTCTATCGCTATCGAGTATACTATCTTCCTGACCGTACATCTCTATAGCTGTGGCTAAGCGCTCTGTATGAGACTCGTTGGCTTTCTTTTTTTTGTATTGGCTATGTTCTTGTTCAGGCGAGCCTTCTTCAGCCTCAGTATTTTCCCTAGCTTTATCACCAGCTTCGATTGACTTAAGCCTACCCACTTCTTTCCTAGCTTCCTCTTCCTTCTTGCGGTTCTCAGCAGCTTTACTTAAGCCTGATATACCTTTATTTATAGCTTTACTTACACCGCTCTTATCTACGTCGTAACCCTTGTTAGCATTGTAAGCTCCTTGAACTAATGTTGAATCTGTTGCCATGTTTTATTTATTTATGTAATGTAAGGATGTTGAACTGGGAGTAGCTCGGTATTGCTACCGCCACCTGATACACCACTCAAAGCAGTCGCACCCGACATGACGCTACTGGCAACGCTTGCCATAGAATCTTGTTTTTGTTGTTCAGCTAAAGCTGCTTTTTGTCGTTCAGCAGCAATCTCACTCTGAGACATCCCTAGTTGGGTTGATATACTATCCCTTTCCCAGTTCCTAGACATAACTTCCCCACTTCTTTCTTTGTTTTGTATAGCATTTGCATTTTGAACCATTAACTTATCGTTAGCTGCTTCTTGTGCGCCAATACTAGCTGAGGATTTCTGTGAAGCTAATTGCCCTAATTGAGCCATGGCTTGTGCTAGAGATGCTATACCAGAACTTCCAGCCATCCCTTTCATGTTACCCATTATGTTAGCTCGCTGTTGTTGCCCCTGTTGGTTTATCATCTGGGCTTGTTGTTGATTTACAGTAAGATCTTCCATGGTATTTTCCATGTTTAAAAATGGATTACTAGTATCTAAGTTACTATATTGAGACTTTAATCTATCCATCTCTACGCGCTTTATAGCTTCCTGCCTCTTAGCATCCTTTTTACTTTTACCAGCGCTAACAGCATTATACACTCCAATACCAGCACTGACAACAGCTGCTCCTGCTATTAAAAAACTCATACCTTATTTATTTTTATTAATATATTTTTCATATTCCTCAAACGTAGCCGAGACTATATCCTTCTCTAATTCCTCTATATCTTTACTATTCGTTGGATTCTTGTGTACATTGACAAACACAGAATCCTCATTTGCGTATATAACTCTCTTAGTTCCAGGTGTAGACAGTACGTAACAAGGTGCTGTATACTCTAAACCCTCCCCCTCAGTTACCACCGTTATATGCCCAGACATTAAGAACCATACATGTAGATGATTATGTATAGCACCAACTACTAGGCTATCCTTATTCATAGTCATTTGTCTAACATATATACCATCAGCAAACGTATGTTCAAGCGGGAATATCTTAGAATTATGGTGTGTCACTATATCTACCCCATCAGCATTACTAACTAAGAAATCTTGTAAGCCCTGTATCTGCTCTCTACTATTGATAGTTAGCCCAGTATTATCAGGTTTAGATAGTTCACTCCCCTTCATATAATTATATTTAATTTACTCATATATAATCACAGTTATAAGACTTTATTTACTACTGTCGAATATTTCACAGGCAGCCGAAAACATCTCGCCTTTAACTGATGAATCGTTTTTAAACTTAACTAGAGCATAGTAACCCAACGGTGAAGCCATGTTTACTCGATTATCTTTGCTAAATAATATAAAACTACCAGATGGCGGTTTTGTGGTGCTTGTGACTTTAGGTTGGTAACAGGTTATAGTATTCGTTGAGGCATCTATATCACTTATAAGCCCTATCTCAAATAAGTTATCATTAACTGTGTTATCTCGTGCGTAAGACGTATCAAAACTATCAGTACTAGTTGTAGCACAATAGTAAGCCGTATCACCCACCTGAGCCGATACATTTATTTCATTTGTGAATGTTAGTGCTATGTTAGCCATGTTGTTTTTTTAAGCAAAGTTAAATATTTCAGATAAATCTATCGTATATACCTGGTTACCCAAACCAAATTTATTACACCGTATAGTGCCAGTTATTGTAGCGAAGTTGTTATCACTGTCGGATAGACCTTGACCGATATGAGCTTTAAGGTTAGAAAAACTAACTGAATCCCTGTTATTTTTCTCAGTAGCTACAAATAGAGATCTACTAAAGCTATTGCTAGTAGCACCTATTATTGCTTTTGTATTGTCTGTGTTTAGAGAGAAAGTACCAATGTCAGTAACTCTAACTTCGAAATTATAAACACGAGTTGTATTTGGTAGTCTTGGATTTGAAGAGGGTGGTTTTGATACTACCCCATACCTACTACTACTACCACCAAAGTCTAATAGCAGCTGCGTAGTACCTTCATAACCTGTAGTATACCCCCAACCAGCGGGTAGAGCTCCGGATACGAAAGCTATATTCACTTTTGGATATTGGTAAAATTTATTGGTAACTACTGAGCCGTTTTCCCCAATATTTATAGATGTACCCCCAGTTTTAACTGCACTGGATTTTATAGTTGTACCAACACCTGCCGTGATTTTCATCTCAAATTCCTTCCAACCTGTTGTAGTAAATGAATCTACTAGTGGCATGCTGAAGGAGTATACTCCACTCCTTGGTATAACTATAGTACCAGTAGGCATGTTGGGGATTATACCATCAAAGTAACTATTCCCACCAGTGATTGTTGACCTACCAGTGCTTACGTTTTCAACTACTTTAGATTCCTTAAATTCAACTTTGAATTTAGCCCCAGGTTCGCCGTGCACTTTGACTACTGGTGGATTACTAACTGTTATGCCACTATATGGTATTACATTAAAGCTACCGTTAGATAGTCCACTTAAGTTGGTGGTGATATTAGTTATTGATAATGATCTATTAGCTGGTTCAGTTGTTTCAACAATCGCATGTATATACATACCGTTACTCGGACTAGCATTATCCATGTCAGCTTGTGGAGTGTACCACAATTCAAAGTATTTTTCAATTGGCTTAACCCCAATCAATGTATCAACTGCTTCATCGCTACTTCCGATATCCGGAACAGGGGTGTGCACTACATTAAAACCAACTGGTAGTGTCCTTATCCATGGGCGAGGATATATTGTACCACCAGGGGCGGGTTGTAAATAATTTATACTTGAAGCCATATTTGGGTTGGTGGCTTTTAGTATAATCGTTGCTAGTTTAGTTTCTGTCCCTATAGTTCCGGTGTAGGTAAATATATGTTTAGTCCATCCAAGAAGATGGTACGGCGTTGTTAGGATACTGTCGTCAAGCGTAACGCCATTTTCTAGTGTTATACTAGAATCACCATAAATCTCATTCGATACTTCGTCAAGAACAAAAACGGATACTGGGATAGATGGGTCTATAACTGCCTCACCATCTATATCTACGGTTATAGTAGTATCTTCAGTTATAGAATAGTTAGGGTGTAAGTTTATGGTTATCTTAACTTTATTATCAGTGGTATAAGGTATCGTTGTATCAGTCAGTAATAGCTTACCTTCTGAGCCAAAATCAATAATCCCTTGTACGTAACTAGAAAACGTTTCATACGTATTATCAGTGAAGTCTGCTGCTGCTAGACTGTATCCATCATCTGGTTCTATGAATAGTTCATAAGCAGCTATACCACTCTCCCCTGGGGTTTGAGCTATTAGGGATTCTTCTACGACTTTGCAATTTATTAATGCCATATTAATCGTTATTTTCTCTTATTGTTAAATTGACTTTATTTATAGTTGGAGTTGTAGCAGTTGCAAATACGCCTATACCCTGAACAGAGAATTCACTAGTATCTAAGGTTTTCAACGTAGTTTCAACTCCTGATATATAGTTAAACCACTTACCTTCTTTTTGTTTAAAATCTGGAATTCGAGCATTCTGAAGATCTGTGGTAAAAGAATCAACATACCAACCTGCTTTTGATTTTAAATTATAATACTCGCCATCGTTGTACGAAACACCATCCTTTATTACTCCTACGAAATCATTAACCTTAGCTTGAGACCCTTCATAATTCATAGCTAAAAAGCTTTTTACAGAACCTGGGTTTTCATTAAATAATATATCAATAGTAGAAGCCACTAAGCTTTCACCATAAAAGGTGTTAGCTTTTACTGAATCATTGTGGTGAGACCACAACTTAGCTATCTTACCTGTCACATACTCATCATTAATAGAAAGACCAACTTCGGGGACAAATGACTTAAAACTCGACCAACCCTTGGATTTTTCGTTAAAAGAAACAGTGGTATCAAGCTCCGGTCTAGTACTACCGTCATTGTCTAGGTTGCGTATTGATAGATTATACTCTCCTTTTATTTCGTCAAAAGTACCTATAAGTTCTTGCTTATTAATGCTTTTAATGTGGTTTAAGTTATCCCTGAACCATGAAGTCATACCTATATCAGATATTGGCGTTAACCCATCTTGAGATAGTCTTAATACTTTATTTCTTTGTTTATCAGTGAAGTACATCCTATAACCGTCCACAGCTAGAGATTCCGGATTTGATGATATACCATATTCCCCAGAAAAAGCACTAGCATCTCCCAGTGTTTTATTAGAGGACACTAAGTTCGAGCTACCATCGGCATTGTATAGAATATCTTTGTTAGCTAGTATCTTGAATACTTTATCCTCACAAAAAGCTACAATATTTGTATCTCTAGTTTTTAATGCCTGTATAGAGCCATAAGAAGGGTTTAAGTCTTTGGTTATGCTCTCAGATATATTGAATTCATTTAAATTGTTGACACCACTAGTGGAGTTATATATACCAGAATGTATCATTCCACTAGACCTCCTCTCTTCGCTGTATGAATCTAGTACAGTGGAAACTTTTACCCCGTTATCTATTTGAGGTGCGTTGTAATCATCTCGTATCCTATCTGATTCTAAACCATTACCAAACGAATAACAGTTAAACCAAGGTAAAGTTGTTTTATTGTTATATACATTATCATTTAGTTTATAATACCCAGTTACTTCCTGAAAGGTGATGCTATAAGTACCAGCAGCAATGTCAATCACTTCGCTATCTGTTGTTGTATACTCTAGTTCACTGCCATTTATATGTGTAACGAACATACCAGCTGGTAAAATGTAATCTTCACCATCAGTATTCTTAGCTGATATAGCTTCATAAATCTTGTTACCTGAAGTATCAAATCCTGCCGGAGCGGAACCACTTAAAGATAACCCTGACTGCACTCCTCTCTCTCCAGTTATCGCATCGTCGATAACCCATGGACTGGTATTGTATCGTATTATACCAAATACTCCATGAGAATTTGATGAACTTTCAAGAGTACTGGTACCATCACTCATATCAAATACCGAGGCCTGGCTTTGATAAGAGATAAGATCATCACACCATATTGGGGTGTTTGCGCTTTGTACCTCAGGGGTCCAAGCTTCATCATACCCACTATCTGTATTTAACACATCATAAATTTCATTTGCCTCTTGAAACGATGCCCACTCATCTATTCCTGAGTAACCTTCCGCGGAGAAATAATTGCTCCAACCTGACCATGTACCTGTGGCATGTAGTGTATCCCATTTGTGCGTGTAATCCGTTTTTATATAACCAGACGCGTTACAGTCATTGTCAAAAGTACGAGTTATTACAACCCCATCCCTGCCAAGGTTACTTTGCTCATCGAACCACATCTCCCCTATTTCAGGGATATAAGCTGTGTTTCCAGACCCTGAGCCACAAGAGTATGAACAAGAACCATTATCTACGGTTGCATTAGAATCGTAGTTATTGGCTTCGATATCCGTACAGCCAAGTATAGTATCTGGGTCGTATTCACAGCTACCATCATCTTGGTTTGCTTGTGGGTTGTAGTTAGTTGCATTTACACTAGTACAACCCTCAACTACTACAGGTGTAGCAACCATAGTACACTCAATGTCGGTGAATATAGTTGACGTTCTATATGTTGCTATAACAGTATCTATAGGTGGGACTAACGCGATGCGCGGGTATAAGTTATTCGCAGTAACTAATGGGTGCATGTGGTCCACTACTATACCTTCAGTCACCGATCCATCTTTGTGCGTAAACTTAAGAATGTCTTCTATACCTATCTGCCTAGGCCAAGAGGTTGAAGTTGTAGGTGTATCCGTGCTAATTATATTTCTATGATTAGAGCGTACTGTCAATCCCCCAGCGTTCATTATACCGCTACCGAGCCATATTGGATTTTTAAAAGCCCCAGGTCTGTGTACCTTAACCTCGGTGTCTACAGGGCAGAATGACTCTATGTTTTTTTGTGAT
>Ga0209482_1001638_pt1 | contig 14982 bp, 14 predicted proteins | sample CoawatmetaG10DNA_FD_187512 | JGI IMG/M metagenome (GOLD analysis project Ga0209482, IMG submission 187512) | Marine microbial communities from the West Antarctic Peninsula - Coastal water metaG104-DNA (SPAdes) (version 2) | ecosystem: Environmental > Aquatic > Marine > Coastal ...
ACCTTTTACTGGGGACCATGCAGGAATTTTGCTTTATAAGGCATTGTATAAATTTGGATTTTCTAATCAAGAAAAATCTCAGTCAATTAGCGATAATTTAATATTAAAAAATTGTAGAATCACTAACGCAGTTAAATGTTTACCACCTGATAACAAACCTAATCATCAAGAGATTAAAAATTGTAATAAATTTCTCAAGTCTGAAATAAGTAAATTGAAACATGGATCAATTTTACTTGCATTAGGATTAATTGCTCATAATGCAATTATGACAGCATTGAATTTGACCAAGAAAGAGTATAAATTTTCTCATGGCAAAAGACATATTTTACCAAATAATTTAGTTATGTATGATAGTTATCATTGTAGTCGTTACAATACTCAGACAAAAAGATTAACTGAGGAAATGTTTTATGAAGTATTTTTATCAATTAAAACTGAAATGGAGAGATAAATGCCTTATATCAATGTAAAACTCGCGGGAAATTTGAATAAAGATCAAAAAAAAGAAATTGCTAAAGAAATGACTGAGCTGATGCAAAGAGTAGCAAAAAAACCAGCATCTTATACTTATATAGTTTTTGAGGAAGTTAGAAGTGAAGATTGGGCAATTGGTGGACATTTATTAGGGTAGTTTTGGAAGATTTAAAATTAAAAATTAAAAATTTTCCTAATTTACCTGGTGTTTATCGAATGATTAACTCCAAGTTAGAAGTTATTTACATAGGAAAAGCGAAAAATTTAAAAAAAAGAGTTGCTTCCTATTTTGTAAAAAATCAATCGAGTCCTCGAACAAGATTAATGGTCAGTAATATTAATACGATTGAATTTACAATTACCAATACAGAGGCTGATGCTTTAATTCTTGAAAATAATTTAATAAGAGAACTTTTACCTCGCTACAATGTGATTTTTAGAGATGATAAGTCATACCCTTATCTCATGGTTACAGGAGATAAATTCCCAAGATTAATGTTTCACCGTGGGTCACAAAAAAAAGAAAACCAATACTTTGGGCCATTTCCAAATTCTAATGCTGTTCGTCAAAGTATCCAATTGCTCCAAAAAGTCTTTATGCTGAGAACCTGCGAAGCCTCTGTATTTAATAATAGAACTAGACCTTGTTTACAGCATCAAATTAAAAGATGTACGGCTCCTTGTGTTGGGTTGATAAGTGATTTTGATTACAAAAATGACACTAAACAAGCAGCCTTATTTCTGAAGGGAAAAGATACTGAAGTAATAAAAGACCTAACGAACAGAATGAATAAAAGTTCGGATGAGTTTAATTTCGAAAGAGCTGCTATATTTAGAGATAGAATTCAAAGTTTGAGACAGGTTCGGCTTAAGCAATCCGTCAGCGATTTTAGTGAAGATGATGCGGATATTATTGCAATATCCGAAGACCTTGGTCAAGCGTGTGTTAATTTGGTTATGATTCGCGGAGGAAGGCATCTTGGAGATAAAAGTTTCTTTCCTAAAAATTCTGTAGAGCAAAATATAGAAAATATAGTTGAGGTATTTATAACTCAATATTATGACCAAAAAGAACCACCCCCAGTTCTGGTGATCGAACAAAAGTTCGATATTAATCTTATTAACAGTTTTTTTACTTTAAAAAAATATCCCTCAATCAAAATTATCTCTAAAATTCTAGGTGATAAAAAAATGTGGTTAATGATGGCAAATAGAAACGCTAAAATTGCCCTCACTCAAAAAAATAATGAGCATGCTAGTCAGGTTAAAAGAATTATAGCTTTTAGGAAGCTACTAGACCTACCTGAGCATGTAGATAGAATCGAATGCTTCGATATTAGTCATACAATGGGGGAGAGAGCTGTGGGCTCTTGTGTAGTTTTTGATAAAAACATGATGCAAAATAAAGAGTATCGGCGCTACAACATTAAAAATATAGAGCCGGGAGATGATTATGCAGCAATGCGGCAGGTATTAGAAAGAAGATATAAAAAAATAATTTCAGAAGACCTTGTAAAACCAGATATTATTTTAATTGATGGAGGGAAGGGCCAGTTGAGTGTATCAAAGGATATAATGGAGGAATTAGGCATCTCTGATATTATGCTTGTTGGAGTATCAAAAGGACGTTTAAGAAAATCAGGAACTGAAACATTGATTACTTCAGATGGAGTAATTTTAGAGGATATTGACCAAAGCGACTTAGGTTTTCATTTGATTCAACAAATTAGAGATGAAGCCCATAGATTTGCGATAACTGGACATAGGGCTAGAAGAGACAAAGCAAGAGTTACATCTTCAATTGAAGAAATTGAGGGAGTCGGGTTGAAGAAGCGAAAAAGTCTTTTAGTCTACTTTGGAGGGCTTGATGGTATAAAAAATGCAACGATTGAAGAGCTAATACTGGTAGAGGGAATTAGTAAGAAAATAGCTGAAGCAGTCTTTAATTTTTTTCATTAAACATTATAAATTTATGATTTTAAACATTCCAAATAATCTTACTTTACTTAGAATTGCTTTAATTCCGTGTCTTATTTTAGTTTTTTATTTATCAGATGACACTCTTTCTGCTTATCAAAAAAATCTAACTGCTACATTGATATTTTTGTTTGCTGCAATTACAGATTGGTTAGATGGTTATTTAGCAAGAAGGTTAAATCAAACATCTGATTTCGGCGCATTTATTGATCCAGTAGCTGATAAATTAATTGTTATTGCAGCATTAATTTTACTTGTCGAATTGGGCCGAGTTGAATCAATAATCGCATTTATTATCATTGCAAGAGAGTTTACGATTAGCTCTTTAAGAGAGTGGATGGCAACACTTGGGAAGTCTGGAGGAATAGCCGTTGCATTTATCGGCAAACTTAAAACAACAATGCAAATGATTGCAATATTATTTTTACTTTATTATGAAAATATTTTATTTGTTCCAGTTGCTGCAGTAGGTAAAATTTTAATTTATATTGCAGCTTTATTAACAATGATATCTATGATTTACTATCTAAAAATAGCATTCAAAATTTTAAAAAAAAATAAAGATTATTGAACAATATTGACAGGTTACAAAAAGAAGCTAAAATACTGCCTTCTCAATGCGGGAATAGCTCAGCTGGTAGAGCGATACCTTGCCAAGGTATAGGTCGCGAGTTCGAACCTCGTTTCCCGCTCCATCATTTCTTCTTTACTAAAAGAAGATCGCTTCTTAAGGAAGCATTTTGCACTTACTTTAGAGTTATTTGTTGTATCAGTAATATGCAGTAATTGCTTTAAAGCAAAAATGGCGCGTTAGCAAAGTGGTTATGCAGAGGCCTGCAAAGCCTTAGACGCCGGTTCGATTCCGGCACGCGCCTCCACTTTATAAAGTGATGATAAAATATTCAATTTGCCCGGATGGTGAAATTGGTAGACACAAGGGACTTAAAATCCCTCGACTTTACGGTCGTGCCGGTTCGATTCCGGCTCTGGGCACCATAATTCTCCTTAAAAATAACTTATTTATTAAGTTTTTTTAAGGATTTATTATTAAAAATAGGCAATCTAGATGCATCTTAAAGAAAAGATAATAGATTCAAAAGTCTATGATTCCTTAGTCAGTAAAGGTATTAACCCTGCTTTGTCATCCTTGTTTGCCTCAAGAGATATTGGTTCAATTGATGACATTGATTACAAGTTAGATAAATTACTATCGCCAGACTTACTAAAATCTGTGAGGGAAGCTTCAAATCTATTAATTGATAAAATTGATACGAATCAAAAAATTATTATTATTGGAGACTATGATGCTGATGGTGCAACAGCTACAGCATGTGGGTATCTAGGTCTAAGAAAATTTGGTGCTGATGTAGATTTTATTGTACCAAATAGGTTTAAGTTTGGTTATGGACTAACACCAGAGATTGTTGATTTAGCTTATAAAAAAAAACCATCATTAATCGTAACAGTTGATAATGGAATTGCTAGTATTGCAGGGGTAAAAAAAGCAAAATCTTATGGTATAGATGTTCTAATCACAGATCACCATTTACCGGCAGAGCATCTCCCTGATGCAAACTTTATCGTAAACCCCAATCAAGCTTTCTGCGAGTTCCCTAGTAAAAACTTATGTGGAGTAGGTGTAATTTTTTATGTTTTACTTGCATTACGGATAGAGTTAAGAAAAATAAATAGATTTACTGTTGAGCCAGAACCAATACTTTCTGATTTGCTTGATTTAGTCGCACTAGGAACAATAGCTGATTTAGTTAAGCTTGATTATAATAATAGAATACTAGTAAATTTTGGGATTAAAAAGATTAGAAGTGGAAATTGTAATTTTGGTATTGAAGCCCTTGCTCGTCTTAGTAAAAAAAGATTAGAAAACATTAAAACCTCAGATTTATCTTTTTCAATAGCACCTAAAATTAATGCTGCTGGGAGGCTAGATGATATGGCTATAGGCATTAAATGTCTAATTTCAATGAGCAAAAATGAAGCAGAAGGATATGCTAAGCAGCTAGCAGTTTTTAATGAGCAAAGAAAGCTTGTTGAAAATAAAATGAAAGATGATGCTTTATCTGTACTTTCTAATTTTGTAGTTGAAGACAGTTACACAATCACAATGTACGATATTAATTGGCATCAAGGTGTTGTTGGTATAGTAGCCTCAAGACTTAAAGAAAAATATTATCGACCAACTATAATATTTGCTAAAGATGGCAGTGGGCTTCTTAAGGGGTCAGGAAGATCAATATCATCTTTTCACTTAAAAGATGCTCTTGACTTAATTAGCAAAAGAAAGCCGGACCTTATTTTAACTTTCGGTGGACATGCAATGGCTGCCGGCTTAACAATAAAAGAAGACAACTTCAATATATTTTGCACTGAGTTTGAAGTTGTAGCAAAGAGATTATTATCTCAAGATGATCTAAATTTAGTTACTGAATTTGATAAATCAATACCGAAAGAGCTCTTGAATCATGAAACTATAATGGCAATAAATTCACAGGTGTGGGGGCAAGGATTTCCAGCACCAGTTTTTTTTGGAGTGTTCGATGTAGTTCAGCAAGAAATTGTTGCTAATAAACATAATAAATGTGTCTTAAAAAATGAAAATGGTAAAAATGATGCAATTTTTTTCAATTTTAGTGGGGTATTGGCTGATAGAATAGAGGCTACATATACGATTGAATTAAACGAATTCAATCGAAAACCTTCTATGCAATTAATTATTAAGAGTGAAAATGAAAGAAAATAAAAAAATAATCATCGCAAATATGAAAATGAATGGGTCTTTGAGTTTTAATGCAGATTATTTAAATACTATTAAGAGCGATTTTAATAATTATAAAAATTTAAATATTGGCCTATGTTTACCTTATCCTTATTTATATCAAGCAAAAGAATTTCTTGAGGGTACAAATATTGGGTGGGGAAGTCAAAATGTTGCTAAATTTGAAAATGGTCCTCATACCGGCGAAGTAAGTGCAGAGATGCTTAAAGAGTTCGATAGTCAATATGTGATTGTTGGCCATTCCGAGAGAAGTACCGCTTACTGCGAGTCAGATGAAAATATTGCCGATAAGTTTGAAAGAATCAAGAAGTATAATATGTGCCCAGTATTATGTGTTGGCGAAACTTTAATTGAGCGCGAGGCTGGAATAATGGAGAGAGTAGTTTCGACTCAGATTGATACCATTATAAAAACTTATGGTGCAGATATTTTTGAAAATTCAATTGTTGCATATGAACCAATATGGGCAATTGGATCTGATTTACCTGCTTCACCAGACCAGGTAAATAAAATGTGTAACTTTATTAAAGAGCATATTTGTAAGAGCTATAACTCGGATTTTGAAAACTTTAATATTATTTACGGTGGAAGCGTAAACTCTAAAAATGCGGTACAATTGTTTACTTCTGAAGGCTTAGATGGGGTGTTGATTGGAAGAGCTTCGATTAACATTAGTGAATTTTCCCAAATTTGTTCAATAGCAGAAAATAGTTAATTATAAATATTTTTGATTGGTGTTTCTTATATGGAAAATTTAATTCTAATTATTCATGTCATTACAAGTCTGACTGTAATTGGACTTGTTTTAATACAGCATGGAAAAGGTGCTGATGCAGGTGCAGCTTTTGGTGGAGGAGGCGGTTCTGGAAGTGTATTTGGTGTACAAGGCTCATCAAACTTTTTAACTCGTGCTACATCCATAAGCGTTACCATTTTCTTTTGTACTAGCATTGCTTTAGCTTTTATTGCGAGTTCAAAACATCAAGCTACATCATCAATTGATATTGCAGTAGGCCAACCTGGATTAGTAGAAAAAGATACTCAAGATATTCCAAACTAACATGACTAATAAATTTGCCGTCGTGGTGGAATTGGTAGACACGCTACCTTGAGGGGGTAGTGACGAAAGTCGTGAGAGTTCGAGTCTCTCCGACGGCACCATTTACTTTTATTCAATATTTAGATAGATAAGATAATGGCTAACAAAAAAAATCCTACCAACCCACAAATTTTATTACAAAATGCACAAAAATTTATTCAAAATAATGAATTTGAATTAGCTTCAAAGATTCTTAAAGAAGGCCAAGCAAACTTCCCAAAAGAATTTTTATTTATTAATCTATTAGCCCAAATATCATTACGAAATAAAAAAATTATTGATGGAATTACTCTTCTAAAACAATCACTTCAAATTAACCCACAACAACAATTAGTTATGTTTGATCTAGGAATTGCACTTTCACTAAATGACCAGCTAGATGAGGCAGTAATATTTTTTGATAAGTCTATTGAATTGGAGCCAAGAAATCTAAAAGTTTATGTTAGAAAAGCAATTACTTTAAGAAAATTAAATAGAGTAAACGATTCAATAGATTGCTATCAAAAGATAATTGATTTGGACCCTAACTTTATTGATGCATATACAAATAAAGCAGAATTATTGTATTCTATTGGGGAGCTTGAAGAGTCGCTACATTTTTATCAACAAGCGATTAAAATTGATATAGAGAATCCAACATTGTTCATTCGCTGCGGAATAATTTTTAGTAAGCTTGATCGAATTGGTGAAGCTATAAGCTCTTATAAAAAATCAATTGCAATAACATCAGAGAATCCAGGCGCATTTAAAAATCTTGCTTATATTTTTAAAGATTTAAGACAGTATGATGAAGCCTGTTTTTATTTAAAAAAAACAGCTGAGATTAATCCAGATTATGAGGTACTTACAAACCTTGCACAAACCTATTGCCAGCTTGGCAACTATAAAGAAGGAATTGTGCATTACGATAAGGCAATCAAGGTTCAACCAGGAAATCCTGAGGCACATGCACTGAAAGCCTATGCTTGTAATTCACAAGGTCAATTTGATCAAGCAATATTATCTTTTGATAATGCTTTAAATGTTGACAAAGATTTTAAATATTCATATGGCGATCGTTTTCACGCTAAAAAAAATATTTGTGACTGGAGCAACTTCGAACAGGATTTAAATTGGCTTAATTTAAAAATCAAAGAAAGAAAATCTGTGGCAGTACCGTTAGCTATATGTGGGTTTTTTGATGACCCTGGTACTCATAAGCTCGGAACCGAGTTATTTGTTAATGATAAATTTCCACTTGATAACTCTCTTGGCCCAATAAACAAATACCCGAAAAATAAAAAAATAAAAATAGGCTATTTTTCTGGAGACTTTTCTGAGCACCCTGTGGCCTACTTAGTTACAGAGTTATTCAAAATGCATGATAAATCTAAATTTGAATTATATGCTTTTTCCTATTCTACTAATGCAGAATCTAAAATAAGGTTAAGAATTCAAAAATCATTTGATGAGTTTATTGATGTATCAAATCATGGGGATAAACAAATTACACTCATGTCTAGAGAGAAAAATATTGATATTGCAATAGATTTAAGCGGACACACTAAAAATAGTAGACCCTCAATTTTCGCAATGAGAGCCGCGCCTATACAGATTAACTTTTTAGGTTATCCAGGAACAACAGGAGCAAGCTATATTGACTATAATATTTCAGATAAATTTATTATTCCAAAAGAATTGCTAAAATATTATTCAGAAAAAATAATTTACTTACCAAAATGCTACCAGCCTAATGAAGAAAAAATAATTCCTGGTACTAAAGTTTTTTCCAGAAGATCTGAAGGCCTACCTGATTCTGGTTTTGTATTTTGTTGCTTTAACAATAGCTGGAAAATCACACCACAAATTTTTAAAGTATGGATTCGACTTCTTTTATCTGTAGACGGAAGTGTTTTATGGTTTCCAGGATTTTCTTCTTTTGCAATTAAAAATTTAAAAAAAGAATGCGCTAAATTAGGGGTAGATGAAAATAGATTAATATTTTCATCCATTGAGAAACTTAGGCAAGACCACCATAAAAAAATAAAGTTAGCAGATATATTTTTAGACTGTTTTCCTTATGGAGCTCAAAGTACAGCTACCGACTTCCTTCGAGTTGGAATACCAATTGTAACCTTAAGAGGGCTAACATTTTCTAATCGAGTTGCTTCAAGCCTCTTAATGAACTTAAACCTTCCTGAATTAATAACGACAACAGAAGTTGATTACGAAAACTTAGCAATAAAATTAGCTAATAATCCTAAATACTTAAATGAAATTAAAGCTAAGCTTATTTTAAATGTTGAAACTTCTTCAATTTTTAATGTTGAAGAATATACTAGAAGTGTTGAATCTGCATATACCATGGCTTATGAGAGATACCATGACAATCTTAATCCTGAAAATCTTGAGCCGCTATAAATGTCATCTAATATAAATAATGTGGAGTTATCGTATGATGATTTAACTCCTGTTTATAAATTAACTTCTGTTGGTGATTTTAAGCAAGCGTTGTCGATCCTAGATATCCTCTCACAAAAATTTTCAGATAATCATAATTTGTATACTATTGGTGGTGAATGTTATTTCAACTTACACGAATATGAATTAGCAATTTCTTGTTATGAAGAATCAATTAGAATTAAACCAAATATCTCACATAACTATAATGCTAAAGCTAATTCGTTATTAAGTCTTCATAAGTATGATGAAGCTATATCTTGCCTTAAAAATGCTATTGAAATTAGACCTGATTTTGATGAAGCTTTTTTTAATCTTGGCATTGGTGCAATGCACTTAAGATTATTTGATTTATCTATGCAAAGCTTTGATATGGCTATTCAATTAAAACCCAATTTTGCAAAATATAAATTTGCAAAATCGACACTTCTTTTATTGTATGGTGACTTTAGGAATGGATGGCCACTTTTTGAATCAAGATGGGAAATGGATGTGCTTTTCTCCCCTAAATTACTAACAACCCGTCCTAATTGGTCAGGAGCTACTAATTCTAAGTTATTAGTTTGGCCTGAACAAGGAATAGGGGATCAAATTCTTTACAGCTCTTTACTTCCTGATCTTAATAGAAAATGTTCAGATTTAATTGTTTTATTAGACCCACGCCTTATCAATCTCTTTACAAGATCAATGGGAGATTTTTGTACTTTTTATCCAGATAATGTTCAAGAAACTGAGTTAGATTATGATGAACATATTGCTATTGGAAGTTTGTGCCAATATTTTAGAGCTGATGAAAAAGATTTTGAAAGCTCACAATATGGATTTTTAAAAGATGATGTGATTAAAACTGCTAATATTAAAAAAGATCTTTTAGCTTTAGCACCTTTAAATAATAAACTTTGTGGTATTAGTTGGGGAAGTTCGAGCAAAAAAAATGGAATCCATAAAACAATACCCCTTAAAAGCTTTATCCAATTGTTAGGTTTAACAGGTTATACATATGTGAGCTTGCAATACGGTGATACAACTGATGAGATTAAAGTAGTTCAAGATGAGTTGGGTGTCGATATAATTTCATATGAGAAAGTTGATAACTTTTATGATATTGATGGGCTGGCCTCTTTAATTCAAGCATGTGATGTTGTTATATCAGTTGATAACGTTATATGCCAAATAGCAGGAGCATTGGGTAAAGAAATTCATATTCTACTCAACCATAGTTCTTGGTGGGGTTGGATGGCTAACAGGACTGATAGCCCTTGGTATCATTCAGTAAAAATTTACAGGCAGGATGTTGACAAAACTTGGTCTAATTTGTCTCAAAATCTTATAAAGAATTTAAATAACTATTAATTTTTGGCAGCTAGTTTTTTTATTTCCATCAATTTTGAAATAGACCTTATATTATTGACCAATGTTTTTGGAAGAAAATTTTCTCCTTCATTACTAAAGTAAATAAAGTGTGCCCTAGGTTTTGTGCAAATTGCAAGTCGAAAATCGTATTTCCCACATAGAGCATATTTTCAACGTTTATATTAAATTTTTCTAAAACTTTTATACCAGGCTCTGTAAAAGGCTTACCATTTTTTAAGTCATCACCCGAGATTATAAAGTCCACATTGAGTTTTTTGTTCCTTACCATACCTTGCTTTCTATTAGACACTACAACAAATACGTTAGATTTTTAATGGTAATCAATAGAAATACCTTATTAGAAATTTTTTATATATTTTTCTCAATGTACTATTATTCTATTTAGTTTTGCGAAATTATTAAAATTTAGTTATGCTAAATAATATTAAATATTAAATAGTTAATGATAATGAAAAAAACAAATACAAAAACAAGAACACTGCTAGAGATAATCAATGAAAAAGAGATTAAAGAGATTTTAACAGTTGATTCAAAAAAATCAGTTATTGAGGCGCTTACTATTATGGCTAAATATAAGATTGGCGCATTAATAGTAACGAATGAAGCAAAGATGGTTGGCGTTATATCTGAAAGAGATTATGCTCGAGAAATTATTTTAGAAGGTAAGTCATCAAAAGATACCAAAGTAGAAGAGATTATGACGAGAAAAGTCTTAACACTTTCTGCAGACGATAAGTTTGAAAAAGGTCTTGAGATTATGACCCAAAAAAGAATTAGGCATATGCCTGTGGTGGATGGAAAAGAATTGTTAGGCATGGTCTCGCAGGGCGATTTAGTAAAAGAGATGATATCCTATCAAAAAGAACTGATAAAAGAGTTAGAGGCTTTTGTTTATTGGTAATTAACCGCCGAAATCATCCAGCATAATATCTTCAGCATCAACCCCCAAGTCTAATAACATATTGGTAACTGAAACATTCATTATAGGGGGTCCACATAGATAGTATTCACAATCTTCTGGAGCAGGATGGTCTTTTAAATATTGTTCAAATAGAACATTGTGAATAAACCCTTTATGACCCTTCCATTCATCATCTGGAGTTGAGTCGGATAATGCAACATGCCAAGAAAAGTTTTTATTCTCCTTATCTAGCTTTTCGAATTCGCCCGTATAAAACATTTCTTTTCTAGAGCGTGCGCCATACCAAAATGAAGCTTTTCTATCTGTTTTAACTCTTCTAAGTTGGTCAAATATGAGACTTCTCATTGGTGCCATTCCAGCACCTCCGCCTATAAAAACCATCTCTTTTTGTGTTTCTCTGGCAAAAAAGTCACCAAAAGGACCTGAGATTGTTACATCATCCCCTTTTTTTAAATTAAATATATATGAGGACATTTTTCCTGCAGGTATACCTGAGGATCCAGGGGGAGGCGTTGCTATTCGAACATTAAGCATCACAATGCCTTTTTCTGCTGGATAATTTGCCATAGAGTAAGCTCTCTCAATCGGCTCATCAACTGAAGAGTTTACATCCCAAATTTTAAACCTGTCCCAATCTTCATGATATTCTTTTGCGATATCAAATTCTTTATAGGAGAGAGTGTGAACCGGTGCTTCAATTTGAATATAGCCCCCCGCTTTAAAATCAACATCTTCCCCTTTCGGCAACTCTATAATTAACTCTTTTATAAAAGTAGCAACATTATCATTACTTAAAACTTTACATTGCCATTTTTTAACGCCAAAAACTTCTTCAGGAACTTCGATTTCCATATCCTGCTTAACAGCCACCTGACAAGAAAGCCTGTCTCCACACGAAGCATCTTTTTTACTGATATGCCCTTCTTCAGTTGGTAAAATAGAGCCCCCTCCTGAATGTATTCTGACCTTACATTGCGCGCAAGTTCCACCACCGCCACAAGCAGACGGCACAAATAATTTTTCTGCCGCCAATGATTGCAAAAGCTTCCCACCAGCTGGAACCTTTATTGTTCTTTCACCATTAATAGTAATATTAACTTCCCCAGAAGACACAAACTTACTTCTCGCATAGATAATTATTGTCACCAAAGACAATACTATTAAAGTAAAAAGAGTAACTCCAAGAATAAAAGTATCCATAAAAATCCTTATAATTTAACACCAGAAAAACACATAAAAGCCATTGCCATTAAACCGGCTGTAATAAAAGTTATCCCAAGGCCTTGTAAGCCTTCAGGTATATCGCTATATTTTAATTTTTCTCTAACTCCAGCCATCGCAGTAATTGCTAAAGCCCATCCAAATCCAGAAGAAACTCCATATGTTAATGCTTCAGAAAAATTATAATCTCTTTCAACCATAAATAAGGATCCACCTAAAATTGCACAATTTACAGTTATTAGGGGTAGAAAAATACCCAAGGCATTATAGAGTGGAGGAAAGTACTTATCCAAAACCATTTCTAATATCTGAACTAATGCGGCAATCACACCTATATATGAAATTAAACCCAGAAATGTAAGGTCTACATCAGGAAAACCTGCCCAACTTAAAGCACCTGGCTTTAATAGATAGGTAAGAATTAAGTTATTCGCTGGGACTGTAATTGATTGAACAACCATTACTGAGATACCCAAACCTATCGCAGTAGTTATTTTTTTAGATACTGCAATAAAAGTGCACATACCTAGAAAAAAAGACAAGGCTAGATTCTCAACAAAAATAGCCTTTACTGCTAATGAAATTAAGGCCTCCATCAATGATCCTCAACTGTTTGAATTTTAAATTCAGGCTCTTCAACTTGGGACTTTTTCCAGACTCTTAAGCCCCATATTAAAAAACCTATAATGAAAAAAGCAGAGGGAGGGAGTAATAACAAACCATTAGGTACGTACCATCCACCATCGCCTACAGGATTTAATATTACAATTCCAAATAGTGAGCCTGCTCCAAATAATTCTCTTACCACACCAACACACATTAATAGCAAACCATAACCTAGGCCATTACCAATCCCATCAACAAAAGAATCAATTGGAGTATTTTTCATAGCAAAAGCCTCCGCTCTTCCCATAACAATACAATTTGTAATAATCAATCCGACAAAAACAGATAAAGTCTTAGATATTTCATAGGCATACGCTTTAAGTAATTGATCTACAACAATAACTAAAGAAGCAATGATTGTCATTTGTACAATAATTCTAATGGAGGTAGGAATATAGTTTCTCAACATTGATATAAAAAAGGATGAAAAACCAGTAACCGCAATAACAGCGAGGGCCATAACAAAAGCAACTTTTAAAGAGGACGTTACAGCTAATGCCGAACAAATACCTAGCACTTGTAATGCAATAGGGTTATTGTCTATAAGCGGGTCGACCAGAAGTTTTTTTCTAGTTTGAGACATTTATTTTTCCATTTTTAAAATTTGTTAGAAATTTTTTAAATCCTGCTTCACCCACCCAAAATCTAACTAAATTATTAACTCCATTTGAGGTTAGGGTAGCTCCTGCAATAGCATCTATATGATGCTCACTTGGACCAGGAGTTTTTGCAACTTGTATCAATAAGTCCCCATCTTTATTTCTTAATTTTTTACCTTTCCATTGAGCCTTCCATTTTGGATTATCCACTTCAGCTCCTAAGCCTGGAGTTTCTGCATGCTGATAAAATTGGAGACCAAAAATTTTATTGGTATCTTCCTCTAAAGCAACAAACCCATATAAAGTCGACCATAATCCATACCCATGTATTGGTAAGATTAATTTATCGATAGTTCCATCGTTATTTTTTAATAGATAAACAGTTACATAATTTGATCTTCTTCCAATGGATGCAGGATCATCTTTAAGGGCAACACTTAATAATGGATCTGATGCTGCTTTACGGTCATTGAAGGTACTAGGATTAAATTTATCTGTAAATAAACCACTTTCAATATCCACAATCCTCGGCTCAAAAGAGGCAAAGGTTTCTTCTACGTTAATACCCTCAGAATATAGCCCTGCAACTTGTAATACATTTTTCTGTTTATCACGAATTTGATTTTCTTGCTGAATGGATTTAAGTTTTACAGCTGCTAAAGAAACTATCATTGAACAAAAAAGGCAAAGCGTTATTGCAACAAGTATGGTTTTGGGAATACTATCAATTGGCAGTTTCTTAAATTTAGAAAAAATATTATCTTTCTTTTCGCTAAGCATTACCCGTTACCCTCCGCCTAAGAATATTTGCTTTAACAACAAAATGATCAATTAGAGGTGAAAATACATTACCAAATAATATTGCGAGCATCATTCCCTCAGGAAATGCTGGATTTAGTACCCTTATCATTATCACCATGAAACCTATTAGGGCACCATAAATATAACGTCCGGTATTTGTATGGCTTCCAGAAACTGGCTCTGTAACCATGAACACTAAACCAAAAGCGTAGCTTCCTATTACGAGATGCCAATACCATGGCATACTGAACATTGGGTTTGTATCAGAACCAACCCAATTTAAAAAAGAAGAAAATACAATCATTCCAACTAAGCAACCAACTATCATTCGATAGTTTGCTATCCTAGTTGCAAGTAAAAAACATAAACCAATTATGCATGCCAAAGTCGATGTTTCACCGAGTGAACCTTGTATTGTCCCAAAGAAGGCATCTGACCATGTAATTCCATAACCCACAAGAGATTCATAGCCTTCCGAAGCTGATATACCTAATGAGGTTGCTGATGAAATACCATCAACCGGAGTCCAGACAGAGTCACCAGACATATAAGCAGGGTAAGCAAAATATAAAAATGCTCTGCCAGTAAGGGCGGGATTTAAGAACTTTTTACC
>Ga0209482_1001639_pt1 | contig 14980 bp, 2 predicted proteins | sample CoawatmetaG10DNA_FD_187512 | JGI IMG/M metagenome (GOLD analysis project Ga0209482, IMG submission 187512) | Marine microbial communities from the West Antarctic Peninsula - Coastal water metaG104-DNA (SPAdes) (version 2) | ecosystem: Environmental > Aquatic > Marine > Coastal ...
CTTTGTCATTCTGATAGCACTTCAATTTCAGTAGCTCATGCAATTGGAGGTACTGGTCCTTATAATTATTTATGGTATAGTTCTGTGGGAGGTTTACCTTCTACTATTATAAGCTATACAGATACTGCTTTTGGTTTAAGTTCGGGTATTTATTTTGCAGAGGTTACTGATGCTAATGGCTGTGATACGGTTAGTAGTGTTCAGGTTTTATCTGCTAATACTGCATTATTTAGTACTACTCAAGTTGGTCAGGTAATTTGTAAGGGTGATTATAGTGGTTATTTAATTGCTGATGCTGGAGGGGGTTTTGCTCCTTATACTTATATTTGGTCCACTTCTTTATCTGGTGTTATTCAAAATTCTTCAAGTGCTTATAATACAGATACATTAGATAATCTTTCTTCTGGAGTTTATTTATTGGATATTGTGGATCATTTTGGATGTACTGTTTCTCAGGCGAGTTATACTGTTAATGAGCCTATCCAACCTTTAGTTTTAGATACCGTTTATTTAATTGATTCTATTGCTTGTTTTGGGGATAATGATGGTAGAGCTTTAGGGGTTAAGAGTGGAGGTGATCCTTCTTATACTTACTTATGGGATAATGGAGAATCTACTTTACTGGCCAATCATCTTACATCTGGTTATCATACCTTAAGTGTTATGGATGATAGAGGTTGTGAGGTTTTGGATAGTATTTATATTCCTGAGAGCTCTGAGATTCTTTCTTCTTTAGTTATAGAAGAATCTATTTCTTGTTATGGTTCTACTAATGGAGTTGCCTCTGTTAGTACTGTTGGTGGTTATCCTTTGTATTTATATTCTTGGAGTAATAATCAGCCTTTAGGTACAGGTATTGTTGACACTGCTTTTTCTTTAAGTTATGGAGTTTATTCTTTAACAACAGAGGATTCTTTAGGTTGTTTAGTAGTTGATAGTGTTTATTTATCTGAGCCAGGTTTATTAACTATGGAGGCTAAGGAGTTGTCCTGGGTTTCTTGTAATGGTATTTTAGATGGTTTAGCCTTTTCAGTTGCATACGGGGGTACTTTACCTTATACTTTTGTTTGGGATAATAATCAGATAGGAGATACGGTTAATACTTTGTCAGAAGGATTACATACTGTTATTGTAACGGACGCTAGAGGATGTGTTGCCTCTGATACTGTTCTTATACATGAACCTCCATTGTTAACGGTAGGTATTAGTGTTTTAGATTCTGTTTATTGTAATGGTGTTAATACGGGTAGTTTAGCTACTTATGCTTTAGGAGGAACTCCTTTTGTTGGTACTTCATCCTTGTATACTTATTTATGGGATGATGCTCTTCAAGCTTCTCAAACAACAGCAATAGCTACTAATTTATCAGCAGATGCATATGCAGTTGTAGTGACTGATTCTAGAGGCTGTACAGCAACAGCAACGGCAGATATTACTAATGTGACTAATACTATGAGTGTATTAGCTACGAGTACTAATGTTAGCTGTTATGGTTCAGCAGATGGTTCTACTTCAGTGGTTGCTTCAGGTGGTCATGCTCCTTATTCTTATGATTGGGTGGGTAATAATGGTCTTTCATTAAGCACCTTATCTTCAATACAAAACTTATTAGCAGGAACATATTCAGTAACTGTGAGTGATACTAATAATTGTACAAGAAATACGAGTGTTGATATTATTGAGCCTTTAGGTATTTTATTTGACATTGCTGGTTCTTTAGATGAGAGTTGTGTTGGTGGTTGTGATGGGTTAATTTATATAAATTCTTTATCAGGGGGTACTTTTCCTTATACAGCTTTATTAACCAATAACGTGAGTGGGTTAGTTACTCAACATGCTGTACAATCAAATACTATATTGAATGTGTGCTCCGGATCGTACACGATAAGTTTAACGGATGCTAATGAGTGTTCTTCATCAGTATTGTTTAGTGGTAATGATCAGGCGGTAGTTAGTTCGGTAGTCACATTAGCTACACCTTCTATTTCTTTGTTAAATGACATATTGTGTTATGGAGCTGGTACAGGAGAATTAATGGTGACTTCAGCAGACCCTAATTATACTTATGTTTGGGAGAATTTATCTAACACTAATTTTAATAGTTCTTTAGTTACGGTTTCTAATCTATTTGCTGGTGATTATATAGTTACTGTTCAGTATACAAATAGTTCAGGTCAATTATTAACAGGATGTAATGTTAGTTCTGATACATTAATTCTATTAGATGGAGATGAGATTATTATAACAGAAACTTTGCATACGGATGTTTTATGTCATGGAGATAATACAGGAGTAATTAGTATTTTCGCTTCAGGAGGTCTTTCACCTTATACTTATACTTGGACTCCTTCTCAAACTACAAGTACTACAATTGTCAATTTATTGGCAGGTAATTATACGCTTACGGTAGAGGATGCCAATAACTGTGAGCAGAGTTCAGTATTTACAATTGTAGAGCCACAGGCTTTAACTTCAGCTATCACTCAGAATGGTTATATATTAACAGCAAGCAACCCTTCAGGTGGTGTTGCTCCTTATTCTTATTCTTGGAGAAATCAGAGTAATCCTACTGTTCATTTGCAAGGAGGTGTTACGTATAATATTTATACTGCCGGAACATATTATCTTCAAATAACGGATGGGAATGGTTGTGAGATGAATTCAAATAGTTTTGAATATCTCACTACAGGTATTAGTCAGGTGTCTTCTGACCTAGTTTTAAGTATCTATCCTAATCCTTTTAAGGATGAGACAACAGTTGATTTTGGTAGAGTGATAAAACAGGCAAGCGTTAGGGTTGTTGATGTGTTTGGTAAGGTAATAGAGGAGCATAGTATTACAAACACAGATAAACACATCTTAAAAAGAGAAAACAAAGCAAGTGGTATCTACTTTGTAGAGATTGAAGTAGAGAACTTGGTTGTAAAAGAAAAATTAATAGTAGAGTAAGGTTATTAAAATTATATTGTTCCTAAAAAAAACAATAGTTATTATAAAGATGTTTTTAAGCAGTATATTTGCAGGTAAAATAAAAAAGAATCCAATAAATTTAGAAATGGAGCATAAATATAGAAGTAAAAAAATGAATAATAAATTTTTAAAAAACACTAATTTAATAAAATTAGTATTCTTTCTGTTTTTAGGAATGTGGAGTGTAAGTGCTAAAGCACAATGCTCTCCAGATATTGATCCTAATTATTCAAATTGTACAGGAGATTCAATTCAAATTACAGCCGCTTCAGGTTTTAATTATAGTTGGAGTACTGGAGATACAACACAAAGTATTTGGGTTACTAGTTCTGATTCTATTTGGGTCGTTATTACCGACAGTATTTGTGTAGTAGATAGTTCTAGTTTTTTTAACCCTACTTCAGTTTCAATCTTAAACGTTAATATATTTCCTGAAGATACAACTATATGTTCTGATGAATCATTGATATTGTCAGTTAATACAACATCTAATATTCTTTGGAATACAGGAGATGTTATCGGTAGTTTTACCATTACACCTCCATCAAATAATATAAGTGTTTATTATGTTGATGTAACTGAAAATGGTAGTACTTGTCGTGATTCTGTAAGTATTACTGTACTTCCAGAAGTTATAATAAATACAGTAGCGATAAATAATAATAGCTCACAGAATGCATGTGATGGTCAAATTTTCCCATCAGTTTCTGGATTTATGCCTCTTAATTACCAGTGGAGTGCTGGGGGTTTTATATTGCCTAATTCAGTAAGCGGAGTAATTGATAGCTTGTGTGAAAACACATATTGCCTTACTGTTACGGATGCCAATAATTGTAGTGTTGATACTTGTGTTAATGTAGAATGGAATTCTTGTAATTTAGACTTATCAATTTCAAATCCAATTTTATGTAATGGTGAAACTGCTAGTGTAAATGTTGTTGTTGATACGACTGCAGGAATTGGACCTTTTGTTTTTGCAAATCCAAGATTTGAATATTCTATTTATTCCTTAAATCCTCTTAACCTAGTTCAATTTCAACCTTTTGGTTTATCATTATTTACTTTTAATAATAATTTAGTTGCTGGTGAGTATTTAGTAACAGTTTATGATAAATCTTGGCAAGATTCTTGTTCAAATAACATAACAATCACTGAGCCAGATCCGATACTTATTCATACTACGATAAATAATACATCTGCAACATGGAATAATGATGGTAGTATTTTGATTGACTCTATAACAGGAGGAGTTGGAGGCTTTTTAACAACATGGTATGATTCATCTTATACTCAATCTTTCCCAGGAACAGCTATTCTTCTTGACAGTCTACTATTAGATTCTATTTATTTTTCTCATGATTATTATGGTGGGTATTCTATTTTAGTAACTGATACTAATGGTTGTGAAGGAGACACTACATTATATGTTTATCCTGACTCAACTATGACGGATTTTGATACAGTTTATGTTAGTCAACATGAAACTTGTTTTGGTTTAAATGATGGTAAGTTATTTGCAAGCATGAATGATTCTGCAATTCCTCCTTTTACTTTTTACTGGATGGAATTGTCAACAGGAATTGCTGATACTATTCGTATAGACTGTATGGGTTGTCCTCCTCCAAGTAACTATAACCCATCACATGTCGCTACACACACTAATTTACCTCCAGGACCTTATGCATTAACTGTTTCGGATGCTTTAGGTAATAGTGGAGAGTTAATAGATTTAATCATAATTAATCCTGCAGACTCTATTTATGTAGTTATTAATCCTAACCTAGATTCGATTACTTTGAATTGTAGTGAAAGTATATTGCTTTCTGCCATAGCTAACCCATTACCTAATTCTGCTTCCTTGATGCCATATACTGAAGCTGTTTTTTCAGCTGGAGCAAATCCTACATCATCTTTTGTTTTGGATTTAAGTACTAACTCTGGTATTAGTTTTTCATTATATGATTCTCCAAATAGAACATACTCATTAACTTGTAGTGGAACCGCAACGGATACCAGTATTCCTGCTGTTAATTATGATGCTGCTTTTATGAATTGGCCTACCACACCTACTAGTCATAATGTTGTATGGGGTTGGAATGTTCAGCAAGGTAATAATGTTCCATTGTTAAACACTTCAATGTATGATGGTGTAAATCACTCTTATACTTGGATTTTTTCTGCTAATAGTAATTCTGCACCCAACAACGCTCTTATTCCTGGAGAATATCTTCATGAATTTAGAGTTAATAATACGATTTTCACTGGTCAACTTACATGTAATGTAGATGTGATTATTGATACTATTATTTATAATTATAGTTGGGTTGCATTGTCTAATATAGGAGATACCTTGAGTTTTTCTGACACTTTACTTACTGATAGTTCTGTAATTATAACTACAGATTATATGGTTAGTGTCTCAAATAGTAATGGATGTAAATCATATGATACTATTAGGGTTAAAAAAGATTTAAATACACTTTCAGCTTCTGTAATTGTTACTGATGTAGTTCCATGTTATGGTGATTCTACTGGTGTTATAGATATCAATATAACTGATTCATCCGGAGTTTCTCCTTTCATATATTTATTGTTTGCTAGTGATACATCTTTTATTGAATCAAGTTTAGGATCTAGTTTTTCAGGACTTTATAGTGGACAGTATTTTATACAAGTTCAAGATACAATAGGATGTAATACAGAGTTTTATCCTGCATTTATTGATCAGCCTGATACAATTTTTGCATGTGGAGTTGATGAGAAATTGGATACTACTTTTAATATTTTTTCTGCTACGGTATTAGCAAATGACCCTTCAACTTGGGCTATTCAATCAAGTGTTTTGGCTCCTAATTTTCAATATATTTTAGAAGTTAGTGGAACTTTTGGACTAACATCTTTACAATTTAATGCAGCTCAATTCGATCAAGATGCTGCTTATAACTTGAATCCATTAATTGTCAATCCTAATCCTGGTCCTTTTTGGACTGTTGATGGAAATGAATTAAGACCTGATGTTGATGTCCTAAATACTAATAATACTTATTTCTATTATAATCCATCTGATGTTAATGGTACAGGCCCTCAAAATGATTATTTTACTGGATCAGGTATGCCACTTAGTTTTGTGTTTAATGATCCAGATGGTGATACAACTAATAATCAAGGTTCTTTAACTTTTACTTTACATAAAATATCTTGTACTCAAACTGACACTGCTTATACATGTAAGGGTGAATCATTAGGCTTTGCTTTTGTTCGTCCGGCATCTGTAAATGGATCGCTTGGTGGAATTCCTTTTAATAATAGTAATGGAGTGTATTATGAAACAGAATGGGTTCAGTATAACCCTATAACAGGGGCAAATATTGCTACAATTCAAGGCGGTGCTGGTGCTGGTCCAAGTGATACTATAGTGAATCTTTCTGCAGGTTCCTACAGGGTGTTTGTTATTGATTCTTTAGGTTGTTCGGAGTTTGTTAGGTACCTTGAGGTTCTTGAGCCGATTGATACTTTTATAACAATATTAGATACTGTTATTCATGTTTCATGTAAGTATGATAGTACAGGAGAAATTCATTTATCAAATTTTGGTGGTTTTGATTCAATTGCTACAAATGGTACTTCTATTGTTCCAATCGCTAGTACAACTAGCAGATATGCAGTGTTGTTAAGAGATAATGCAATTTATAATGCATGTGGAGATGTAAATACAATAATTCCACAGGCTGATTATTCTGATACAATCATTTCTTTTTATGGTGTATTAGATTCAATAATTTTTGATAATCTTACTGCTCACAGGTATAGAGTCTATATTTACGATTCAATACCAGATGCTACTTATGGGCAATATGATCCTTTTACAGGTCAGTTATTAGCTAGTTCTTTTAATTACTTGCAGTGTCCTAATATAATTGATGTTTTTATTAGTGAACCATGTGATTCGCTGAGCGCTTTCACAAGTGTGTTAAGTAATGTAAATTGTTGGGGTGATTCTACTGGTAAAGCTTATGTTAGTGCTTTTGGTGGAGCTGAGCCTTGGACTTATACATATCAATGGCATAATGCGCCATTTGGAGTTAATAATCTTGGAGAGGAAAATGATACCGCTTATCATTTATGGGCCGATACATTGAACTCATTTCCTAATACCTTATGGCACACAGTTACAGTTACTGATCTTAATGGATGTACTTTTGAAGATAGCGTTGAAATTAAGCATGTGAATAAAAAAATAAGACCATTTTATGTCAATGCAATAGCGGATACTATATGGGAAATTAAGTTTATTGAAGATTCTGTAAGTTGCTTTAATTTATGTGACGGAGAGGTAGCGTTGGAAACTTTTGGTGGTGTTTATCCTCATCAATATGTTTGGGATGTGAATCCAACTACAATTATTTATAATCAACCTGATACTGTTGATGGATTATGTGCAGGAGGGCATGATGTTTTGGTTCAGGATAATGTCGGGTGTCAGCAGAGAATTAGGTTTGGAATAAATAAACCAAATGAATTGTTTGCTGTTGCTTCAGAAGTATCTCCTATTAGTTGCTTTGGATTCAATGATGGCACGGCTTATGCTTTTGGAATTGGCGGTAATAACGTTAATAATCTGCAGTCAGCTTATACGTTTAATTGGTTTATTGATAGCCTTACTTACAATACTAATGATAGTTTATTAGGTGTTGGGCAAAATATTGATAGTTTACCACCAGGAATTCATATTGTACAAGTTACAGATGATAAAGGTTGTGTTGCTACGGATACTGTTGAAATCATTGAGCCTACACAATTATCAGTTGTTATTGTAGATAGTTTAATAGTATATGCTTATTGTGAATATACTGAATCGGCTAAATTATGTGCACAAGCATTTGGTGGTACTCCTGGATATGTTTATCAATGGGATGACGCATATTTTCAGAATAATTCTAGTTCTGCTTTATTTGAAAATAGTCCTTTTTGTGCAGATAATTTAACACCAATTAATATAAACACAAATGATGGTAGTTATAATGTAATCGTAATTGATGAAAGAGGTTGTGTTGCAAGTGAAACTATTGACATAGACACAATTACTAATACATTTAATTCCAATACTATTTCTGTTTCAGTATCAGATGTTACTTGTTTTAATGGTTTTAATGGTTCAATAACAATTGATAGTATTATAGGTGGTACTCCTGGTTATAATTTTTTATGGTCAGGTTCTCCTGGTTTTTCTCAGACCTTACAGAATATAGGTAGTCTTGTCGCATCATCATATGCAGTCATTATTACAGATAGCATGAATTGTCAACGAACTAAAAATATAATTGTTAATGAACCGGATCAATTATACTATTCAATTTATAACTCAATAGATGAAACTTGTACTGGAGATGGAAGTACAGCTAATTCTAATGGCTCATGTGATGGCCAGATAATGGTTAATGTTTTTGGAGGTACAGGATCTTATTATTATTCTGAAAGTGAATCAAATGTGTTTCCTATTTCTTTTTCGGATACCATCACTATTATTAATGATACCCTAATAAAAGATTTATGTAATGGACTGCATTATATATATCTTACTGATGATAACCGTTGTGATGGGCAGGTATTTCCAGGAGGGATCGGAAGTTTAGCTATTAATACTTTAGTAAATGTTGGTGTTCCAGGAGTCAATTGGACTCCAACTACTTGTTCTTATAGTAATGATGGTACTGCTAGTATGCAATTTCCAGGAGCTGATACATTATTTGATTATTCTTGGGAGACTACTTCTCCTCCAACTTCTATAGTTGGTACAGGGGCTTCAGTTTCTAATTTGTCAATTGGAAATTATGTGTTAGTTGCACATTATGGTAATGATGCTAGTTTTGGAGTTTTTTATCCAGGTTGTGACGCCACCGAGCCATTTACAATATCAGGTCCTTTAGAAATAGTTCCTGTCGCAACAGTAGCTTCAGTTACTTGCTGGGGTGATAATGACGGATCAATAAATTTATTTGTTAGTGGTGGTACTCCAGCAATAACTGGTCCTGGTTATACTTATCAATGGGATAACACAGTATCTCTACCTAGTGGAGCGACAACACCATCAGTTAATAATTTATTAGCTGGAACATATGGAGTTACCATTACTGATGCTAATGGGTGTGATACTACTCTGGCAATTTTGATTACTCAACCATCTCAAATACAAAATGATTTTACTATTACTAATCTTTTGTGTAATAATGATGCTACTGGTTCAATAACACCAATTACATCTGGAGGTACTCCAACAGGAGGCAATCCATCTTATATTTACGGTTGGGGAGGAATTAATCCGCTAGCAGTTCAATCAGGAACTTATAGTGTAACAATTACTGACGCAAATGGTTGTTCTATAATTGATGAAGCTATTGTTGAAGAGCCTAATCCACTTTTATTATCTTTAACTACGACTAATAATTATGGAGTATCATCAACTGGTGTACCTTATTTTATAAGTTGTAATGGTGCTAATGATGGAGAGGTTTTAGCTATTACAACTGGAGGTTTAGAGCCTTATAGCTATGCGTGGAGTGATTTGCAGACAACTAATCCAGCTATTTCTTTAAGTGTAGGGTCTATAACTCTAGACGTTACTGATGCAAATGGTTGTCCTGTAACGGCTTCAATAACATTAACTGAACCATCTGTAATCATTGATAATTCTACTTTAAGTACAAATAGTTATGGCTATGAAGTTAGTTGTTTTGGAGCTTCAGATGGTTGGATTTCTTTGAATCCAACAGGTGGTGTCCCTGAAAGTAATGGTTCATATTCTTACAATTGGAGTAGTTCTTCTTCTTTAGATTCTGTTTCTTCAGAGATTATGGCTGGCAATTATTCGGTGTCTATTGTTGATGCTAACGGCTGTAGTTATTCATTTAATTACACGTTAATTTCACCTAGTGAGGCATTTAATGCATCTGTTTCTACTTTAAATTATGCTGGACCTGCTCATCCTCCGGTAACTGTTATTTTCACTGATGCTACAGTAGATAATTTAGGTAATCCTGTTCAAGTTAATCATAATTGGTACTGGACTGATTATGGAGCTGCTGAACCATTTACAAATAGTGGATTTCAGACTTTCACACATATTTTTACTGAGTTAGGAGCTAATGATGTTTATGTTTTGATTCAGAATGCAGATAATGGTTGTATGGATACTGTTAATTTCATTATAGAAGTTCAGGGTATTGACTATACAACTAATGTGTTCTCTCCTAATGGAGATGGTGTAAATGATGAGTTCATTTTTGATAAAAATGGAATTAAGGTTATTTCAGTAGAAATTTATAATAGATGGGGATCTCTTGTTATGAATTGGACAGACTTAGATATGGGTTGGGATGGAACAGGCTCTGATGGTCAAGATTTACCTGATGCAGTTTATTTTTATGTCCTTACTGCAGAAGGGGAAGATGGTTATTATTATGAAAATAAAAGTTCAATAACCTTAATTAGATAATTAAATTGAGAAATAATATAAAGCCCCTGTTTTATTGAGCAGGGGTTTTATTGTTTAAAAATTAAAATATGAAAAAGATAATTTTTTTAATTGGTGTGTTTGGTATTGCTTTACAATCGATAAATGCACAAATAATATTTAATGATGACACAACAGTTTGTGGAACACAACCTTTTACTTTAAACGCTATTAGTTCAGCTGTGGATTCTTTAGTTACTGATGATGCGTATACTGATGTTGTTGATATTGGATTTAATTTTGATTTTTACGGAAACACGTATAATAAAATGCTTATTTCTTCAAATGGTTATGTAACATTTGACACATCGAATGCAACTGGATACTCTCCCTACTCTATTAACGCTCCAATACCAAATCCAGGTTTTGAACCAGAGAATGCTATTTTGGTTACCTGGCAAGATACAGATCCAAATTTTGGAGGAGCAATATATTTTGGTTCTTATGGCGCTTCACCAAATAAAGTTTATGTAGTTACTTGGTGTGCAATTCCTATGTTTTCTTGTAATCAACTTATTTATACTTCTCAATTAAGAATGTATGAGGGGTCTAATAAGATTGAAATGTATCTTCAAGACAGACCTCTATGTTTAACTTGGAATGGTGGTGCAGGAATACAAGGAACAGTAGATGCTACTAGTACTAATTTTGATATTGTTAATGATCCAATTATTCTGGGTAATCCACCAAGAAATTTCCCTACTTTATGGACTGCTACTAATGAAGGTTGGGAATTTATACCTAATGGTATAACTTCCTTTAATATTAATCAAATTCCTTTTACTCCTGTTGCTGCAGGTAATACAACCTGGACTGATGCTTTAGGTAATATTATTGGCCTTGGTTCATCTATAAATGTTATGCCTTCCATTACTACTACTTATTATGCTAATATGAATAGCTTATGTTCTGGATCTTTGGTTGATTCTGTTACAATTACAGTAGGTTCTAGTATAACTTCTAATGTATCTACTATTAATGCAAGCTGTAAAGGTGATGATGCTCAGATTACGGTACTCCCTAACCAAGGTATAACTCAGCCTCCTTGGATAATCAATTTATTGAATTTAAATGGTTCAGTTGTTCAAACACAAAACAATGTTATGAATTCTCATTCATTCACTAACTTATTTCCTGGTTCTTATATGGCGCAAGTTGTTGAGCCTAACTCTGGTTGTTCAGGAGTTACTAATGTATCTGTTGGACAGGATTCTATTTTTCTTAATTTATCTATATCTCAACAAAATGTAAGTTGCTATAGTGGTTATGATGCAAGTATTTCTATTCAAGCAAGTGGAGGTATGTTACCTTATAATTATTATATTGATGGAGTTTTAAATCCTCTTCCTTTTCCTGGTGACAGTCTTTTCTCTGATTTGTGTGGAGGTTCCTATATTATATCTGTTATGGATAATAATGATTGTATGATTAGGGATACTATCATAGTTACTTCTCCTAATTCTCCCTTACAGGCAATTACATCTTCTAAAACTGTACTTTGTCATTCTGATAGCACTTCAATTTCAGTAGCTCATGCAATTGGAGGTACTGGTCCTTATAATTATTTATGGTATAGTTCTGTGGGAGGTTTACCTTCTACTATTATAAGCTATACAGATACTGCTTTTGGTTTAAGTTCGGGTATTTATTTTGCAGAGGTTACTGATGCTAATGGCTGTGATACGGTTAGTAGTGTTCAGGTTTTATCTGCTAATACTGCATTATTTAGTACTACTCAAGTTGGTCAGGTAATTTGTAAGGGTGATTATAGTGGTTATTTAATTGCTGATGCTGGAGGGGGTTTTGCTCCTTATACTTATATTTGGTCCACTTCTTTATCTGGTGTTATTCAAAATTCTTCAAGTGCTTATAATACAGATACATTAGATAATCTTTCTTCTGGAGTTTATTTATTGGATATTGTGGATCATTTTGGATGTACTGTTTCTCAGGCGAGTTATACTGTTAATGAGCCTATCCAACCTTTAGTTTTAGATACCGTTTATTTAATTGATTCTATTGCTTGTTTTGGGGATAATGATGGTAGAGCTTTAGGGGTTAAGAGTGGAGGTGATCCTTCTTATACTTACTTATGGGATAATGGAGAATCTACTTTACTGGCCAATCATCTTACATCTGGTTATCATACCTTAAGTGTTATGGATGATAGAGGTTGTGAGGTTTTGGATAGTATTTATATTCCTGAGAGCTCTGAGATTCTTTCTTCTTTAGTTATAGAAGAATCTATTTCTTGTTATGGTTCTACTAATGGAGTTGCCTCTGTTAGTACTGTTGGTGGTTATCCTTTGTATTTATATTCTTGGAGTAATAATCAGCCTTTAGGTACAGGTATTGTTGACACTGCTTTTTCTTTAAGTTATGGAGTTTATTCTTTAACAACAGAGGATTCTTTAGGTTGTTTAGTAGTTGATAGTGTTTATTTATCTGAGCCAGGTTTATTAACTATGGAGGCTAAGGAGTTGTCCTGGGTTTCTTGTAATGGTATTTTAGATGGTTTAGCCTTTTCAGTTGCATACGGGGGTACTTTACCTTATACTTTTGTTTGGGATAATAATCAGATAGGAGATACGGTTAATACTTTGTCAGAAGGATTACATACTGTTATTGTAACGGACGCTAGAGGATGTGTTGCCTCTGATACTGTTCTTATACATGAACCTCCATTGTTAACGGTAGGTATTAGTGTTTTAGATTCTGTTTATTGTAATGGTGTTAATACGGGTAGTTTAGCTACTTATGCTTTAGGAGGAACTCCTTTTGTTGGTACTTCATCCTTGTATACTTATTTATGGGATGATGCTCTTCAAGCTTCTCAAACAACAGCAATAGCTACTAATTTATCAGCAGATGCATATGCAGTTGTAGTGACTGATTCTAGAGGCTGTACAGCAACAGCAACGGCAGATATTACTAATGTGACTAATACTATGAGTGTATTAGCTACGAGTACTAATGTTAGCTGTTATGGTTCAGCAGATGGTTCTACTTCAGTGGTTGCTTCAGGTGGTCATGCTCCTTATTCTTATGATTGGGTGGGTAATAATGGTCTTTCATTAAGCACCTTATCTTCAATACAAAACTTATTAGCAGGAACATATTCAGTAACTGTGAGTGATACTAATAATTGTACAAGAAATACGAGTGTTGATATTATTGAGCCTTTAGGTATTTTATTTGACATTGCTGGTTCTTTAGATGAGAGTTGTGTTGGTGGTTGTGATGGGTTAATTTATATAAATTCTTTATCAGGGGGTACTTTTCCTTATACAGCTTTATTAACCAATAACGTGAGTGGGTTAGTTACTCAACATGCTGTACAATCAAATACTATATTGAATGTGTGCTCCGGATCGTACACGATAAGTTTAACGGATGCTAATGAGTGTTCTTCATCAGTATTGTTTAGTGGTAATGATCAGGCGGTAGTTAGTTCGGTAGTCACATTAGCTACACCTTCTATTTCTTTGTTAAATGACATATTGTGTTATGGAGCTGGTACAGGAGAATTAATGGTGACTTCAGCAGACCCTAATTATACTTATGTTTGGGAGAATTTATCTAACACTAATTTTAATAGTTCTTTAGTTACGGTTTCTAATCTATTTGCTGGTGATTATATAGTTACTGTTCAGTATACAAATAGTTCAGGTCAATTATTAACAGGATGTAATGTTAGTTCTGATACATTAATTCTATTAGATGGAGATGAGATTATTATAACAGAAACTTTGCATACGGATGTTTTATGTCATGGAGATAATACAGGAGTAATTAGTATTTTCGCTTCAGGAGGTCTTTCACCTTATACTTATACTTGGACTCCTTCTCAAACTACAAGTACTACAATTGTCAATTTATTGGCAGGTAATTATACGCTTACGGTAGAGGATGCCAATAACTGTGAGCAGAGTTCAGTATTTACAATTGTAGAGCCACAGGCTTTAACTTCAGCTATCACTCAGAATGGTTATATATTAACAGCAAGCAACCCTTCAGGTGGTGTTGCTCCTTATTCTTATTCTTGGAGAAATCAGAGTAATCCTACTGTTCATTTGCAAGGAGGTGTTACGTATAATATTTATACTGCCGGAACATATTATCTTCAAATAACGGATGGGAATGGTTGTGAGATGAATTCAAATAGTTTTGAATATCTCACTACAGGTATTAGTCAGGTGTCTTCTGACCTAGTTTTAAGTATCTATCCTAATCCTTTTAAGGATGAGACAACAGTTGATTTTGGTAGAGTGATAAAACAGGCAAGCGTTAGGGTTGTTGATGTGTTTGGTAAGGTAATAGAGGAGCATAGTATTACAAACACAGATAAACACATCTTAAAAAGAGAAAACAAAGCAAGTGGTATCTACTTTGTAGAGATTGAAGTGGGACAGCAAGAAAAAACTATTTACAAAATGATTATAGAGTAAAAATACAAACCCAAAAAAAGAAAAAAGGTGCTATTTATCTAGTGCCTTTTTT
>Ga0209482_1001648_pt1 | contig 14907 bp, 12 predicted proteins | sample CoawatmetaG10DNA_FD_187512 | JGI IMG/M metagenome (GOLD analysis project Ga0209482, IMG submission 187512) | Marine microbial communities from the West Antarctic Peninsula - Coastal water metaG104-DNA (SPAdes) (version 2) | ecosystem: Environmental > Aquatic > Marine > Coastal ...
AATTTGGGAACATTATATCTATTATCATGCTCAGAAAAATTCATATACTTATTAAAGTCATTTATCAAGAATTATGGGAATGGAATAAATTTTTTTCACATTTAATTAAGGAATTATTGGGATATGAAGATTATTTAGAAAATGGAAAATATGAATATTTAGTTAAAGCGAAAAATATGGTTGTAATTAAAAATGAACGAGTTAAAAATATTCCTCCAACACTTCAAACAACTTTTGAAGAATTTTGGAAAGTATCAGAAAATAAAAATGTACAAAAAAGTTTAATTAATCAAATAAGAATTATACTTACTAAAGTTAGGAATACTATTAGTAGAAGATCTGATTATCTAATAATTTCAAGTAATTACCCTAATAAAAATAACATAATAAATGCTCAAATTGCATTACTAAGGGGTAATGGAAAAATTCTATTATTTGATGTTGATAAAGATTTGATATATATTAAATATCCCAAAAATTACTCTTCTGATACTAACAAATTTAAAATGGCAGACAGTCAATTTGATTCATCAATATTTAGACAAAAAATTGGTGAATTTTTTTCTTTACCAGCTGAAATAAAAATCTCTAAAAGTTTTTATCAACAAGATTTGATATACGGTGATGCATTTTCTAGATTTAATTCATTAGAAAGACTTGAAATAGTTAAAAAAATTTGCCATTCTTCAATTAGAGGGGCTGAAAATTCTATTCTAAGTCCAAAATATACAGCCCTTAATTTAATGGAAGAAGGTTTTTCTTTAGCATCTAGGTATGTCATTGATCCTAAAATGTTAGAATATATTGAATCTAGAGAGCAACTAATACTAGATCAAGCTAAAAACTGGACTTTAATCCCATCTCATTGCGATATAACTGCGCATAATATAACCATCATTAATAAAAATCCAATACTTCTTGATACAGCCCCAAATAAATTAGGGTTTATGCCTCCATTCTTTGCTCCAATTTGTTTAATACATTCTGAGGTCAAAGAATATGGCAGGTTAGATTTAGTTGAATATTTTTTAGATGGAAAATTAGATAAAGAACTTAGTTTGTTGATAGGGCTTAAAATAGATAGTTTTAATAAGGAAATTCGTTTTGACTTATTATTGGCAGAATCTCTCGCTTTAGCTGCAAAAGGTAATAAAATAATCCCTCAAAATATCGAATATTGGTTTAAACCTATTTTTGATTTATTTAATAAATAGTTAAATAGTATCATTAACCGGTCTTTTTTTATAATTGGGGTGTAAATGATTTTTTTAATTTTTAATCTTAGGCGTTTTTTTTGTTCTAGATTCATGGGCTTATTGCAGTTTTTTTAATGTAATTAATAAATTTACTTTTAAAACTTATATTCTAAATAATTAATTTATATAATGAAAAAAATACTCATAATTGGCTCACAAGGCTATTTAGGCTCTCGACTTACAGATTATTTGCACAATCAAGGATATCATTGCGTTGGAACAGATGTTGGATTTTTTCAATATGGAGTTTTGTATTACCCAATGAATATCCCAACATTGAATATCGATGCAAAAAATATTACCGAAACAACTTTAGGAGACTTTGATGTTGTAATTCTTTTAGCTGGAATATCAAATGACCCTTTAGAAAACTTAGATGCGGAAAGAATGTATAACCCAACACGTGAATATGCAAAGCGTATCGCTCAAATTTGTAAGAAGTTGAGTATTCGTTTTATCTTCCCTTCAAGCTGCTCAGTTTATGGTGTTGCTGAAGGCGTAGTTGACGAGAATGGAGAGACATCACCTCAAACCCATTATTCTTTAAATAAATTGCAAATTGAACAAGATTTATCAAATCTTGCCGATGAGTCATTTTCACCTATAGCTTTGCGTCTTGCAACAGTGTTTGGTATTTCTCCAAGAATGCGTTTTGATTTAGTAATTAATATGCTATGTGGTATGGCTGTTACTCAAAAACAGGTAATTTTGAACTCAGATGGCCAGTCTTGGCGTCCCCATCTGCATATAGATGATGCTTGTCAAGCTATTAAAAGTTGTATTGATTGGGATTATAAAGATGGAAAGCTGATGATATTAAATGTTGGTAAAAATGATAATAATTGGAAAATTATTGATATTGCAGAATTAATTGCATCAAAAGTATCAGGATGTGAGTTGAGCTTTTTAGGAGAAAGTGGTATTCAAGACGCTGATAATTTAGTTATTGATCGGAAAATACAAGATGGAGTTGATAAACGTACATATCAAGTGTCTTTTGATCAAATTCATGATTTATTGCCTAATTTCAATGCATCATGGGATATAGAGGCTGGTATTGATAACTTGATAGACCAACTTAAATATTGGGAGCTTAATGAGGCTAAATTTAAACAACGAGATTTTTATAGATTACAGCAGGTTGAATATTTAAATAGAACAAATCAGATAGATCACGAGTTAAATATAAAATGGTAGAAGCATTTAAATGATTATTTCTAAAACACCCTTAAGAATTAGCTTTGCCGGAGGAGGAACTGATCTTCCTTCTTACTATAGAAATAATGAATTTGGGGCAGTTCTAAGTGCCTCCATTGACTCCTATTTATACGTAACAGTAAAAGAGCAATCAACTTTATTTGGAGGTGAATATAGGCTAAATTACTCTGAAACAGAGCTGGTAAGTGATCTTGAATTAATTAAGAATCCTATAATAAGGGAGTCTCTTAGGTTTCTTGATATAGATGAGAAACTCTATATAGGAACAACTGCGGATGCGCCAGCATCTTCAGGGCTCGGCTCTTCAAGTACTTTTTGTGTTGGTCTTTTGAATGCGTTATATAAATTTAAGTCTGAAAGTGTTTCACTTGGAAGATTAGCAGAAGAAGCGTCACATATTGAGTGTGATATTTTGTCTAGACCAATGGGCAAACAAGATCAATATGCAGCGGCATATGGCGGCATTAACTATATCCGCTTTAATGAAGATGAGTCTGTTGTCATTAGGCCAATAAACATGAATTCGAGAAATTTAAAATTATTATCCAAGTCAGCATTATTATTTTGGACTGGGATATCTAGGCCGTCAGAAAGTGTCCTTGCTGAGCAGGATAAAAATAATAAATATAATGAAGATATTCTTGGCTCTATGAAAGATCAAGCCTTAGAATTATCAGAGATTTTTCTTAAGTCAGATTTTTCACTTTCAAAATTAGGTTCTATTATGGATCAAGGTTGGGAAAATAAAAAAAAATTATCATCAAATATTTCAAATAAAAAAATAAATGATTGCTATTCAATGGCTAAAAGTATGGGTGCATTAGGTGGTAAGATTTCTGGAGCAGGTGGCGGAGGGTTTTTATTAATAATTGCGGATAAAAATAGACATAAAGGCATCATCCAATCTATGAGGAGTTTTGGATTAATGAGATACAGGTTTGGACTAGACTCTTTAGGGTCAGTTGTTTACGAAATTAACTAATTAATGGCTTAAAAATTATGACTCAAATAATAAAATCCAATATTGAAGGTGTAAATATTATACCACTCAAGCAGTTTCCAGATGAGCGTGGAAAAATTATGCATATGCTAAAAAGTAGTGATGCTCACTTTAATGGTTTTGCAGAAATTCACTTTTCAGTTGCTTATCCTGGGGTTGTTAAGGCATGGCATAAAAGGCCAAATATGACATCAAGTATTTCGGTTGTTTTTGGTAAAGTAAAATGGGTTTTGTACGATGATCGTGAAGGCAGTCTGACCAAAGGAGAAATTATGGAAATCTTTCTTGGAGAAGATAATTATTGTTTATTGCAAATTCCTCCTGATTTGATGAGTGGATATAAATCAATAGGGCTAACTCAATCAATTGTCGCTAATTGTACAGATAAGACCCATAGTGATGAAGGTAAGGTAAATATAGATCCATTTCATAATGATATTCCATATGATTGGAATATTAAGCATAGATAATATGATGGACAAAAATTTAATACTAAAGAAGGCTGTATTTTTACGCTTGGGGCAGCTACTTGTTAATGAAATGTATAAAGCTGGTAAGTTAAAAGTACCAATACATCTTGCATTTGGACATGAGTCAATCGCGGTTGCAGTCGATCAAGTTATTCAAGATACAGACCAAATGGTTTTAAGTCACCGCAATATCCATTACAATATGGTTCGTGAAAGTAGGGTTAATTTAGAAATTGATGAATTCATGTTGAAAGATACTGGTTTAGCAAAAGGAAAACTTGGCTCCATGAATCTAGTTAATCCAAAAAAAAATATTTTATATACTTCAAATGTATTAGGAAATAATTTACCTGTATCAACTGGAATTTCGCTCTCTAACATAATCCAAAAGATTAATGGTGCTGTCTTTACCGTAACAGGTGATGGTGCTATTGAAGAAGGTAGTTTTTATGAGAGTCTCTTATTTATGAAAAGTTTAAGTTTGAGTAATATAGTAATTGTTGAGAACAATAACTGGTCACTTGCAACTCAAATTCATGAGAGAAGAAGTAAGATAGATTTAGAAAAAATATCATCAGGGCTAGGAGTCAAATATATTCTACTAAAGGGTAACAATATTTTTGAGTATATTGAGGCCTTAAAAAAAGCAAGGGTTTATGCTATAAACAAGAAATCTCCAGTATGTATTGAAGTGATATTAACCACTCTTGGTGATTGGCGTAAGAAGATGGATGGATATCCAGAGGGAAAATTTATTAACTACCATGCTGGGCCAGCTCCTACATTAGATATAAAAAAATCACTTATTATTAAAGAATCAAGTGAAGATCCCTTGTTTGAAGTATTAAATCAATTTCCAGAAGTTGAGGTAAGAAATATTGTAGATGAATTTTATACAAGCATACCGAGTGAGTTGTTGCAGTGACTTATATTGAATTTATAAATAAAACTATAAGAGAGTTAGTTCTGCCTCAAGATAATATAGTTTTATTTGGTCAAAATATTACAAAAGGATCGTGCCTGTCTGGTCTTACAAAAGATCTAAAGACATCTGGAAATTCAAAGATAATTGATACTCCAAATTCTGAAAATACACTAGTAGGAGCTGGGTTTGGACTAATGTTAAATGGAACAAATGCTATATTTTTTATGAAGCAACTGGACTTTCTGTACTTAGGAATTGATCAATTAACAAATACTTATAACTATATTAAAACTATAAATATTAATGCATCTTTTACTATTATTCCAGTAATAGTAGATAGTGGGTATGAGGGGATGACGGCGAGTTCTAATAATCTGAGTGATTTCTGTGCGATTTCAAAGATCCATGGTTATACAATAACAAACAAGTATGATGCAAAATATGTTTTAAATACATTTATGATTTCACCAGGTTTTAGAATTATTGGTCTTAGTCAGCGCCTATTTAGCCAACCACTTCTTCTCGAAAATAATGACTTAGCATATTCATCAAACGATGGAATTGTTGAATATGAGAAAGGAGATGATTTAACTATAGTCAGTTTCAATCTCTCCTTTCCAGAGGCTTTCAAATTTTCTTTGAAATTTAAGAAAAAAGGACTATCAGCGTCTTTATTTTCCATTAATAGATCAATGTCTGGAGATTATTCTTCTATTATTGAAGATGTAAAAAATACTAAAAATATTTTAGTTATTGATGATAGCTGGTCTGATAATAAATTATTTAATGAGTTGTTGATAACTATTTATGAAATGGGTGATATTGGAATTGTTAAAAAAGTTACTAGGCGCATAGATGAGCATGATTATGCGCCTAATGCAAATATTTTTAAAATTGACTATGATAATATTGTTAATGAGTTTTTTAAAAAGTAGAATATGATCAAGCAAAAGAAGGCCATATGGCTTACTGGATCATCTGGCTTCATAGGAAAACATCTAAATAGAAAATTAATTTCTTCTGGTTACAATTTATCTTGTATCTCTAATAATCAAAATCTGAAAGATGAACGTCAAAATTCAGATACTTATTTTTTGAATTTCTCTTCTGAGAAAGATATAAAAGATTTGATTGGACAGATTGGGCTCCCAGATGTATTTATCCATCTTGGATGGGGCGGTATGAAAGACTCAACATCGAGTGTTCATCTAACCAACAACCTACATGATGCAAAAATACTCATTGAAACTCTCTATTTATCAGGATTAGAAAAATTTATTTTTCATGGCTCTGTAAATGAATATGGATCAAGAACTGGAATATTATCTGAGGATATGATGCCATTAGGAAGACTTACTAATTATGCAAAAGCTAAAATTAAGGTTTCAAACTATGGCTTTGAAAGGTCTAGATTCTATAAAAAAATATTTATCCATATTAGGCTTTTTTATGTTTTTGGATCAGGGCAGAGTGAAGACTCTCTCATTAATGAGTTATTTACAGCTTTCAGTCAAAATCGTGATACCAGATTAAGTTCTTGTCTACACTTTAGAGATTTTATCCATGTATCTGATGTAGTAGAAGGCATTATGCGATTGATAAGTGTTAATGAATCACATACAGTTAATTTAGGAAGTGGGAGCTTTATTAGTGTCAGGGAATATGTTAATATTTTTTGGAATGAAATTGGTGGAGACAGCGATAGGCTAAAATTTGGCAGTCACAACATTTCTAAAAGTGAGCCTGACCAGTACAAGAGTTATGCTGATTTAACTACTATTAAGAAATTAACTGGATGGAGTCCAACCTGCCAACTGGAAAAGTGCATACGCAATACGGTTGCAGAAATCAATGATTCTGATAAAAAAACATTATGCTTGAAGATTTAACAATTCTAATAACAACATATAAGCGTTATGGCTACTTGAAACGTCTTTTAACTTTTTTCTCGTTGTATTCCTTAAAATCAAAAATATTAATATTAGATTCGTCTCCTTATTTTCCAGATGATGCACAATTAAATAATCTTCTGGCCAATGATAGAGTTCAGCTACTTAGATTTAGTGATGATATTTTTTTTGCTCATAAAATTGCCGAAGGCAGTAAACATATTGATACCAAGTATTCTGTCCTTTGCGCAGACGATGATTTTTTAGTTCCAAAAGCAATAGAGCTATGTGTAGACTTTCTTGAAAAAAATAAAGATTTCAGTTCTGCACACGGATTTTATTTTTTACACCACTTAGAAAAAAAGAATTTCTTTTATATTGATGCGTTATATTCAAAAGAGGTGGCAATAAGTGAAGATAAAACTCTTGATAGAGTGAAATCATATCTTGACGGTAGTTTAAAATATAATCCAATGTATGCTGTGCAGCGTTCTGATATGTTTAGGCTAATTTGGGGTGAGACAAAAAAGTTTGTATCAGATCAGGGTTTGAGTGAAATTTTCCCGTGTACTTTAAGTCTATTACTTGGAAAGATGAAGGTTTTTCCAGTCTTTTATAGTTCTAGGGAGCCTAACACGTTTCAATGGAGTTCGAATGCCTTTGATCAATGGAATTCTAGAATGTATTCAGATGATAAGCTAACATCAGCAGCAAGAGGTTTATCGATACTTCTTTCTGATAATTGTAATCTTTCTATTAAGGAGTCAGAGCTTTTTTTAAGATACGAACTGGACGGATATGTTAAGTCGTTAGATGCTAAAAAAACTCAAATTAATAGAAGACGCTATTTTGTATTATTAAAGAAGATAAAGGAACAAATGCGAGTTCGTACTAGACTAAAGCTTTTTATATCTACAATACTTTATAGAGATTGTGATTCACGTATTTACCCGGAATATTATCAAGATTATGAAAATATAAAGAAAGTTGTAGTATCTTTTAATTTGACACAAAAAGAGTTAAATCAATCAAGACGAGAGTTGTCAAAATTAATTTAAATGAAGTTTTGAGATTATAAATATCTATAGGAATATTAAATGATTATTTTTTTAAAATAATTCCTCGATAATGCTCTTTCTGAGAGTAATAAAAGGTTACGATATTTTATATTCGAAACATGGTTTTTATTTTATAGAAAGTGAGATTTTTTTTGTAGTTATACTTTAATGCTTTGCTATTATTATCTATTCTCATTAAATGTAGTTAGTCATTTTAACGTAATAAAAGTAAATTTTTGCTGGGAATCAATTAATGAAGATACTTGATGGAATTAATAAAATACGCGTACTATTGGATGCAAAATCTAAGTTAAGGTTTTTATTTCTCATGTTGTTATTAGTTGTAAAGTCAGTACTGGATGGATTTGGTTTAGGATTAATAGTTCCTTTTATTGCAGCTATAGCGTCCCCGTCACTAGTTTTTAATAATCAAATATTTCAAATAATAAATTTAAAACTTGGAATAGAATCAAACGAGCAGTTGATTCTATATATGAGTTTAATATTGTTATCATTCTTTATATTTAAAAATTTAATCGTGCTTTTTATTACATACTATCAATCTAGATTAGTTTTAAGTAATAGGGCCAAATTAAGTAGAAAGCTATTTCAGTTATATATGTATGCGCCTTATAGCTATCATTTGGAGCATAACTCTGCAGAGTGCGATCGAAATATTCGTTATGAAATTCCAAATACTTACGCATTCATAGAAAGCTTACTACAAATATTTGCGAACTTTTTTTTGGTGCTAGTTATTTCTATAATCCTCATTTTTGCAAATTGGCAAGCTGTTATTGTTATGGGCTCAGTAATTTTATTTTTCTCTGTATTAATTTTATTTTTTAGTAGTAAGTTTAGTAATTTATTAGGGTTAGAGTTACAAAGGGCTCAATTAGGACTTGGAAAGTCCTTAAAAGAGGGTCTTTCAGCTATTATTGAAACTAAGCTCGATAATATTGAGTCATTTTTCCCTAATCTTTACTACATTCATTATTTAAAAACTGCCAGATCTCAGTGGAGACAGAATACAATTAATGCCCTACCTCCTCTATTATTTGAAGTAATAGGAATAGGTATATTGAGTGGAGCAATTATTACTCTTTCTTCTAATAGTGTGGACATTTTAAGTATTTTGCCAACTATTGGCCTATTTAGTTTTGCTTTTATTCGTCTTTTACCTGCTGTTAATGCAATAATAAGAAATCTAAATAGCACAAAGTTTGTGATTCCTGCGGTTAATGTTATTTATGCAGAGTTTAAAAAACTTGACTCAGATCAAAAAATTTATAATGAAAAAATAGATTATCAATATTCAATTGATTTTATTTCTCTTAAATTCGAAGATGTAAATTTTGTATTTAATGAAAAAACAAAAAGTAAAATTCTTAATAATATCTCATTTCAAGTAAATAAGGGCGAAGTTATAGCCTTTACAGGACCTTCAGGTTCTGGAAAAACTACTTTGTTAAATATTTTTCTTGGTCTTTTAAAGCCTCAAAATGGAAAAATTTATTTAAATAATCAACTAATTGGCAATCAATCTGAATGGAGATCTATGATAGGTTATGTTCCTCAGACTATTACTCTTATTGATGCTACAATTAGGGAAAATATTGCTCTTGGATTTCAGTTAGAAAATATTGATGATGAAAAGGTTTATTCAGTTTTAAAAGAGGCCTTTCTTTACGATTTAGTTAACTCGCTTCCTCAAAAGTTGGACACTATGATTGGTGAAAATGGAGTGAGGCTATCTGGTGGACAGCGCCAAAGATTAGGTCTTGCAAGAGCCCTCTATCGAGACCCTCAAATTTTAGTATTTGATGAGGCTACCTCTTCACTTGATATTGAATCAGAAAAAAAGATTACTAGTGAAATAATGAAGTTTTCAGGCAAACGCACTTTGATTATTGTTTCTCATAGAATTAATACTATAAAGGATTGTGATATCATTTATTATTTAAAAAATGGACTAATTGTTGATTCTGGAAATTATTCACAATTAATGGAAAGTAGCAGAGACTTTAAAGCTTTAGCAAGAATTGAAAACTAGATTTTTTTATTATAAACAGGATTAAAAATAATGTCTAAGATTAAGGCTCTAGTAACAGGAGCAGATGGCTTCATTGGCTCACATCTTGTTGAATTACTTGCAAAAAAAGGCTATAAGGTTGCGGCCCTTGCTCAATATAATTCTTTCAATACATGGGGCTGGCTAGAAGAAGTTAGCTTTAAGGATAAAATAGAAATACTTAGTGGTGATGTTCGAGATCCTCATTTTTGTAAAAAAATAACCAAAGATGTTGATATTATTTTTCATCTTGCTGCATTAATTGCTATCCCATATTCCTATGTTGCTCCTGATAGCTATGTTGATACAAATATTAAGGGCACCCTTAATATTTGTCAAGCAGCAAAAGAAAATGGAAAGATACGTGTTATACACGTTTCAACAAGTGAAGTATATGGAACTGCTCAATATGTGCCTATAGACGAGAAACATCCACTTCAGCCACAGTCACCATATAGTGCTTCAAAGATAGCGGCAGATGCTATGGCAATAAGTTTTTATAACTCGTTTGACTTACCAGTAACTATTGCACGACCGTTTAATACTTATGGTCCTAGGCAATCTGCACGTGCTGTAATTCCTACAATTATTACTCAAATTGCTAATGGTATGAAGGAGATTAAATTGGGAGATACTTCCCCAACAAGAGACTTTAATTATGTTGAAGATACTTGTAGAGGTTTTCTTTTAATTGCAGAAAGCGATAAAACAATTGGTGAAACGATAAATATAGGATCCAATTCTGAAATTAGTATTTCTGATACGCTTGATATAATAAAAGAATTAATGATGGTTGATGTTAATTTTGTATCTGATAATGAGAGAATTAGACCTGAAAAATCAGAAGTATTTAGGCTTTGTTGTGATAATACTAAAATCAAAAAACTTACAGGTTTTTCTTCAAAAGTAGACATTAAAGAAGGGTTGAAGAGAACAATTGATTGGATTACTATGCCAGAAAATTTAAAAAAATATAAGGCTCAAATATACAATGTTTGATGATTTTATAAGAGCTATTAATCTTCCTATTAGTATAATTATTTAGCTGTGAAGTTAAATTAGATATTGGAGTTCTTTTGAAAAGAAATAAAGTTTTTATTATTGCTGAGGCTGGAGTAAATCATAATGGCTCAATTCCTTTGGCCAAAAAACTAATTGATGTTGCCGTTCTTTCAGGGGCAGATGCAGTTAAATTTCAATCATTTACTGCAACTAATTTAGTGACTAAAATTGCTTCTAAGGCAAGCTATCAGTTAAAGGTTTCAAATTTGGATGAATCACAGTTCGATATGATTAAAAAACTTGAGTTAAATGAGCATAATCATAAAGAATTAATTAAATATTGCAATGAATCAAAAATTATGTTTCTTTCTACTCCATTCGATATTGATAGTGTAAATCTCCTAAATAATTTAAATCTTGAGATTATTAAAATTCCGAGTGGAGAGATTACTAATCTTCCTTATCTTAGGCATATTGGCTCTCTTAATAAAAAAGTTATTATTTCAACTGGGATGTCAACCCTTAAGGAAATTGGAGATGCACTAAAAATCTTAATAAATGCAGGTACACCAAAAGCAAAAATCATAGTTTTGCATGCAAATACTATGTATCCAACACCTATGAAAGATGTTAATTTAAGAGCAATGCAGTCAATACGAGATAAATTCGATATTTCTGTTGGCTATAGTGACCATACTTTAGGCATTGAAGTAGATATAGCTGCTGTTGCGTTAGGAGCATCTGTTATTGAAAAGCATTTTACCTTGGATAAAAAAATGGACGGACCAGACCATGCTGCTTCACTTGAGCCAAGTGAATTAAAGGCTATGGTAGATGCAATAAGAAATATTGAGTTGGCAATAGGAGGCGAGGTCAAAGAATTAACTAATAGTGAAAAACCAAATATAGATGTTGCTAGAAAATCTATTGTTGCTAAAAGATTTATAAAAAAAGGAGAGGTTTTTTCTACTAATAACTTAACAACTAAAAGACCTGGAGGTGGTTTAAGCCCAATGAAATGGGACTCAATTATTGGAAAGGTTGCAAAGCGAGATTATAATTTAGATGACTTATTATGAATAGAAAAATTTGTGTAGTCACTGGCTCACGCGCAGAGTATGGACTTTTTTATCCGATTCTGATTAAAATAAAAGAATCTAGAATGCTTGATCTTCAATTAATTACTTCTTCTTCTCATCATTCGAGTGAATTTGGCTCAACTTATAAACTAATTGAAGAAGATGGGTTTATTATTGATAAAAAAATTGATAACCTCTATTTGTCAGATTCATCCTTATCTATTGCAAAGTCAGCTGCCAAGGCCTTATTGCTTCTTTCTGAAAGTTTTGAGGAGTTGAAGCCAGATTTAGTTTTATTATTGGGTGATAGATATGAAACACTCGCAGCTGCTTCTTCGGCAATGTTAATGAATATTGCTATTGCACATATTCATGGTGGAGAGATCACTGAAGGTGCAGTTGACGAGCAGATTAGACATTCAATTACAAAAATGAGTTATTTGCATTTCTGCTCCACAGAGACATATCGATTACGAGTAATTCAAATGGGTGAAGACCCAATAAGAGTTTTTAATAGTGGTGCTCCAGGAATTGACAATATCGTCAACCTTTCTCTGTTGACAAAAAGTCAATTAGAGGACAAGTTAATGTGGAAGATGACTCCAAATTGCGCTTTATTTACTTATCATCCAGTAACGCTCGAAGATACTAATATTGAAGCTGATTTAGCAAATATTTTTGAAGTTTTAGCTACTTTTAATTTTAATATTATATTTACCTATGCAAATGCTGATCTTGGTGGAAGAATAATTAATAAATGTATTGAGAAATTTTGTAAATTAAATCCAAAAAAATATAAAGTAGTGAAAAGTCTTGGTCAAGTTAAATATTTAAGTGCCATGAAGCATGTTGATTTACTTATTGGGAACTCTTCAAGTGGTATTATTGAGGCAGCAAGTTTTAAAAAAGCGGTTGTTAATATTGGTAATAGGCAAAAAGGGAGATTGAAAGGTCAAAATGTTATTGATTGCAATATTGTCTCATTAAGTAAGTCAATTGAATTAGCGCTTTCTAATAATTTTAAAGATAAAATTAATAATATAGATAATATATATGGGGCTGGTAGAACTGCAGATTTTATTGTGGAAAAGTTAATTAAGTCACCAATATCAGTAATTAAAAAATTTAGAGATCAGGCTTAGGAGTGTTTAATTGAAGGATTGGAAAGAAGTAGCACTTGAAATATCGGACTCTCTTGAAAAAGCAATTAGCGTGCTTCATCATGGTGGATTAAGAGTTGCACTAGTTATCGATAAAAAAAATACGTTATTGGGCACAATAACAGATGGTGACATTAGAAGGGCATTATTAGAACATCAGGGGATGGATTCTTCAGTTAGAGGTATTATGAACAATACTCCTACAGTTGCTTTAAGTACAGATTCTATGGAAATTATCATGTTAAAAATGAAGAGCCGAGACCTTTTACATATTCCTATTATTGATGAAAATAATCAACTTATAGGTCTCGAAACACTTCAGCATTTAACCTATGATAGGCGATATGATAACCCTGTTTTTCTTATGGCAGGTGGCTTTGGAACTAGACTACATCCATTAACAGAAAATATCCCGAAACCATTACTGAAAGTTGGTACTAAGCCAATATTAGAAACTATTATTGATAGATTCATAAAGGCTGGATTTTATAACTTTTATATTTCAACTTATTATAAAGCCGATATGATTTGTCAATATTTTGGTGATGGTTCTGCTTGGGGCATTAATATTACTTATGTTAAAGAAGATAAGCCATTAGGAACTGCTGGCTCTATAGGATTGTTACCAAAGGATCTTTCAAATTTACCTATTTTAATGATGAATGGTGATGTTCTAACTAAGGTTGATTTTGAGCATTTACTTGATTTTCATCTTAAACAAAATGGCATTGCAACAATGTGTATTCGTGAATATGATGTCCAAATCCCATTTGGTGTAGTTAGTATTAAAGGTCTAAAGGCTCAAAAATTTTTAGAAAAACCAGTAAAGAAATTTTTTATTAATGCAGGTATTTATGTATTTGATCAAGAAATGTTAGGTAAAGTAAAATCTGGTGACTATATAGATATGCCTGACTTACTTGAACAACAAATTGATGAAGGGAAAAATGTTAATGTATTCCCAATTCATGAATACTGGAAAGATGTTGGACACATTAAAGAATATCAAAATGTGAATGACTCTTTTTCAAATGGATTTTCTTTAGATGATTAAGCTAATTGCTGAGACTGCTTGGCACCATGAAGGTGATTTTATCTTTATGAAAGACTTAGTAACTAAGATTTGTCAAAATTCAGATGTTGATATTATCAAATTTCATATAACTCTTGATCTAGACGAATACATGAGTAGTGACCATGAAGCCTATGAGACTCTTAAATCTTGGATGTTGAGCGAATCAAACTGGGAGGAATTAATTTATATAGTTAGAGAAAATAATAAAGAGCTTATGTTGTTGCTTAATGATGCAAAGGCAGTTGAATTTGCAAAAAAATACAAACCAGAGATGGTTGAGATTCACTCTGTCTCTTTAAATGTTCCTAGACTTCAAGATGCAGTGCTCGAAAATATAAATGACAAAACAAAGATTGTCATTGGGGTTGGAGGCTGCACAGTTAGGGAGATAGAGGAGGCAGTTAAATTTTTTAATTTAAGAGACATAGTCTTAATGTTTGGCTTTCAAAATTATCCAACTAAATATGAAGATGTTAATCTACTTAAAATAAAAAAGATACAAGAACTATTTCGAGGTTCAATGTTTGGTTATGCAGATCATACTGCCTGGAATGAAGAAAATAATGGTTTAATTACGCTTTTAGTTTCATCGAATGGAATGGATTTTATAGAAAAACATGTAACAACAGAGTATGGTAAAGAGCGGTGTGATTTTTCTGCAGCTATATCTATTGAGCAATTAAATCAACTTCATAAAGAGGTGG
>Ga0209482_1001655_pt1 | contig 14854 bp, 13 predicted proteins | sample CoawatmetaG10DNA_FD_187512 | JGI IMG/M metagenome (GOLD analysis project Ga0209482, IMG submission 187512) | Marine microbial communities from the West Antarctic Peninsula - Coastal water metaG104-DNA (SPAdes) (version 2) | ecosystem: Environmental > Aquatic > Marine > Coastal ...
TTTTAATCAGGCTGTTGATTTTGATCAAGTAGCCAGTAGCATGTGCCAACATTTAGTAAAGCAATTGCAGTACCTACACGTTAATACAACTCAACAACCTTGGGTTGGACACCATTGAATATAACAGACGAGCAATAAGTCATTATGGCGACATCATACAAAGCTGAAGCAGGCGTTAAACTTCGCGGCGCCGATAAGGTATCGCGTATCCCAATTAAAGTTATTGCCACTGATAAAATGCCTCGTAAGCCAGACTGGTTGCGCATTAAAGTGGTGAGTTCACCTGAAATTAACCGCATTAAATCTAAACTTAGAGAGCATAAGCTGGCTTCTGTATGTGAAGAAGCTAATTGCCCTAACTTAGGAGAGTGTTTTAGTAACGGCACTGCGACCTTTATGATTATGGGTGAAATATGTACGCGGCGATGCCCATTTTGTGATGTAGCCCACGGGCGCCCTAATGCATTGTCTGTTGATGAGCCTCGAGAATTAGCCACCGCTGTGGCTGATATGGCGCTTAAGTATGTTGTGGTCACCTCAGTAGATCGAGACGATTTAAGAGATGGTGGTGCACAGCATTTTGCAGATTGTATTAGCGCCATTAATGAGCGTACACCAACAACTCAGGTTGAAGTACTTGTGCCAGACTTTCGGGGGCGTATGGACGTTGCATTAGATATCCTAGCCCAAACACCTCCCCATGTGTTTAACCATAACTTGGAATCCATTCCCCGACTCTACAGAAAAATCCGCCCAGGTTCAGACTACCAATGGTCTTTGGATTTGTTGCAAAAATACAAACAGCGGTGTCCTGATGTGTTAACTAAATCAGGCCTAATGTTGGGTTTGGGTGAGACCAAAGAAGAAGTATTGCAAGTGTTGCAAGATTTACGAGACCACGATGTAGATATGCTCACCCTTGGACAATACTTACAACCTAGTCTAAACCACTTGCCTGTAGATCGCTTTGTGCCACCTGCAGAGTTTGATGAGTTGGGTGTAGCAGCCAGAGCAATGGGCTTTAAGCACGTAGCCAGTGGGCCACTAGTGAGGTCCTCTTATCATGCAGATTTACAAGTAAAGGGCGAAGTGATACGTTAATTGCAGATAAAAAAGTACACTTGATATTGCGTAACGCAACACATAATAAAATAAAACAAAACAACATAAGGTAAGGACTAGTTATGGCGATCATTCATTGGCTAGGCGCTGGGCTTTCTAGTGCGCCAGGTATTAAACGACTCATCGGTAATGGTGCAGAGTTATGGCTGTGGAACCGCACTTTAAGTAAAGCTGAAGCCGTTATCCATGATTTAGAGGGCCAATGTCAGGCACGAACCCTAGACTGGCAACAACTTGCTAGTAATGTAAGCAAGGGTGATATTTTGGTGTCCATGTTGCCTGGGTCATTTCATCTTCAGGTGGCCCAGTTAGCCCTAGATAGCCAAGCCCATTTTGTGTCTAGCAGCTATTTATCACCTGCCATGGAGGCCTTGAACCAAGACGCTAAAACTAAAGGCCTATGTTTGGTAAACGAGGTAGGCTTAGACCCTGGTATCGATCATCTTTTGGCCTATGCATTATTAAACCATTACCGTGGTTCTGGCGCATATACAAAAACTAATCATTTAGAGTTTAGGTCATTTTGTGGTGGTTTGCCCGCGAAGGAGAATGATTTTAAGTACAAGTTTTCTTGGTCTCCACTGGGTGTGCTTACTGCCCTAAGGTCTACTGCAAAATGGCTTGAAGCTGGTGAAGTTAAAACCAACAGTAAGCCCTGGCTTGCCGTGCGTGACTATACTATGCCGCTGTCGGAGGAGCACAATGCAACCTTTGAAGCTATTCCTAACCGTGACTCATTACCCTTCATGGCTCAATACCAATTTGACCCTCAGTGGCCTGTTGATACATTTATTCGTGGTTCTCTGCGGCTACCAGGTTGGTCAGAGGCATGGCAGGACATTTTTAGTTTAGTGGAATCTGCCGATGGCGCTGATGCAAACGCCAAGCTTGTTGCCAAGTCTGATGAGCTCTGGCAGCGATACGCTTATAAAGAAGGTGAGCAAGACCGCGTGGTATTGTATGTAGAACTGTTGGCTAAAGACCCAGATACCAACCAATGTATTTGGCGCCAAAGCTATTCAATGGACGCCTTTGGTAACGACCAAGGTAGTGCCATGGCGCGCTTGGTATCAACCACGGTGAGTTTAGCTGTTGACGCAGTTTTAGAAGAACGTATTAGTGCGGGTGTTAGTGCAGCACCCAACGAAATTCACTTAGTGTCTGATTGGTTGAGTTATCTAAATGATCATCATGAGCCCATTAAACACCTGAATCATCTGGATTAACTGTGCAACAGCCTAAAAGTGCTATTGTTGTTGGGGCTGGGATGGTGGGCCTTTGCTGCGCTTATGCCTTACACATTAGAGGGGTTAAGGTCACTATTGTAGACCGAGACCCTGTGGGAGATAAAACCTCCTATGGTAACGCGGGTGCTTTGGCTATCAGTGAATGTGTGCCACACAGTTTACCAGGGCAAATTTGGTCTATACCCAAGTGGTTGTTAGATCCAATGGGCCCCTTGTCTATCAGGCCGGCCCACATTCCTCAATTTATGCCTTGGTTACTAGCGTATCTTGGCCACAGCCGTAAAAAAAACGTATCGCACATTGCCAAAGCACTGCAGGCCATCAATGGTAGAGTAAGTGCAGACTATGACCCTATGCTTAAAGCCATAGGCTATGCAGGTAAAGTGCGAGATAAAGGCTGTATTAGAGTCTACGATGATTACAAAAGTTTTAAATTAAGTGCACAAGAGTGGGATATCCGCAAGCAGCATGGGCAACATTTTGAGCTTTTGGGTGAGGCTGAATTAAGGCGTATGGAGCCTGCTATAGGGCAGGCAAAGTCCTTCGGTGTATTGCAGCCCCAATGGCGCATTATTGACGACCCAAAGGCCCTAGTGGGCAGTTTGAGAGAATGGCTAGTGAGCCACGGTGTGGCCTTGGTAACGGCTAACGTAGACGCTTTAGTCACTCAAGATAAGCGGGTATTGGGTGTTAAAACGCCGGCCGGTGAGCATTTTTCAGACATTACTCTAGTAGCCGCAGGTGCTTGGTCTAAACAGTTAGCCAAACAAGCGGGAGAGATGTGCTTGTTGGAATCTGAACGAGGTTATAACACCACCTTGCCTTACCCTAATATAGCCTTAAGCCATGAGCTTTTATTTGCCGAACAAATGTTTGCTGTGTCGCCTTTAACTGTGGGTGTGCGTGTTGGTGGTGCGTCAGAATTTGCCGGCTTAACAGCTGCGCCCAACTTTAAGCGCAGTGACAATTTATTGGCTTTAGCTAAGCGCTACCTACCCGATTTAAATACTGAAAACGGCCAGCAATGGATGGGTCATAGGCCATCTACGCCAGATTCATTGCCTGTGTTAGGCCCGTCAGTAAAGTGGCAGGGATTGTCTTATGCCTTTGGCCATGCCCATTTAGGTATGACTCAGGCTGCGTCTAGTGGGCAAATGTTAGCTGAAGTACTGCTGGAACCAGATAAAGGCACAGACTTAACAGCCTATAGTATTGGTCGCTTTATTTAATTACTAACGAATAGGTTTGCCAGCAAGTTGCATTATTAAGCCGCTTAGCAAGTCCCATGCATTAGCTTTGCTCACACCCTTTACACACTCATCAATGGCTTCGCATTGCTGCAGCATATCTTGGGCACTGTGGCTGTTATGATTTTGTGCTGCAGCACGCAGGTAGCCTTTACGCTTTTCCCATACTCGTTCTTGCTTCAGTCCAGCTTCAACCCCTTGAGGGTGGTTAATAACATTAATGAGCAGCCTGATTTCTCGGCTTAATACCCACAGAATTTCCATGGCCTTAGTGCCTTCTTCCTTTAAACCATAGAGCATGGTGAGGCTGTGGCTCGCTTGGCCGGTAAGGGCTGTATCTACAAGCTGGTAATTACTGTATCTGGCAAGGCCACCTACATCGGCATCAATATGCTCTGCAGTAATTTCGAAGTGCGCACCATTAAGGGTGAATTTCTCTAATTCCTGAGCCGTAGCGAGTAGATTACCTTCAGTTCGTTGGGTCAGTAATTGGCACGCATCTGGGGTTATTTTTAGACCTAGTTTTTGGACCCTATTGTTAATCCAGCCACCCATATGCTGGGCTTCTAGTGGAAAAATGGCCATACAAACCCCAGCGGTGTCCAGTGCCTTAAACCATTTAGCACTTTGGCCTTTGGAATCAATTTTGCCACTGCTAATTAACACCAAATTATCTGGGTTAGGTTGGCTAACCAGCAGGCTTAAGGCGGCAGAGCCTTCCTTGCCAGGTTTGCCATTGGGCATTCTAATTTCAATGATTTTTCGGCTAGAAAAAAGCGACATAGCTTGATCTGAAGCAGTAATTTGCTGCCAATCAAAGCGACCTTCTGCATGGAATAAATCGCGTTCCAAAAAACCTTCTTGGCGCGCTTTGGTTCGAATAGCATCACATATTTCTTGCTGCAACAAAGGTTCATCACCATGCACCATATAACAGCCAGCCAACCCCTTCGTTAAGTGGTTTTGGAGTTGGTCTGGTTTAATGCGCATTATTCAAAACTAAGCTGTCGAGCAATGCGAGTGGCAAGTTGCTTATACAACAAGGCCCAGCTGTCAGCTTCAATACGTTCGTTAATAGTGGCGTTACCTCCACTCAAGTCAACATCAGTGCTGACAGAAAGAGGTAGTGAACCAGTTGTAATGAGTGTTTGTTGAGGGTCTGGCTGCACACCCGCTGCAATCACTAAATATTCACTACTTAGGGTGTAGCGCCAGATTAAAGCATCACCATTAGCGTCTAAAATGAGCTCAGTACTATTTTTTAGAGTGCGCTTTAGCTGCAGGGTGGGTGCTTTGGTATCAGTGCCTACCACAGACTCTACCAGAGTTAACACCACGCCATGCTCAACCAAGTTGCTGGCAACCAGAGACTTTAGTACTGGATCGTCTACATAAAGGTTGAGCTGGGGTGGAAAAGACCGCAGGCTTTGGCCTTGCAAATGAAAGCCACAGCTTGCCATAACCAGGCTAAGGCATACAACGATGCTAAACCTGCCCAAGACACCTAACGTAGAGGTTGTGCTAATCATTGGTTGTGTTCCTATTTATACTCACTTGAGCAACCCTGCTAGGGGTTAACTAACAACGATATTAACCAGTTTATTGGGTACCACTATTACTTTGCGTACCGCCATGTTGGTGATGAAACTCTGCACCTTTGTGTCTGCTAAGGCAAGTTGTTGAATCGTATCACGATCCATATTAGCATCAATACTTATCTTGCTGCGCAGCTTACCGTTAACCTGAATCATCATATCAATGTTCGATTTCACCAAAGCGCTCTCATCCACTTCTGGCCAAGGTGTTTTCAAAATAGTGTCATTGCCAGAAAATGCCTGCCATAACGTATGGCATAAGTGAGGGGTAAAGGGCGACATCAACAGCACTGCAGTACTCAAGCCCTCTGCTCGCACAGCACGGCCTTGGTCGCTAATGTCGTCAAACTTAGCAATGGTATTGCTTAGTTCCATAATTGCTGCAATTGCAGTGTTAAAGGTCGTGCGACGCTCAATGTCGTCGCTAACCTTGCGGATAGTTTCATGAGTCTTCCGGCGAATGTCTTGTTGCTTTTGGTTAAGCTGACTTGCCTCTAAAGCAGGCGCAGCAGGCGCTGCTAAGTGTTGGTATACCTGCTTCCAAAACCGTTTAATGAATCGTTGAGAACCCTCAAGGCCAGCATCAGACCACTCAAGAGACTGCTCTGGAGGTGCAGCAAACATGGTGAACAAGCGCACAGCGTCTGCACCATATTGATCAATCATGGTTTGTGGATCAATGCCGTTGTTTTTAGACTTAGACATCTTGCCCATGCCGTCATACAACACAGCGGAGCCATCAGATTTTTTCACTGCCCCGGTAATGCGGCCTTTGTCATCAATAACGGGGTCCACATCTAATGGAGAAATCCAATCTTGGCCGCCTTTTTCGTCTTGCTGGTAATACGTGTGAGCCAATACCATGCCTTGGCAGAGAAGCTTTTTAAAGGGCTCGTCGGAAGATACAAGACCCATGTCACGCATTAGCTTGTGGAAAAAACGTGAATATAAAAGGTGCAATATGGCGTGTTCAATACCACCCACATAATGGTCAACAGGGGCCCAATAATCTGCAGAATTAGGGGCCAACATGTTGTCGTTATGGTTAGCGCTAGTGAAGCGGGCGTAATACCAAGAAGACTCCATAAAGGTGTCAAAGGTATCAGTTTCACGCTTTGCTGCCGCGCCGCACTTAGGGCAGCTGGTATTAATGAACGAAGCCATTTTCTTAAGTGGAGAGCCACTGCCGTCAAATTCTACATTGGTAGGCAATACCACAGGCAGTTGATCTTCTGGCACCGCTACGGGGCCACAAGTATCACAATTGATTATGGGGATAGGAGTCCCCCAATAACGTTGGCGGGACACGCCCCAGTCGCGCAAGCGATAGTTAGTGGTTATTTTACCTTTACCATGGCGTTCAAGTTCTGCTGAAATGGCGTCGAAGGCCATTTGAAAATCCATGTCGTCAAACGTGCCAGAGTTAACCAAGAGGCCTTTAGCTGTGAAAGCTGCTTTAGAAATATCTACTATAACGCTGTCGTCTGCAGAGCGAACCACTTGATGTATGCTAAGGCCATATTTAGTGGCAAATTCCCAGTCCCGCTGGTCATGCCCTGGCACGGCCATTACTGCACCAGAGCCATAGTCCATCAGCACAAAATTGGCAGCCCATACGGGTACGGATTTTCCTGTAATGGGATGCGTTGCAGTAAAGCCGGTGTCTAAACCTAGCTTTTCCATGGTGGCCATGTCGGCTTCAGCCACTTTCATATTCTTGCAGCTATTTATGAATGTGGCCATTGTTGCATTGGTTGCTGCAGCCTTTAGAGCAAGAGGATGCTGTGGAGCCACTGCTAAATAGGTGACACCCATTAACGTGTCTGGGCGAGTAGTAAATACGTCTAACGGCCCCTGGCCAGACACATCAAAGCTCAGTTCTACGCCTTGAGAGCGACCAATCCAATTGCGCTGCATAGTGCGCACCTGCTCTGGCCAACCGTCAAGTTGATCTAAATCATCTAATAGCTGATCAGCGTAATCAGTAATTTTAAGGAACCACTGAGGGATCTCTTTGCGCTCAACTAATGCGCCAGAACGCCACCCACGGCCATCAATCACTTGTTCGTTCGCTAATACAGTTTGGTCTACTGGGTCCCAGTTAACCACGGCATTTTTTTTATAAACCAAACCCTTATCTAATAGTTTGGTAAAAAACCACTGTTCCCATCGGTAGTAGGAAGGTTCGCAGGTAGTCAGTTCACGGCTCCAATCGTAACCAAACCCCATGCGCTTGAGTTGGTCACGCATATAGGCAATGTTCTCATGGGTCCACTTAGCAGGTGGCACATTGTTTTTCATTGCCGCATTTTCAGCAGGTAAACCAAAGGCATCCCAGCCCATAGGCTGCAATACGTTTTTGCCTTTCATTCGCTGAAAGCGAGAAATCACGTCACCAATGGTGTAGTTACGCACATGGCCCATGTGCAAGCGACCACTAGGGTAGGGAAACATAGATAAGCAGTAATACTTTTCTTGCTCAGGATTATCTTGCACCTCAAAGCTATTGTTAGTGTCCCAAAAGGCTTGGATTTCTGGTTCTATGTCGTGCGCGTTATATTGTTCGTTCATGGGTGCCGTAAGTTGTGATAAAGCCAATAAGGCTCGGAAATTAAATCGACCGATATAATACCACTAGACCAGCAGCAACAGGTAGCTAGATCGAAAAAATTGATTGATAAAATAGCTGGCATTATGATTAAGTGGGAATAGTGAGAGGCCCTGAGATATTAAATAAATCTCTATTAATCAACCAATAACAGTTGAATTTGTGCCCCACTGTCGTTATGATACGCCTCCCTTATACGGCATCAGCCGGAACAAGGTATAGCGCGCCCGTAGCTCAGCTGGATAGAGTACTCGGCTACGAACCGAGCGGTCAGAGGTTCGAATCCTCTCGGGCGCGCCATTTTCATTTTTAAGGCGTTGTTTTATAAGGGTTTTTTCGCTAATACAAATAACGATACCGTAAAATATACCGTCTTTTGTTTTATTTTTTACTAGTCCTGTTAGATCCCTCACTTAATTAACTTGATTGATCCATAAGATCACTCTAAGTCTTTTTTGTGCCTGTTAGTTTAGTTCGCACAGTTACCTTCTGTCCCCTGGTTGGCTGGCTCCTGCTCTACGATATTGCCCTATGCGCAGTGCTGGGTTTGTGAGTGGTGATCCAACTACTATGGGTAATTCAAGTAAAGCATCCAGTCTGCGAATATAGCTTCCATTTTTAATATTCTAATATATATTACTGCGCTAGCTTATTGCTTGGCGGTGTACCCTGTGGTCAATAATGGCATAGCCATTTTGTCCATAAGTACACGGGCTCTAAGGCCTATAATTTGGATGTGTGGTTATAAAGTGGCGAGCTGGTGGTGTTGGCTTGTCCGCTTGGTAAAGCATTCCGTACGTCCTTCGTCGTTGCGCTGGCGCTGCACTTCTCGCACTACCTGAGTGCTTTACCAGCAGTAAAGGTTGTAACGGTTAGGCGTTAGTTATGCCTGTCAAATCGTGGGGTGTAGCCTCGCCTGCGATTGCTCTCTGTAGAAAGTTAGAGCGTGGGGCGTCAAGGCCTTATCAGGACAGGGCTGGATGAAGGGTAGCAGTGTCCCGTTTTACTTGGTACGCAGCCTTCGGCTGCACCAGCCCTTGTATTAAGTACTGTAACATCCGGCCATAAATCGCATAAGGTTACGTCTTGGAAAGTTATCCTCAAGAACGGTACGGTGCCTTGCGCATTGACCAATCATGGTGACCTTTTTTGAAGGGAAGTGCTTGTTATGAGAGTGAACTGAAATGAAACCTGGTACCAGACAGTGTAAATGCTCAGCTAAATTCTTTCGTATCAAACTATCTACTGTGTGTGTGGGTTTATTTCTGAAAATACAATAAAGTAAAAAGCCCCCTAGCTTTGCGGCTAGAGAGCTTTGATTAGACCTTAAGGTTTTGTATCTTGATAGCTGCTTTTTGTTCTTCGTCACGGAAGCGAGTGGCTGCATTTTCTGCAGTCTCCATGATCGCATCGGCGGTGTTGATCGCGCGATCGAGCAGGCCCATTAGTTTTAAAGTGGAGTTCCAGAACTTGGTGATTACGTAACGCATGATGATTACTCCTGATTTATTAAGATGGGGGGATCCCATTCCATAAGCGCCAGCTTGTTAGTACCGGGGGGGGGGTGGTCAAGATTGAAGACCCCTCTAAGCATAGTAATAGGTCCGTACTAATTTATTAGATTTTCGAAAAACCTGTGATTGGTTATTTTTCTATAGAAACGTCAAACGTTTAGTTAGGTGGTCGTTTAATATTGCCTGCTAGATCACTGCATGAACGGTAGTTAATGTGGCTAGAGTATCGGTTGTTATCGTTTTGGCTTAATGCAGGCTAGCTTATCGGTTTCAAGGGTTTCGGGGACTTTTCATGGATGGGATATCAGTGTTAATAGCCTGGCAGAACAAGCAGTTACCTTAAATAAACAATACATTATCAAAGTTTCAGAATAATTCTTAAGGTAGTCTGTGGTATTTTTATTTCTATTCAGGCATGTTGTGTGGTCAAGTAAAACGGGCCACTGCAATCGGCTGTTAAACTTGCCACAATATAAAGGCGTTTATATATGTACTTAATAATTTTTTTATTGATAGCTATAATTCTTGCTATTCCAACCTTTGGGGTTTCACTCATAGTCTTTTTTCTCGTCAAGAATTGGTTCGATAAAACTGCTGCAAGAGCAATTTTGAACGCCTGTTTAACTAGCTATCATGAAGGTAGAGTAATAGATCTATATCACGTCAATCGAGGGGCTATAACCAAGGTATTCGGTTGGTTTTCTGAAGGCGAGTATTCATGTGTAAACTCTCGAAAATCTAAAGGATGCTCATATAGCGGATTTCTAGACCATCCAAGACTCGGGCAGATCTATCTTACAGTATTTTATACTGTGCGAAGTGGAACAAAAAACAGAATTTTTGTATTAGCTTCATCACCTGAGCAGCGAGTAAATAATCTAAAGTTAGTAATGGAAATGGAAATGGAATAGTGGTTGTTACAGGGTCGGTAATCTAGTTTTTGCTCGGACTAATCCTTGATTGAAGCGGTCAATTGGTTCCCAGGAGAAGGGTTTGTTTTTTAGAAATTCTAATTTCAGTACATTGATAACATATGAGGTAGTACTGAAAAAGTTGAACGTTACTATATAGGGTATGCATGGGCATTTTGTCGAAATTAAGGTAGGTAGCCTATCGGTTCTTGTTGTATTGTTTTGAATGTTAGACGGTACCCAAAACCGACGACCTATCAACGGGTGAGTGCTATTTGCATCTGACATGGGCATGGGCGTAGCCCACGCGCAAGCGTCAGAATGCGAATAGCATGGTCGAGCCCACACGAATTTAGCTTCTAAACTACAACAAGTCAGTATTCATGGTGGTTACAGGGTTGTCAGGGTGCTACAAGGGTGCTACATGAGTGCTACAGCAAGTACCAGCCCATTCCATTTGTAGCACCCTGGTAGCACCCTTGTAGCACCCTGGCGAGCCTCAAAGCTAGATGAGCCGTGGGTTGTTGCACTGTTGTTGCCTAAATAGGGGGTAGGTAGCGTTCAAAGGCGTCTTCAAATTGGAGCCACTCATAACCTCTCACTGTCTTGCCTTCAATGCGCATGTTCTTTGGCTTGATATTATAAGGGGCAAGCATTGAAGCCACTTTTGCGGGTGTAAGGCGCACATCACCCCAGGGAGCAGTATCGTCCTCTGCCAGGCTCTTAACCATATCGCTAGATGATATGCGTGGAGCCTTAGCCCTTGTTACACAGTATCTAATGTCTGACAGTAGACGAGTCGGGAGTTCCATTTCCACCTCGTTAACCAGTTCTTCGTATGCGGCTTCACAGCGTGAGTACCAAGTTTCATCTATCGCCTTTGCTAATGTGAAAAGTGGCACCCAGTTATCTATAGCTCGGTCGTTCCCACGGCAAGGTGGATCAACTTGATTGGCGTAGTCCAACGCAGCAGCGTTGTCTATGAACCAACGTAATGCTTTAGAACGCCAATTCTGCCATTGTTCAGACAGGTCAATAGGTAAGCGCTGTACGTTCTCGTTAGGCCGCTTTCTTCGTAAGTTGATGATAATGCTTCGGTCCATAATGGTGTCTTCTAAAGCGCCTATAAAAGCTATGACCATAGGGTGCCATGTATCAAATACCTTTGGGGTATGAGAATCTCCAACACACTTGAGAACTTGAGCGCCAGACTTCGTGTGCCCTGAATTAATTAACCCCTTTATGTTTCCATCTGCATTTTGAATGAAGGTGTCAGCCTCATCAATTAACAGTGTAGGGTCGTCAATGATGGTCTTGATCCTGCTGATAATAGCGGGTGTTAAATTGCTAGCTTGGATTGAATTCCTACACAAAGCAGCTATTACCTCCAACAGAGTCGTTTTACCACAACGGCGCTCTGGGCTTATGGCCAGTAGGCGAGGGAATATGCGGTAGTGATCATACCCGTACGTGGAAAACGACCACAGTACGAGGGCAGTCCTTTCATGCTCAGTAGTAATGCAATGTGCCAAAATAAGTTGATCCGCTTGGGTTGCGAGATCGACGATAGATACTGCGCCAGTGTATGGCTCTAGTGGTGTAGGTAGCGCCATGATAAGGACTCCTAGTGTGAGTGAATAGTAAGATATGCGGGCGGCTAGCGCCGCCCGTGGAGGTGTTTTGTGGCTAGGCAGTTGGCCAACCTGTCATGATGATTAGCGAAATACGTCTTCGTATAATATTCCGTTTGTCAGTCACCGTTACCTTCAACTGAATGAAGGTGAACCCTTTTTCAATTAGGGCTGCCAGCATGCGCAGAGGGGCAAAGTGATGTTCTTCACCTAACTCAAGGGTAGTGATTCCATGCTTTCTATTTAGATACAGAGTCTTGGCAAGTTCACGTTGTAGCGGCGTCATGACTACGTTATCAAAAGGAAACGATCGATTATTAAAGAACATTTAAGGCCTCCTGGTCGCGTTCAGCGATGCGTTCGTTTACCCAAGCTTCTACTTCAGATGCAACCCAGGCCACTGAAGATCCCCCAGACACGAGTGAGACTGCCTTTGGGAATAATCCAGATTTGGTTAGTTGGTAGAGGTAGGACCGGCTTAAACCGGTAATGTTTTTCACTTGGTTGATTCGGAGGAAGGTTAAATCAGGTTGCTGAGTTTCAGGGTGGTTCATTAATACGTTCCAGATTTGCGTGACCCAGGGATTGGGTCACGTACTGGAAGCATCATCCGGCAAACTGGATGGGAAACATGTCTATATTTAAATGCCGTTTCCTATGGGATAGTGGTTCATGATCTTATCGTTTTCTATCTCTTCATCGGTGAGCCCAATAATATTCCGCAAAAAGTCTTCGTCGACGACAGTATGGTTCTTAAGGGCAAAGTAATAATACTTTTCAGCAGTGCTTACTGAGATGTTGAATTTTGTAGCAGCATCTATGAATGCAGAAAGAGATGTAGCGCTCTTATGTAATGGTAGACCTGTGTTTTTTATGTACTGGTAAACTTGGTCAACTGTGAGATGGATTATGTGTTCGGGATCATGCAGCTTTGTTTTGCCGCTTAGTCCGAGTGCCTTTTTGCCAGATATGTTGTTGCAGGCAATGTCTGTCAGACAGCCTGCTAACCATTCACGGACAGATTTGGGAATTGAAGATGGATCTTTTATCAGTCTGTTTTGTAATTCGTAAATCATGGCGAAAGCAGATGATTTGCTTCCGTTATTTAAATCCTGCAGCAAAACTTCTAGATGCTTGCCGTCATTGAGGATTTCTGAATACGTTCTGTTCATTTGATAATGCTCTTATAAGGGCATTGTCGCCCTGTTTAGTGATGCCCGTAATGTTGGTGTAAAACCCGTGTGAGTGAGTTTTGCGATAGTTGAAAGGTGTGCACCAGTACAACATCAACTACAAAATTGTTAATTTTACCATGTAAAAACTACTTAAAATTAATGTGTTGGGGCTGAGCAGTTGGCACGCCCCTATAAATAAAACATCAATCCTCGTTATCGTAAATCTGGCGGTAACCGTGATGATTAGTTTCTTCATCATATCTTCAGACTTATTCCTTACATCTTCAGGATGCTTTCCATAGTTCCTCATTATTAAGTTGTTTAATGGTTCTCATACCTAGTAACACAGGGCAGGGATAGCCGATATAGCGCAATAAATGTTACGCCGCTGCTTTGTCACCATTAATGAACCCAACGCAAGTAACTCCCATGAATAACATCTCTATGAATCGCAGACACGTAAAACAAATCCTTGCGCAAATTCTGTTGGCACTTGGCGCTGCTATTTGGGCTATTGATTCACTAGGTCAGCTAGTGCTATGACCCTATTTCACTATGAGCAGCTAATTCGTAATTGGGAATACCAAGCCAGAATGGTGGATGCCAAGAATGAGCGCCAAGTCGCCGCGTGGCAGTTATACCTTCAGTATTTAAAGGCTAAAGGGGAGCAGCAAGGGGAGGAGTTTGTTGCAGTTTATAGCGTATGTGAGCGGCGACTTGCCATTAAAAATTCGATATATCTTCATCATTAATCATCAAGTATTCAGGGTTTATTCAGAGAAGATTCATGCTTGTCAGGTTAAATAGAATCAAGTTAAACAACATCCCCAAACACTTGGGATACATAAAGCCATTAAGGAATTTAAAATGAAAACCGCATCTAAGTTAGTTGTTGGGATGACCGTAGCAATGTTCACTATGCCTACATGGGCTTCGAGCTCAATGGCTAACAGCCAAGTATGGACCACAACCAACGGCTCAGCCGTTGTTGATGGAAACGGCAACCCTGTTCGGACCATTCATTATATAGACAAAAAGGTTGTGGTGACTAACGTTACCCCTAAAGCCTCCCTTTCGTTGCTTGCTGTGATCCAAAACGCAGTGGCTAAGGTATTTAATACCGAAACAGAGTCAGAGCCAGAATCAGAACCTAAACTTTTAATTATTGCAGAAGAAAGCAACGATCTGCTTCCAGAAACACCGACACCGACACCTGAACCAGTAGCAACGGTTGTTGAGCCAGAAGAAACAGTGGTTCTGGAGCCAGTTATGCAACCGGTGGTTATTGCAGTTGTTGCAGAAGAACTTAAGTCTGAACCCCAACTTGAATCTAAGCCCCAGGCTAACCCTGAACCTAAACCAGAACCTAAACCAGCACCTGAAGTTGAACCTAAACCAGAACCAAAGCCAGCACCTGAAGTTGAAACAGTTGCAGTTGTTACGTCTGTTATCCCAGCCAAAATTGTTTACAACTTCAATAACTATAAGGCCACCATTTTATTTGATACCGACAGTGCAGTGCTTACCGCAGATGCCTCTGGCAGCCTTACGCAATTAGCTATGGCAACTCAGAAAGCGGAAAGGGTGATGTCCGTAAAGGTAGTGGGTTATGCAGATTCACGAGGAGAGTATAACTACAACATGGCCTTGTCTGAAAAGCGTATGACCAGTGTGGCCAACTTTTTGGATGATTTGAAGCTGAAGGTCACTTCTAGGTTCGCCAAAGGTGAAACCGCCCCTGTGTTGGGAACTGATGGGGAAAATCTAGCCATGAGTCGTCGTGTTGAAGTGCAAATAAAGACCC
>Ga0209482_1001661_pt1 | contig 14804 bp, 7 predicted proteins | sample CoawatmetaG10DNA_FD_187512 | JGI IMG/M metagenome (GOLD analysis project Ga0209482, IMG submission 187512) | Marine microbial communities from the West Antarctic Peninsula - Coastal water metaG104-DNA (SPAdes) (version 2) | ecosystem: Environmental > Aquatic > Marine > Coastal ...
ACCTATTCCAGACATTAAATCACGATCTTCAGGGAAAAGCGCGGCGAATCGTTCGCGGTCCACGGGGCCCGATGCGGCTACTTGTGGTGCGGGCTGCAAAGGTTGTGGAGCTACGGGCCGCGGAGCCTGCTGTATCTGCTGTGAAGGCAGTTGCATCCGCTCTACGGGTGGTAATCGTACAGGAACAGGGACCGCGCTCTGCGGATCTGCCGTAGGCATAGATAAAGGCTTTCCAAAAGACTTTACGTTACTGTAGTCGGGCTCTTCATTAGGAGCAAGTACGCTTCTATCGCTATTAATATCGCGGTTTATTTTGGGCACTTGACGTGCTCCAACGTTACCCATCAATTCAGCCATCATGGATAAGTTTTTGTTAAGCTCTGAGACAGTGCTAACTTCTTTTATAGCCAAACTTAGTAATTTGGGATCTTGCAGAATCTGGCTCATTCGGTTTACCACAAGCGTTTCGGGTCCCGTTAAGAACATACGTGGTCCAAGTTCTGCACCTACGCCACCTGCAACTACGCCTCCTCCTATACCTACGTCGCCCAGACCTACCGCTCCAAGTACTTTTTTGAACCGCTGTAACGCACTACCTACTAGCAATGCACCCACTATTTTATAGGTTCCTATTTTTGCAATACTGAATTTTTTAAACAATTTACCCGAGACTTCGTTGTTAGCAACCGCTTCCTCAACGTTTCTCATTTGACCTAATGCAGTTTGTAAGTTTTCGACGTATTGATCATCGACCATGCCGTTTTTCTTCATGAAGTCCATTAACTTAAAGCCACCTGACACACCAAAAGCGTCCACTTTTTTAACGTCACTAAACAAAGTGTCATAGTAAATAGTGGGGCTAAACCCGTTACCCGAGCCACCTGCTTTTACAACAGCGTAGTTTGAAATAGCGGCTCTTAGTCCATCTAAGATAACATCGGAGGAATACTCTTCCCCTGTTTCGGTATTGGTATACGTTTTTTTAAGTTTTATTTTATCAACAATGTTTTGTAAAGTTTCTCTAGCAGGAAGGTCTTTATTGGTAGCAACAATGTCGGCAATAACGGAAGTAGAACTTTCTGGCCGCTGCAAAAACCATTTAAACGCTTTTTGTTCAGGAGAAGCTTTCAACGCTTTTGCGTTGGCCTCGTAAGCATTTAAGGTAGCTTGAGCCGTGTTTAAATCTTTTAAATCACGTTTAAACTGTGGGAAAATTGCCCACAACCCTTCGCTGTCACGACGAGACATGTACTCATCTAATTTCTTAGGGTTTACAACTTGTGTTTTGTTGCCCGTTAAAGGATCTATTTTTGTTACCATGATGTTTTTACGAGCGTCACGGACAATGGATTCGATCATTTGATTAAGTTCAAGGCCTGTTTGTTCTGCATTATAATCAACATCTTTAGCCCCTACGCGTGTAGAAGGGTTTACATAACTTATGCTTGTTATATCAGACGTGTTTTTATTTAAAAAGTCCGCCGCTCGTTGCATCTGTTGTATTCGCATTAAAGGTATATCATCACCCACTTTTGCCGCTTGAACGGATTGTGAGGGGTCTAGGGCCATGCCCCGTGCTGCTGTAACTTTAGAGGCTTCGGATACAAAAGTTCTTGAAATAACATTGTGCATACCTGCCGTAAACGCATTAGCTGCCATGTAATCTTTAATTATTTGAAGCTGTTGATTGTCTAGATTTTCTCCCGCATCCTTAAATATTTGATTTGCACTAAGGCCTGTCATATCTTGGCTAAGAGTCTTTATTAAAACACCTAACGAAGATGCCATGTCGTCCATGGGGTTAGCTCGTAATCTGTCAGCTCTAACCGATTTAAAATTAGACAACATTTCTCTTAAACGACTGTAAGTTACAGGGTATTCTATTTCTTCGGCAGTTTTAGTCGCTGCGGCGGCGGCTCCCTCCATTTCAATAACGGCGGTATGTTGTGCGTCAAAAAGAGTGGCTTGGGCATTAAATGCTTTAGCTAGTTTTGCACCACCCAATGGGATTTTAAACGCAGGCTGCGGTCCATCACCCCATACTTCTGTTTTCTGTACCGCTTCTCCAGCTTCGTCTCGAAGTCTTTGTATAATATTAACTCGCTCTATGGCGGGAAGCTCATTAAATGTTGTAGCTGACCCACCTTCTCTAACAAGGGCGGTTTCTATCAAGGAACTAACAAGATCGGGTATTTTTTGATCATCTCCCATTTCGATTTTTTTTAATGCCGTCGCCAATTTAGTTTTTAACGATTTAAAATCAGGCATGGCTGCTTCTACTGCGGCCTCGGGGTTAAAGTACGCTACTATAGAGTCAATATCTTTTTTGTACGACCCTAGTATGCGATCAAACGTGTCTTGGCCACCCTCGGATGTGAACTTTAAACCACCCTTTAGGGCAGGTGTTTCAAAAACGGTGACTAAATTAGGTTGTTCTAGTTCGTTTCCAGCGTCATCTACAAATGTGGTTATGTCAAAATCAGGTACTTTAGCCCACATTTTATTGCGTTTTTGCTTTAAGGCCGATACTATTTTAAGCTGTAATTCATAAAAAGGTACGCTAAGATTTGCGTCTTGTGGAATTACCTCAGTGTTTCCAAAAACAGTAGATGAAGCGTCTACTAATTTTTGGTTTGCACTTGCAAGCGTGTCAATTATTTCTTGTTCTACCACCTTCTGTTCTATAGCAGCCGCTATTTGAATTGCTTCGGGGTTATTAGTTTCCCTAAGTTTCATAATTGCTTGCTTTGCGTTAGCAATGTATCGCTCTGCGCCTTTGTCGGTGGCAACGGCTAAATCGCTTACTCTAGTAGCAACTTGAGCTTCTTGACGTTCTATTGCGGGTGCAAGAGGACTGTCAACATCCCTTAGAATTTCTGAAGACGTAAGGCCTATTTTAGCAGGGTCTCGAGGGCCCCTAAAATCAGGGTTGCCTTGGCTGTTAATTAAAGTATCGATCAGAAGATTAAGTTCTTGTTGAGGATTTTCCAAAGCTCTGTACTCTGGACTGTCTATTAAATCCTCAAAAAGACGATTTGACCCTTCGCGGCTTAATGCATCTTTGACCAATAAACTGCCGTCTTTCATGCCTTCTTTTAAAAGAGTGGTGGCGGTTTTAAGTTTGCCATAGCCGTAGGTGATTGCTTTTACAGCTAATAAACTGGGGGGTACTGAAACAATTTCGCCGACAAGTCTGACAGCGGCATTACCGGGAAAAACCTCTTCCGCGAAATAAGCACCACCTGCCATTCCTAACACTAACGATCCTTCAAATCCTAGAAAACCTGTGGGGTTTTTCAATCCGTTTTCTAACGCTTTTGCGCTACCTTGAACAAGCGAATCCGTAATACGCGCTGCCGTAGGACCCTTGGTTAGATTAGGCGTTAAAATTCCTTTAACCTTTCCTTTACTTGCTTGCTGCTTGGCTAAATCCGCGGCCTTGTCTAGTAATTCTCTACTAAACATTCTTTGAAGGGCTTCTGGACTAAATTTACCTGACGCAATAGTTTTAAGGTCACCTAGTATTTTACTGGCGTTAAAGTTGGCCGCTAATGGGGCCCCCACTAATCTAGTGCCTATCCAAGGAGTTGCTAAAAAAGAAATGCCGTAAGCCGATGTTTCACCTGCATTGTAAGCAGATTGCATACTAGGTAATACGACAGGATCGGGTTCTTCAAACATCCATTGATTAACGTACTCAGCGCCTTCATTGGCAATGCCTGATCCTACTATTGCCCCTACTACGGCTGCCGCGGTCTTTGCGCCAACTTCTAGAGGCCTAAGTTGTGGAATACCTGTTCTAGGTACTCTAGACATATAAGAGTAAGCCTGAGTGGCAGACCTAGCCCCAATCCATCCGCCTAAAAGCGTAGCACCACCGTTTACAGCATTACGCTCAAAACCACTAGCAAAAGCAGAAAGATTATATCTTTTTTCCTCATACATGGGCTCTCTTGTATCAGGGTCCAACATAGGAGTGCCGTCGGGGTTTAACTGCGCAACAGCGGGATCGTACTTACCAAAGTCTTCTAAGTCCGTTAACATTGCTAGAATGCCTTCGTTACTCATAGCACGTTCGTCAGTAGGGCGTCCAAACATCTCGGGGTTTAAATAATCTAAGATACCCGCGGACCCATCTCTTAGACCTTCGTAGGTAATTTTTTGGTTAGGTAATTTATTTGAAGCAAATTCAACGATGTCTCTCGTTACGCCTTCTAAGCCTCTTAACTCCAACTGCTCATTAAACAACGCTTGGTCGCCAAATGAAAACAAAGGAGGAAGGTTTTCAGACATTACGTCGCCTTCTTGCTCTGCCGAAGGCATTAACGCAGGATTGGTAGTTACATCGGCCTCATTAAAAGCATCCATCTGTGCGCTTAAAGCGTCAATTTCTTCTTGCGATGCACTTTTTGGCAGAATTACGGCTTCGTCAGCATAAATTTGAGGCATGGGATCAGTAGGCTTATCATTAACAAACGACAACCGCTCCGCTGATGGGCTACCACGCTGTAAACGGGGCACATAAGGACCCTCATAAGATTCTGAGCTCTCATCTACTAAGCTATCTAAGTCGAGTGGTTCCATGAAGTGCTCCTATTGATTGGGCGCAGGATTTGCCAAGTTGTAAATGAAGTTCTTCTTTTGCTGGCTAGTTGGGGATTTATCCCTTACTACCTGACCATCAATCATTTTAACTGATGGATCTAAAGCCGCTCTCAGTGAGGTACTAAATTTAGTAAACTCAGCAATCATAGACCTAAGTTCCTTCGCCGATGTTACCGATTTACGGATCTTTTCATCAGACGCTTGGGCTATTGCGGTAGGATCAGCACCGTACTCAGCCAATATTGCAACATGCGTGTTTAGATCCACGGCTAATTGTTTTCTAATGGATTCCATAGTTGCTAAAGTATTAGCATCGAACTTCATAATGCCGGGATCTAACGGTTTTAAATAGTTAAATATCATGTCGTTAGTTCTTTTTAAAATCCGACCGTCCCGCAAACCTGCTTGCAATTTTGCAACAGTATTCATCTTTAACAGTCCAAAATCATTATCGGCTTGATAAAGCATTTGGTCATTTGCGTTTATACGGTCTCCACCTAATTGTCCTTTAATTTCTCTAAAACCTGCTACTAATCTAGGAACTGCAGTGCCCAAGCCTTGGGCCAGATCGTAGTCTACACCAAAGTCGAATATGGTAGTAGGAACTGCGGACCACGCAGGGGAATTTAGGTCAACTATACCCGATGAATTTAATAGCATTTTATTAAATTGAGGTGTTAGTAACAACCCTTGACTAGCTGCGCCTGTTCTTGGATCAACAGAATTTGACAGAATTTGATATGATTCTTTGCTGTTTACTCCAAAATCTTTTGCAGCTTCCGTCAGTTGTATTACAGCTTGAGATACCGTGGCGGGTATTTTGGGCATTGGGATGTTAGAAGTTGCATGACCTGCTGCTACTCGGGCTTGGTAAGCTTCTACAAAAGCTCTAGTAAACGGTGTTCCCGGCGTTATTATGGTCACTCCGTTTTCGATTCGTTTGGTAGGATCTTGAGAACCCAACGCCAACGCCTCAAACTCGTTAAGTGCATCACCTGTTAAGGTGCCGTTAGCATAATCATCTAGTGTAGATTGCTTGTTTAAAATCCTAATTGAGCTAGGCGCTTTAGGTTCTTTAGAAACACCCTGAGTTGTAATTTGCCACGCGTTATTCTCTATAAGATTATCTATTGCTGCGGTGTCATCGTCCCTAACGGTAGTAATTTCTCCCTTCTCATTCTCAAAGGTAAGTATGTTTGCTACACGTTCCGTTTGGGTAGCATCACCTGTTGTTTGGTACCCCTTTTCCACAGCATCAATGTAGTTTTTCGATCCTACGAAGTAGGGGACAACAGTACTTCCTTTTCCATTCGCATTAGGAACAATAAAGTTTTGTATCGAATAACTGGCGTCTACTTGTTTTTTGCTATCTGTTTTAGCCCAATCTTCGCTATTCAAGTACTCTTCAAATCTTGTTGAATTATTTCGAGTGGTCTGTACATCACCTGACTCTCTATTTACCCAGTTCGTTGTTCCGACTGCGGACACCGTTTGAGAAGCCATGCCTGTTTCAGCCCAATCTTTTAATTTTATATACTTGCGTTCGTCTTTAGAATCAGCATAAACCGTTACTATTTTATTTTCTTTTGCGTTAAAGAAGTTTTTGGTAGCTTTCTTAGTGTCTGCAATAGAGCTTGAGCCTGTTATCTCGTATTCTGCCGCCACAAAATCTTTAAATTTTTGTGAATCAACAATGGTGGGTACTATCCTAGTTCCTCCACCTTCTATTGGAACAATAAATTGTTGTATCGTAGATTTTCCTTTTTCAGACATAGTCTGAGAAGCATCGCCTGTTTTAGCCCACCCTGTTTTTCCAAGATAATCTTGGGCTTGTTGAGAACCCACTTTAAAAGACAGTATGTTTTTAGGATTAGCAAGATCCATAAAATTAACGTACTCAACTTTTTTGTCTGGAATCTTATATGTGTCAGCTTCCACCCAGTTGTTGTCAGGGTCCGCCATCATTGTATTGTAACGGGAGCCACCCAATGGTACCGATTCCATTGATTTGGGTTTTCCCATAATCATAAAGTTTTTGGTTTTTATTTCTGGTTTTTTCATAGTAGCCAGATCAGACCTAGCTTTAGCTTGTGCCGTAGTAAGTGTTTCGGCACTGCCCATTGCAGCAAGGTCTAACTGCATGTTTTCAGCCCGCATAGCAGTCTTACGTGCCATTTCGGCTGTCTGTTGTTCTTTAGCCCTAGCGCCTATTTTCTCAAACAGTTGCGTATCTCTTGCGGCACTGGCTAGCTTTTCAGCGGCACTCATTTGACGGTCGCCGGGAGCAGCAAAAGCCAATCCAGCCGCCGCTAAATCAAAATACATCTGAGCTTTAGTCAGGTCTTTTTCTTGCGCAAGGTCTTCTTCCGTGTACGCAGACGGGCCCGCTACGGTTCTGTATCTTTCTCGAGCCGAAGCAAAATTATCGTCTAACGACGGATACGTTGAAAGGGGCGCAATGGGAGCATTCTTTGCACTCAACGATTGAGCAAAAGCTAAATTGGCGGAATTTTGATCTACACCGCCTTTTGCCATGTATTGGACGGGGCCACCATTGTTCATGTACTGGACAGCACCGCCTTGGTTAAAATTTACAGGAGCAGGGCCCTCCGCAGCGCCCATATTAACGGTTGACATGATGCCCTCGGCCATTGGGCCCTCAATAGGTGCCATCATTTCATCTTGCGCTAAACCGCCAATACCCTGATCAACCGCCGCCATCTGCATGACAGGCTGTATCAAGGTTAAAACTGATTCTGGAGTCGCCGTAGCGTCTTCTGGTCCAACCATTCCAGCAAGTTCGTCGTATCGAGCTTGCATCGGCAATTGATCGCCTCGGATGGTGTTGATTACGGTTTCGTAATCTTCTGCGTTATCCAAGTTGTTCATGCCTTGTTGGTAATCACCAAGGGTTTGTTCCAACATGGCGGGATCTACGCCCTGTGCCATGGCACCTTGAGCGGCTTGATCCATGCTCATTTCTTCGGGAGGCATTCCACCCATCATTGCTGGATCAGGCGGCATTCCACCCATCATTGCTGGATCTGGTGCGGGAGCGGCTTGAGGCATTAACTGCATAGACGCGATTCCGCCTTCTTGCATAGGACGTACAAAACCACCCTGTGCAAACATCTGACGATTCATTACTTCTCTGTTCATTAAAATAACCCCGATTTGCCGACACCAGCCGCTGCTGATAATCCTGCTACGCCCAAACCAAGTATTTGTTGGGCAGGTGAAGTGCTTGGAGAAGTAGAAGACGTAATAGACTGCTGACTAGTCGGCGCACCTTTATATATGTCGGACAAAAATCCAACACGTTGGTATGGTTCGTAAAGCGTTTCCATTTCTGTTTGACGTTTCGCTTCAAGTTCCGCTTGGTCTTGTGCTTGGTATTGCTTACCAAGATCAAACAAGAACCCTGTTTCTTTCTGCTGTAGACCTTGACCCAATTCACCGAGGGCCGCTTGGCGCATTCCAAGATCCGCTTGTCCCGACCCTTGAGCCAGATTAAGCTGACCGTATGAAGTTCCGAGGCCCGCGATGCCTTCACCTATTCTACTTTGTAATTCGCTTCCTTGCATCCCTAATGCACCCGCTTGTTGAGCGCCTTGCATTCCGAGTTGAGCTTGAGATTGACCTAGCCCGCCCGCCTGTCCTGCAAGTTGTGCTGCTAATTGCTCTGTCGAGATGCCCATTTGAGCCGCTTGTTGAGCGATAGAAGCTTGTTGAGATGCCCCAGAAAGGCCTAACTGACCCATCTGCGAAGTTAGCTGACCGCTTAATTGTGCAGCGGACATGCCTGTAGAGGCTTGAAGCTGTTGTAAGCTCATACCTGTTTGAGCCATGGCTTGTGCGTTAGCCGCGGCCATCTGTTCGCCTGATAAGCCTAATTGGCCTGCGGTTTGTGCTGCAGATAAACTAAGTTGTCCGCCTTGTTGCGCGGTTTGTGCCGCTAATTGCTCTGCAGATAAGCCTAACTGACCTGCTGCTTGTGCTGCAGCAATACCCGATTGAGCACCTTGAGCACCCAAAGCGCCTGTAAGTTGTGACGCTTGTAAACTACGGCCTTGTTGTGCTTCAAAACCTTGTTGCGCACGTTGTGCCGCGCTCTCAAAACCTTGTTGACGCATTCCCGCCGCAGTACGACCTTGTTGCTCAAGAATGTTCCGACTTAGCTCTGCATCTGCAACGCCTTGACGTGATCCACCAAATGCGCCTGCGCCAACGGCTTGTGCATCAGAAGATAACTGTTGTATATCGCCCGCACGTCTAATGTCAGCTAAAGCTTGTTGAACAGCCGCATCTTCGTACTGATTCATGTAAGCACCAGCACTGGCAGGGTCATAAGCACCTGTTGCGCCTGCTAGTCCTGCAATACCTTGTTGCGCCGTTTGTGTGCCAAAAGCACCCGCTTGTTGTAAAGCTTGGGCAGCATCGCTTGTAATTCCACGAGCACCTGCAATAGCAGTTCCCGTGCCTAATTGTGATTGACGCGCCGCCTCTAATGCCGCAATACCTGCTTGGGAAGTACCCGCTCGTGCTGCATCGGTAACACCCGATAAGCTTTGTCCAAGCGTTGTACCCACACCTTGGTCAGACGCCGCCCTTACAGCTTGTCCTGCTTGACCTAAAGCGCGGTAATTACCTAATTGCGCATTTTGTAAAACGGTGGGGATCTGACTCGACGCAGAACCTAACGCTGTTTGTCCTGCTAATGATTGGGCCCGTGCGTTCTCAGCCGCGGTCCCCAGTGCGCCAGTGGCTGTTTGAGTCGCATCGGCACCGTAATTAATAGCGTTTTGAATGCCTGATTGAGTCGCACCGACCTGTTGCGTAACATTGCCCGCAGCATCACGCATAAGACCTGCCGCTTCCGCTTGATAAGGACTTGCGGTTGCCATGGTAGAGCCAATAGTGCTCTGCGCATCACCTAATGTGTATCCAGCTTGCTCTAAATAAGGCTGATAACCACCGATACCTGCTTGCGCAAGATCCGTGGCTTGTATTTGAAGTTGCGACATCTCCGCAACCATTTGTGCAGGGATAGTAACGCCTTTGTCAGCAAGTGCTTTAGCGGATTCTAAGAGGCCTAGTTTGTAAGCCTCAATCTCGGGAGCTTCTCTGACAATCTGTTCTTGAGTTTCAGCCATTACGCTGTATTCCTCCCACGGCTTTCGAGATTACGCATTACTGAATACATATTCTGGATGCCGCTGTTAAGGTTTCCGTTACCCAATCCGCGCACTGCGTCGGTGGTCATTACAAATTCGCCGGGCATTAACATCGCCCTAACACTATCCTGTCCCGCAACACCTTCAGTCGGCGCAATGCCTCCATTACGGCGTGGGAATATAGGACCGCCTTCGGCGGCTGCCTGCACATAAGGACGTGCAAAAGGACCACTTGGCATTGGTAGACCTGCATTACCAAAAGGTAAGTCTCCACCTTTACCATTAGGGCCATTTGTCCTTATATAATCCGCAAATGACGGATTAGCCATAGACTCTACTTCTTCGTATTCGCCTGTCTCAGGGTTTAGTCGAAGGTTGCCTAACTCTGAAATCAAATACTTACTTGGATCGGCATCAATCAAGTCAGATCCTGTAATCAAAGTGCCGTCTGGGTTGCGACCAGCTAAGTTTACGGGCTCTTGCTCTGGAACTTCAAATGCGCCTGCGCCAGCCGCTATTGCGGTGCCTGCTAATGCGCTAGGTCCGTATCGAGCTAACATGCCGGGTTGCGACTGAGCAATTGCGGCGTCTAGTCCGTATTGAGTTGGCGCGATCCCTCTTGTGGCTTGAGCAGTCAAGTAGTCTGCTTCAGCTTTAGTTGCTGCATTAGCCAAGTCTAGTTCAGTTTCACCACCACGGAACATGTAATCTTTCGCTGTTTCGTATTGTTCGCCCAGTGGTTTATCAAAGAACCCAAGTTCTGGTTTAGGTGAAGGAGGTGTAAAAGTATTACCCGCAAGTTGTTGGGAGCTAAGTTGTGAACCTTTAAGGTTAGCGGCCCTATTTATGCTTTCGGGGGGTGGATTTCCACTAAGTTGTTGGGAGCTAAGTTGCTGTCCTTCAAGGTTTGGAGCTGGATTTCCACTAAGTTGTGAACCTTCAAGGTTTTTAGGATCAAATTTAAATTCCGAGGCGTTAACCGTAGGATCAACAAAATCGTCAAAGAACCGTCCTTCACCGCTGCCTATACCTAAACTGTTGCTAGCGTTATTAAAGGTTTGACTAAAACGTGCGGAAGGGTTGGACAAGGCATCAGCGACGCCTTTCATACCACCACCCGTAATACCTGTGTAAGCCGCGCCCGTAGCACCTGCCACAAGGCCAGATTTCAAGGCATCGCCTATATCACCGCCATTAAGTAGTGTGGATATGCCAGAACCTACGGCTGCACCGTAGATAGGACCGAGGCCCGTGGCTGCCAAAGCAATGGGAAGTACAATAGGAGCGATCTTCTTAACAACGTTAACCACCGTTTTAAGAACTTTCTTTACGCCACCTACTATGCCTCTAAATATTTTACCCAAGAAGAACTCAGGCAAACCTGTTGTAGGGTTAATCGAGTTGCCTTCGCCACCAACTACATAACGCTCGGGGTCCTCTAAACCAGCTTCAATCAACATGTCAAAGATAGCTTTCTTAGTATCTTCGTTCTCAAGGAACTGGAAAGGTATGACTAGCTCGCCTGCAGCAACGTGTGCAAGAAACTTATCTTCGTTCCGACCGTAAGTTGCCATCTTCTTAGCAATGTCAGGAAACTGAGCAATGCCCGTTTCACCGAATTCTTCGTCGTCTTCGCTTTCTTCGTCCTTACCGTATACGGCTTCTACTTCGTCATCTTCCATGACAAAGTCGCCTATACCACCGTTAGGAACTTCCAATTCTTCAATCTTTTCTGCTGTTGCTGCCATTATCCTACTCCACCTGTAATGCTGTCAGGAATGGTTACCTGTATTATTGTACTTCTCTTCTCGTCTCCCGTCCACGAAGAACCGCATTCTGTGCAATTTCCTTCGGGATAAGAGGCTATTTCAGCCGCAGTATCCACTACGTTGTTACAAACAACACAAGAAACCTCGTCTCGGCTGGTAGAAGGTTTCCATGTACTGCCGTCAGGCATGGTTAAAACAGTCGTATCGCTCATGATATTACTACCGTAGCTTGACCCACGGCTCCTGTTGCTTGTGACCCTCTGGCGTAAGGCAGATTAGCTACTGTAATTCGTAACTCGTCTCCATATTGAAACACACCACCTAGAGGAAGGCCTACGTTATCTGTTTGCAGGTTTGGCAGTGTCAAAGCAGACGCTTGCCAAGGTCCCGGATTATTAACTTGTTGCAAAAATACCGAGAAAGCTCGCATAACTTCCGTTTGGTACCGTTGATCATAACCCACGGGAGGGTTAGGAAATAAGGGTTGTACTAAGCCTCTGCTCATCGTCTACCGTCCGGCCTTAAATCAACACGAGGTGTTCCTAAACGCCAATCCACTCCTGTATCGGTGGAATCAATCTTGAAAGCAAAAGAGCGCCCTCTTAATCGAACAAACACTTGATCGGTAAATTGTTCTACGGGGACTGTGGCTGATCTTTGTACGGTGTTACTTTTTGTGCTTGTGTATGCTGCGCCGGGAAACTGTCTCGTCTCAAGTGTCATCGACACAGACGGCGTCGGTGAGCTAGAACCCTCAAAAGTCACATCAGGTATCAATCGAGACAAGAACACAAAGCCGTCTCCCGCACCAATAGACATTTGACTGCTTTCAATAAACGACGTAATAGCCGCAGGCGGGTTAACGCTACCGTCGTCTTGACCAAACTCATGGTAATACAAATACCCATCTAAACCTGCCGAAATAGGGTATTGAGAAATACCGCGATCAATCCACACTGATCGAGCAATGGTTCCGTAATACCACGCCTGCTCTTGATAGTTGAATATAACGTATTTATCGTTAGTATCAGACCCCGCAGAAGGATAAAACCACCAGATTTCAGAGAAGCTAGAGTTAACCGCCGCAGTAACCTTCTCTATTTGAGCCGTATTAAAGTCGCCAAACACGTAGGATCTAACCGAACAGGGTAGTTTCTGAACTTGACCCGTGTAGACGTAAAACTCTTCTTCACCCATCCAATAGACTGAATCGTCTACCGCAATCGCAGAAAGCGGACTAGCAATAGTAACGTTTTCAGAAATCAAACTGATTCCAAAAGTAAACGGAGGTCCTAAATACTGCATGGCGTGGAGCGAGCGGTCTGTAAACACTAGTATCTGTTGACGTGTTTCGACAGCCGTGATTATCTCAGACCCTGTACCGATCCGAAGATCGCCTGCGGTATTAGTGGCTTGTGCTGCCCAAACCAAAGGGTTGGCTTGGTCCGAAAACCGAATCAAAAGAGGGTCTTGTACGCCGATATTGTCTTGCGCATCGCATCCAAACACAATGACGTGCCTGTCGCGGTCCGATATTAAAACTTGTTTAGCGACGGTCGGTGTTGTTGCGTCTGCTCCCGCTAGATCCGAAAGCTCCACGGCCCGCGCAAAAGGAGCCGAGCTTGTTGATTTGTCCCAATAGTAGATGCCACCATCGCGCACGTTAATGATTAAGTCTTCACCAAAGTTGTCATTGGTCCAAATCCGAAGGATGTCGCCAACTGCGGTAAGACTAGCGCCTGATCCCCACGTTCCACGGCTGTATGTTCCCGCGCCCCAACCTGTACCAGACACTGTTGTGTCCAATCCCGTTGTAATTTGGTATTTACAGACAATCGAACCACCGCCGTTTCCCGTGTCAGAGCCATTGGCGACAACAAGAGTAGGCGTGTACTGCCCATCTACGGTTATTTCAGCAACTGTCGCAACCGCTCTTGCTTTTATTTGGTAAGCACTGGTGCTCACGATGTTGAATATTTGATATTCTTGGTTTAATACTGCTGCGGTAACTAATCCACCTAATGACGCCGCTCCTGAAAACGTAACAAAATCATTTTCGTTAGCGCCATGGTTTGCGTCTGTAACCGTAAGGGTGGATGATCCGCTGGTCGCGGCAAACGTAGCGGCTCCCGCGGCAGTCGTGTCACGCAAGGGAGTAATATCGTTATAGCCGCCACCTTCTTCAAGGTAATACTTTAAGTGCGTACCCACGCCGAGATAGCTTGATCCGCCTAGAGTGACAAAAGGTTGGAGTGCCCTAGCGGTACCTAAAAAGCTTTGGCCTGACAATTTCTCCCACCCGCCAATTTTCTCGGGCGTACCGAAACGGAACCTGACCTTGTCGCAGTCGTACCAGCCACCCTCGTTTGTGTACGAAGTGGTCTCACGGTTAACGCCCGGACGGAACTGGAGCTTAGTAAGTGGCATATCATCCTTTCACTAATTAGTGTTTTCTTCTTAGGCACCCACGCGATCAGGGACGCCGTGTTTATCGTTCATGGTGTAGTTTCCATGATTACTACTAATTTGCCAAGGGGTTATCTAACGCCCGTTGTAACTTTTTATTCAATCTGGTTTCCAGATCGGTGAGTTTTCTTTCTACATCTACCCGTATTGTATCAGATTTTTGCTCATAATCATTCTGTAGTTGATCCCGCTTGTTCTCGAAGCGAACATCTGCTATATCAATAGTGTTTCTAACATCACTCTCAATCCCTGAGATGTCATCTTCAACCTTATCGATGATCTTCTCTTGGCGGGCAATGTCATCGCGCACAGACTGCTTTAAATCTTTAATGGCTAGGTACTGCTTATCAGTGTTTTCTTTAATTAAAGTGATCTCATCTTTTACTAAGGCAATACCTCTGTCGATAACAGCAAACTTACCTTCCATGATAGCTATACGCTTGTCGTAATCTGAGAGGTCTGGGGCAACGAACTCATTGATCCTAGCTTCCATATCAAGGTAGCGTTGATACGCCTCAAACCCGCCATATAGACCGCCTACGATGGTGCCGATCAATGGCACTATAAGAAGTAGTTTGCTGCCTCCAAGTTTGACACCACCATATTCTATTTCTGCCACATCATCCTCCTAACTGGAGCCGTCTAAGCGCATTTAACTCAGTCTCTAGCTTCATTATCTCAAGACGTTTTTTGCTCAACTCTAGCTCGTAAAGTGTGTTGCAGTTGATCCTCTCTTCTGGCGCATTCAATGGCATGATGATCCTAGCAAACACACCAAGGTCTTTTGACT
>Ga0209482_1001664_pt1 | contig 14792 bp, 13 predicted proteins | sample CoawatmetaG10DNA_FD_187512 | JGI IMG/M metagenome (GOLD analysis project Ga0209482, IMG submission 187512) | Marine microbial communities from the West Antarctic Peninsula - Coastal water metaG104-DNA (SPAdes) (version 2) | ecosystem: Environmental > Aquatic > Marine > Coastal ...
AACTTCCCATCAATCTAAACATTAATAATGATAAGGTGGAGAAATTATTAGTACCAAAAAAAGAAATAATAACTAAATCACTTGTTGAAATTATTGAAGTAACAACAAAGGCAGTAATTACTGGAATTTTGATTACAGGCCATTCAATAAGTATAAATCTTGTTAAGCCTTTTAACCCTAAACTCTGAGTAAGAAAGTCTTGTTCAAAAAAAATTTTATAAAAAGAAGATTTTATTAAACTGTATGAAAGTGGAATTGTAAAAACTGCATTGATTAAAATTACAATCCATAAACCCGGATTTAGAATCCCTAAATACTGTCTAAATAAAATAAAGAAACCACTACTTATTAAGACAGGAGAAAAAACTAGCAATAGATAGATATAAGTTTCAAATATAACAAAACGTTTTAATGAATTTTTTATAAAAATATTTTTCCCAAAAGAAAGTAAACCTAATGTTAATATTATAGACAACAATCCTGAAGCAACACTAATTATAAATGTATAAGTTAAAGCAATTAAAAAAAATTTTGAAAATGCTATTTCTAATAATTTTGGTGACTGCATACCGTCTAGAATTATTGTGACTAGAGGAGAGAATGCAAACATAATAAAAAGTATTAATAGCAAATAATCAGGCAAATATCTTATTGAATAAGTATTTGTAACTGAGGCTCTATTTTCTGAAAGTGTAAAAAATGAAATTCTATTTTGAAATAAAAATATTAATAAAAAAACTAAGCATATAATTATTTGAATGAATGCTAAATTTATTGCTTTGGTGAAATCGTATTCAAATAACAAAGCTTGATATATAGATATTTCTAGTGTGGAAAAATTTGGTCCTCCTCCAAAAATAATTACAGGAGCAAAACTCATAAAGCATAAAATAAAAACCATTGTAAGGATAGTTGGAAGTGTTTTTTTAATAGCTGGCCATTCTATAGTTTTAAATAATGCAAATCCTTCTAATCCATTATGCTTAGCTAAACTCCATTCATCATGACTTATATCTTGAAGTGATTGAAATATTATTCGAGTAACAAAAGGAAAGTTCAATAGCACATGAGCAATAATAATGCCTAATATGCCATAAATATTAAGATCAAAAAAATCAAGAATGTAATTTAGATAACCAGAATTGCCATATATAGAAATTATACCTAGAACTATGATGATGGTAGGAAGAATAAATGTAAAAGATAAAAAATTAACCAGTGAGTTAATTCCATGAATATAACTATGTTTAAATAGTAAATGAGCAAATAATATTCCCATGCATACACTTATAATAGAAGAAATTATTGCCTGAAATATTGAGAATTTAATTACATTTAGATAGTAGGGTTGGTAGCTACTTAAAATAGAATTAAAATCATAATACAATAATATTGTTAATAACGGGACTATTAAAGTAATAATAATTACTACCAATGAAAATAATGGAAAAATATTTCTATACAGAATAAATACCTATTCAGTTACTGGGAATTTAACCATTCGTTTATCCAATTTTTTTTTGATGCATGAACTAACTCTGGCCTTATAAGCAATTTATTATTTGATTGATTGAGTTGTTTGTATGCTTCAGGTAGTTCAATATTTGTAACAGGATACATTATATTTTTTGTTGGAATTTCTGATTGAAACTCATTTGAAGTGATAAAATTCATAAATTTTTGTGCAAGTTTAAAATTTTGACTAGATTTTAAAATTCCAGCAACTTCAATTTGCATATAGTGCCCTTCAGCAAAGCTTGCTGCTTTGTATTTATTGGTTTCTTCATACATAAGATGATACGCAGGAGATGTAGTGTAGCTTAAAACCATATCAGCCTCATTTTCTAAAAACATTCCGTAGGCTTCACTCCATCCAGGCGTATAAGTTATAATTTTATCATTAAGACTTTGCCATGCATTTGGAGAATCTTTACCGTAAATAGACTTTACCCATAACAATAATCCTAAACCAGGAGTGCTAGTTCTTGGATCTTGAACAATAATTTTAATGTCATCTCTATCTATAAGTTCCGCCATAGATTTTGGAGGGTTTAATAATTTGGTATCATCATAAATAAATGCAAACTGTCCATAATCATAAGGAGTAAAATAATCATTTTTCCAATCTATGTTAAGCTCTGGATCAATAGCATGTTTTATGAATAAGTTAGTTTTTTCAGCATCTATTAAAAAATTTTGATCAAATCCAAGGACTATATCTGCATTTGATTGTGTTCCTTCTAATTGAATCTTGGTCAAGAGTGTTGCTGCATTGCTAGTAGCAATAAATTCAATTGTACAATCACAATTTTTTTCAAAAGCAATTTTAATCGAGGGACCAGGACCCCATTCGGCAGCAAAAGAGTCATATGTGTAAATAATTAATGCCTTGTTTTCTGCAAAAATATTTGATGATGCTAGCAGTAATAATATTACAGCTATTATATTAGATAAATTTTTCATTTTTATTCTTCCTCCGCTGGCATTATCCAGATCAGGTTAGTGGGTCGTTACTTTTATTAGTAACCTCTCAGCAAGTGCTCCCCAGGTTGATATATATTACATATATTATATATTCTTTATATTAAGTCGAATAGAATAAAAAACATGAATCATTTGTTAGATAAAAATAAATATACTAAAGATTCAGATCCATCACCATTTTCAGAACTTAATGGCCCATTTTATACCCAAGTTATAAATGATAAAATATATAAAGGGTTTGAGGTTGCAAAGAAAAATTGCAATAAAGCAATGATTGCTCATGGTGGAATTCTTGTAGCTTTTGCAGACAGTGTTATGGGTTATACCGCATGGGAAAAAAATCAATTGCCTTGTTTAACTGCAAAGATCAATGGTAATTATATTGCACCTGCCAAAGAAGGTGCTTGGGTCTACGGTTACGCAGAGATAGTTAGAACTACTAATGAAATTACTTTTACAACATGCAAGTTGTTGATAAATGAAAAGGTTATATTTACAGCGGATGGGATCTTTAAAATTCTTATAAATAAAGAAGGCAAGAGTACTTCTTCTGCCTATCCTTTTTACGCAGATTAGTTTTTAGAAATAACTTTTTAACCTATTGCAGTATAAGAATATATTGTTTACATTCACCTTGATTTCGGGGCGTAGCGCAGTCTGGTAGCGCACCTGGTTTGGGACCAGGGGGTCGCAAGTTCGAATCTTGCCGCCCCGACCAATATTAAATTTCAAATTTTTTTAATTAAATTAGTTTAGAATCATTATAATTGTTCTATATTATATGATTAACTAATTTAAAGACGGAAAGTAATTTAGTATGAGCAATGAGACAGAGGGTAAATGCCCAGTAATGCATGGGGCACTAACTAGCAACGGTTCTAGTGGTACTTCAAATAAAGATTGGTGGCCGAACCAATTAAATTTAAATATTCTACATCAACATGATAGCAAATCTAATCCTTTAGGTGAAGATTTTGATTACAGAAAAGAATTTGAAAAACTAGATTATAAAGCTCTTAAAAAAGATTTAAATGATCTTATGACTGACTCTCAAGATTGGTGGCCTGCAGATTATGGGCATTATGGAAGTTTTTTCATTCGTCTAACGTGGCACGCTGCGGGAACTTATAGAAGCACAGATGGTCGTGGTGGTGGTGGAACAGGCGCCCAACGTTTTGCGCCTCTTAATAGTTGGCCAGATAATGGTAATTTGGATAAAGCCAGAAGGTTGCTTTGGCCTATCAAACAAAAATATGGAAAAAAAATCAGCTGGGCTGATTTATTTATTCTTTCTGGAAATGTAGCTATTGAATCAATGGGCGGAAAAACTTTTGGTTTTAGTGGTGGGCGTCCTGACATATGGGCACCAGAGGAGGACATTCACTGGGGAATGGAGAAAGAGTGGTTAGAAAATAAACGATATAAAGGTGATCGTGAACTTGATAATCCACTCGGTGCTGTGCAAATGGGATTAATATATGTAAATCCTCAAGGACCTGATGGCAATCCTGATCCACTAAAGAGTGCCGTAGATATAAGGGAAACATTTGGAAGAATGGCTATGAATGACTACGAAACAGTTGCCTTAATTGCAGGTGGGCATACTTTTGGTAAGGCACATGGTGCAGGTGATGATTCACAAGTTGGAACCGAACCCGAAGGCGCTTCTCTAGAACAAATGGGACTTGGTTGGACCAGTTCACATGGCTCTGGAAAAGGTGGTGACACTATTACGAGTGGCTTAGAGGGAGCTTGGACAGCAAATCCAACACAATGGGATAATGGATATTTTGATTTATTATTTGGTTATGAATGGGAACTTGGTAAAAGTCCTGCGGGCGCTCAACAGTGGTTTGCCGTGAATCAAAAAGAAGAAGATATGGCGCCAGATGCTGCAGATTCTTCTAAGCGTGTACCAACGATGATGGCTACAACAGATATAGCTATGCGAGAAGACCCAAGTTATAAAATTATATCTAAACACTTCCATGAAAATCCAGAAGAATTTGCAGACGCATTTGCAAGAGCCTGGTTTAAATTACTGCATAGAGATATGGGGCCTAAAAATAGATACATGGGTCCAGAGGTTCCAGAAGAAGAATTAATTTGGCAGGATCCAGTTCCAGTTGGAACCAGTTATGATATTGATAAAGTAAAATCAAAAATTGCTGAGTCTAATTTAACTATACAAGAAATGGTTGAAACTGCTTGGGCCAGTGCTTCTACTTATCGAGGTACTGATATGCGAGGCGGTGCAAATGGTGCCCGTATTCGATTAGCTCCACAAAAAGACTGGGAAATTAATAAGCCTGATCAGCTGAGCAAAATTTTGGAAGTTTATGAAGCAATTTCTAAAGATACAGGGGCATCAATTGCAGATATAATTGTACTTGCGGGTAATGTAGGAATTGAAAAAGCCTCTAATACTTTAGTTCCCTTTACACCTGGAAGAGGTGACGCATCCCAAGAACAAACTGATGTAGATTCTTTTGCAGTTTTAGAGCCAGTGTCTGATGGCTTTAGAAACTATCATAAGCATGGACTGAATGTGACACCTGAAGAAATGATGTTGGATAAGGCTCATTTATTAGGACTTACAGCTCCTGAAATGACTGTATTGATTGGTGGTATGAGATCACTTGGTATTAGTTCAAATGGTTACGGTTTGTTTACTGAGAATTCCAATGACCTATCTAATGATTATCTAGATACTTTGCTAGATATGTCAGTTGAATGGAAACCCAATGGTACAGGTAATTCATATGAGGCATTTACTAGAGCTTCTGGTGACAAAGTGAGATCAGCTTCAAGAGCAGATCTTGTTTTTGGTTCAAACTCTCAACTGAGAGCATTAGTAGAAGTTTATGCTGAAAGTGACTCTAAAGACATGTTTAAAAATGACTTTATTTCAGCGTGGAACAAAGTAATGAACGCAGATCGTTTTGATTTAGATTAAAATTTTCAATCATTGAGTTCTCGTCAAATTTTCATAGAATAGCATCTATGTCTACACCATTAAAATCAGGATTTCGAATGCCCGCTGAATGGGAGGAACATGAGTGCTGTTGGATGCAATGGCCCACTGAAACTTTTCCCTCTAACGCAACCCCATCTTGGTCTCATTTTGATCTAGAAAAAGCCAGAATAACATGGGCTAATGTAGCAAATGCAATAAATAAATTTGAACAATTAAAAATGATTGTTCATCCCAATGATTATCAAAGTGCTTTAAAATTACTTAATCAAAATGTGGAAATTCTAAAAACACCTATTGATGATGCATGGTGTCGTGACACAGGTGCTATTTTTCTTTTAAATGATAAAAATCAGTTAGCAGGAGTTGACTCTGATTTTAATTGTTGGGGTTATAAAGAAAATTTTGAACAGGATGATAAAGTTGCAAAATTTATGATCAATGAGTCAAATGCAACTTATTTTAAAAATAATATGGTTTTAGAGGGAGGTTCAATTCACGTGAATGGCAATGGAACACTTATTACAACTGAACAATGTTTACTGCATGAAAATAGAAATCCTAATCTATCAAAAAATGAAATTGAAAATAACTTAAAAGAATATTACGGGGTGACTAAAATTATTTGGTTAAAACATGGCACCGATGAAGGGACTAATGGACATATTGATAACGTTGCTTGCTTTACAGATCAGAATACCGTTTTAGCTATGACATGTTCTGATAAAGACGACACATACTATGAACTTTTATCTGAAAACTTGGATATATTAAAATCATCGGTCGATCAGGATAATAATCCACTTAAAATAGTTGAGGTTGAAATGTCGAAAAAAAGATTTATTCCTGGAGATGATGAGCCAAGTTCATATATTAATTTTTATATAGCAAACAGTGCGATAATACTTCCTTTTTTTGGAGATGATGTGGCTGATCAAAATGCTATGAATATAATTAAAACTCAGTTTCCAAATAGACAAATTGAATGCCTTGATGGACATGATATATTGATGGGTGGTGGGAATATTCACTGTATAACACAACAACAACCAAAGGCGGCGTCATGAGAGAAGTAACTTTTGCAGCAACCCAAATGGCTTGTAGCAATAATTCGAAAGATAATATTGATCAGGCAGTTAATTTAATTGAACAAGCGGCAAAAAAAGGGGCAAATGTTGTTTTGATTCAAGAGCTCTTTGAAAATCAATATTTTTGTAAAGATCAAAAAGAAGAATTATTTAGATTGGCTAAGCCTTTTGAAGACAACTCAACAATCGCGCTTATGTCAAAAGTTGCAAAAGATAATAACGTTACTATGCCAGTGAGCTTTTTTGAAAAAACAAACAAAGCTTACTTTAATACTATTGCAATGATTGATAGTGATGGAACCATTTTAGGCAAGTATCGAAAGTCTCACATACCAGATGGCCCTGGCTATCAAGAAAAATTTTATTTCAATCCCGGTAATACAGGATTCAAAGTTTGGGATACGAAATTTTGTAAAATCGGCGTTGGAATATGTTGGGACCAATGGTTTCCAGAAGCTGCTCGCATAATGGCCTTAAAAGGCGCTGAAGTAATTCTTTATCCTACAGCAATAGGCGGAGAGCCAGATAATAATGATGAATTTGACAGTTCAAACATGTGGCAAAGAGCAATGATCGGTCATGCTGCAGTTAATCAAGTGCCAATAGTTGCCTCTAATCGGATTGGTAAGGAAGATGGGTTTGAGATTTCAAATTTCTTTTATGGAAGATCGTTTATTACCGATTACACAGGTGAAGTAGTAGCCGAAGGCTCTAGAGATAAAGAAGAAATATTACTTTCAACAATTGATCTAGATAAAGCAGAAGACTTTAGGAGTTCATGGGGGATTTTTCGTGATAGAAGACCAGATTTATATAGAGCTCTTTTAGATTTAGACGGATCTGAATAATTGTGTTTGTAAAAATTTATAAACCAGCAAAAACTGCAATGCAGTCTGGAAAAGCAAAAACTAGACTTTGGCATTTACAGGTTATGGATGATAGCAACCAATCACAAGATCCTTTAATTGGTTATCATGGTGGTTCAAGCACAAAAAATCAGGTCAAACTTCAATTTGATACTCAAGAAGATGCAATAAACTTTGCCAAATCTAAGAATTACGATTATGAAGTCATTGAAGCGTCTGCTAGGAAGGTTATAAAGAAATCTTATGCAGACAATTTTAAATAATAATGCGCCCGTAGCTCAGGGGATAGAGCAACTGCCTTCTAAGCAGTGGGTCCGAGGTTCGATTCCTCGCGGGCGCACCATTATTTCACTCTTAATTTTAATATTATCATTTTTAATAAACCCAACTCTTTTAAGAGCGGAAGAACCTTTGGAGTTATTTTTAGGTGGAAATGAACAGCAAGCAATTAATCTTTGGAAACAAGAGTCTAAGTTGGGAGATATTAATTCAATGTATGCTCTTGGAATTATTTTTTATGACTCAGACGTAACTGGTCTTTGCCAAAGAATAGAAGATATTCTTTGTAAATCTAACTTTAAATCAGGTGTTAAATATTTTAAGATGGCTCATGACGCTGGTGATGTGAGAGCAACTTATGCTTTAGGTGAGCATTATGATTATTTTCGTAAATATAAAAAAGCATTTAATTTCTATTTGAAGGCTGCACTTGAAGGTGTACCTGAAGCTCAGTTTAATACTGCCAGTATGTACGAACATGGAGAAGGTACCAAGCAAGATACAGTTCAGGCTGTCAGATGGTACTTACAATGTAACGAAACTAAACTATGTTTACAAAAAGAAGAGGGCATATCAGACCTCATTGATCAAATTTCAAGTGAAGAACTTGATTTTGCAAAATCACTTCTTGTTATAGATCAAACTCCGATAAATATAAGGCTATCAAGTGTTTCAATTGAAAAATAAGTGCCAACACAAGATATAGTGGACTTACTAACAATTATTACTTGATATTGTCTAAAAGGCGCAGTTTTTTTGTTTGGTAATTAAACATACATGTGCTTAAATTAGTCTTAACGTTTTAATTTAATTAAATTATAGAAAAGGAAATATGATATGAAAATATTAAAAATATCAGCCCTTCTAGCATTAGTTTCATTTTTTACTGCACCAGCAATAGCTGGTACTTTGGAAGATGTACAATCTAGAGGCTATGTAAAATGTGGTGTTACTACAGGTTTACTTGGCTTTGCTGCTCCTGATGATTCAGGTAAGTGGTCAGGTTTTGACGTAGACGTATGTCGTGCCGTAGCCGCAGCTGTGCTTGGAGATTCAAGCAAAGTTGAATTTACAACAACAACAGGCAAAACAAGATTTCCAACTCTTGCATCAGGTGAAATTGATGTATTAGCTAGAAACACAACATGGACTTTTAGTCGTGATGTAAATCTTGGTTTTGAGTTTGTTGGTGTTAACTACTATGATGGTCAAGGTTTTCTTGTACCTTCATCTTTAGGTGTTAACTCAGCTACTGAATTAGATGGTGCTTCTGTTTGTATTCAAACTGGTACTACTACTGAATTAAACTTAGCTGACTTTTTTAGAATCAACAACATTAGCTACGAAGCAATTCCAGTTGAAACTAATGATGAGTCTCGTGAGAACTTATTTGCAGGTAGATGTGATGTTTATACAACTGATGCATCTGGCTTAGCAGCAACTGCTGCTCAAGCTGACAACCCAGCTGATTGGATTCTACTACCAGAAATCATTTCTAAAGAACCTTTAGGACCACTTGTAAGACATGGCGACCATGTTTGGGGTGATATTGTTCGTTGGTCTTTAAACACAATGGTTATTGCTGAAGAAAAAGGTTTAACTTCAGCTAATGTAGACTCAATGGTTAACTCAACTAATGATCCTGAAGTGCTACGTTTAACTGGTAATGAAGGTGAATATGGAGTGATGTTTGGTCTACCAAATAACTTTGGTTATAACATCATTAAACAAGTAGGTAACTATGGTGAAGTGTTCGAAAGAAATATCGGACTTAACACTCCATTGAAGTTAGCTAGAGGATTAAACGCTCCTTGGACAGATGGCGGAATTTTATATTCTCCACCATTTAGATAAGATTAAGTTAAAACTTAACTAAAATTAATGCCGGACTAAGATTTTAGTCCGGCATTTTTTTGTATTTATTATTTGAAATAAGTTGGTATAGAGTAAGCTGTAAATTATGTTTAAAATCGATTTTTCTGATCAAAAATTTAGAGCTATAATAATTCAAACTATTGTTGTTGGATTACTAGCTTATGGTCTCTACTGGGTTGTTCAAACAACCGCTTATAATTTAGAAAAAAGAAATATTGCAACCGGTTTTGGTTTTCTAAATGACCCTGCTGGCTTTGATATATCATTTAGTCCATTCTTTAAATTTGTTGCAACCGATTCACATTTCTCAGTTTATCTAGTCGGTCTTGTAAACACTCTTTTAATATCGGTAGTAGGTTGTATAGCTGCCACCTTTTTAGGTTTCTTTGTCGGCATTACACGTCTTTCATCTAATTGGTTACTTAGTAGATTAGCTTATGTTTATGTTGAGATAACAAGAAATATCCCACTTATATTGCAACTTTTATTCTGGTATGCACTTCTTATTAATTTACCCAGAGTAAAAAATAGCATTGCAATTGGTGAAACATTTTTTCTTAATAATAGAGGGTTTCTTAGCCCTCAGCCAATTTTTGGTGATAATTTTATATATGTGACTGCTACAATTATTCTTACCATTGTGGCTTCGATTATTTTTAGAAAATGGGCAAAAAAAACCCAAGAGAATACTGGAAAACAATATCCAGTTGCTCTTATTAACATATTTTCTATTATTTTATTTCCAGTTATTATTTATTTCATTGCTGGTTCACCTTTAGATTTTGAAAGACCTGTATTAAAGGGCTTTAATTTTGTTGGTGGTATGCAAATGCCACCTGAATTTGTAGCGATGTTTTTAGGGCTAAGTATTTATACTGCTTCATTTATATCTGAAATTGTTCGCGCTGGTATTTTATCAGTAAGCAAAGGTCAAATAGAGGCAGCTAATTCACTAGGCTTAAGTCAAAATGTAATAATGAAATTAATAATTATTCCTCAAGCAATGAGAGTTATTGTTCCACCATTAACAAGTCAATTTTTAAACCTAACGAAAAATTCATCTCTTGGAATTGCTATTGGTTACGCTGATCTAGTTCATGGTTTTGGTGGCATAAGCTTGAATCAAACAGGTCAAGCTATTGAGTGTATGGCTATTGTAATGGGAACATATCTAATTATTAGTCTATTAATCTCATTTTTTATGAATATCTATAATAGATCTATTCAGCTGGAGGGCAGATAATGTTAACTCTTAGTTGGATTAGACAAAATTTATTTTCAAGTTGGACGAACTCTATAATTTCAATAGTTATAATTTATTTTTTAGCTAGCATTATTCCACCACTACTTGACTGGTTCATTTTTGAAGCTACTTTTATTGCTGACGATAGAACGGGCTGTACAACTGATGGCGCTTGTTGGGCTATTATAGGTGCAAGGTTTTATCAGTTTCTATACGGCTTTTATCCAACGGAAGAGGTTTGGCGTGTTAACTTAGTTTATGCAATGTTACCATTTGTAATCATTTCATTATTATGGGATGGCATACCTTATAAGAAACAATTTTTAACGTTTGCCGCGACTTATCCATTTTTAGTATTTTTTTTATTATATGGTGGTCCAGGACTAACATCTGTTGCAAGTAATAAATGGGGTGGCTTACTTCTCACTTTATTTTTAGGACTTGGGGGGATTATCATCGCTTTTCCTTTAAGTATATTTTTAGCTTTAGGCAGAAGATCAAAGATGCCAGCAATTTCTGCAATTTGTATCATGTTTATTGAATTTATTCGTGGTGTCCCACTTATTACCCTATTATTTTTTGGAAGTATGATGCTCCCCTTATTTTTACCTGAGGGATTAAATATTGATACAGTGTTACGTGCACTTGTTGCCGTGATTGTTTTTCAAGCTGCATATGGAGCTGAAGTTATTAGAGGTGGTTTACAAGCAATGCCAAAGGGACAGTATGAAGCAGCTCAAGCTTTAGGATTATCTTATTGGCAAATGAATATTCAAATCATTTTGCCGCAAGCGCTAAAAATAACTATTCCAGCATTAGTAAATACTGCAATTGGACTGTTTAAAGATACATCCTTAGTAATAGTAATTGGTTTGCTAGATCTATTGGGTATAGGTAGGGCAGCATTGGCTGATACTAAATGGATGGCATTACATGTGGAAGTGTATGTATTTATAGCGGCAGTCTTCTTTATATTTTGTTTTGGTTTCTCAAGATATAGTCTATATTTAGAAAAGAAACTTAATACTGATAACGATAGCGAGAACAGATGAACAAAGATTCTATAATTTATTTTGAAAATGTGAGTAAATGGTTTGGCGACTTCCAAGTGCTTAATAATATTAATTTAGAAGTAAATAAAGGTGAAAAAATTGTAGTCTGTGGGCCATCTGGTTCAGGAAAATCAACTATGATTAGATGTATTAATCGTCTTGAGGAACATCAAGAAGGAAAAATTATTGTTGATGGCACTGAGTTAACAGGCAATGTAAAAAATATTGATACTGTGAGAAGAGAAGTTGGAATGGTTTTTCAGCAGTTCAATTTATTTCCACATTTAAGTATTTTAGATAATTGTACTCTTGCACCAATTTGGGTTAGAAAAATGTCAAAAGCAGATGCGACAGAGCTTGCAATGCAATACCTAAGAAGAGTTCAAATTGAAGATCAAGTTCATAAATTTCCAAATCAATTATCTGGCGGGCAACAGCAAAGAGCTGCAATTGCAAGGGCGCTATGCATGCAACCTCGCTTAATGCTTTTTGATGAACCTACTTCGGCATTAGATCCTGAAATGATTAAAGAAGTTCTAGATGTTATGATTGGATTAGCGCAAGACGGAATGACTATGCTTGTTGTGACGCACGAAATGGGTTTTGCTAAAGAAGTTGCGGATAGAATTGTATTTATGGATGAAGGACAAATTGTTGAAGCGAAAGCTCCAACTGAGTTTTTTGAGAATCCAGATAGTGAAAGAACAAAACTATTCTTAAGTCAGATCTTATAGGGAATTTGGCTCCGCCTGCTGGGCTCGAACCAGCGACAACCTGATTAACAGTCAAGCGCTCTACCAACTGAGCTAAGGCGGAATAAGCAATTCTTATAACAAATGTATTTATAATTTACTAGTTTAAGTTTTAATTATTGCAGATATAAACAAGCTATTAACAAAAACTCAAAATATGCCTCTAATTAAAGATTCGCTATATGAATTTGGTTTCGGAAGAACTGACCAGGTTGTTGAAAACAATGTTAGTCTTTTGGACGAGGCGGTGTTTAGTTTCTTATATGGTGGACTTTTTAAAGTCTTAAAATCATTAAATTTATCTAGCATTCTTGATTTAGAAATAGTCTTTCGCCTATTTGTCAATTTTGAAAAAGGCCTCTCTTTTTACGATATTCATTATTTTACTCAAGCTCCAGAAAGAACGCTATGGCGCAGATTAAAATATCTTGAACAAGAAGATGTAATTATGCGAAGTCGAGGGAAGTCTGACAAGAGGACTATCAAATTTCAATTATCTAAGAATGCTTACGCCAAATTAATTGAGTCTATTCCTAAAGAAGACTTAGCAATCACAATATCAAAAATAGCTGTTTCATATGCAGATAAATTATGGATGTTTAATGTTAGGGATCCTAATAAAATAAAAAAAACACTATTAAATTTATCTAGAAGTGCCGTCTCAATGAGTGAGAATAATTTTTTATCACAATTTTGCTTTGGTCTCGCTTATTATTATGGTTCAAATTATGATCTGACAATTAATCATGCATATAAATCGATACAGTTAAATAAAAAATTTGCTCATTCTAGAAGACTTTTTGGTTCTGCACTATTTCAAATTGGTGAAAAAAAAAGAGCATATTTAGAAATGGAAAAAGCCTTAAAACTATATAATGATGATTATGGAAAATGGCGTACAAATTATGAATTTTGGCGTTTTAATTATTTAGATGGAAATCTAAAAAAAGCATCTGAGTTAGTAAAAAAACTTAAAGAAGCTGAGCCAAATTATCCGCAGGCATATTTAGCAGATTTAATTACTGCTGGTTCTTTAAAAAAGAAAGCAGCAAAATCTAAAAAGAAATTACACGAACTTGTTCCAAATTTTAGTCCAGGTATGATCAAAAATTTTCACTCTTGGATTACAGACGAACAAGCTGATAGGTTTGTAGAAGATCTAAAATTTCACGATTTATAATGGAGGCCACGCCCAGAATCGAACTGGGATAAAAGGATTTGCAGTCCTCTGCGTAACCATTCCGCCACGTGGCCCTATAAGTGTAAAAAAGTTATATCATTAATAAGTTTAACTTGTGAAGAATTATTCTTTATTATAAGAATTGATTATGGATGCCCATCAAGAAAACACAGCTATGGTAGAAGGTCAAATTAAGCCTCTATCTAATATTAGTCCTAATATTCTAGAGGCTTTGTATGGTATAGATAGAAAAGATTACACTCCTGTGAAACTTAAAAAATTTTCTTATATTGAAAAAAATATTCTTATTGGAAAAAATAGATATTTACCAAAAGCTGCTATTACCGCTAAACTATTATCAGCATTAGAAATAGAAAGCACTGAAACTATTCTTATTGTAAGCTCAACGATGGGATATTCTGCGGCACTAGCATCAAAAATTGCAGAAACTGTTATTTGTATAGAACAAGATATAGAGCTATTAAATCTTTCTGAAAAAATAGCTATTGAAAATTCTATGAATAATATTGTCTTTATTAAAAATGAATTGAATAAAGGCTATCCAGATCAAGGTCCATATTCATGTATTCTTATAGAAGGTGCCATAGAAGAAGAGCCTAAGAAAATACTAGATCAATTAGCTGAAGGTGGAAGATTGGTTACAATTTTAAATAATAATGAAAATGGTTCGGCGATAAAATATTCTAGAATAAATGGTCAAATTATAAGTCAATTTTTGTTTAGTATGGATGCTCCGCTTTTAGAAAGCTTTAAAAAATCTAAAAAATTTAATTTTTAATTATATTGCACATATATCAATTTGATATATATACCGTTAATAATTATGTTTATTGTTAATAAATTATCTATTTTTACATATGTTGTTTGCATGGTCCTATTTCCATTAGGGTCATACTCTATAACTTTAGAAAACGCCCTTAACAGCAGTCTGTTAAACAATTTAGATATCAAGATAGAAAAATCTAATTTATCAGCAAA
>Ga0209482_1001671_pt1 | contig 14738 bp, 15 predicted proteins | sample CoawatmetaG10DNA_FD_187512 | JGI IMG/M metagenome (GOLD analysis project Ga0209482, IMG submission 187512) | Marine microbial communities from the West Antarctic Peninsula - Coastal water metaG104-DNA (SPAdes) (version 2) | ecosystem: Environmental > Aquatic > Marine > Coastal ...
GATATATACATGTCAATTAATTTTAGTATTAATTTTAACTAAATTGTTAATTAAATAAGGCGTAATTACAATAAATTGTAACATCCATTTGTAATAATTATGATCCTTCAATAAAAATTCAATTGAGACGACCAAAAAAATTAATGCCATTGAAATTAGTACTGTTTGTCTAAACTTATGGTAGATATCTATAGTACGAATTTTGAAAATTTTTTTTAACGAATAAAAACCAAATAAACATGCTGTTATAAGTCCAAAAACTAAAGAAATAGCAATACCATTAATACCCCATCTAGATAGTAAAAATGAAAACACTATAAATACAATAATGTTTACTAATTGTATATAGAAAATTTTATCAAACCTTTCTATTGTTGCTAAAAATGTAGTAAATATTTTAAGCATAAATTTAAAAAACATACAACATGACATAATTTGGAGAATAGGTACACTCTCAGACCAATTTTCACCAAGCAGAATATAGATTATCAAATATGAAATGGAAAACATTAGTAATGATAATGGAAGCAATGATTTAATTGTCATATCTAATATGTTAAGCATAGATTTACTTAAGAAAGGTAAATTATTTTTCTCTAATGCTAAAGAAGCAAAACCAACTTTTTGTAAAGGGTTTGCAATTAAATTTACCGGCAACTGTGCAGCCTGAGAACCTTTAACGTAAAAACCTAAAGCCGATGCCCCAAAATATTTTGAAATAATGGTTTTGTCAATATTATTAACTGATTGATATAATAATTGAGTTCCCGTAATGGAAACTACATTATTGTATAATAATTTTATTTTATTTAATTCGAAAGAATATGTTTCATTTTTAATATTGACTATTAACAGCATTAATTTTAAGATCTCAGAAGCCATAAATCCATAAATTAGAGCCCAAACACCATATCCTAAATAGGAAAGCAATATTGTGATAAAAACAGCACCGAAAGTCATTGCAATAAAGTTTCTGATGGCAATGACTTTGAATTTAAGTTTTTTTGAGTAATATGAATCTAAGATTGCATTGAGCATCAACAATAAGGGTAGGTAAAATATAGATTTAATTAAATTCTTTAATTCAGGCTCATCAAAAAGTAAAGCTATTTGGGTAGAAAAAACATACAGTAAAAATGAAATTATTATTGAATAAAAAATAGCAATATAAACTGAATTTATAAATATTCCTTTCTTATCTTGAAGTAAAATTATATTTCTAGATAAATGAGAAGACATTAATGATGTTGGAACTAAGTACATAAGCTTAAGTAAAGCAAATACTCCAAAATGACTTGGTTCTAATATCCTTGCTAGTATCGCAATTGAAGCTAACCTTAAAAAAATAGAAGCAACATTAGTTCCTATTAACCAAAAGCTGCCTCCAATTGTTGTTTTTATTAATTCTTTATTCATTGTATAAAATTAACTAACTAAAAAGATTGTTTACAAATCTTCTCTATTGTAGAGCATCATAGATTTTGTACTCCAATCAATAACTTGAAATCCAGCATGTTTACATATAGACTGTCCAGCAGCTTCTAGGATATCTTCTAAATCATAACTTTGTAGATCTATCGTTCAATTAGAACGCCATGTAATCATCTTTACTAAATGTCTTTTTGAGATTTTAATATGTTAGTAATTATATGTTATAAAAACCTTTATACCATGAAACAAACTCTTGTATTCCTTCTTTTACAGTGGTATGGGGCTTGTACATGAAATCATGTTCTAGCCTTGAAGTGCTTGCGTAGGTTTGATTTACATCACCAGCCTGCATTGGTAGCATGTTTTTTATTGCTGTAGTGCCTAATACCTGTTCTAGATATTTTATAAATTCAAGTAACTGAACCGGTGTACCATTACCAATATTATATAATTTATACAAACTTGAATTTTTAGAATCTTTTAACATGGTATTAAGGACTCCGTTTACTATGTCATCGATATATGTAAAATCTCTAGATAGATCTCCATTATTAAATACATTAATGGGTTTATTATTTAAAATAGCATCTGCAAACAAAAACATTGCCATATCAGGTCTTCCCCAAGGACCATATACCGTGAAAAAACGTAAACCTATCGTCTCAATTTTATATAGATGGCTATAAGTATGCGCCATTAGCTCATTGGATTTTTTGGTAGCTGCATATAAACTTATTGGGTTGTCTACATTTGTTGTTTCTTCAAAAGGTGTTTTATCACTATTTCCATAAACACTAGAACTGGAAGCGTAAACCAATCGTTTTACTTTGTGATGACGGCAACATTCTAAAACATTTAAGAATCCATTAATATTTGTGTCAACATAAGCCTCTGGATTTTCAATGCTGTAACGAACGCCTGCTTGAGCAGCCAAATTACACACAATGTCAAAATTAAAGCTTTCGAACAAAGTTGGTAATTGAATTCTATCTTCCAGATTGAGACGAATAAACTGCATATTACTGCCGTGCAAAATACTATCTGAGATTTTAGAGAAAATTGTTGAAGCATTTTTTTCAATCCCCAATTGGCTTAAGCGGGAAAACTTAAGGTTTGTATCATAGTAATCGTTTATATTATCGAGTCCTACGACATGATGACCTTGTTTAACAAGAGCTTCACAAAGATGATATCCAATAAAACCAGCAGCACCAGTAACTAATATCTTTTTTTTACTCAAAATTAACTACCTATTCCTTTATACACAAAACCAATAGCCTCAAGTTGTTGCTGGTTTAAAACATTACGACCATCAAAAATAAAAGCTGGTTTTTGCATTTGATCGTAAATACGTTGCCAATCATAAGTTGTAAACTCATCCCATTCTGTTAAAATAGCTACCGCATGGGCTCCATTTAAAGCGCTATAAGGGGATGTTTCATTGTGAAGGTATTTTGTATTTTCTTCTTCTGGTCGTGTGTTTAGATAATTTAGGTCAGACATCATCTGACTGCGAGTAACCTTTGGATCGTAGACTTTAATAATCGCCTGTTCATCAATTAACATATCTGCCACATAAATAGCAGCTGACTCACGAGTATCATTGGTATCTTTTTTAAAAGCCCACCCAAGTAAAGCAATATTTTTGCCTGAAACTGTATTATATAATGTCTTAATCATATTTTTTACAAAACGGTCTCTTTGATAGTTATTCATAAGAATAACTTGATGCCAATAATCTGCTACCTCAATTAAACCAAGAGATCTTGAGATATACACTAAATTTAAAATATCTTTTTGGAAACAGGATCCCCCAAAACCAACTGAAGATTGTAAAAACTTAGGTCCTATTCTAGAATCCATTCCAATAGCCTTGGATACTTCAGAAATATTTGCACCTGTAGCCTCGCACAAAGCAGATAACGAATTAATAGAAGATATTCGTTGTGCTAAAAAAGCATTAGCCGTTAATTTAGACAGTTCAGATGACCATAAATTAGTTGTTAATATATTTTCTTTTGGAACCCAAGATGCATATACGTCAACTAATGCTTGAATAGCTAGCTTTCCTCCTTCTGTTTGATTTCCTCCAATAAGAACACGATCGGGTATGGCTAAATCACGCATTGCTGTTCCTTCCGCTAAGAATTCTGGATTAGATAATATTTGAAAATTCACACCATTACCTGTATTATCTAATATACTTTGAATAGCCTCAGCTGTCTTTACTGGAAGGGTAGATTTCTCAACTACAATTTTGTCTGAGGTTGCAATTCTAGCGATTTGACGTGCACAAAGCTCTACATATTTTAAATCTGCAGCCATACCCTTACCAGCTCCATAGGTTTTAGTTGGTGTATTTACAGAAATAAAGATCATTTCTGCTTCAGCTATAGCTTCGTCTACATTTGTTGAGAAAAACAAATTACGTCCTCGTGCTTCTGCAACTACTTCATCTAATTTTGGTTCATAAATGGGGAGTTTATTTAAATCAACATTGTTCCAATCGGCAATACGTTGTTCGTTTAAGTCAACAACAGTGACTTTGATATTTGGATTTTTCTGAGCAATGACAGACATGGTAGGGCCACCCACATATCCTGCACCAATACAACAAATAGATTTTATTTTCATACTATTATCATTTTAATTAATTTAACACTAAATTTTAATCATTTATTAGATGTTAATTTTTTTTAGATTTAATTTATAGAATACTATTCAGCCTATTTCAAAATTTCGTGACCAGCTTTTAGTAAAATAACATCCTTTTATATCAAAGAAAGATCACCTTTCATCATTTCTTTCTCTAGATTGCTTGCTTTCATACTCGTCTCATATAATACGAACATCAATTTTAAAAGATCTTTATACTTTTTCTACTTCAGTTATTCCATTGAATAGGGTGCAATTTCATCTACATATTTTAGATCCCTTTAACTGAAAGTATCTTTCTATTTTTATCGACTACCATATGTAGTTTTATTTCTTTTTTATTCTGTTTTTTAGTGCAAAGATATCCGCTTTTTCACAGCTACGCCCTTACTAACCACAGTAATAATTTTTACTAAATAAAAAATTTCAATTGATTAACTTAATTGAAAGGATACAACAGCTCCAAGTAATTATAATTGGGCTATACAAAGCTTTACTTTAACAGAAATTATCTCCGCTTCTTGATTAAGTGAAGGTATTTTTATCTTACTCCCTACTAAATATTCTTTTTTATCTAACAACTGATAAGTGTTTTCTATATAATGTTTCATTGCTAATACCTCATCATTTGTGACTCTAGCTCGCTCACCATGAACAAACAAATATCTTCTAAATCCCTGAACTTCAAATACTTTAACTACTTCTTTTTCCTCTAAACAAACCAATACCATTTAAGGTAATAAACAGACGGTTATTTTTTTCTTGCGATCAGACCATTTTCTCAATTCAAATTTAGTAGGGGTGTAATCTTCTATTCCTAAGTTAGTTAAGTGTTCCAATACCTTTAATTCCTGCCTAGGTTTAGTATATATTACAAACCAACTGTTTAAATTTGCCTCTATCATTTAAATGATCTCATCATTTACAAATATAACTAATAAAATTATGTATAGTAATAAAAAATTAACTCACATCCATTTGTTAGCTTATTTTTACGAATGCAAACTAACCATAAATATAATTTAATGTTGATACATTATTGATACAAGTAGGAGTAGATTCTATATTGTAATTAATAGATTTTTATTACAATCTAGAATCTACTAACGTCTTATCAAATACTGATTTTGTATCAAATACAACAACTTTATTTCTATTTAATTCATGAATCTTAAGGCGGGAGTATTCTTTATGAGCAACGGTTAGAATAATACCTTGATATTGCTCAAGATTTAGAGTTTCCGTTAGTTCTATTCCAAATTTGTTCATTACATCATTTTTATTTGCCCAAGGGTCATTAACATCTACCTTGATGCCACAGGAAACAAGTTCTTTGTAAATATCTACTACTTTTGTATTCCTAATGTCAGGGCAATTTTCTTTAAAAGTAATACCTAGTATCAATACATTTGAATCCTTAATGGTTATTCCTTTTCTAGTCATTATTTTAATGACTTTTGTAGCTACAAATATTCCCATTTCATCATTCACCTTTCTTCCAGAAAGAATAACTGCCGGGTGATAGCCTAAGGATTCTGCTTTATGAGCTAAGTAATAAGGATCTACAGAAATACAATGACCTCCAACTAAACCAGGTTTGAAGGGTAAGAAATTCCATTTAGTATTTGCTGCGGCTAACACTTCATTGGTGTCAATATTCATGCGATCGAATATTAAGGCCAGTTCATTTACAAAAGATATATTTACATCTCTTTGTGCATTTTCAATAGCTTTAGAAGCTTCAGCAACCTTTATTGAAGGAGCTAAATGAGTGCCTGCTACAATTATGGATTTGTATAAATTATTAATTTTTTCACCTATTTCTGGTGTAGAGCCTGAAGTTACTTTTTTAATTGTAGAAATAGTATTTATTTTATCTCCAGGATTAATGCGTTCAGGGGAATAGCCGCAGAAAAAATCTTTATTGAATTTAAGTCCAGAATATTGCTCTAAAATAGGAACACAATCCTCCTCAGTACATCCAGGATAAACGGTAGATTCATAAATGACTATATCCTCTTTTTTTAAAACACTAGCTATCATCTTTGTTGCAGAAATTAAATAACTTAAATCAGGATTTTTATGTTCATCTATTGGAGTTGGAACAGTAACTATATAAATTGTAACTAAGGAAATATTCTTAACATCATAACTTGGCAATAAACCAAATTTTTTATCAGTTAATACTTTAATATTTTCTACTAAAACGGCACTTAACTGCTTATCTGTTATTTCTAATGTTTCATCAATTCCTTTTCTTAATTCTTCTACGCGTTCAGTATTAATATCAAAGCCAATTACTTCATATTTTTTAGCAAATTCAACAGCTAAAGGCAATCCAACATAACCAAGACCAATAACGGCAATTTTAGTATTTTTCATTTTCCTATTTAGTTTCTGAAATGGATTCCTTTATCAATTCTTAATATTTTTCTGTAATAATTTGGATAACAAATGAGGCTAAACTATTACTCAGACTGTTTTGAAATTTTATGACCAGCTTTAAGTAAATCAATATCTTTTTTCATTAGTAAAATATCACTTTTCATCATGTCTTTTACTAAGGAAGCTAAGTCATGTTCTGGTACCCAACCTAATTTATTTTTTGCCTTTGAAGAATCTCCAATTAATAAATCAACTTCTGTTGGTCGGAAATAGGAGGGGTCTACAGATAAAACTTCTTTACCTATTTTGACTTGAAAATCTTTATTGTTGCATGCTGAAACATATGCTTTTTCATCTACTCCTTCTCCTTTAAATTCTAATTCAATTCCAACTTCTCCAAAAGCCAATCGTACAAAATCCCTAACGGATGTAGTAACTCCTGTTGCAATTGTCCAATCTTCTGCCTTGTCTGCTTGCAATATCATCCACATCACTCTTACATAATCTTTGGCGTGACCCCAGTCACGTTTAGCATCTAAATTTCCTAGATAGAATTTATCTTTCAAACCTAATGCTATTTTTGATACCGCACGTGTAATTTTTCTACTTACAAAAGTTTCACCTCTTCTTGGTGATTCATGGTTGAACAAAATACCGTTACAGGCAAACATTTTATAGGCTTCACGATAGTTTTTAGTAATCCAAAAGCCGTAAATTTTAGCTACTCCATATGGAGAGCGGGGGTGAAAAGGGGAGGATTCATCATAAAAACCACATTCATTTTTATTTTCTGCCAAACCTCCGTATAGTTCAGAAGTTGAAGCCTGATAAATTCTTGTTTTCTTTTCTAAACCTAAAATTCTTACAGCTTCTAATATTCGTAAAGTTCCTAATCCATTAATATCTGCTGTATATTCAGGACTGTCAAAAGAAATAGCAACATGAGACATTGCTGCTAGATTGTAAATTTCATCTGGTTGTGTTTGTTGAATAATACGTGTTAAATTCATTGAATCTGATAAATCCCCATGATGTAATCTAAACTTTCGATTCGGGTGATGAGGGCCTTGATATAAATGATCAATTCTACTAGTATTAAATTGGGATGATCTTCTTTTAATAGCGTGCACCATATATCCTTTTTCTAACAATAGTTCAGCTAAATAAGATCCGTCTTGCCCTGTAATTCCCGTTATTAACGCTACTTTCATATTATTGTATTTCTATTAAATATTCCTAAGGGAATAATCTACATTTTAACTTCCTTTATATTTTCTATATTCTCCAAAAACCAAGAATATGTTTTTTCAACTCCTTCTTTTAATTCGGTTTTGTATTCCCAGCCCAATTCTTTCATTTTAGATACATCCATCAATTTTCTTGGTGTTCCGTCTGGCTTTTCAGTATCCCAAATGATCTCTCCTTCATGCCCTGTTACTTTTTGAATGATTTCTGCCAATTCTTTAATAGTAATGTCTTTACCTGACCCTACATTGTATAAGTATTCAGGTAATTTATTTTCTAATGCAAAGACTACAGCTTCTGCCATATCATCTACAAATAGCAATTCTCTCATTGGCGTTCCACTTCCCCATAATTTCACAGGAGTATTATTTATTTTTGCCTTATGAAACTTGCGCAGCATTGCAGGTAAAACATGAGAGGTCTCTAAATCGAAATTATCAAAATACCCGTACAAGTTTGTAGGCATTAAGCTTACATAATCTTTATTAAATTGTTTTCTAATAGCTTGACAGGTTTTTATTCCTGTTATTTTGGCAATAGCATATCCTTCATTTGTTGGTTCTAATGAATCGGTTAGTAAATACTCTTCTTTTAAAGGTTGTGGCGCCAATTTTGGATAAATACATGAACTTCCCAAAAAAATAAACTTATCAATTCCTGAATTTAATGCGCCATCAATCAAATTATTTTGAATTTTCATGTTCCCCATTAAAAACTGATATGGATAATTATTATTTGCTAGAATACCCCCTACTTTTGCTGCTGAATCAATAACCACTTCAGGTTTCTCAGTTGTATAAAAATTTATAACTGCTTGTTGATTTCTTAAATCTAGTTCAGCTCTAGTTTTACCTAATAAATTTGTATATCCGTTGTGTTCTAAAGCTCTCCATACAGCAGAGCCCACCATACCTTTATGACCTGCAATGTAGATTTTAGTATCCTTTTTCACTAGTCGTTATTTACCTATTTGAAAATATTCAAATCCTTTTTTCTCTAAATTAAAAGCATTGTATTGATTTCTGCCATCAAAAATAATTGGATTTTTTAATTGATTTTTTAGTTTTTCAAAATCTGGAGAACGAAATTCTTTCCATTCCGTTAATAGAACTAAGGCATCTGCATTATTTAAAACTTCATATTTAGAATCAACATAATGAACATTTTGAACTCCTTTCAAGTAATGTTCTTTTGCTTCATTAACAGCTTTTGGGTCATATGCTTTTATAATAGCACCGCACTTTACCAATTCCTTGATTACATAAATCGCTGGGGCTTCTCGCATGTCATCTGTTCCTGGTTTAAATGCTAATCCCCAAACACCAAAAGTATATCCTGTTAAATCTTCTCCAAATCGTTTGACTATCTTTTGAGCGATGACTAATTTTTGTGCATCATTAACTTCTTCAACTGCGGTGATTAATTTGGACTCATATCCATGTTCTTTGGCTATTTTAGTTAATGCTTTAACGTCCTTAGGAAAACAAGATCCACCATAACCAGCACCTGGATATATAAAGCTATATCCTATTCTTTTGTCTGAACCAATTCCGATTCGCACTTGATTGGCATCTGCCCCAACCTTTTCACAGATGTTGGCAATTTCATTCATGAAAGATATTTTAGTAGCTAGCATTGCGTTTGCAGCGTATTTTGTCATTTCTGCAGAACGAATATCCATAGTAATAAAACGATCACGTGTTCTAAAAAATGGAGAATATAATTGCGTCATTAATTCAATTGCATATTCTGAATCTGAACCAATAACAACTCTATCTGGTTTCATAAAATCATCTATCGCTGCGCCCTCTTTTAAAAACTCGGGGTTAGAAACAATATCGAATTCTAAGTCTGAATTACGTACATCTAATTCTTTTTGAATGGTTGCTCTTACTTTATCTGCAGTTCCAATAGGTACTGTAGATTTATCTACAACTACCAGCCTTTTTTGCATGATTTGGCCAATAGATTTTGCTACTGCCAATACATACTGTAAATCTGCAGAACCGTCTGCCCCCATAGGAGTCCCAACTGCAATAAAAGCAATTTCAGAATTCTTCAAGGCATCAGATAATTTTGTTGTAAAAAATAAATTTTTATTTTTTACATTATTTAAAACCATTTGGTCCAGACCAGGTTCAAAAATAGGAAGCACTCCTTTGTTTAATTTTTCTATCTTTATTGGATCAATATCAACACAAGTAACTTTATTTCCCATGCTGGCAAAACAAGTTCCTGATACTAGCCCAACATAACCGGATCCTATAACTGTAATATTCATATATTATTTATTTTTTTACTTTTTTCACTTATTTTCGTAGACCACTTGAAGAGAAGAGGCTATATATGATACCTTTATTTTTTTTATCATTAGAATGTATTATTTTTTTTCGTCCATCACTTTAATTTTTTAGTATTTTAAATTAGCATTATACTCAGTAAATATATTTTTTATTAAATTGAAGGTGCCTTACCTGCTTCTAAAGCGGCGGTAATGGCTGTGTTTAATAACTGTTTCATCATTATATAATCATTCCTGCTCCAATAGTTTCATTGGTTTGCTCGTCAATTATAATAATACTTCCTGTTTGGCGGTTTTTTTTGTAGGTGTCATAAAATAAAGGTTTAGACGTACGAATCAAAATACGCCCAATGTCGTTCATCTCGATTTTGTCAATTCCTTCTATACGGTGCAAAGTATTAATATCTATCTTGTATTTTAATTCTTTCACCATCCCCATACATTCATTGGTGGTGTGCTTAATAACTACTTTTGTACGCGCTTGTAGCGGAGTATTGCTCATCCAAGTAACCAACACTTCTAAATCTTGTCCCACTTGAGGGATGTTATTTTCTCGAACAATCATATCGCCACGACTGCTGTCAATTTCATCTTCTAAGGTCATTGTAACCGACAAAGGTGAAAATGCTTCTGCAATGTGTTCACCGTTTAATTCAATAGTTTTAATAGTCGACAAAAATCCTGAAGGAAGCGTTTTTATTTTATCACCAGGCTTAAACACACCTCCGTCAATACGCCCTGCAAAGCCTCTAAAATCTTGGTTTTCCAACGTATGTGGACGAATAACCGATTGAATTGCAAAACGACAGTCCACATGGTTGTAATCACTTGAAATATGAACCGTTTCTAGATGATACATCATCGTACTTCCTTTGTACCAATTCATATTTTCAGATTTATTAACCACGTTATCTCCTGCAAGTGCTGAAATTGGAATAAATTGTATGTCTTTAATATCTAGCTTAGATGCGAAGGCTTTAAAGTTTTCTACAATTTGATCATACACCTCCTGGCTATAGTCTACTAAATCCATTTTATTCACACATACAATCGCATGCGGAATTCGAAGTAAGGACGCAATAAATGAATGTCTATGTGTTTGTTCTAACATTCCCTTTCTAGCATCAATTAGAATAATAGCAAGATTTGCCGTAGAGGCACCTGTTACCATATTTCTGGTATATTGAATATGCCCTGGGGTATCTGCCACTATAAATTTACGCTTTGGCGTTGCAAAATAACGATAGGCCACATCAATAGTAATTCCCTGTTCACGCTCAGATTTAAGCCCGTCTGTCAATAATGATAAATCTACATAATCAAAGCCCTTACTCTTACTAGAAGCCTCTACAGCTTCTAATTGATCTTGAAAGATTGATTTACTATCATATAACAATCTACCAATTAGAGTGCTTTTTCCGTCATCGACACTGCCAGCAGTGGTAAATCTTAATAATTCTATATTTTTATATTCCATTTTTATTTCTTTTTACTTAGGCAATCAATTTAATAGTTTACAGCTTTTTTTTTAAAAATAACCTTGTTTTTTACGATCTTCCATTGCAGTTTCAGCACGTTTATCATCTGCACGTCCACCACGTTCTGTTGTTCTTGTAGTTGCAATCTCATCAATAATTTTATCTAAGGTATCTGCTTCAGATTCTACAGCACCCGTAATAGGCATGTCTCCACAAGTACGGTATCTAATTGTCATATTTACCACCTCTTCATTTGGTTTTAATTTTATAAATTCAGAATTTGCCAGAATTACTCCATCACGAACCACGCAATCACGTTGGTGAGAGAAATACAACATTGGTAATTCAATATTCTCTAATTTTATATATTCCCAAACATCCATTTCTGTCCAGTTAGAAATTGGAAATACCCTAAAGTTTTCACCGTAGTTCATGCGTCCATTAAAAAGATTCCAAAGTTCTGGTCGTTGGTTTTTTGGATCCCACTGTCCAAACTCATCACGGTGTGAGAAGAAACGTTCTTTGGCTCGTGCTTTCTCCTCATCACGCCTTGCCCCACCCATTGCTGCATCTACCTTATGAGCTTCTAAGGTGCCTAACAATGAAACAATTTGTAATGCATTCCTAGAAGCATCTGCTCCTGTTTCTTCTTTAGCACGGCCGGTATCTATAGCTTCTTGCACAGAGCCTACAATGAGTTGTACTCCTAATTTTTTAACCAGCATATCTCGAAATGCAATAGTTTCAGGGAAGTTATGACCGGTATCAATATGTATTAGAGGGAATGGTATTTTTGCTGGATAAAATGCTTTTTTTGCTAAATGGGTTAGTAATATAGAGTCTTTTCCACCAGAAAATAAAAGCACTGGGTTTTCAAATTGTGCTGCAATTTCTCTAATGACAAAAATAGCTTCAGATTCTAATTCTTTAAGATGATTTATTACATAATTACTCATGATCTTTATTTTAATTTTGTATTTATAAATTCTAAGATGGTTTTTACACTTTCTTTAATAGGTTGTCCATCAGTAACAACCTCTAAACTCGGTTTTACAGGAGCCTCATATGGCGCAGAAATACCGGTCATATTTTTTATCTCACCAGAACGTGCTTTTTTATAAAGCCCCTTAACGTCCCTGTGTTCGCATTCTTCCAGGGAGGTATTTACAAATATTTCTATAAAATTATTCTCCCCAACTATTTTTTTAACAAGTGCTCTATCTTTCAAATAAGGTGATACAAAAGCCGCTAGCGTAATTATTCCTGCATGCACCATTAATTTACTAACTTCTGCAATACGTCTAATATTCTCAGAACGGTCTTCAGGGGAAAAACTAAGATCTTTATTAATGCCCTGACGTATATTATCTCCGTCTAAAACATACGTTGACTTATTCTGTTTATGTAATGCCACTTCTACCAAATTTGCTAAAGTTGATTTTCCAGAACCAGACAATCCGGTAAACCAAAGCAAAAAAGCTTTGTTACCTTGTTTTCCCTCACGATCAGTTTTAGTTACTTTATAGGTATGTTTTACTGTATTTAAACTCATGCTAACTCATTTTATAAATCTTAATTTTATTATTTTCCCTTTTAATACGTTTAAATCATTTAACTCTTTTCTCTTTGTCTAATCCAAAGTTAATACGGTACCATAACTTCTCATGACCGTAATATAGAACCATTTTTGTAAATACCTCGCTCAATCCAATTTTTAATCCTGTAAGTGGATTACCTGTAATAATCCAAGACAAAACAAAAGTATCGATAGAACCTATTGTACGCCATGAAAAGGTTTTTAATATATGGCGCTTATTAGTGCTTTCAATTTTCGACTTGAACCACAAGCGCTCATGAATATAATAGAGAATCATCTTCGTTATAACTTCTGATATCCCAATTTGTATTCCAATTGATAAATCCCCAGAAATAAACCAAGAAAGTAAAAGTGTATCTAAACTGCCTACAGTCCTCCATGTAATGGTTTTAAAAATATGTCTTTTACTAAATTTCAATGATGTTACTTCTTTTTTAGTTTTACTTTATAAATTATTACTCAGCCTATTTTAGAATTTCATGACCAGCTTTGATTAAAACAACATTTTTTTCATTAGAGACAAATCACCATTCATCATGTCTTTTACTAATGCAGCTAAGTCATTTTCTGGAATCCAACCTAATTTGTTTTTCCCTTTTGAGGGGTCTCCAATCAATAAGTCAACTTCTGTTGGTCGGCAATAGGAGGCTTCAACCGATAAAACTTCTTTACCTATTTTGATTTGAAAATCACTATGATTACACGCTATAATATACGCTTTCTCATGCACTCCTTTTCCTTTAAATTCTAACTCAATGCCTAACTCTCCAAAAGCCAAACGTACAAAATCGCGTACTGTGGTAGTAACTCCTTTTGCAATTACCCAATCTTCAGCCTTGTCTGCTTGCAATATCATCCACATCATTCTAACATAATCTTTGGCATGGCCCCCATCACATTTAGCTTCTAAATTTCCTAGATAGAATTTGTCTTGCATTGCTAGTGCAATTTTTGATACCGCTCGGGTAATTTTTCTGGTTACAAAAGTTTCACCTCTTCTTGGCGATTCGTGGTTGAATAAAATACCATTACAAGCAAACATATTGTAGGCTTCACGATAGTTTTTAGTAATCCAAAAACCTTCCTTTTTCTTACAGCTCCGCCCTTACTACCCACAGTAATAATTGTTACTAATAAAAAAAATTTCAATTGATTAGTTCATTTGAAATGATAAAACAGCCCCCAGTAATTCTAATTGGGCAATACAATTCTTGCCCTTAACAGAAATTATCTCTGCTTCTTGATTTAGTAAAGGTATTTTTATCTTACTCCCCACTAAACAATCTTTTTTATCTAACAACTGATAAGTATTTTCTATATAATGTTTCATTGCCAACACCTCGTCATTCGTGACTTTAGCTCGCACACCATGTACAAACAAATATCTTCTCACTCCAGGTACTTCAAATACTTTATTTACTTCTTTTTCCTCCAAACACACTAAAACCATTGAAGGTAATAAACAGACGGTTACTTTTTTCTTGCGATCAGACCAGTTTCTAACTTCAATTTTAGTTGGAGTATAAGCTTCTAACCCTAAATGGGTTAAGCGTTCCAATACCTTTAATTCCTGCCTAGGTTTAGTATATATTACAAACCAACTGTTTAAATTTGCCTCTATCATTTAAATGATCTCATCATTTAC
>Ga0209482_1001674_pt1 | contig 14725 bp, 17 predicted proteins | sample CoawatmetaG10DNA_FD_187512 | JGI IMG/M metagenome (GOLD analysis project Ga0209482, IMG submission 187512) | Marine microbial communities from the West Antarctic Peninsula - Coastal water metaG104-DNA (SPAdes) (version 2) | ecosystem: Environmental > Aquatic > Marine > Coastal ...
GTTCAAACTACTTTCATTGGGGCCATTGAACTTAAGTATATCCATAATCTAACGGTCAAACATTAAATCAGCACTACTATTAATACTTTCATTTAGAATTGTAGACTGCTTAATATGGTCAAAGACTTTAAGATTATTGTCTTCTTGGTTCCAAGAAGCGCTTTGTTTTTCACCTGCAATTAAAAAAGATCTTTGTGCTATTTTTTGCCAAAAAGTTAAGTTAATTTGGATAGAAAATTTTTCATAACAAAGAGTTACATGAACTGTATCTTCAACATCCATTTCAACATCAGAATAGGTTCCCCCAATACATGACACAGATATAGGAGAGCCAAAATACCAAACACATAAATCAAATTCATGAATTTCAGTTAACAAAACACCACCACCTAGTTTTTTCTGGCAAGCGTAAAGGTCTAGATAATTCTCATATGGATGCCAATATGGAATATAGGATGCAACATTGATGAGAACATTCGTAATACTTCCCATAGTTCCAGAATCAATTAGTTTTTTAATGTTAGCAAAATGAGGATGAAAACGTCTTTGAAATCCTACTTTTAATAAAAGTTTATTTTTAAGAACAGTATCCTCTAGCAACTTAAAACCCTCTAATGAATGAGACAAAGGTTTTTCTATAAAAATATTTATACCATTTTCTGCACATATTTGCGCATATTCCATATGCAAAGAACTTGGTGTAGAAATTACAGCTAAATCAGGTTTCGAGGCTATTGCATCACCTAGTTTTTCAAAAATCTTAACACCATATAATTCTTCTAAGGACTTACTTTTATTAACAGTAAAATCAGGATTAAGTAATGGCGTTTTTGATGTACTACGATAAGCTATTAACTCTGTATCACTAGATGTATTTTTTTTAAAAAGTCTTAAATGTCTTTGACCCGCCCCACCAAGGCCAATAAAAAGAATGCGCTTAAACATTTCGCTCAGAATTACCCTTAAAAAAGTCAACTAATTGCATATTATAGATAGCAGTCTTAACTGGATCTCTTCCCCGAACAGTCTCAAAGGTAAATGGACCATCATAATTTATATCATTTAAAGCATAAAAAACTTGCTCAAAATCAACAAGTCCAGTTCCTAAGAGTGTATTTTCATTATTAGTATTTTTATCTTTAATATGAACGTGTGCAATATGCTTATCTAATAGACGAATATCATGAGGCAAGTCATGTCCAAATGCTATGCGATTACCCGTATCATAAACAATTTTCACACATGGCAAATCGATTAATTTCAATAATTCAAGTAATTCTTCACCCGTCAAAATAGTTTCTAAACATGTCAGCATATTATTTTCAAGAGCAGCTTTTGCAACTATCCTTATTGGCTCTATAAAGTCTTTCATGTTTTTCGAGTTAAGCTCGCTAATCTCAAAAAGAGGCATTACATATTTCTCTATTCCAAGAATTTTTCCCTGAGCTATTAAATCAATATTTTGTTGAATCACCTTATCATCTATAAGTGAATTTTTAATTATAAAGTCATTACATAATGCATGAAGAGTCAAGTTATTATCCTCAACTAATTGCCGAATTTTACTTATACCATTAGAACTCCATATTGGATTTTTAGAGTTATGATTTGTTTCTGCGATAAGTTCAATATAGCTCACACCCAACTCTGCCGCAATTATAAACTCATCTTCCCATAAATCCTGAGGAAACCACTGAAGACAATTTGGCGGCGATTGAGTCAAACGACCTTGAACCATACCAAAACGAATAAAATTTTTCATATTATTTTTTTAGCTTCAATTTTCATAATAAGTGCTTTCAAAATATTTGCTTTTTTTTGAGCCTCAGCTAAAGATCTATAATTAGTTTTAAACTGCATAATTTTTTTTTGTAAATCTTCAGCAACTGGGCACATGCCTTTTGTATAGATTTCTCTATAACACTCATGATTTTGAAAAACTGGTTCTAAGTAAGGAACTACACAAGCAGAATAAAAACCATCACCACCCATTTCAACATACATATTATAAAAATCCTTCCAGCTAATACCCAGCTCATCATTTCCTTTATATTCAAAAGAGAAAGTGTAATGCGAATGTTTGTAGTCTTTGGGAGTATATTGAGGGGCAATCCATTTACAACCACTTACTGCTTTATGAAAAATATTAGCAACTGCAATCCTACGATCAACAATAGCATCTATTCTTTCAAATTGAGCCAACCCAATAGCAGCGCTAACTTCAGACATTCGATAATTTAAACCTATTGTATCAAAACGCTCGTAATCGGGATTTTGAACATCGGAGAGAGCCAAAGAAGTCCTTCCAGCAGACGCAGTCATATGTTTATAACCAATACCTCCAAACTTTCTTGCTTTGATGGCAAATTCTTCATTATCTGTAAGCAACATGCCTCCTTCACTTCCAGCAGTCATGTGTTTTTTATTTTCAAAGCTGAGCATGCTAATATCGCCTAATGTTCCTGCAACTCTTCCTTTATATTCTCCTAAAATATTCTGCGCAGAGTCGTCAATTACAATTAAATTATTCTCTTTAGCAACTTTTAAAATAGGGTCCATATCTACTGATAAGCCTTGAAGAGAAACAGTAATTATTGCCTTAGTTTTATCAGATATATTTTTTTTAATTTCTGATACATCTATGCCATACGTAGTCCTATCAACGTCTACAAAGATAGGCTTTGCACCAACATGAATTACAGAATAAGCATCCATAACTACTGTTAATCCAGGTGTTATAACCTCATCACCTGGCCCAATTCCACATGCTACCATTGCCATATGAAGACCAGAGGTTCCTGAATTGCATGCGACTGCATATTTAACACCTAATTTCTTTGCAACAGTTTCTTCAAATTGCTGAACCCAAGGTATTTTATTAACCTCACCTTCCGTATCGAGAAAACTAGATAGATACTCTAACTCTTTACCATTAAATTTACCAATTGGATCACTAATACTCACTCTTCACCTCTTTAATTTTATAACTTCTTATTAATATAATCAATGCCTATTAATGCAAGTGTCGTTGCGTTAAACCTTCTACCATCTGAGTCAAAATAAAAATCTCGAAATACCCCTTCTTCTTCAAATCCAACTTTCTTTAATGCATTAATTGATCTATAATTTTCTGATGATGTAATTGCAGTAACTCTATGAAAATTTAGGTCATTGAATAAAGTTTGTAAAGCCATATTCAGAACCTCCATAAACGCACCTTTTCCCCAATAATCGGGGGAAATAGCATAACTAATTTCACAAGCTCCTTTTCTGAGATCAATTTCATGCATTCCAAATGAGCCTATAACTTTTGAAGTCTCTTTACACTCGATAAACCACCAATAAGCATCATCCTTATTAGATCTTTCAATTAAGTTTTCTAAATATTTTTTAGTATTTAAATAGTTTTTTTGAGGAGGAAATTCAAAATGCTCATACAACCTTTCATCATTTGAATATTCAAACATATCATCAAGATAGTCAATACTTAACTCAATTAAGTTATAACTCTTACCATTAATATTTTTAAACTTAATCGTCATCACTAGATTTAAATTGGTATGGAGTGGGCTGACTTTTATTTAGTATTTTGCACTCATCAGAATAATCACGTATTTGCTGGAAAATATTAAGCCCAACTTTTTTACTCCACACATCATGAATTTTCTGAGTAATTTCGCCCATTTTTCCATTCCCAATTTTTAACCCATTCCATGTAAATACTGGCAAAAGACAGAAAGGAGTTCCAGTCACAAAACACTCATCAGAAGTATAAGCATCATATACTTCTAAATTCTTTTCAACACACTTTATGCCCATTTCTTCACATAATTCCATTACGTAGTTTCTACTAATACCTATAAGAATATCTCTTGGCTCAGGAGTATAGACAACTCCATTTTTAACAAAGAATACATTATCGCCAGTACCTTCAGTAATGAATCCATCAGTTCCTAATAGCATTGCCCAATTATTCTTACCTTTAAACATTGAGGCTTCGATATTTGCCATTTGATAAAATAGTCTACTTCTATTTTTTATCTTTGGTTCCATAAGGCTAGATGGTATAGCTCTTTGACTTGTAACTACAGCATTAATACCTTCGTCAATTAGCTCATCCATTCCTGCCACTGTCCATTTAAGTGGGAAATCAGCAACGATGACTGTTGGTTCAAGTTTATTGTCAAAAATAGGAGCATAAATTCCTAGTGGCCCCCTACTTACATTAATTAATAATCGATGCTCATCAGTTGGTGAAAAAAACTCTTCATTTCTTCTAAGCGTTTCGTAACAGATTTCCTCTAATTCATCCTTTGATTGTCTAATAGGTATGTGAAGTATTTTTAGACCAATATAAAGACGATCAATATGTTTTCTAAGAAGAAATTGATTTTTATTAAATGACCTTGTCATCTCAAAACACATATCACCAAACATTAAAGCCGAATCAAAGATCGACACTTTAGCATCCTGTTCATCTACATACTTACCATTTTGGTACACCACTCTTCCTGATTTCAATTTATTTCTCCGTATTTAAGTTTTTAAGTTGTTCTTTTAAAGAATCTTCATATTTCTTTAGGTTTTCATTATTGATGCCTGCAGACTTAGATTTGTACCACATTGACATGCCACGCCTATCATAATCAGAGAGATTATCCTTACTTCCATGAATTGTACAACTATGGTGAAGAAGAATATCACCAGGCTCCATATACGGCGTAACTAGTGAATCTTTTGGTAAGTCATTTATAATATCATCTGCAACTTTTTGAGATGTTCCTTTAGCGTATGAAGCTTCATGCCTGACAACTCCTAATTTATGAGAATTTTCGTAATAAGATACACCTGAATTATCTTCAAAAACTTTATCAATTGCCATCCATAAAGTTACCGTTCTATTCCCTTCAATATTCCAATAATAATTATCTTGATGCATTGGGCTTGCAAGCCCAACTTTTGCAGGCTTAGCAAATAATTGAGACCATTGTGGCTCAACATCATCATCCAATAAAAATTCCATTAGATTAATTACTTTTTCATTTAATAATAAATCTTTAAAAAATTTTGATTTATAGGATAAGACATGGATAGTATTAATTGCTGGAGCAGAATTATTACTTTTATCAGTAAAGTGAATTTCACCAGTTTTATAATTATTATTATTAGTAATTATGAAGTCATCCAACTCTTTCTTTACAAGATTTATAAAGCTTTGATCAAAAAAATTAGAAACTTTGCACCAGCCTTTTTCATAAAACTCATTTTTAATAAGCTCAAATTCCATTTTTTCTCCTTAATTAACTTGCTTGAATGAAACTAGAATATTCTTTATTCAATAGATACTTACGAAAGATAAGTTCAACAAATTCCCAGTCTTCAGGATCATCAATTTCAAAAGATTGCCAAAAATTATTTGGGAATAAACCAATCTTTCCTCCAAAACGGTTTTTTTCATTAACCATTATCTTAGGCTTAAAAACAAAAATAGCTCCATTTTCAACATAATCTGGCTCTCTTAACTGCCTAGGTCCTTGATTTTTATAGTCATAATTAAGACTATTTAAATTTCCATTTTTATCCTTTTTCCATAAAAGAAAATCTTGCAATAATGCCCCTGAAAAACAAGAATCCCACTCTTCTTTACGAAACATTTTGATGCAGTTATCTATATCCTCTGCCTTTCTTAATGGAGCTGTTGGTTCGAGCATAATAATCATTTCCTGATCTGCCCCAAGAATTGATAATGCATGAATAATTGCTTCTTCAGATTTAGCACTATCTCCTGAAATCTCAGCAGGTCTTTTAATAATCTTTGCACCATATTTCTCAGCAATTTCAAGAATTTCATCAGAATCTGAACTAATGTATACTTCATCAACTTCCTTTGAAAGCTTTGCTTGTATTACAGTCCAAGCAACCAATGGGTGGCCTGCGAAATCTAAAACATTTTTTCTTGGAATTCCCTTTGACCCACCTCTTGCTAAAATAATAGCAATTACTTGATTTTTTTTCATAAGTTACATTCCTTTTGCTAGCCAACCACCGTCTACTACTAAATCCGTTCCAGTAACATAGCTAGAGGCCTCAGAAGCTAAAAATATTGAAGGTCCAACCATTTCTTCAGGCTCAGCCCACCTTCCAAGAACGCTATGGTCTGAGCGCTGTTTTCTAAGTACTACATCATTCCAACTTTTTGAATTCATAGGAGTATGGGTATATCCTGGGACAATATTATTAACCCTTATCCCATATTGGCCCCATTCTACTGCAAGTGCTTTTGATAGTTGCTTAACTCCACCTTTCGTTGCTGCATAACCAGGATTATTTGCAAAACCTTGCTCAGCACCAATACTTGTAAAATTGATGATACTGCCTTTAACCTTATGCTCAATCATTTTTTTACCAATTTCTCTGCATAAGAAAAAAATACCACTTAAATTAACAGATAAAGAATTAAACCAATCATCATCATTATATAAATGACTCTCACCAGGAATTGTTATTGCTGCACAGTTAATTAAAACATCAGCAACTGAATTATTAAGATGATATTTATTAAGTGCTCTATTTATTGATAGGTTGTCAGCTAGGTCACACTGGATAAAATTAAAAGCACCTTCAAAATCTGGGGGGTTAATATCAATAATAGTTACTTTTGCATCGGCTTTGGCAAAACCATGCGTGAGTGCTTTTCCAATCCCACGAGAACCACCAACAATAATTGTTTTATAATTCTTTACTGAATACATTGATTTAATACCTATATTTCATGGATAGCAATGTCTAAACAAAACTGTCAATCCTTCTATTAGACTAACTTGCTTACATCCCAATTTAAATGTTGGCGCAAATTTTTCGCAATTGGAATTTCTTCTTCAATAGTAACTTTAATTCCATTACCCATAGCTTTTTCAATCTTTCTTACCGCTCCCACTAATAAAGTTAGGCCAGTAGGCTCGACAGAGGCGGACTGATCTGAGCCATACATTGAGCGATCAATAGTAATATGGCGCTCAAGAGATGAAATACCCAATGCTGCAGCCCCATAAGACACCGCTAATCCAACTTCATGACCACTATACCCAACATCGCATTTATATTTTTCTCTAAGAGTTTTTATCATATTAAGATTAGCTTTTTCATCCTGCATTGGGTAGGTTGAAACAGTATGCATCAACTCAAAGGAGCAATTTTCTTTCTGAAAAATATCAACTGCTTTTTGAATATCATCATAGGTAGTCATTCCAGTCGATATAAATGTATGTATACCTTCTTTAGCAACCATTCTCAGCAAGTCCTCATAAACAATCATTGCTGATGCAATCTTGTTATATTTGCAATTAAACTGCTGTAGAAATTTTTGACTATTTAAATCCCATGCTGAGGCAAACCACTCAATGCCCTTTTCTTTACAATACTCATTAATTTCACTGTATTCACTAGCATCAAACTCAAGTCCATTTTTTTGATCTCGTTGGGTATTACCCCACGAACTATCCCTAGGAGAATCTAAAAATTCTTGGGTATATACTAAGTCAATATCACGCTTTTGAAATTTCACTGCATCACACCCAGCAGAATGAGCAGCATCAATAAGTTCTTTGCAAATTGACATATCACCATTGTGATTAATTCCAATTTCTCCAACAATAAAAATTGACATTTTTTTCCTTAAATTAATTATATAAAATTTTGAGCAAATCGAGTCTTAATTGATCTTCTAAAAGCTCTCTTACGACCCCTTTACCACCAGATGTTTTTAAAATAATATCAGATATTTCGAGTATTTTACTATGACTATCTGATGGGCATGCAGTAAAACCACATAATTTCATTACATAGAAGTCATTCAAATCATTTCCTACATATAAAACCTTGTTCAGATTAAAACCCTCCCGAGCAGCTAATTCTTTAATGCTAATACTTTTATCTTCTACACCTTGAATAACAGGAATTTTTAACTTTTTTGCTCTAGCTGTAACAACTTTATTTTTTTCTGTTGAAAGAATATATACTGATTTATTTAACTTTCGAAGAGCATCAAATGCAAGGCCATCTGCCCGATTACAACTTACCCATTCATTTCCATTACTGTCAAGATGAACAATATTATTTGTTAATACACCATCAAAATCAAAAATAAATGCATCAATATCTATGAGTGAAATATTCATATTATTTTAAAATATTTAGCTTGATAAGTGAATGTAGTTTTTTTCAATAAGACGGTCCTCAATATATTCCATTAGTGCATGTCCAGCAGTAATATGAGATTCTTGAATTCTTCCAGTATCATGACTTGGGACAAGGAAAGCTTTATCAGAAAGATTAAGTGCCTTTCCGCCTCCAGAACCTAAGAAGGCAAAAATTTTAATACCCATGACTTTTGCTGCCTCCATTGCAAGTATAATATTTTTAGAATTCCCAGAAGTGGTTATTGCTATAAGTATATCTCCTTCTCTCCCTAAAGCTTGAATTGTCCTTTCAAAAAGCTTTTCATATCCAAAATCATTTCCACATGCCGTTATAGTCGAAGTATCTTGCGCTAAAGCGATTGCAGGAATACCTTCTCTATTGTTATTTGGCCTTAAGCGAATAAGCATTTCTGCAGCCAAATGTTGAGCATCTGCTGCTGAGCCACCATTACCACAAAGCATTAACTTATTTCCATTCATAATCGATTTTACTGCTATGTCACCCATTTCAGCAATTGGAGAAAGAAGCCCATCTTTGATAATAGAGTTTTTAACCTCAACCGAATCAGAAAATAATTTTTCAATTTTAGTAACATCTAACATATTTTAAAACCCCTCTAAAAAATTTATAGCCTAATATTCTTATTATTCAACACTTAAGTACTTTAAATTATTATTTTATAGCCTTCCATCAACTTCATTGACCTTCAATAAATATTTAATATCATATATCACATGTTTTTCTTTAGCAAAAGCTTTAATCTGCTTTATAGAAAGTTTTTTAAACTCGTTATGAGCAACAGCCATTATTATTGCATCATATTTATTATCCAAAGGCTTTTTAATAGTCTTAATACCAAAATTTTCTAATGCAATATCATGATTTACCCAGGGGTCAAATAAGTCCACATTACAATTTGAATGTTTTAGCTCATGAGATATATCTAAAACTCTAGTATTCCGAAGGTCTGGACAATTTTCTTTGAAAGTTATTCCCATGATTAAAACATTTGCACCATTAATTTCGATTTGTTTTTTTAGCATCAAACCTAAGACTTGCTCAGAAATATATCGCCCCATGCCATCATTAAGTTGGCGGCCAGCAAGAATCATCTCAGGATAGTAACCAATTTCAATTGCCTTATGTGTCAAATAATATGGGTCGACACCAATACAATGACCTCCAACTAGCCCAGGGCGAAATGGTAAAAAATTCCATTTTGTGCCTGCGGCCTCTAACACTGCCTCAGTATCAATATCAAGCTTATTAAATATTTTTGAAAGCTCATTAACTAGGGCAATATTTACATCTCGCTGGGTATTTTCAATGACTTTTGCAGCTTCAGCGACCTTAATGCTTTTAGCTTGATGGGTGCCTGCAATAATTATTTCTTTATACAGCTTATCAACCTCATTTGCAATTTCAGCATTTGATCCTGAAGTAACTTTCATGATATTTACAAGCTTATGCTCCTTGTCACCTGGATTAATTCGCTCAGGGGAGTAACCACAAAAAAAATCTTTATTAAAACTTAATCCAGAACCTTGACTTAAGATTGGGACACAAACCTCTTCAGTAGCTCCAGGATAAACTGTAGATTCATAAATTACGATATCACCTTTTTTTAAAATTTTAGCAATCATCTCACTTGATTTTATTAGGGGGCCCAAATCAGGTTTCTTTTTCTCATCAATTGGAGTTGGAACAGTAACAATATATATTTCACAATCTTTTATATTTTCAAGATTAGAAGTAAAGCTAAGATAAACTGAACATTCAAGCTCCTCAACAGTAGTTTCGAGAGTTACATCATGTGAATTTTTTAATTCATCGATTCTTTTCAGATTTATATCAAAGCCGACTACTTCACGTTTTTTTCCAAACTCAGTAGCAAGAGGTAAGCCCACATATCCAAGTCCTATTATTGCTATTTTTTTCATAACTAATTAGTATTTAATAAATCCATGTAATTGACGAGTGAAGTTTTCCAATGCTTAGCATCTAAGTCAAATTCTTTAGTAATTTTTTCTATATTTAAAGATGTATTTTTAGGTCTTTTTGCAACAACAGGATACTGATTAGAGTTGATAGGATTTATAGTACAGTCTATTTTTGCAAGCCTAACTATTTCACATGCAAAGTCAAACCAACTAGAATTTCCTTCATTAGAAAAATGATATATTTGAGTTTTTTTATTATATTTTCCACTAGCTAAGCTCTCAATAATCTTCAATATCACCTCTACCAAATCGTTTGCATAAGTTGGAGAGCCAAATTGATCATTAATTACATTTAATGTTTTTTTCTTTGAAGCATTTTTTAAGATTGAATCCACAAAATTTTTGCCATGATGAGAATACAGCCAGCTTGTCCTAATAATAATTGCATTTTCTGACATTAAACTTTTTATTTTATTCTCTCCAAGTAACTTAGTTTTACCATAGACATTGATTGGATTTGTTTGGTCCATTTCATTGTATGAATTATTATTTTTTCCATCAAAGACATAGTCAGTAGAAATATGAATTAGTATAGATTTCATTTCATTTACAATTTCAGCCATAAATCCCACAGCTTTATTGTTAACTAGGTTTGCTAATTCTGATTCTGATTCAGCAACATCAACTGCTGTATAAGCAGCACAATTAATAATTACATCAAAATTACGGTCCTTAAAATAGTTATAAATACTATTTTTTTGGCTCAAGTCGATATCACTTCTTCCTATAAAAGTGAATTTATGATTGTGACTATAGCTTTCAATAATTTTATAAATAGAAAGCCCTAATTGTCCATTTTTTCCTATAACTAGAATTTTCATTAGTCAAATATAAACGCGTCTAACAAACTAGGCTGGACTTTATCTTTTTCAGAAAGTTTTAAATCTTTTGAGCTTAATATCCAGTTAATTGCCAAACTTTTCTCATTATAAGCAACTCCTCTTTCATGCTCAGATGAATAATAATTATCAATTTTGTAAGTCAGCGTTGCGTAGCTACTTAAAACAACAAACCCATGGGCAAAACCATGTGGGATAAACATTTGATTTTTATTTTTATCTGATAACTCGACTGCAATATATTCTCCAAAAGATGTGCTCGACCTCCTCATATCAACAGCTATATCTAATACTCTACCCTGAACAACCCTAACTAGCTTTGCTTGTGAATAAGGTGGTTCTTGATAATGAAGTCCACGCAAGACTCCTTTTGATGATTTAGATTCATTTTCTTGAATAAAATTAACTTTATAGCCCAACTCTTCTTCCAGCAAATCATTCCTAAAAATTTCTGCAAAATAGCCCCGCTTATCTATAAATATTGTTGGCTCTATTACTATAACATCTGGAATTGTTTGTCGAGTAAACTTCATAATTAAACCTTAATACATTTTGATAAGTATTGGCCATATTGACTATTAGAAAGCTGGTTTGCAAGCTCTAAGAGTTGGTTTTTAGATATATATCCCTGATCAAATGCTATCTCTTCTATACAAGCTACTTTAAGGCCCTGCCTTGATTCAATAGTTTCAATAAAAGTTGAAGCTGCGAGTAAGTTTTCATGAGTTCCCGTATCAAGCCAAGCAAAGCCTCTTCCCATTATTTCTACATTTAAGCGACCCTCATCAAGGTAAAGTTGATTAATAGATGATATTTCTAATTCACCCCTTTTAGATGGAGTGATCTCAGATGCTTTAAAAATTACATCATTTGGGTAAAAATATAGCCCTGTAACAGCGTAATTACTTTTTGGGATTTTAGGCTTCTCTTCAATGCTAAGTGCTTTACCATCTTGATTGAAGTCAACAACTCCATAACTCTCAGGATCCTGCACGTGATATCCAAAAATTGTACCTATTTTCTTTTCTTGTGCACTATGTAATGCTTTAGACAACATATTAGTTATACCTTGACCATAAAAAATATTATCTCCTAAGACTAAGCAAACATCGTCATCTCCAATAAACTCTTTACCCAGAATAAAGGCTTGAGCAAGTCCATCAGGTGATGGCTGAATAATATATTCAAACTTTATGCCAATTTGCTCACCACTTCCAAGTAAATCTTGAAATCTAGGCAAGTCTTGTGGAGTAGATATAATTAAAATCTCTCTAATACCAGCAAGCATTAAAACTGATAAAGGATAATAAATCATCGGTTTATCATAAATTGGCAGAAGCTGCTTAGAAACTACTTTTGTAAGTGGATTTAGACGAGTACCAGACCCTCCAGCTAAAATAATACCTTTCATAATTCAGTTAAACCAATTTTATTATTTTGATTAATAGATTCAATGACTCGCTCACTCCAAGCTTGATTATCTAGATACCACTGCACTGTTTTTTTTATTCCTGTTTCAAAAGTTTCATCTGGAAACCAACCTAACTCATTTGATATTTTAGACGAATCAACAGCATATCTTACATCATGGCCAGCCCTATCTTCGACATATGTAATTAATTCTGCATAGCAAGAAAAATGATCATGTATTGATGGACTTAGCTGATCTAATATTGAGCATATTATTTTAACTACTTCAATATTTTGAATTTCGTTATAACCACCAATATTATAGGTCTCACCAATGACACCATTTAATGCTGAATGTAAAAGAGCTCTCGCATGATCATCTACATAAAGCCAGTCACGTATTTGTTTTCCATCACCATATATTGGGAGCTCTTTTCCTTTCAAAGCATTTGATATAATTAGCGGAATTAATTTTTCTGGAAACTGATATGGTCCGTAGTTATTCGAGCAATTTGTTATTATTGTTGGAAGTCCAAAAGTACGTTGCCAAGCCCTAACTAAATGATCTGAACTAGCCTTAGATGCTGAATATGGAGAGCTTGGAGCATATCGAGTAGTCTCTGTAAACAATTCATCTTCCTTTTTTAAATCACCATAAACCTCATCTGTTGAAATATGATGAAACCTGAAGTTATTTTTTTGCTCACCACTTAGCTCCAGCCAATACTTTCTAGCCTCTTCAAGCAAAGCATAAGTTCCAACAATATTAGTTTGTATAAAAGAATCTGGACCTTCGATTGACCTATCAACATGAGACTCAGCGGCTAAATGCATAACTACATCAGGGCGATAAGTATCAAAAATACGTCCAATCTCATCAGTATTACAAATATCTACCTGTTCAAATAAATATCTTTCGTTATCTTTAATTGAGAATAATGACTCTGGATTACCCGCATAAGTAAGTTTGTCTACGTTCAAAACAGTATTTTTAGTGCTATTAATAATTAAACGACAAACTGCGGAGCCAATAAAACCAGATCCACCAGTAATTAAAAACTTTTTATTCGTCATAATATCCTTTGTACCACTTTACAAAATTATCAACGCCTTCATTTACATTCATTAATGGTTTATAGTCAAAGTTTGCAATTAAATCATCAACATCTGCATATGTGTCTGGAACATCACCCATTTGAAGTGGCAATAATTCTTTTTCTGCTTTAATACCAAGAGAAACTTCAAGTGCCTTAATATAATCCATAAGCTCTATTGGACTATTGTTTCCAATATTGTAAACACGCCATGGAGCTAATGAAGTTCCAGGATCTGGTTTATCTCCATTCCAATTTACATTTGAATAGGCTGGTTTATCTAAAACTCGGATAATGCCCTCAACAATATCGTCTACATAAGTAAAGTCTCTCCGATGATTTCCATAATTAAAAACCTGAATTTTTTCACCTGCAATCATTGCTCGTGTAAATTTAAATAGAGCCATATCAGGTCGCCCCCATGGCCCATAAACTGTAAAAAAACGAAGCCCAGTAGTTGGAAGTTGATAAAGATGACTATAAGAGTGCGCCATAAGTTCATTAGTTTTTTTACTTGCTGCATATAAACTCAAAGGATGATCTACATTATCATGGATTGAGAAAGGCATTTTTGTATTTGAACCATATACTGAGCTACTTGAAGCATAAACTAAATGTCCAACATTATTGTTTCGACAGCCTTCTAGAATATGTGCAAAGCCAACAATATTCGTATTGATATAAGATAAAGGATTTTCAATTGAATATCTAACCCCAGCTTGGGCTGCCAAGTTCACAACAGCATCAAACTTATATTTTTTAAAAAGCTCTTCAACGGCACTTCTATCCTCAATATCCATTCGTATATGAGTATAGTTTTGATGATCAAGATGTCGCTTTAACCGAGACTCTTTAAGATCAGGATCATAATAATTATTATGATTATCTATTCCAATTACCTCGCTCCCTCTTTCTAATAGGCTTATGGATAAGGAAGAACCAATAAATCCAGCTGAGCCTGTTACTAATATTTTCATAAATTAAAGTAATCTCCGGTTAATAATGCTTAAAGCATAAATTTCATTAAGGGTATAAATTAAAAAACAACCCTATCTTGAATCAATTTAATTATTTTACGCAATCTTAATCATGTCGCTTTAAAAAATTTACTTCAAAACTATCATTATTATGTTTTTATACAATTTTAGTGTTTCTTGAGTATTACATTAATGATGCTTTATAA